>WNFC01009766.1_pt1 | contig 10631 bp, 5 predicted proteins | sample 5400541 | NCBI WGS metagenome assembly WNFC01 (sample SAMN13153342, study PRJNA577476) | soil metagenome | isolation source: 120 cm saprolite under Douglas fir tree site 2 hole 2 replicate 1 | place: USA:California | collected 2015-04-18
ACGTGAAAGACAAAGATGGCGACGAAAATTTCAACGTGTACGCAGTCGATCCTTCAGCCAAGCCTGAGGCCGGGGCGGAAGCTCCAGCATCCCGCGATCTTACCGGCGTAAAAGGCGTCCGTGTCCAGATTTACAGTCTTCCCAAGAATGATCCTGACGTTGCCTACATAGGTCTGAACGATCGCGACAAGGCATATCACGATCTCTATAAGCTCAAGATCTCAACCGGCGAGAAAACGCTGGTCCGCCAGAACACAGAGAAGATCTCAGCGTGGATCTTCGATAACAAAGGCCAACTAAGGTTGGCAACCCGCTCGGCTGACAATGGTGACAATGAAACGCTGCGCGTAGATGCCGATAAGTTCACCACCATCTATTCCTGCAGCGTCTTTGAATCCTGCGGTCCGGTCCGTTTTCACAAGGACGGCAAACTGGTCTACTTTGAAACCAACAAAGGCGATGACGTAAATCTCTCCGCCTTGACGCTGCTGGACCCCGCCACGGGCAAGACGCAGTTGGTGGAATCTGACCCGCTGCACAAGGTCGATTTCGGCAATGCCGCCTTTTCTGAGGCCACGGATGAACTCGTCCTGACCACCTACAACGAAGCGAAAATCCGGCGTTACTTCAAAGACAAAGGCTACGAGGCAGACTACAAGTTGTTGCAGAGCAAGCTGCCCGACATGGACGTCACAATCCCATCGTCGACACTGGACGATCAAATCTGGCTCGTTTCCGCTCATAGTGACATTGAGCCCGGCGTCAACTACTTGTTTGATCGTAAGACCAAAAAGCTGACAAAGCAGTTCCGCATATGGGAAAAACTGCCGCGTGAAGCGTTGGCGGAGAAAAAGCCGGTCACATTCAAATCATCAGACGGTCTGGAAATCCCCGCATACCTTACACTTCCCAAAGGCGTCCCGGCGAAAGCTCTGCCGCTCATCATGCTGCCGCACGGTGGCCCGTGGGCGCGTGACAACTGGGGATATGATGGCTTCTCACAGTTCCTGGCCAACCGCGGCTATGCTGTCCTTCAACCCAATTTCCGCGGCTCCACCGGGTACGGCAAGAAGTTCCTGAATGCAGGAAACCTGCAATGGGGACGCACCATGCAGGACGACATTACCTGGGGCGTTAAGTATCTGGTCGCCGAAGGCATTGTCGATCCTAAACGCGTTGGCATTCTGGGTGGCTCCTACGGAGGCTATGCGACGCTGGCCGGAGTCGCATTCACGCCGGATGTTTACGCCGCTGCCGTCGATATCGTTGGCCCGTCCAACTTGATCACCCTGCTCGAATCCATTCCGCCTTACTGGGAGCCGATCCGCAAAACCTTTTACATGCGCATGGGTAATCCAAACACGCCGGAAGGCAAGGCCTTGCTGAATGAGCGTTCTCCACTTTATTCGGCGGACAAGATCAAAACACCGCTGCTCGTAGTCCAGGGCGCCAACGATCCTCGCGTGAATAAGCGCGAAGCTGACCAGATCGTGATTGCGCTTCGTGATCGCGGCTTCCCGGTCGAATACCTGCTTGCGCCCGATGAAGGTCACGGCTTTGCCCGTCCTGTAAACAACATGGCCCTGTTCATGGCTTCAGAAAAGTTCCTGGCCAAGTACCTGGGCGCACGCTTTCAGGATGGCGGTTCTCCGGAATCAGTGGCCCGCCTGAAAGAAATCACCGTGGATCCCAAGACCGTGGTCCTGGCCAAGAAAGCCGATTCCAACACTATCGGTGTACCTAAGCCTGCCATGGACCTGAAGTCCGGCACATACAAATACAAATCAACCCTGGCCATGGGCGGCCAGCAAATTCCGCTCACCTCCTCCACCGCCATTCAGGAAGAAAATGGCGCCTGGACTGCCACGGAAACTCTGGAGACTCCGATGGGCCAGGCCGTGAGCACGTCGTCCATGGAAAAAGGTACGCTCATTGTGCGGAAATATACGGCGAAGCAAGGCCCGGTGAATATGAATGTTGATTTCGCCGGCAACAAGGCCACCGGTACTATGAACACCAATGGCCAGGACAAGCCGATTGCGGCCGATCTTGGCGGGCCGGTATTTTCCAACGGTCCAGGCGCCAACTTTGCTCTTGGCTGCCTGCCTCTTGCTGAGGGCTACACCACCAGCTACCGCAACTTTGATGTCCAGAAGCAGAAAGAGAAGCTCATCGCTCTCAAAGTTGTGGGCGTGGAAAATGTAACGGTCCCTGCCGGTACGTTTGACGCCTTCAAGGTGGAACTCACGTCGGCGGACGGCGGCTCAGACAAAGCAACGGTCTGGATTGCCAAAGATACCCGGCGTCCTCTCAAGATGTCAGCCGTTCTGGGATCGATGAACGGAGCGACGTTGACCTCTGAACTGGAACAATAGACAAAAGAGAAAAGAGAAATTCACACCAAGCCCACCCTGCTATGCTCGACCTGGGTGGGCTTTTTCTTTTTTATAAGCTGGCTCATCCACAATGGAAGCGGCTCACGCGTGATCTCCAAAATCGTCTCCGTCTTTCTTGGCATGCTTCTCTGCTGGCTGCTGAATGTTGTGCAGCTTGGCATCGCTTTCGTTCTGCTCTCCAGCAGCGAGAAGCTATTGCCTGCCGTTTACACATTGTCGGTCGCGCTCGGGCTGGTGCAGATCGGCTATGTGGTTCCTCTCTGGAGATATTTGCGTCGCAAAAACAGGCGCGACGTGGCTATTGGTTTGATGGGCGCGGCGGTTATCACTCTGTGTATTAACTTTGTAGTGGACTACCATCTTTTTGGGGCGGGAATGTTTCATCCGTGAGTAAGACTGGTAAAGGGGCGCGGAATGAAGACCCTGAGCGCAAACTGAAAGCTAACTCCGCACCTTCACTGAGATTTAGGCAAGCAGTGACACAGACGAGGAGAGCGAATTTAACGCTGGTTTTACCCGGGACACGGTTTGATAAGCGATTGTTTTCAGGCAATTAGGCTTTAATTCGCCCTCTAACTGGACCATAGAGCGGATTTCATAGACTCAGAAATTTACCTTATACTGTAAAGCTTTCATGTCCACGCCCACGACCACCGCCCCAACCCGCCCCAGCTTTTTCCGCAGGCTTCTTCCCACGCTGAAACGTGGTGAGATGTGGCGTTACTTCGGACCGGCATTTGTTGCCAGCGTCGCTTACATTGATCCTGGCAACTTCGCCAGCAATTTTGAAGGCGGCGCAAGATTCGGTTACACGCTGCTGTGGGTGCTGCTGTGGTCAAACGCCATGGCGATCCTGATCCAGTATCTTTCCGCCAAGCTGGGAATCGCCACCGGCAAAACGCTGCCGCAGAACTGCCGAGCACACTTTTCTCCCAGGATTAATTTCGGCCTGTGGGTTGCCGCAGAGCTGGCTGCCCTGGCCACTGACTTGGCGGAATTTCTCGGTGCCGCACTCGGCTTTTACCTCCTCCTCGGCATACCGCTTTTCATCGCTGCCCTCATCACTGCCGTGGTCGTGTTCCTCATGCTCGCAGTTGAGCTCTACGGTTTCCGCCGGCTGGAACAACTGATTATGGTTTTCGTTTTCGCCATCGCCGGCTGTTACGCGTTTGAGATGTTCATGGTGCATCCGGACTGGGGCGCCGTTGCTCATGGCGTGCTGGTTCCCAAAATCAACTCGCAGAGCATCTACGTCGCCGTGAGCATGCTGGGAGCAACCGTAATGCCGCACGTGATCTACCTGCACTCGGCTCTGGTGCAGCATCGTGTGCGTGAAGATGAGCAGGAAGACCCAGCCAGCCGAATTCTTTTCACCATGAAGCACCTCCGGTATGAGTTATGGGACGTGCTGGCAGCCATGAACGGGGCCTGGCTCATCAACTCTGCCATGATCGTGATGGCGGCTGCGGTGTTCTATAAGAGTGGCATCAATTTCTCCTTTGATGAAGCTCACCTTACGCTCAAGCCGATTCTGCCCAGCGTTTCAGCCACTGCGTTCGCGCTGGCGCTGCTGTTTTCCGGGCTTTCGTCTTCCACGGTCGGCACCATGGCAGGCCAGGTCATCATTGAAGGTTTTCTGGATATCAAGTTCAGCGTGTTTTTGCGCCGCTTGCTCACGATTATTCCTTCTCTGGTTGTGATCGCGCTCAAACTCGATCCTCTCAAGATTTTGGTACTATCACAGGTTGCCCTGAGTTTTGCCATTCCGTTCGCTCTGGTGCCTCTGGTATTGCTCACTCGCTCCCGATCAGTCATGGCTGATATGGCCAACGAGCGGCGCACCAACGTGATGGCCTATCTGGTGACCCTGGTGATTATCGGCCTGAACGTTCTGCTGCTGTTCAGAATTCTGGGCGGCGAATTTTAGGCAGCCGGCGATTTGCAAGGATCTTCTCAGGGTTGCGCTGAATATAAAAACCGGCGAATCTAAAAACCAGCGAATCTAAAGGAAGTAGGTGCATTCATATGAACTCATTCAATAGCCGGTCAAAACTGCGCGTTGGCGCAAAAGAATATGAGATCTTCCGTCTGGACGCGATGACAAAGCATGGTTGCGAGCCTGCGCGTCTTCCTTATTCGCTGAGAATTCTGCTGGAAAATCTTTTGCGCACCGAAAATGGGCGGAGCGTTGCCGCCGACGATATCAAGTATCTGGCCGAATGGAAACCGGCCGCGATCCCCGACAAAGAAATTGCCTTCACGCCGGCGCGCGTTCTGATGCAGGACTTCACCGGCGTGCCCGCTGTGGTTGATCTTGCTGCCATGCGTGATGCCATGAAGACCATGGGCGGCGATGCCAACCTGATCAATCCACTTCAGCCCGCTGAGCTGGTCATTGATCACTCCGTACAGGTGGATGAATTTGCTACCAGGAACGCCTTCGCTGTAAACGCAAAGCTGGAGTTCGACCGCAACCAGGAGCGCTATGCCTTTTTGCGCTGGGGACAATCGGCATTCCGTAATTTCAGGACTGTGCCGCCGGATATGGGAATTGTCCATCAGGTGAACCTGGAATATCTGGCACGCGTCGTTTTCACCGACGAGAAGAATGGAGTCACACATGCCTATCCTGACACTGTTGTCGGCACCGACTCACATACCACCATGATCAACGGGCTAGGCGTTCTGGGTTGGGGCGTGGGCGGCATTGAAGCCGAGGCCGCAATGCTGGGCCAGCCAGTCTCGATGTTGTTGCCTCAAGTTGTGGGCTTTAAACTCACCGGCTCGCTCAAGGAAGGCACCACGGCCACCGACCTGGTTCTTACGGTGACAGAGATTCTGCGCAAGGTCGGCGTCGTGGGCAAATTTGTCGAATTCTTTGGTACCGGGCTGGACCAACTGGCGTTGGCGGACCGTGCCACCATCGCCAATATGGCTCCTGAATATGGCGCCACCTGCGGCATCTTTCCCGTGGACAGCATTACGCTGGACTATCTGCGCACGACCGGGCGCAGCAAGGAACTGGTTGCACTCGTCGAGGCATACTGCAAAGAGCAGGGGCTGTTCAGAACGTCAGCCACACCGGACGCCGAATACACGCAAGTGGTTGATCTCGATCTCAGCACGGTTGAGCCGAGCGTTGCCGGACCCAAGCGTCCGCAGGACCGTTCACCGCTGTCCAAGGCGAAAGAATCGTTTGCGAAGGCTCTGCCAACTCTGATCGGCCCGCGCGCACAGAAAGATGGTGACAAAGCCGCTCCCAAGCAGGTTTCGCGATTCGAAGGTGAAGGTGGAACCACGGCCGTAGCCCTGGAAGATCCAAATGCTCCCGCCGCCACCAAGCATGTCTCGGAAAACATTTTTGAGCAGATGCATGACGGCTCCATTGTGATCGCGGCCATCACCAGTTGCACCAACACGTCAAATCCTTCCGTGATGATGGCTGCCGGCCTCCTGGCGAAGAAGGCCATGGAGAAAGGATTGACGCGCAAGCCCTGGGTCAAGACTTCATTGGCTCCCGGATCGCGCGTGGTCACCGAGTACTATCGCAAAGCCGGTCTGATTCCTGCACTGGAGTCCGTTGGGTTTCACATCATTGGGTATGGTTGTACCACGTGCATCGGCAATTCTGGCCCGCTGCCACATGACGTTTCCTATGCCATCAATGAAAAAGAACTGGTAGCAGTCTCGGTGCTCTCCGGCAATCGCAACTTTGAGGGGCGCATCAACTCAGAAGTGCGGGCGAACTACCTGATGTCACCGCCATTGGTCGTTGCGTACGCGCTAGCGGGCCGCATGGACATTGACATCACCACCGATCCGCTGGGCACCGGCAAAGACGGAAAGCCGGTGTATCTGCGGGACGTTTGGCCCACCCAGAAAGAAGTACAAGACACTGTGTCCAAGGCCATCGATTCCGGCATGTTCAAGGACAATTACGCCACCATCTTTGATGGTGACGACGAGTGGAAGAAGCTTCCCGTGCCGAAGGGAAACACCTACAGCTGGGACGCCAAATCAACGTACATCAAGCGCGCTCCTTACTTTGACGATATGCCGTCCAAACCTGCCCCGGTCAAGGACATTACCGGCGCACGCGTGCTCGCCCTGCTCGGAAACAGCGTTACTACTGACCATATTTCGCCGGCGGGTTCCATCAAGGCAAACGGCCCGGCAGGCAAGTATCTTCAGGAGCGCGGCGTGAGTCCGGCTGACTTCAACTCCTATGGATCGCGCCGCGGAAACCATGAAGTGATGGTACGCGGAACTTTCGCCAACATTCGGCTGCGCAATCGTCTGGTGCCAGAAACAGAAGGCGGAATTACCAGACACTTCCCCAGCGGCGAAATCATGTCAATCTTTGACGCTTCGGAAAAATATATGGCTGAGGGCGTTCCACTGGTCGTGTTGGCAGGCAAGGAGTACGGCTCCGGATCATCGCGTGACTGGGCAGCCAAGGGCCCGCTGCTTCTGGGTGTACGGGCGGTGATCGCTGAAAGCTATGAGCGCATCCATCGTTCTAACCTGGTCGGAATGGGCATTCTTCCCCTCCAGTTCCTGCCCGAGGAAGACACAGATACCCTCGGCCTGAATGGCGATGAGGTTTATCACATTATTGGCCTGCCGGAGATGTTGAAGACCAAGTTCGCGTCGGGCAAACAGATTCAGGTGCGCGCGATCTGCCCCGATGGGACCGTAACAGAGTTCCACGCCCAGGTAAGAATCGATACACCGCAGGAAATCCTGTATTACGAGCACGGCGGAATCCTCCAGTATGTTTTGCGACAACTGTTGGCCACTAAGCCGCAACCGGAACCGGCGAAAGTAGGATAGAAATCGGAAACTAAGAGAGCATCCGCCAGCCCGGGAGGTCACGGCTTGCATCCAACCTGGAATCTGAGTTGCTGGATTTCTATTTTTGTTACGGAATAAAAGTTGGCCCAAAGCTGTTTCATAAAACAAGGTAAAATACCCCAAACATAGGTGCAACGTAGCGGCCTTTGAGTTGCGGTATGAAAGACCAGATTGCTACCTTTGAGGTGACGATTGGCAACGATTCGCTGTGACCAGCATGGAGTCAGCCACGAGGCGTTCGTCTGCAAGCACCTGGTTTACGGAAAATATCTGGGCTTTTTCTGTGACCTGGATGACCACGGAAATCCCTTTCCTGACGCATGGTGCAACGGCTGTGAGCTGGTACGCATAGAGCACAACGGCTGGTGTGACGCCACCGAAGAGATCATAGAGATCGCCCTTGTCTGCGGCGGCTGCTACGAAGAGATCAAAGAACGTAACCTTCTGGGCAGTGAATCCAGCTCAGCCCTGCAGTAACTTACAAAGCTTGCAGTTTCCCGGTTCCTGAATACCTGCTGATTTTTGCCCGCCAGCCCCCTTTTCAAACCTGAATTCCAGCGTAATAATTGTGTGTTTCATCGGTTCTTATCATGTCCACCTGGAGCCCGCGACCCCTCTTGATCAAAAGCAAAACCGAATAGTAGAAAAACTCTTCGGATCAATTCGCCTGCATTCCGGCCTGGCTTGCCATTGAGGAGGCACTTTGAAGGTTTACGAAGGCAAAGACATCCGCAATCTCGTCGTGATCGGCCATTCCCACTCAGGAAAGACATCCCTGGTTTCTGCCATGTTGTACACCGGCGGAGCTACGCCCAAGCTGGGACGCGTTGATGACGGTTCCACCATTACCGATCACGACGAAGAAGAGATTGCCCGCCAGATGACGGTCTCCACCGCCATCGCTCCTCTGGAATGGCATGACACCAAGATCAATCTGCTGGACACGCCGGGCTTCACGCTGTTCGCCCACGAAGCCAAGATCGCCATGTCTGCTTCAGAAGCCGCGCTGGTGGTTGTGGACGGCGTTTCCGGCGTGGAAGTGGTGACGGAAAAGGTCTGGCAATACGCAGAGGAGATCAACCTTCCGAGGGTGATCGTGGTCAGCCGCATGGACCGCGAGCGCGCCAACTATGAAACAGCTCTGGAAAGCCTGGTGAACGCCTTTGGCCGCCTGGTTGTGCCGGTACAACTACCCATCGGCAACGAGAAGAGCCTGAAAGGCGTCATTGATCTTGTGACCATGAAGGCTTACACCTATGAGCTTGGCGGAAACGGCAAGGGCAAAGAAGGTCCGATCCCACAGGAACTGCAAGCGGCCGCCCAGGAAGCACACGAGAGACTGGTGGAGGTCATTGCGGAGGGCAAAGATGAATTGATGGCGGAGTTCTTCGACAAAGGCACCATTCCCGAAGAAGACCTTATTCCGGCATTGCATGATGCCATCAAGGAAGACAGGATTTTCCCGGTGCTGTTTGCCTCTGGATTGGGGAACATCGGCACCGATCACCTGATGGACTTCGTGGTCGATTACTTCCCCACGGCGGCCGAGCATGCCACCGTATCCGAAGCGCCTGACTCGAACGGAAATGGGAATGGCCATCACGCAGAACGCCACGTCAGCGATTCCGAGCCGGCTTCACTCTACGTCTTCAAGACCGCCAATGATCCCTTTGCCGGACGCATTACCTTCTTCAAGGTATTTTCCGGTGTGGTCAAGAATGACGCAGTGATGCAAAACTTTGTCCGCGGCACATCAGAAAAGCTGGCCCACCTCTCGGTGCCGCAGGGCAAGAATCTGATTTCTGTTCCCGAACTTCATGCCGGCGACATAGGCGCAGTGGCCAAGTTGAAAGATACAGTCACCGGAGACACGCTGGGTGATAAAGCCAATCCGATCAAATTCGCAGGAGTGGTACTGCCAGAGCCGGCCATCACCTTTGCCATTGAACCCAAGAGCCGCAACGACGAAGACAAGCTCTCCAACGGCCTCCATAAGCTGATGGAAGAGGATCCCATGGTGCGGTTCTTCCGTGATGAACAGACCAAGGAATTTCTGATCGCCGGGACCGGCCAGCAGCATATTGAAGTGATCGTCTCCAAGCTGAAGAAGCGTTATCACACGGAAGTTCTGCTCAAGGCTCCAAAAGTCCCGTATCGTGAGACGATACGTGGTCGCGCCGACGTGCAGGGCCGCCACAAAAAGCAGAGCGGCGGTCACGGCCAGTATGGCGACTGTAAGATCAAGATGGAGCCACTGGAGCGCGGCAAGAATTTTGAATTCGTGAATGACATCTTTGGCGGCGCCATCCCCAAGAACTACATTCCGGCAGTCGAAAAGGGAATTGTCGAGGCTGCGGCCCGTGGCTTCCTGGCGGGGTTCCCGGTTGTCGATTTCCGCGTGATCCTTTATGACGGCAGCTATCATGACGTGGATTCCAACGAACTGTCATTCAAGACTGCCGGCCGCATCGCCTTCAGAAAAGCCATGGAACAGGCCAAGCCGACTCTTCTGGAGCCGATCATGAACGTGCAGATCACCATTCCCGATGAATTTGCCGGCAGCATTATGGGCGATCTGAATTCGCGTCGCGGACGCATTCAAGGCATGGAGAACAAGGGTGGAAAGACCATTGTGAACGCCGAAGTCCCTATGTCAGAGATGTTGAGCTACGGGCCTGAGCTGACTTCCATGACGCAGGGCCGCGGCAGCTTCCACATGGAAATGGCGCATTACGACTTTGTTCCCGCCGTCCAGCAGGAAAAGATTATCGCCAACTTCAAAGCCGAGCGCGGAGAGCTGGTGGAAGTGGAAGAATAGGATTTTGGTATTTGGTTGTTGGTATTTGGTTTTTATCCCGAGCGGAGCGAGGGAACCCTATTGCCACAAATAATTCAGGGGGCAAACCCCCCGCACTTGAATCGTTGCGGCGCGGCTGAAGGGGCTCCGTGAGAACAAGTTGAGTCGTTCTGACATCCTCGCAGTCGGGACAAAGTGTCATGGCGCAATGATTGCAAAATCAGTAAATACATAGATCCTTCGACTGCGCCGTCGCATACGCTCCGGCTGCGCTCAGGATGACAAGGGGCGGAAGGAATTTAAGACTCTAAGGTCCTTTGTGCTCGTCATTTTCTAAGAAGGTAGGGATCCCTCGCTGCGCTCGGGATTGAAAACAAAAAGCTCTGCTCGGGAGTAAACCAAAGAAGTTCCCTCGCTTCGCTCGGGATTTAACGAGCCGTCACCAGCTCCGTCTTCTTCTTGCGTTGCATCTCATCGGCTGCCAGGTTCGGTTCAAAGCAGCGACGGCAACGGGCTTCATACATTCCCGTTGCGCCCACTACGATCAGATCGTCGCTGGCGATGAGCCGCTGTGTGTGCTTGGC
>WNFC01027733.1_pt1 | contig 10631 bp, 11 predicted proteins | sample 5400541 | NCBI WGS metagenome assembly WNFC01 (sample SAMN13153342, study PRJNA577476) | soil metagenome | isolation source: 120 cm saprolite under Douglas fir tree site 2 hole 2 replicate 1 | place: USA:California | collected 2015-04-18
TGGATCATGAAACCCGGCCCCGTGAAGCCGCTGCGAGCCATTTCCTCAAACACGACGACGTCAAAGAGATAGTCCAGTCCGAGACCGCCGTATCGCTCCGGTACCGTACAGCAGAGGAGCCCGGCCTCGCCCGCGTTGAGCCAAAGATCGCGCGGAACGACACCGTCCTTTTCCCATTGATGATGATAGGGAGCAATCTCGCGCTCGACAAATTTGCGCACCATGTCCCGAAACATGTCGTGCTCTTCTCGAAACAGTCGTCGCTCAAACATAGTCGGTTTTTTCTCTCTCAATACGACTTCGGTTGGTCGAGGACTTTTTCGGCAATGAAGCACAGAATCAGCTGCTCGGTAATCGGTGCGATCCGAGTGACTGTCACTTCGCGAAGCAGTCGCTCGACGTGATATTCCTTGGCATAGCCGAAGCCGCCAAATGTCATCACCGCCTGCAGGCAGGCATCGAAGCCCGCCCGTGCCCCGAGAAACTTGCCCGCGTTGGCCTCGGCGCCGCATGACTGGCCATGGTCGTAAAGCCACGCGGCCTTGGACACCATGAGCTGTGCGGCCTCGAGTTGCATCCATCGTTCCGCCAGAGGATGCTGGATCCCCTGGTTCATCCCGATCGGCCGGCCAAAGACTATTCGCTCCTTGGCATAGGCCGCGGCGCGCCGCAGCGCGTCCTGACCGATCGCGATGGCTTCAATGGCCACGAGCACTCGCTCTGGATTCAGGCTATGCAGGAGGTAGTGGAATCCCTTGCCCTCTTCGCCCACTCGATCCTCTTCCGGCACGAAAAGGTCGTCGATGAAGATGGCATTCGAATCCACCGCCTTGCGGCCCATCTTGGCAATTCGTTTGACATCGATGCGACTACGGTTGAGGTCGGTGTAGAAGAGCGACATACCGTCGGTCGGTCGTTTGCTATCTTCCAGCCGCGTTGTCCGGGCCAGGAGCATGATCTTATTCGCCACTTGCGCGGTGGAAGTCCATACCTTCTGACCACGGACTTGGTAGCCACCGGGAGCCTTTTGTGCAAATGTCTTGATGGCGGTTGTGTTCAATCCTGCGTCGGGCTCGGTCACACCAAAACAGCACTGATCGGAACCCGCGATCAACGAGGGAACCCACCGATGCTTCTGCTCCGGCGTTCCGAAAACCACAATTGGATGCGGCCCGAAGAGATTGATATGCACTGTTGAGGCAGCCGCCATGCCACCGCCGTAGCTGGCGACCTCGTGCATCATGCACATGGCCTCGGTAACGCCCAGCCCAGCGCCGCCGTACTCCTCGGGCATGGTCAGTCCCAGCCAACCACCGTCGGCCATGGCACGATGAAACTCGGCTGGGAAATGCCCATCTTCATCGCGCTGCAGCCAATAATCGTCGCCGAAGCGGCGCGCGACGTCCGCTACGCCTTTTCTTATCGCCTCGTGATCGCTATTGGTTGAGAAATCCATAGGTACCAACCGTATCTGATTTCATGAACACCGCAGATACACTAGCCCGCGGGCTTGCGCAGCATCAGGGCCTGGCGCGTGCAACGGCAGACGATCTCATCGCGTTGATTTAATCCCTCATGCCGAAATGTCACGATGCCTGAGTCCGGTCTAGATCGGCTGTTGCGCTTCTCCAGAACCGTCGTTCGGGAGCGGATAGTGTCGCCGGCGAAAACCGGTTTGGGGAAAGTCACTTCGGTCATACCAAGGTTCGCGATCGTGGTTCCGAACGTCGTCTCCTGCACGCTCAGGCCAATGACGAGTCCCAGGGTGAATATTGAATTGACGAGCGGTTTGCCGAACTCAGTGGCGGCGCAGTATTCCGCGTCGATGTGGATTCGGGCTGGATTGAACGTTGCGCCGCAAAACCACACGTTGTCCGCCTCGGTTACGGTACGCCTAATCTCGTGCTCGAAAACGCTGCCGATCTCGAATTGCTCGACATATAGCCCAGCCATCAATGACCGCCTTTGTCACGCCCCTTACTAGTATTATACAATACTATTATCCCGGGCGTCGAGGGCCCACATACTGCCTACACCGGGTCCCACGTAAATACGTCGCCGGAGCGATGCAAGGGATAGAAATCATTCGCAAACATGGGTAATACACGGTCAAGGATGGCCTCGGGAGTCCATCCGTCGGCTGTATGCGCAGTACGCACAGGCCGGGGCTGCGAAAACAAGTAAATTTCGTTATTGCGGACGCCAAAGATTTGGCCTGTGACGTGACGTGCAGCATCACTGCACAACGCGACGACGAAAGGAGCGATTTTTTCCGGAATGAGTTTTTTCAAGCCTTCGACGCGGCGTTTTTGCTCCGGAGTCTCGTCTGGGATCGAACTGACCATGCGCGTCCAAGCGAACGGTGCCACAGCGTTCGAGCGGACGCCGAATTTGTTCATGTCAAGGGCGATTGCTTTGGAAAGTCCCGCTATGCCGAGTTTTGCAGCGCAATAGTTCGCCTGTCCGAAATTACCCACCAATCCCGACGTCGACGTCATGTGCACGTAGGCGCCGGATCCTTGTTGCTTGAAATACGGTGCGGCCGCGCGGCTGACGTTGAAGCTGCCCTTCAGGTGTACTGAGATGACGGCGTCGAATTCCTCCTCGGTCATCCGATGAAAAATGGCATCGCGTAAATTGCCGGCGTTATTGACGACAACGTCGATTCGGCCAAATGAACGTCGCGCCGCTTCGATGAGGGCGGCGGCGGCGGCAAAGCTCGAAATATCGTTGCGATCGACGACTGCGCGACCACCGCTGGATTCGATTTCCCTAACGACCGATTCGGCCGGGCTCTCATCGGTTGCCGCACCCGAGAGCGTCGAGCCCAAATCGTTGACAACGACGGCGGCGCCTGCGCGCGCGAGATCAATCGCGATTCCTCGACCAACGCCGCGACCGGCGCCGGTGACTACCGCAACTTTGCCTGCGAGGAGGTGAGTGGAGCCTTGAGCATTCATCGATCGATCTCCCAATTGAACGGCAAGAGGAATCAGAGGCGGCGTTCCGCTTCGCGCCATTGTGCGCCGAGTTCATCGCGGAATTCCGGCGCAGCGATTGAGAGCAACGCGTGAGCTCGCTGTTGCACGGTACGATCGCGCAGCTGGGCGACACCGTACTCGGTGACAACGATATCGGCCGCATGGCGGGGGAGGGCAATCAGCGGATGGCTCTGCGCGGAACAGACGATCCGACTGACCCGGCCTTTGTCGCCGGAAGCCGTCAGCACGATAATGGACCGCCCACCGGGGGACAGCTGCGCGCCGGCGGCAAACGCGGGTAAACCGCCGACGCCGGCGACCAGGCGGCCATTGAGAGAATCGACGTTGACCTGACCGAACAGATCGACCTCCACCGCCGAATTGATTGCGCAGAAATTCGGGATTGCCGCGATCCGCCTGATATCGTGTGTCTCTGCGGCGGGGCGAAAGAAGAATGTGGGATCTCGATCGAGGCGGCTGTAAAATGTCTCGTTGCCGAGGGCGACGCCGCACTCGATGGCGCCGGTTCCGTCGATGGCGCCCGCGTCCAGCAGTCCTGTCACCGGCGCGGAGACCATCCCCGAATACACGCGAAGCCGGCGGTGATTCTTGAGCGAACCGAGGACGGCTGCCTGCAGCCGGCCAACGCCGAATTGCAGCGTGTCGCCGTCTTTGATGAGACCCCCGACCAGCGCGGCAAGGCGCAGGGACGCCGCGTCGAGTGTTTCATCCGGAAGCGTCGGAATTGTCGAGTCGCTCTCGAACGCCACATCACAATCGGAGGCGCGCACGGCGAATGACCCGCGCGTGCGAGGCAGGCGAGGGTTGATGTGCAGGATTCGCGACTTCGCCCGGTGCCAGATCGACGGCAGAAAATCTTGGCTGACCCCCAAACTGCACATCCCTCGGTCATCGGGCGGCGATGCTTGAGCGACGGCAACGTCCGGGGGACGCATTCGTTCCAGGTCGCGAACGATCCCCGGATAGTCGAGCGGCAACAAATCGACGCGGCCGGTCGATAAACCTTCGCGCAAGGCCGGCGACATGAAGTATGCGCGTTGGCGCACGCTCGAGTGCAAGCTGAGATAGTCCGAGCGGTTGATGCCCGGGAAATGCACGCCGACAAACGTCAAACCGTCGGCTCTCTCGGGATGCCGGGTAAGCTCTTCAAAAAGCGCCAGGCTCTCGCCCGACATGCCGGGAACGAACACCATCATACCCGGGCGCAGCTGGTCGAGCGCCGCGGCTGATGGGGACAGACGAAGCGAGACGTTCATTGGTTCCCAGCGACAATCAGCTCGATAGTGGCACTGGCGTCGATAAGCACCGCATTGCCGGGAGTCAACGCCTCCAACGAGAGGTCGGCAATGCCGTGCGCACGACTCGCGAGACGGGCACGGCACACAATGGCCTGATCGATCTCGATGACCTTGCGAAACCGCGCTCGAAAACGCAGTAACCCTTGTTTGACGATATGATCCTCGATCAGCCGACCGAGAAGCGCCATGCCAAACATTCCGTGCACGATGACGTCGGCAAATCCCGCCTGGCGAGCGAACTCGGGATCGAGGTGCAGCGGATTCGAGTCGCCGGACGCTTCGGAGTAGCGCCGCAAATCCTCGCGCCGTATCGGTCCGTAGGTCCACTCGGCAATAGTCGCGCCGATCGGCGCAGTGTGAAGATCGATGCTCACGCCGGCGCCATCCGGATTTCGTTGCGGACGAGAATCCACTGCCTCGAGCGGCCGACGCTGACCCCATCCGCGTTGCGCATCGCCGATTCCACTACCACGAATTCGAGGGCTCCGTCCTTACGGTCGTAAATGTCGACTACTCGCCGTTCGACAGTCACATGATCGCCGCCACGAATCGGTGCGCCGTATTCGAACTCCTGCTCGACGTGCATGACGCGCCGCAAGTCGATTCCGAGCGCGGCCACCACGGCGCGCGAGCTGTCATTTTCACCTTCGATCACTTTCAAGTACGTCGGCGGCGCAAAGTCGGAATGGACGCTATTACCGATTGCCTCGGCGAATCGCCGCAGCTGGTCGCGATCGACGAGCACGGTAAAGGGTGGCAAAGAAAAGCCAATGTGCTTGCGGTCGATCGGCATGCTAGGCGCTCACGGAAGGGTGCGTGCCCAACAGTTCTTCGCAGCCATCGGGAATATCGAAGAGAGCGCCGTACTTCTGTCCGGCTCGCTTGGCGCGCGCGCGTATATCCTCGAAGCCCCACTGCCGCAAATAAGTAAACGGCCCGCCAGTGTACGCCGGCGCGAAACCCGCAAGGACTGCCGCGACATCCGCGAGGTCTGTGTCCTCAATGCCACCGCTACACCAAACGCGCGCTGCCTGCAATGCGATCGCGAGGAGGCGGTCCCCCGGTACGAATTGCAGGATCGCCGCTTGGATATTGTCTAGCGATTGGAGAAACGAAACCTGGCGGGTTATCAACGGGACCGCATTGAGCCAGCGCGCAATGTCGAGGGCAGCATCGTTTGCGTGGCGAGAGGCCGAGCGCATACAGACTTCGACCGTACGGCCATATTCGGTAGTGTCCGACACCCACACGCCCGATTCGGTATCGAAGTCCGCCAACGAAGCTTGAGTGTCACGCAGCCATGCAACGCCAGACGGGCCAGTCGCGGAGATCGCTGTATCCGTCACTATCACGAGTCCGGCTTCGCCGACCCGTAGGGGATCGATGAGTACCAGTCCGGCTTGTTCGAACGTTTTGGCCAGCGTGCTTGCAACAGCTCCTTTCACGGCAACTTCACGATTACGCCCCGACGTACCGCGCCCTAACACTTTTGTTGCGCGTTGTCGATTTAGAAACAGCGCCCGCACCAAATTTCCCGCGACGGGGTCCTGAATCAGGCGCACGAAACAGTCCATTTCCCATCGGCAAGCATCGTCCATCAGCTTCAGCCAACCCCCGATGACGGACTGAATGATCGCTTTATATGCCGGGTAGTGCGTGAGGCGATCGTCGTCGATGCCGACAGCCTCGGCTATGGCCGCCGTTACTTCGATGGCACCAAAGTCGTAGGAGTTCGCGGGCGGACGCCAGTCGGCACGATCCCAAGGCGACTGGAACGATCCCTCCGCTAAACGATGGGCGCGTTGTCGGGCGATCGTCAGCAGTGCATCCTTTGCGACGACCTGGTCGACAATGCCCAACTCGAGCGCACGCTGGGCCGAAACAGGTTCACCGCCCAGCAGAAGTTCGAATGCGGCCTTGGTGCCCGCCAGCCGGGGCAGCCGCTGGGTCCCCCCAGCGCCGGGCAGAAGTCCGAGCTTGATTTCAGGAAGACCGAGCCGAGTCGTGTCCTCATTTGAAGCGATACGCTGGTGGCACGACCGCACATTGCGTGCAGCGACTCGGTGGAGTCGCGTTGCGCGCTCTCGGTGTAACGCCGAACCATGGCAAGGTCGGCGCCGGCCAAGAAGGCCGCCTTTCCGGACACGATCACGACGGCGCGAATTTGCGGCCTCGAGCTCACATCCTCGAGCACCCATTCGAGAGCATCCATCAAGTCGTCCGAAAAGACATTCATCGACCTGCCGGGCATATCGATGGTCGCGATGAGGACCCCGTCCTCGCCGAGTACCGTCTTGATGTTGTCGTTCACGAAGACGATTCCGCCAGAATCCGGCGCCGCACGCCTGATCTAAACGTACTTCTTGAAATCCGGTTTGCGCTTTTCGTTGAATGCACGCACGCCTTCCTTCGATTCCTCGCTCATGTAGAAGTGCTTGACGGCTTGTACGCCGAGGAAACTAATGCCGCGGATGTTCTCGCTGTCCGCGTTGAACGAACGCTTTGCGATTGCTATCGCAGTCGGACTGAGCACATTGATCTCTGCGGACCACGCTTCGACTTCCGCGTCGAGTTCCTCATGCGGCACGACTTTATTGACAAGCCCCATGTCATAGGCCTGCTGGGCCGTGTATCGCCGGCAAAGAAACCAAATTTCGCGGGCCCGCTTCTCGCCGACATGCCGGGCAAGCAATGCGGTTCCCCATCCCGGGTCCACGGAGCCGACCTTGGGTCCAACCTGCCCGAACACGGCTTTCTCGGATGCAATGGTAAGGTCGCAGAGGGTTGCAAACACATTGCCGCCGCCGATTGCGAAGCCCTGCACTCGGGCAATCGACACTTTGCGCAGATCGCGAATCGCCGTTTGGAGTTCCTCGATCGGCATTCCGACCGTGCCACGCGGACCGTATAGTCCGTCTTCGGTCAGGTGTGATTTCTGATCGCCGCCCGTACAGAACGCCTTCTCGCCGGCGCCGGTGAAAACTACCGTGTTGACCGAGTGCTCCTCGTTGGCCGCTTGAAACGCATGAATCAATTCCTCGACCGTTTGCAGACGAAATGCGTTGTAAACGTCGGGACGGTTAATCGTGATGCGCACAGCGTTCTCGCCCAACTCGTAGATGATGTCCTTGTACGTGGCCATGATTGACTCCAGTGGTAAAGGGTTGCGGTTCAGCCGTGCATCGTGAGACCGCCTGAGACGCTTATTGTCTGGCCGGTCATGAACGCCGCGTCGTCACTTGCGAGAAACGCGACGAGTCCGGGATAGTCGGTCGGTTCTCCGATACGGCCGAGCGGCACGCCACGGACCATTGCGTCATGAATCTTCTGACCCTGCTCGCCGGTGCCCACGAACGCAACCATCGCCGGCGTATTGGTCGGGCCAGGACATAAGCAGTTCAAAAGTACATTGTTTCGCGCTACTTCTCGTGCCAGCGCCTTGGAAAAGGCGATCGTCGCGCCCTTGCAGCCGGAGTAGACAACTTCTCCTGAAGAGCCCACTCGCCCTGCATCGGAGGCGATAAAAATCACACGCCCGCTGTTGCGTTTGACCATGCGGCCGACGACCGCATGGGTGACATTGATCGGGCCGAGGTAGTTGATTGCGACGACCTTCGACCAAAAATCCGGGGTGGTCTTCAAAAACGGCATCGGAGTATCCCATCCGGCGTTATTGACCAGCGTGTGGACCGGCCCTAACCGTTCCTCGACGCTGGCAACGGCGTGCTGCACGGCGGAATAATCACAGATATCGCAAGTTTCCGCCGCCGCCACTCCACCCCGCTCCGAGATAGCGGCCACGGTCGTAGCGGCGGAATCCGCATTGAGGTCAAGGACGGCCACTTTCATGTGTTCTTCGGCAAGACGCAACGCGATGGCGCGGCCTATGCCGCTGCCGGCGCCCGTTACGATCGCCACTTGGTCTTTGAGTCCACGCATGTAAGCTCCCCCTTAAAAGCATACGGCATAGTTTGGCTGCAATATCGTATTGTACCATACTATTAGCCACGAAGCAGCTATGGCAACGAGGGACCCTCTAGCGGCTAGGCCCTGGGCAGGTAAGGTTAGTCTTCTTCGCCGGCGGTCTCTGGAGAGATTTTCTGCAACAAGGCCTGCTTAATGTAGGTCAGTTGCCGAATCATCGATTCTCGCTCTGTCGGCGACAAATCCTTGAGAATCAGTTCGTTCAAGCGATTTTCCTCCAGCGTCATTTGCTTGAGCAACTGCTGCCCGGCTCGCGCCATGTAGACGCGCTTGGCGCGTTTGTCTACCGGATCATCGCGCCGCTCCACTAGTCCGCCCGCCTCCAAGCGCTCGATGAAGGTGCCTAGACTGGCCTTGCCCACATCCAGCGCGTCCGCAAGCTTCGTCTGCATCATCCCGTCATTCCGCGATAAATGCGCCAGCACCCACCACTGCGCTCGGGTGACACCAAGAGGCTTCATCAGCTGATCAAACGCGGTGCGACGCATCCGCGACACATCGTGGATCAAAAAGCTGAGCCGAATGGCCTGCCGCCCCACATCTTCCGCAGCCACCGTCGGAGCCAGCCGGGCGGCCCGTTTTGCCGCATTATTGCCGCGACGAGCCGCGGGCGCCTTTGCGATGGTTAGGGAAGAAACCTTGGCTGCCACTGGGTCCTCGCTAATACACACGGTCGGAGAACGGATTCAGCCGCACGGCGCTCTGTCGGGCGAGTTGCGATGCTCGGCGCAAGTCAAAGGAGCCCGACAATGCTGATGGCAGCGACACCATTATAGGGCACGCCACCGAGATTGTGGCTCAAGCCTAGTCGCGGCGCTCTTATTTGGCGCTCCCCCGCGCGCCCCATCATCTGCACGTAATGTTCGTAAACCATTCTCAAGCCTGAAGCCCCGACCGGGTGCCCAAAGCACTTGAGTCCGCCGTCGGTCTGGCAGGGCAGGGCGCCATCAGCGTCGAATTTACCGTTCAAGACATCAGCAACCGCACCGCCGGGCTCGGATAGCCCCAGATCCTCCATGGTGACAAGTTCGGTGATGGAGAAGCAATCGTGAACTTCGACTTGCGTCAATTCCCGGCGCGGGTCGGTGATGCCCGCCTCGCGATAGGCTGCCCGCGCCGCAAGCTTCGTGTTCGGCACGCAGCTGCCGTCCCATTCGGAGATACCCGACTCGCGTCCGCTGCTGGCGGAGATCTGCAGGGCTTTAACCGTGACGAGATTGCGCTTGCCGAGACCCCGCGCGATATCAGGCGTCGTGACGATCGCGCAGGCTGCACCATCGCTCACGCCGCAGCAATCAAATATGCCCAACGGCTCCGCGACGATCGGCGCAGCGAGGATCGTCTCGATACTCACCGGCCGACGCAGATGGGCTTTCGGACTTCGAGCGCCGTTCTGGTGGCTTTTCCAGGAGACGTGCGCGAGCGAGCGCTTGAGCTCCTCGCGACTCAGACGGTACCGCGCTTGATACCCCGACGCGAGTTGCGCGAAGCCCGCGGGGGACGAGCAGTAGGGTATCCACAAATCGTTGAGCGTGCCCTTGGTGGGCACCGGCAAGCCCCCATACCCGGTGTCCTTGAGCTTCTCCACGCCAAGAGCCAGCGCGATGTCCACCGCACCGGCAGCCACTGCATAGCACGCGCCACGCAAGGCTTCCGTGCCGGTCGCACACATGTTTTCGACACGCGTCACGGGAATGCCTTGCATGCGCAGCGCCGTCGACAGCGGGATTGCCGAATTGCCCACATTCGCCTGATCGAGGGCACTGCCAAGCCACACGGCGCCTATTTCGTGGCGCTCGATGTCAGCGTCGGTCAGGGCTTCGTTGAACGCCTCTACCATCAGCTGTTCGCTGCCCACATCCCATCGTTCCCCGAAATGTGAGCAACCCATGCCGAGGATTGCGACTTTGTCCTTTATGCCCGATGCCATGTTTGTCTCCTAAGTTTGCGAAGCCGCCGTCCCCCTCAGGAAACAGGTATCGCCTTCCAGAAGTAGCGAGTGTAATGGCGCAAATCATCGTGCGCCTTGAGTCGAAACGCGAAACGAACCGGTGTACCGACCTTTACCTCAACCGTCGGCACCTCGACGATTTCCATCAGCAGGCGTGCGCCTGCATCGAACTGAATGAGACCCACATACAAGGGAGGAGCAGGGTAGTACTGTAGCCAATCGGCGCTCACCGTCGCGATTCGCGCCGGCTCGTCAGCGAGCGGAAACGCCGCCTGGGTGTCGGTCGCAGCGCACGAGACGCAGGTCGGCAAACTCGGAAACTGTACTTGTCCACAAGTCGCGCAACGGCCGCCGATAAACCCCAGAATCTGATGAGCGGAGCGATACTGCTGCGTC
>WNFC01009767.1_pt1 | contig 10630 bp, 11 predicted proteins | sample 5400541 | NCBI WGS metagenome assembly WNFC01 (sample SAMN13153342, study PRJNA577476) | soil metagenome | isolation source: 120 cm saprolite under Douglas fir tree site 2 hole 2 replicate 1 | place: USA:California | collected 2015-04-18
GGTGTCGACCTCGTTCAATTGCTCGATCCAGGCGAGGATTCCCGACAGCTCGCCGGCCAGCGGCGCCAGCTCCTCCTCGGCGACCTTTATGCGAGCGAGCCGCGCGATGCGCGACACCGTGTCCTTGTCGAGCGACATGCCTCTTGCTCCGGAACGCGTGAACGGCGCGGTTGGTAGCCGTTTTGAGGTACGCTAGCAACCCGCTGGGGGCGCGCCACTGGAGTGGCGCGCCCCAACTAAGACGCCGCCTGGCCCTCGTTCGCCGTCTCGGCGATGCGGCGGGCGGCGACGGCTTCGATCTCGGCGCGGACCGCCGGGCGCCTGTCCAGGAGCCTGCGGAAATCCTTGCGCGACAGCATCAGGAGATGGGCGTAGCCGTTGGCCGTCACGTCGGCGCTGCGCGGCTGGGAGCTCAGAAGCCCCATCTCGCCCACGAAGTCGCCCTCTTTCAGCACCACCGGCCCGAAGTTGGTGTGAACGGTGACCTCGCCGGCGGCAATGAAGTACATGGAATCGGATGGTCCGCCCCGGCGGATGATCTTTTCGTCGGGCAGCGCCACCACGGCGCGCAGCTGCTTGCCGACCGCGATGACGGCGGTGCGGTCGAGCGATTCGAAGATCGGCACGCGCTCGATCATCTCGGTGAGTTCCAGGCCGAGGTCGAGCGGCGGCCGCTGGCCGATGGCGCTGCGCCGCTCGGCAAGCTGGGCACGCAGGTCATTGTAGACTTCGCGGCTGATGATGCCTTCGCTGAGGCGCCGCGCATATTCCGCCGATTCGAAGCGGATGGCGGCGCGCTCGAGCTGGCGCGCCTGGATCGATTCGGCGTAGCCCGGATACTGCAGCGACAATGCCTTGAGCGCGCTGTCGACAGCCTTCTGGCGGTTCCCGATCACCGCGGCGAGCTTGACCTCGGCGTCGGGGCCCAGCAGGTCAGCGACCGAGCTGACATTGAACGCCGCGAGCTCGGCCAGCATGCTCTGCGAGACCATCAGGATCTCGAAACGGTCGGCCAGGCGCTCGGTCAGCAGCCAGGCGAACCCCAACCGCCGCTGCAGCCACAAGGCCACCCTGAAGCCCGCGTCGGGCCGAGAGATGTTGTGCAGCCACTCTTCGTAGCCGGCCTCGCCACGATCGCGCACGGTGTCGATCAAGCGGTCGGCCCGCGCCGCCAGCACCGCCACCATGCGGCGCGACAGGATCTGCTGCTCGAACAGTTCGAGATACAGTTCCTTCTCGCGCGTGCTCAATGTGACCAGGCCCACCTTCACCCGCTCGTCGAGATCGAGCGCCAGCTCGGCCGGCACTGATTCGATCTCGGCGTCTCCGGCCGACGCCGGATCGGCGTCGATGCCTTCGACCCGCTCATTGTGCTGGCGCATGATCTCCTGCAGGTGGCGATCGACATTGACCCGCGACAGCGCCAGCACACGGTCGCGCAGCGCCAGCTCCAGGCGGCTGAGCTTGTTCAGGCCGAGAATGCGGATGGCCAACCCCAGCGTCGTGGCATTCAGGAAGAGAGTGAGCAGCACGAACAGCGTGGCCGACAGCGCCACGAAATCGCGAATGTTCTCGGGCAGGCGCTGGTCGCCCGCGGCCACCATGGCGAGCACGATGGTGACGGCGCCGCGCAAGCCGCCCCACACCAGGATGGCCTTGTATCGAGGATCGACAGGCTGCACGAGACGGGTCTTCTCCAGCACCGGCAGCATGCCGAACACCACCAGCGCCCGCGCAACGAGGGCGCCCACCGCCACGGCGGCGACAGTCCAGAGATAGAGCCAGCTGATGTGCACCAGCACGTTGGCCGCCACCATCGAGGCCAGCACGAAGATCAGGCAGTTCGCCCAGAACTCGAGCTGCGCCCAGATCTGGCGCAGCGCCGTCCACTGGCGTGGATGGAGGTGGGTCGGCCCGTAGGCCGCGACGGTAAGGGCCGCGATCACCACCGAGACGACCCCGGAAACGTGCAGGTAGCGGTCGGCCAGCACGAAGCTGAGATAGGCGAGGCTGACGGTGACCGAGGCGATGGCGGCGTCCGACTCGCCCAGCCGCGGCAGCAGCACCATGGCGCCGCGCGCCATGGCGAAGCCGAACAAGAGCCCGCCCAGGAACTCGCGCAGGAAGACGCCGACCACGCCCGTCGGATCGGCGCTGATGGCCGCCTCCGCCAGATCGGGCGTGGCCGCGGTCACCAGCATGCCCATGAACAGGCCGAAGGCGGCGATGGCGACGGCGTCGTTCAGGAGCGACTCGCCCTCGGCCAGGATAGACAGCCGCTTGGGCGCGCCGACGTCGCGGAAGATGCCGATGACCGCCGCCGGATCGGTGGTCGACACCACGGCGCCCAGCAGCAGGCAGACGACGATGTCGATGCCGGTCGCCAGGTGCACGACGCCGGCCACGACGGCGATGCACACCAGCACCGCGACGATGGCAAGCAGCAGCACGGCCGAGACCTCGTCGAGCAGGCGGCGCACGTCGATCGTCAGCCCGGCGGTGAACAGCAATGGCGGCAGGAACAGCGGCAGGAACAGCTCGGTGCCGACCTCGAGCTTGTCGAGCCCGACGAAGGCGTCGCCCAGCGCGCCGAGCTTGATGTCGCCCGAGATGATCCACGAGCCGAGGAAGCCCAGCCCCATGCCGGCGATCGCCAGCAGGACGGTATGCGGCAGGCGAAAGCGCTCGGCCAGCGGCACCAGCAGGCTCACCACCGTCAGCACCATGGCGATCGCGAGCAGGGCGTAGATCGTATCGGTCACCTGATCAACTTACTCCGGCTGAAGCGCGTGTCGACCGGGATGGCCGGTCGCCTTATAACCTCGACGATGGCCAAGCAGGCAGTCTTCATCCACGGCATGTGGGCCACGCCGGACGTCTGGCGAAACTGGCGGACCTTCTTCGAGGCGCGCGGCTGGCAAACCCTGGCGCCGGCGCTGCGCCACCACGACGCCCCGCCGCAGGCGCCGCCAAGCGAGCTCGGCACCACCAGCCTGCTCGACTATGTGGCCGACCTCGACGCCCTATTGCGCGGCTTGCCGGACAAGCCGGTCGTGATCGGCCATTCGATGGGCGGGCTGATCGCGCTGATGCTGGCGGCGCGCGGCCTGGCGCAGGCCGGGGTGCTGCTCACGCCGGCGGCGCCGGCGGGCGTGCTCGCGATCCGGCTGTCTAACCTCCGCGCCTTCGCCCGCATCCAGATGACCTGGGGCTGGTGGCGCAAGCCGCACCGTCCGACCCTCGGCGAGGCGCTGTCGCACACCTTCAACACCAGCGATCCCCGGGAAGGCAGCGAACGACATGCCGGCTTCGTCCACGATTCGGGTCGCGCGCTGTTCGAGATGGCGTTGCCCTGGCTCGATGGCCGCAAGGCCACGACCATCGACCCGCGATTGGTCAGCGCACCGCTGCTGTTCGTCGCCGCCGACCAGGATCGACTGACGCCGCCGGGCGTCGTTCGCCGCGCCGCCAAGCGCTTCGCCCCTGTTTCGCATTACGTCGAATATGCCGGCCAAGGCCACTGGGTCCTCGGTCAGCCGGGCTGGGAGCGGATCGCTGACGATGTCATCGCCTGGCTCGCCGCGCCCTCCCCCTCCGGCCCTTCGGGCGCGCGGAGTTAGGGGCAAGCATGGCGATCGTCGAGTTCGCCGCCCTGAAGGCGTTGGCGCCCGAAGGCCGGCTGATGGCCCTCGATGTCGGAACCAAGACGATCGGCGTGGCCACGTCGGACGCGCTGCGCATGCTGGCCACGCCGCTCACCACCTTGAAGCGCGGCAAGCTCGTAGCCGATCTGGCGGCGCTGGCCGAGTTGGCGAAAAAGCACGAGATCATAGCGCTGGCGATCGGCTTGCCGCTCAACATGGACGGCAGCGAGGGTCCGCGTTGCCAGTCGGTGCGGCAGTTCGCGGCCAACATCGCCAACCACGGCCCGCCCGCCCTCGCCGCCTTGCCCATCCTTCTGCAGGACGAGCGGCTCAGCACCGCGGCCGTCACACGCGGCATGATCGACGACTACGACATGAGCCGCGCCAAGCGGGCCCAGCGAGTCGATGCCGCGGCGGCGGCGTGGATCCTGGAGAGCGCGCTGGCGCGGTTGCGGTGACTCTTTCCCTCTCCCGTCATACGGGGGAGGGCTAGGGAGGAGGAAAGCCCCATAGACGACTTCGAAAAGATAAAGATCATGATCATGATCTGAGATAGGCAAACGCTTCGACTGCGGCACTCCCCCTCCGGCCCTGCGGGCCACCTGTGCGTTTTGGCCGGAGCGGCCAAAACGCAGACCCGTATGACGGGAGAGGAAAGTGATTACTTCACGATGATCTCGTGCGTCAGGCGTTCGCTCTCCTCTCCGGCGCGCACGTCGATAGCGAGTTCCCAGCGGCCGGACGCGTCGAACACCATGCCTTCGGCGCGATAGCGGCCGTCGCCCGCCGACACGATTGCCGGCTTGCGGTTCATCGCGCGCTTCTGCTCGGGCATGTGGGCTTCGACCGTCACCAGCTCGGCCGCGTTGCCGTTCTTGGTGCAGACATTGAACAACAGCGCGAACGGCTCGCCGACCTCGATGCGCATCGGCTCGGGACGAAAGGCGATCATGTAATGGTCGGAGAACACCACCCAGCCGGTGCCGCGCCCCAGGTCGAGCGGGCAATCCGCCACTGCCGGGACGGCCGCGGCGAGCAATGCCAGCAGCAGGCCAAACAGGGGAAGGCGCTTGAATTTTGCCATCAGCGATCCTTCGAGGCCCCCTTGGCGGACCAGGCGTAGTTGAAGCTAATCGAGATACGCTCTCCGGAGAAGCGCGCCGGCGGCACTTCGTGGCGCAACCAGCTCTCGAACAGCACGAGATCGCCCGCCTTGGCCGGCAGGCTGACGAACGGCCGGAAGCTTTCAGGCGCATCGGCGCGTCGCGGCGGCGTCGCCATGTGGCGCGACAGCCGCGGGTCCTCGAACTTCAAGGCGCCGGCGCCTTTCGGCACCACCAGGTAGTAAGTGCCGCTGATGAACGACGTCGGATGAAGGTGCAGGGAATGCGCAACGCCCGCTGACATGACGTTGGCCCAGCAGTCGGTCATGGCAAGGGTTCGGCCAGCGAGATCGTAGTGCAGCGCGCCGGCAAAGGCCCTGACCTGTGGATCGATGCGCCGCCGCAGGCGGGCAAACAGCGAGGACACGAGATGCAGGCGATCGAGCGAGCCATAGGAGGTATAGCCGCCGAGATAGTGCCGTGCCGACCAGCGCCGTCCCGCCGTATCGGAGGCGGCCAGCGAACGGCATTCGTCGGCCAGCGCCTGGTCGAGCCGGCGCTGGTCGGGCCCGGCGAGAGGCTGTTTGCTTATCAGTGTCGGAAACAGGGCGCGGATCGCCATAGCGTGATTATCGGTGAAGGCGCGCTGTCGTGCTATGGTTTCGCATGCTGACCGACAAGCAGATCGAGGCCTATCGGCGCGACGGCTATCTGGTGATTCCGCGCCTGATCGAGGGCGAGCAGCTCGCCGAGCTGCGCGCGCTCACCGACCACATCGTCGCCGAGGCGCGCGGCGTCGCCGCCAGTGACGATCTCTACGACCTCGAGCCCAGCCACAGCGCCAGCCTGCCGCGGGTGCGCCGGCTGAAACCCGCCATCTTCAAGCGCTACGCCTTCTTCCAGGCGCTGACGCGCGATGCCAAGATCACCTCGATCCTGGCGCAGCTCCTCGGACCCAACATCCGCCTCTATGGCGGCAAGCTCAACATGAAGTCGGCGGGTTACGGCTCGCCGGTCGAATGGCATCAGGACTGGGCGTTCTATCCACACACCAACGACGACGTGCTGGCGACCGGCCTCTATCTCGACGACTGCGACAGCGACAACGGCCCGCTGATGGTGCTGCCGGGCACGCATCTCGGCCCGACCTACGACCATCATGCCGATGGCCGCTTCTGCGGCGCCATGAACCCGGCTGACTGCGCCCTCGATTTCGCCAAATCAGTGCCGTTGATGGGGCCGGCCGGCTCGATGACCATCCATCACGCGCGGCTAGTCCATGGCTCGGCGCTGAACCGCTCCAACCGCCAGCGCCGCCTGCTGCTGCACGAATACACCGCCGCCGACGCCTGGCCGCTGCTTGGCGTGGCGAGCTTCGATGAATTCAACAGCCGCATGGTGTTGGGCGAACCCACGATCGAGCAGCGGGTGGTCTCCGCTCCGGTGCGCCTGCCGCTGCCGCCTGCCGACCACCAGGGGTCGATCTACGAGAACCAGCGCGCCGTGGGCCGGCGGTTCTTCGAGACGCACGAGGACCGCGCTCGCGCCGAAGCCGGGCGCTGAGCGGGACGCGTGGCCGAGCCGACTTATCATCCCGCTGCCCAGATCCTCCACTGGCTGACGGCGCTCGCCGTGCTCGGCCTGCTCGGTCTCGGCCTGTGGATGACCGACCTGCCGCTCGGCTTCACCAAGCTCTATGCCTATGCTTGGCACAAATGGATCGGCCTCAGCGTGCTGCTGCTCACGATCGGCCGCCTGCTGTGGCGCTGGCGCCATCCGCCGCCGCCGCTGCCCAACACCGTGGTGCATTGGCAGGCGGTGCTGGCCCCGATCGCCCATTGGGCTCTGCTCGGCCTGCTGCTGGCCATGCCGCTCAGCGGCTGGACGATGAGCTCGGCGGCCGGCGTCAGCGTCGTCTGGTTCGGCTATCTCCCCCTGCCCGATCTGGTGCCGCGCGACCCAAACCTGTTCGAAGCCCTGCGAACCACGCATTATGTTCTGTCGCGGCTATTGATCGCGGTGCTGGCGCTGCACATCGCCGCCGTCGTGCACCACGATCTGTTGCGACGCGACGGCGTCTTTCGCCGCATGTGGCCGTTCGGGAGAGTCTGATGCGCTACTGGCCGCTTCTCGCCGGTCTGATGGTTTGCGGACCCGCGCTCGCCGGGCCGCAGGACGCCTGGACGATCGATCCTAGCAAAAGCTCGCTCAGCTTCAGCGTTGCCCAAGTCGGCGCCATCGTCAGCGGCCGCTTTCCGGCCTGGACGGGCGAGATCGTGCTCGATCCCGCCGCACTCGCCGCCGCGCGCATCGACATCAGGATCGCGATGCCGCCGGTCACGACCAACAATCGCGACGTCGATTCGCTGATGAAGGGACCCAACTTCCTCGATGTGCTGAAATTCCCCGAGGCGCGCTTCGTGGCGAGCTCGGTCGTCGCCAGGGGCGGCGAGCGCTATGAAGCCCAGGGCAAGCTCACGATCCGCGACGTCACGCGCGACGCCGTCCTGCCCTTCACGCTCACCATCGCCGACGATCCGGCGCGGCCCGGCCGGCTCAGCGCCACGGCGCGCGGCCGGCTGATCCTGAAGCGCCTCGACTTCGGCGTCGGCCAGAACGAATGGGCCGGCACCGGCCAGGTCGCCAACGAGGTCACGGTCGATCTCAGTGTGGTGGCGGGCCGCGGCAAATGATGCAGCGGCGCCTGTTCCTCGGCGCTGGCATGACGCTTTGCTTGTCGACCGGCGCGCAGGGCCAATCGGGCTTGTGGCCGGAATGGCTCGGCAGTTATGCCGGTGCCATCGGCTTCTACAGCTCGATTCCCCTCGAGGACATCTATCCGCCTCCGGCCCATCCGCATGTCGATCTCGACGACACCGCGCCGTTCGCGGTCTTTTTCTCGATCCGCGCCGAGGATGGCGGCGGCGTCGTCTGGCTGCGCATCGACGGCGGGCCGATGCAGACCGCCAACGCCGGCGAGACGCTGCGGTTTGGCCCGCCGATCGACGGAGTGGCCGGGCTGATCGGCGCGCAGGCCCGCCCGACACCGCGCTCGGCGACCCTGACCGTTCGGCCCGATTCGCTCGGCACCGAGGCGCTGTTCAGCCACGCCGACGGCAGCTTCTGGCGCCGCCATTTCAATGTCCGCTTCACGCCGACCGGCGCCGACGTGATCGTCTGGGTATTCGACGCCGCCGGCACGCGCGCCCGCGCCTGGCGCGGCGCGGCGGTGCGCCGCGACTAGGGCCGCGGGCCGACGTAATTCGACTGCGGGCGGATGATGCGGCCGCCTTTCTCCTGCTCGAAGACATGGGCGCACCAGCCGGCGGTGCGGCCGACCGCGAATAGGGCGGTGAAGGCGCTACGCGGCACCTCGAGCGCCTCCAAGAGCAGCGCGGTGTAGTACTCGACATTGGTGTCGAGCCGCCGGCCGGGCTTGTGCTTGCGCAAGGCGGCGATGGCACCCTGCTCGACCGCCGCGGCATAGTCGAGACGGCCCGCCGTCGCGGGCAGCGTCGCCACGGTGCGCTTCAGCACGTCGGCCCGCGGATCGCGCACCTTGTAGATGCGATGACCGAAGCCCATCAGGGTCGTGCCCTTGGCGAAGGCGGCGTCGAACCAGGCCTCGGCGCGCGACGCCTCGCCGATTTCGTCCAGCATGTCGAGCACCGGCCCGGGCGCCCCGCCATGCAGCGGTCCCTTCAGGGCGCACAGCGCCGCCAGCACCGCCGAGATCAGGCCGGCATGGGTGGAGGCCACGACGCGGGCGGCGAAGGTCGAGGCGTTGAAGCCGTGGTCGGCGATGGTCGCCAGGTAGGTGTCGAGCGCCTTCTCGAACACCACGCCGGCGCGCTGGCCGCGGATCATGCGCAGGAGATCCTGCGCCGTCGTGAGCTCGGGATCGGGCGCGATCGGCGCGGTGCCCTTCTCGGCATTGAGCAGGGCCGCCAGGAACACCGGCATGACGCCGCACACCAGGTAGTGATGCGGCGTCGTCTCGTTGTCGGGCAGCATGGCGATGCCGACCCGCAGCGCCTCGATGGGATTGAGGCCGCGCGTTGCTGCGAGCAGCTTCGGCACCTCGGTGAAGGCGCGCTGGCGGGCCGCTGCGAAGCCGCGCCGCACAGTGGCTTCGTCGCCGCCGCCTTCGGCATAGCCATCCCACAAGAGCGCCGCGACGCTCTCGAAGCCGCGCGAGCTGACCAGTTCCTGGAGGGCATGGCCACGGACGACCAGCCGGCCCTCCTCGCCGTCGACCTCGCTCATCACCGTGTCGGCTACGACGACTCCGTCGAGGCCGCTGTTCACCCGTGTTTGCAGCATCGGTTTTCCTTTCCCGCTGTCGCCGGCACGGTCGGTCGCCAGATTTATATTGTCAATCTTGATTATATTGATCAATATATCGTCATGGCAAACGATTGGGTGACTTCCCGGGAAGCGGCGCGGCGGCTGGGCATATCGGCGGCGACGCTCTACGCCTATGTGAGCCGCGGGCTGCTGCGCTCGGAGGCGGTCGATGGCAGCCGCGAGCGGCGTTACCGCGCCGACGACATCTCGCGCCTGAAGCGCCGCCGCGAGGTCGGCCGCAAGGCCGAGTCGATCGCCAACCATGCGCTCGACTTCGGCACGCCGGTGCTCGAATCGGCGCTCACCCTGATCGAGGACGGCCACCTTTATTATCGCGGCGTCGATGCCACTGAGTTGGCGCGCACCGCGTCGCTGGAGGACGTGGCGCGCCTGTTGTGGGAGTGCGACGACAAGCCCTTCGCCGCCGACAACCTGCCGCCGCTGACCACGGCGCTGCGCCGCGCCTGGCTCGCCGCCGCCACGCTCGGTCCGGTCGACCGCTGCCTGGTGCTGTTGCCGGCCGCCGCCGCGCTCGATCATCCGAGCTGGGTCGAGGATCGCGCGGCGATGCTCGAAACCGGGGTGCGTGTGCTGCGCCTGCTGACGGCGGCGGTGACGGCTCGGCCGCCGTCGACGCTGGCCGTCCACCAGCAGCTCGCGGCCGCCTGGCGGGTGCCGCCCGAGCACGCGCCGCTGTTGCGCGCCGCCCTGGTGCTGTCGGCTGACCACGAGTTCAATGCCTCGGCCTTCGCCGCCCGCGTCGTGGCCTCGACCGGCGCCAACCTCTACGGCGCCGTCATGGCGGGGCTGGCGGCGCTCAATGGCCCGCGCCATGGCGGGCTGACGCGCCGCGTCGCCTCGCTGTTCGACGACCTCAAGACGGTCCAAGATCTCGATGCCGAGCTGGCCCGCCGGGTGCGCGACCGCGTCTACATCCCCGGCTTCGGCCACCCTCTCTATCCCGACGGCGACGTCCGGGCCGTCACCCTGTTCGCCCTGTTGCACGAATCAGTGCCGCAATTGCCCGAACTCGCCTTCGCCGAGCGGCTCGCCGGCGCGGCCGAGCGGCTGCTCGACCGCAAGGCCAATGTCGATTTCACCACCGTGACGGTCGAACGCGTGCTCGGCCTGCCGAAGGATTCCGCCCTGGCGCTGTTCCTGCTGGGCCGCACCGTGGGCTGGATCGCTCATGCCCTGGAGCAGGCAGCGCACGGTGCGCTGATCCGTCCCCGTGCGCGCTACACCGGACCGCGCCCGAGCATATGAGCGGACGACATCGGTTATCCACCAAATCGCCGCCTTGCGGGCGCCACACGAGCGTGCTTAACGTCGCGCTTTAGTGACAAGAAAACGCGTGGGCGTGCCGAGGTTGCCCCATCTTCTCGGCATCGAGGGTCTTGCGCCTGAAACGATTTCGGGCCTGCTCGATCTTTCCGAAAGCTACATCGACCAGAACCGATCGCTCGACAAGCGGCGCGACGTGCTGTCGGGACGTACCGTGATCAACCTGTTCTTCGAGAACTCGACGCGCACGCG
>WNFC01009770.1_pt1 | contig 10629 bp, 8 predicted proteins | sample 5400541 | NCBI WGS metagenome assembly WNFC01 (sample SAMN13153342, study PRJNA577476) | soil metagenome | isolation source: 120 cm saprolite under Douglas fir tree site 2 hole 2 replicate 1 | place: USA:California | collected 2015-04-18
AATCCTGGTGAAGCCGGAGTCGGCGGAATTTAACTCCGTGGAAATCATTCGCGTGGCCTCGGAGACCTCGAAACGTTTCCCGGGAGTGCGCTATGTGACTGTTTCTGCCCGGTCACAACATATCCAGGAAAGCCGGCCTCTATTCCGGGCCAAGGACCTTCCGGTGAGGGACCGCGCACGATTGGCTGCCGCTTGAACCAAAGAATAGGGCTCGAGAATGAGTTGATTTTGCGTTGGAGATTCCGAGGCTACTGCGGAGGGAAAGCCCGAGCGAGAAGCAGGTGGGTCGGCCAGTAGATGATTCCTGCTAGCGCGGCAAAGATTAGGGCCAGATGGACGGGCGCTGGCCCGAACGCACGGTGGAAGATCGGGTCGGCAAACGCGTAGTTCAGATTCTGAGTTGGACCCAAGAAGCGCGACGCCACCAGGAGAGCCGCCGCAATCCAAGACTGAAGACGCAAAGCGCGGTGGTCATAACCCGCGCGGCGCAGTGCTGCGAGTAGCAGCACCGGGAGGACAACGTGGAACAGCGAGAGTAGGCGCACCCAGAGGGGGAACCGTGCGTCCCACATATATTCCGTGCCACCGGTCAGGTGCTTGCCGACAAGCCACCGCCAGCCCGCATCGAGACACCACAAAAGATCGCCCGCCAGTGAAGAGAGGGTCTGGCTCGAAAGCAACAGCGCATTGTTGTACGCGAAGCCGAGGCACGTTAAGAAAACCGCGACATCGCAAAGATGGAGGAAATTGGACCAGCCCCAATAGACTGCGTAAGACGGAACCCATACTGCCAGCCACACCAAGCTAACCCAGCGAACCCAGGAAGGAAACAAGGATGGATGGAGAGACTCATTCACACTATACGCTCTGTCCATTTGTTGCGGACATAAGATCGCAACGCGCGAGGGTACGCGGGAAAGCTGCAGGCCAGAAGTGTACGCCGCAAACGCGTCCGCCAGGAACAATTTGATCAGTCGGGAATCTGCTGAGCAGGGTCCGCATTTGGAACGACATCTTCATGAGGCGCAAACTTAGAGGTCGCGGCGGGAATTATGTAACGGACGGAGCGTCGTTCTGGGTTCAAATTGGCCGAAACCCCACGATCAGCAAGGATCCGCCAACGAACTCGACACCCGACACGAAATAAGTCATCAGGTGGGGAAACGGGACTTTGGCCTTAACCAGCGTTTCGTACATAGTTTGCGTGCTGCGGGCGACAAACAATTTGTTTGCCCCGAAGATGGCGAAGAACAGCCCGAGCGAAACGCGCACCAGCAGGATGGCATATTGTTCCAAATCACTGCTACCCAGCAGCGCAAACTGGACCAACCGTTTCCAATCCACCTCTTGTCCCTCCATCGGAGGATGTGCTGTAACGATACCCCCATATCATACAGTTCGACTTCTCCGGTAACCGCGTCAGGACTTAGCGGGTCTCTGGCGTTAATCTCTGTTCTCGACAATTATGCTGCAAACCGCAAATGGCGGTGTCGTTATCGAATTCTCGCGCCTCGAGATTATGTGTCCCATCCGTTCGACCCATTGAGCGCGCCATGCGGGAGCCACGAATGGATCCGCAAAGTACTGTGTTTCCCGCGCAACCTTGTCGTCCCTGAACTCCATGATGCTCACGGTGTAGGACGGCTTGCCGTCATATGTCAGGATGAATTCGGTGATCCAAAGATCACCGCCGCCAATGATTCGTCGGACAGCAAACCGCTTTTTGCTCGGCTGACTAGCGCGCTGGTTCTGTATGTTGCGTCGACCACGGGTTCGCTCGCCTGACTGCGGGTATTCCAGCACCGCGTCCTCGTGATAGATGCGGTGCTCCGTTTCAAAATCGTTGGCATCGGACGCCGCCCAATGCTGGTCGAGTGCCGCACGGATCTCTTGATCGCGCACTCCAGAATACTGCTCCTTCTTTTGTTGATCGCTCATCTTGAGCCCCCTAACGCGATCGAGGGTTTTACTTGATTAGGTGAGTGAGAGTCAGGTTTCCGCCGCTGGTGGTGACGATAACCAGATTTATAATGACGACCATAGTATCGTAACTCCAGCCGTTCGTCCCCGATTTGCCCCAGAAGCCGGTGTGCCAAGTAAATATTTTCTTTTGTATGGCTCCCAGCATAACCAAAATCAAACCGATGGCGGCGAGTTGTGCGAGAACGCCCGAAATTACTCCGAGGCCGCCGGCTAACTCCGCTGCACCCAGAAAAATTGTGAAGCTCTTGCTCATCCCAATGTCCTTGCTCCGCGTTGCCGGATCTTTAAGATGTTTGTAGCCGCTGGTGATGAACACGATGCCAACCATCAAGCGCAGGAGCAGAAGAGCAATATCGGCGAATTGAGCCAATTGCGGGAAGATCATACAAGTTTCTCCGAGCCGCTACCTGTATTCACGCTCGTTCCGCCGAAGCGGTGCCGTTCGATTAAGGCCACCCATTGCCCAGCAGCAGCCGGGCCATACCGTTAGGATCCTCACGCATGAATCTTCCTATCGGCGGTTCCGTGGTTGAGTGGAATTCTCATCATCCGCAGATCCTTTTACACCATGACCCGACGCGAAGAGTCTTTCCTGATCCAGGAATCGGCGACCGCTTCGCCGAACACCGCCGCCACACGGGCATGTTCCTGCCCCGCTTCTCCTAACTCGCTCGCCGAAACGCAGGTGTCCGCGCCGACACCCCGACCTCAGATTACTGGATCGGTTTCAGATAATTCTTGACGGCTAACTCGCCGATTTTTTTACCCATGGTCTGGCCGACCACGGTCGAGTTGCGGTAGTGGATTCCACCGTAGATGCGCGCCGCGGAGACTTCATCCGCCCAGTCCTTGACGCTGGTCCACGTGCGGGTGACACCGGGCGCGGTGGGGCTGGTCATGGTGAAAACGGGAATTGGTCCCGCGCCGAATTCAGACTCGAGGACAGCCCTGGCGGCGGCAGACGTGATGCAGTGCGCGCAGGGATATTCTGGGTGGAGAGGCGTATCAATGGTGGGCTCCCAATCGGGCACTCGGCTGGTGGCGTCGTTGCCGTCGATATCGCCATTGCGGATCGCCGTAATGGGACGCCAGAACTGGTACGCGTACTTGGCTTCGAAGACGGCGATGTAGGCGTCAGCAGTGGCAAGTCCCACGAGGGCAAACAAACGAGCGTTTTGCAGGAGGGTTCGCCCCGGAGCGGAGGCCAAGTGGCGCACGATGGGTTCCCAGCTAGCGGGCCCGGCGAGAGTCCAGAAGCGCGCAATGTCTGTCTGTTCGGGTGTGCGGATGGTGCTCTTCTTGTTTCCCAGGTCTTTGATCTCGTTGTAGTCGCTGGCCCAGACGGAACTGGTCAATGGAGGCGGGGGAGCTGGCCGGAACTGTGAGCTGTGCTCCATAACCCAGGGGGTCAAATGGCCCCATTGTGCTGAGATGGGCAGCGCCGTGGAAATGTAAACGCCGGGAGCGGTCACGGGCCTATAGCTGTTCGGTGCATCGGCGCCATCCGAGGCGCGAAGAACAAGAATCTTGGCGGCGACGTCTTCGCCGACTGACATACCAGCGGGTTTTCCACTGCCGTCCGGGATTTTTGCGAGAGACGCGGCGAAAGCGGCATCGAGGTCCGCTTTCTGCTCCGGAAAAAGCTTCAGCAAGACGGCATGGGCGGCGGCCACACCGGCGGCCTCCGGCGAACTGCCAGAAGGAGCAGCTACCTTGAACCTATACGGGGAATACCGGCCTTCGACGGAATTAATGGCGTCGAACATAGCAATGTGCACGATAGCGACGGTTCGGGACGCGGCGGCAGGGAGTTCTTTTGCCTGAGCTGAGACAGCAATGGTTTTTTCGTTCCATTCGGAGACGCCATCGGCGGCAGCGACGCCGGGAACGAGAAGAATTGCCATTGTTGAAAGACAACGGCGGAGAAGAATAGCGCTCACGTTGACCTCCTTTGAGTTCACAAACGAGTTCGCTGCAAGGGGCCGCTGGGTGCTTAATTGAAATTTCCGTTTTGAGTTGCTGAACGACGGATAATATACGGCGGATCCCCGCAGTAGACAATGGTCCGCAGGTTTGAGGTCACCTTTTTTCGGCAGCGGTGAGAGAATCGCAAAAAACCCAAAACGTATGCCCACCGATTCTGCCTGCTCCTGATTGAGCGGCGTTTGCTATGCCTCTTCTTCGACCAGTTGTTCGCCGTGGGCGGCCTTGTGGGCGGCGATGACTTTTTCGGCGAGCTCGTTGGGGACGTAGTCGTAGTGGGAAAATTCCATGGAGTAGGTCGCGCGGCCTTGCGTCTTTGAGATCAGATCGTTGGCGTAGGTGAGCATTTCGGCGAGCGGCACTTGCGCCTTGATGATGACGTTGTGGCCGCGCAAATCGCTGCCGGCAATGCGGCCGCGCCTGCTGCTGAGGTCGCCCATCAGGTCGCCGGAATATTGATCGGGAGCATAGACTTCGACGTGCATCACCGGCTCGAGCAACACGGGCCGGGCTTGCTTCATGGCTTCCTTGAAGGCCAGCGAGCCGGCGATCTTGAAAGCGATGTCGGAGGAGTCGACGTCGTGGTATTTGCCGTCGTAGAGGATGGCGCGGAAATCGACCATGGGGAAACCAGCCAGATAACCGCGCGCGGCGGCTTCGCGAATTCCTCTTTCCACCGAAGGAATCCAGTTCCTTGGTATCGCGCCGCCGAAAACGTCATCGACGAACTCGATGCCTTTGCCGCGCTCGATGGGCTCCATTTTGACGCGGCAGACGCCGAATTGGCCGTGCCCGCCGGATTGTTTTTTGTGCTTGCCTTCGGCATCGGCTTTGCCGCGAATGGTTTCGCGGTAGGGAACTTTGGGCGGCTTGAGCGTGAGGTCGACGTGGTAGCGCTTGTGCAGCTTGGCGACGACAACTTCAATGTGCTGCTGGCCTGAGCCGGCCAGCAGAAATTCCTTGGTCTGCGGATCGCGCGAAAAACGCAGCGCGGAATCTTCTTCCATGATTTTGTGAATGCCCACACCGATCTTGTCTTCATCGGCGCGGGTCTTGGGTTCGATGGCAAAAGTGATGGAAGGCTCGGGCAGCTGCGCCGGCGGATAATAGATCGGCGAGTTTTTATCGCCGAGCGTCTCGCCGGTGGTGGTTTCCTTCAGCTTGGCGATGGCGCCGATGTCGCCGGCGTGCAGCTCGTGGATTTCGGTGAGCTGCTTGCCTTGTACTACCTGCGTGTGCTGAAAGCGCTCCGGGAGGCTGCGGTTGTAGTTGAGCAGCGTGGCGTCGTTCTTCAGGACGCCGCTTTTTACCTTGAAATAGTTGATGCGGCCGGCAAAGGGATCGGCGAGGGTCTTGAAGACGAAAAGCGACAGCGGCTGGCTGTCGTCGTACTTGCGTTCGATGCGGTCGCCTTGGGCTTTGGGTTCTCTGTAGCCGACCTGGGAATGCTCGTCGGGATGCGGGAAGACATCGGCGATGAAGGTGAGCAAGCTGGCGGTGCCGACGTTGCGCAGCGCGGAAACCATCAGGACAGGGAAGATCTTTTCGGCGACGATCGCTTTGCGCACGCCAGGGATCAAATCTTCAACGGGAATGGTGCCTTCGCGGAAAAATTCCTCCATCAAATCATCGTCGCCCTCGGCAACCATCTCGACCAATTTTTCGTGAGCGGCTTTTGCTTCGTCGGCCAGCGCGGCGGGAATTTCTTCGATAGAAGGCTTGCCGTCGCCGTCGGGCTTGTACATGTGGGCTTTCATGGCCACGAGGTCGATCACGCCGCGAAACCCTCTTTCGGTGCCGATGGGGAGTTGCAAGGCGACGACGTTGCGGCCAAAGACGGACTCCAGCGATTCCATGGAGCGCTCAAAGCTGGAAAGCTCGCGATCCATCCAGGTGAGCACGAACGCGCGGGGAATGTCGTACTCGGTGCAGTAATCCCAAACTTTTTCGGTGGTGACTTGCGCGCCGACGTGGGCGTCGACGGCGATCAGCGCGGCGTCGGCGGCGATCAGCGAAGCTTTTGTCTCGGTAATGAAGGTGGAATAGCCGGGAAGATCGAGGAAATTTATCTTTACGTTGTTGCCGGAGCAGAGCGTGCACGGCCATTCGGCGTACGCGAGTCCGGTTTGAATGGAAATTTTTCGGGCGATTTCTTCTTCGTCCCAATCCGTGGTGGTACTGCCTTCCGCAACTTTTCCCCAGCGCGGCGTCATCCCCGCGGTGTACAGCAACGACGACACCAGTTGCGTCTTTCCGGTGCCGCCGTGGCCGACAATGCCAACGTTGCGAATGTCCGCAGTGGGATAGCTCTTCATACAGACCTCCATTGGGCGAGGTCCGCCGAGCGTGATGGAGGCGCGGGCCTGCGCCTGGCTTGTGATGCTGGGGTTTGAGAGCGCGGCCCTTTCCCTGGGTCCTGCGAAGAAGGACGAAGAGTCAGCTAAATCCCCTGGTCCGCTCTCGAAGCAGCGCGAAACCCGGCATGCCGGGTCCACACGAGGCGGATGCTAGCACAGGGAACTGGTCAGGGCAATCGGTGCAGCGGTTACTCCGGCCAGGGATCGAGCACGGTGTCCATACCTGCGTAGACATAGATCCGCTTGATCCAATCGGCCCGGCCGGCAGTTCTCACCACGATGAAGTGATACTTCTCGGCGACAAGGGGCAGAGTCGCGGGGATGTCGCCTACGAATTTGCCGTCGACATAAACCTCCGCGGCTTTGGGCTCGCGCAGTTCGATGGTGCCGAAGGCCTGGCCAGGCGACGAGGTTTCGCGCCCGCGGCAGAGTCGGGCGAGGACAATAGTTGCTTGCCGGGCGGAACTGGATCTGGAAAGTATTTGAGCAGGACAGCCAGTAAATCGGTGGCGCTAATGGCAAAGGCGATGCCACTCACATTCCTATTCCCGGCCTTGAGAGTATTGATCCCGATGACCTGACCGCGCGTATTCAGCAGTGGGCCTCCACTGTTGCCCGGATTGATGGCCGCGTCTGTTTGAATCCAGATCCCGGGTCCGGCGGCGGAAAATTTGCCGACGGCGCTGACGATGCCCTTGGTGACGGCAAACGGCATGGCGCCGCCCGGGTTGCCGATGGCGATCACGGTTTCTCCTTGGCGCACGTTGCCGGCGGCGGCGAGGCCCAGGTGCGGAAAATCGTCGCCCTCGACCTTCACCAAGGCGATGTCACGCTCCGTATCGATGTGAATGATGTCGGCCGCAAGTTGCTCTCCCCCCGGCAGGATCGCCAGCAAGGAACCTTCGCCGCGAGCGACGTGCGCGTTTGTGGCGATTACACCCTTTTCTGTGACGAAAAAGCCACTGCCCCATCCGCCCAGTCCTTTCAGACGAACCACGGCCGGCTTGGCATGTGCGATTACGTCCTCCAGCGGCGGCTCCGGACTGAGGTCAGTTTCGCGCGGCGCTTCCGCAGCTTCCGGGATTTCCGTGGAGATCTTGCCGGTAAAGACTTTGGAGACCGGATCGAGATCCACGTGGAAATGGCTGGCCTTGAGGAGCCAATATTCCCCGTGATCGTGGCCTTTCAGCGAATCCCAATTCATTGGTCCTTCGGTCATCTGGACTTCTTTGGTCGCATAGCCGGCGAGGCTGATGCGCGCAATCATGGAGTGTTGCAGACGACGGCCTAAGGCGGTCTTGGTCTTGTGGAAATAGCCGCCGGGGACTTGTTCTTCGTACGGCGTCGTTCCGACCGTTACCCCGTTGATTTCGACGCTAGCGCCCGCGGGAGTGCTGGTGATTTTCAGAGTGTCGGCGTGGGCAAACGAGGGGCAAAAAGACACCAAGAGGGCAAACGACCGAAGGAGGTCCGAGCGGGACGCCATGCGCCTACCTCGCCGGAAGAATGACAGCACGCGGCGGATAGATTACCATCTATGAAATTCCTTTCATAGAGAAAGTACTCAGGAGCTCGGGCTGCGTGGTGCATCGGACTTTCGCAAGTAGCCGTCGCACGACAGGACAGGCAAGCGTGGATATTTTGGAAAATTGGGATCGACGGCCGAGAGCTGGCACATCACAAAGGCCGAACCGCGATCGGATAGTATTGTGCGGGCGTGCCGGCAGTCGGAGCACAGCCCAGCTTCCACGTTTTTCCGGGGATCGCTCACGAAACAAGGATAACGCAGAGTCGCGCGTGAATGGCCAAGGCCAAGGGCTCAACGAATTTGGGCTGGAGGTTCCAATAGCCAGAGCGCATGCGGCGTCGCATAATCGGGTAATGACGCCGCGAGAGCTGGCCAATTCAATTTGCGAAACTTTGCGCAGCCATGGGCATGAAGCGCTGCTGGCGGGCGGCTGTGTGCGCGACATTTTGCTGGGGCGCGAGCCGGCGGATTACGACGTGGCCACGGATGCCACGCCCGCTGAGGTGATGGCGCTCTTTCCGGAGAGCGTGGGCGTGGGGGCGCAATTCGGCGTGATTGCCGTACAACGCGATGGGCTCAAGGTGGAGGTGGCCACGTTTCGCGCCGACGTCGGCTACTCCGATGGACGGCATCCGGACACCGTTGTGTATGCGCGTTCCGCGAAGGAGGATGTGCAGCGGCGTGATTTCACCATAAACGGGCTGTTGATGCGGCACGACACGAGCGAGGAGCTCGATTACGTCGGCGGACAAGCCGATCTGCGGGCTGGCATTATCCGGGCGATCGGCGAACCGGACCGCCGCTTCCGCGAGGATAAGCTGCGTTTGCTGCGCGCCGTGCGCTTTGCGGCTCGCTTTGGGTTCACCATTGAGCCCGCCACTATCGACGCCATACGCCGGCATGCTCGCGAAATTACACAAGTTTCGCCAGAGCGCGTGCGGGATGAACTCACGAAGTTGCTTACGGAGGGCGCGGCGCGGCGGGGATTTGAGCTACTGGAGCAAACAGGGCTGCTGGAGGCAGTTCTGCCGGAGATCGCGGCGTTGAAAGGGGTGGAGCAGCCTCCGCAGTTTCACCCCGAGGGTGACGTCTGGATCCACACCCGGCTCATGATCGAGCAACTGCCCGCTGGAGCCTCGCCGACGCTGGCGTGGGGCGTCCTTTTACACGATGTGGGCAAACCCGCGACCTTTAAGTCCGCTCGGGAGACGGGGGATCGCATCCGCTTCGATGGGCACGTCGACGTTGGGGTGCGCATGACTCAAGACCTTACCCGGCGCTTGCGCTTCTCGAACGACGATACCGAGCAGATTGTGGCGCTCGTAGCCAACCACATGAGGTTCAAGGACGTCGAACAGATGCGGGCTTCGACGCTGAAACGCTTTGTCCGGCTGCCGCGATTCGAGGAGCACTTGGAGCTGCACCGGCTGGACTGCCTCTCCAGCCACCGGCGGCTTGAATCTTACCGATTTGTCCGCCGCACATTGGCGGAGACGCCGCCAGAGCAGATTCGGCCCCCTCGCTTGCTTACCGGGGACGATCTGCTCGATATGGGCTACAAGCCAGGGCCGCTTTTCAGCGAGATCTTGCGCGCGGTAGAGGACGCCCAACTGGAAGGGCAGGTCAAGTCGGAAGGGGAGGCGAAGGACTATGTTCAGCGCGGGTTTGGAAGAGCTCAGCGTGAAGCAGCCGAGAAACGACCGAGATGACTACAGAACCTTCTCGCGAGCGTTGCCATCTAATTGATTCTGCGGCCTTTCTTGGGAAGTTGCACTTGGGCTCAGAGGGCGCTATAATCTTAGCTAGTCGCACTAAGATTTTGTGCTACTTGAAAGTACAACTCTCGCACCCTTTACCACCCCGGCGCATCTAACCACCCAAGCGCGTTTTTTCTTCCGTTTCGCGCTTAAGATTAGGGGACATCATGGCTGAGAAAAAATTCTCGGTGCCAGACGTTTTGCCGGTCCTGCCAGTGCGGGACACGGTGCTGTTCCCGGGCGCGGTACTTCCGCTCACGGTCGGCAGGGAAAGCTCTCTGGCGCTGGTTAATTCATTAGAGGGGGATGAAAGGCTTTTGGCGGTGGTCGCTCAGCTCGACCCACGCATCGAGGATCCCTCTGCCGCGGACCTGCACAAGGTCGGGACGGTGGCCAAAGTACACAAAACCGTAAAAATGCCGAACGGCAATGTGGTCGTCTTTCTGGAGGGCTTGCAGCGGGTGCAAGTCAGCGAACTGGTTACCTTGCGTCCGTACATGCGGGCCCGCGTCGAGCCGCAGCCGGACATTATCGGCGAGGTGGATGCCGAACTTGAGGCTTTGCAGCGCAACGCGCAGGAACTGTTCCGCGACGTTGTCGGTCACTCGCCGCAACTCTCCGATGATCTGCAGTCCGTGGCGTTGAACATCGACGACCCCGGCCGGTTGGCGGATTTCATCGCCGGAACGCTGCCCTCGCTTTCCACCCTGGTGCGGCAGGAACTCATCGAAACGCCCAATGTGCGCAAGCGCCTGGAAGCGCTGATTCGTGAGCTTTCCAAAGAGCTGGAAGTCCTCGAGCTGCGCTCGAAGATTCACGAACAAGTGCAAGAGCAGGTTAGCCAGAACCAGCGCGAATACCTGCTTCGCGAGCAGATGAAAGCGATTCAGAAGGAACTGGGCGAGTCCGACGACTCCATGCAGGAGATCGACGAACTTCGCAAAAAAGTGGAAGACGCCAACATGCCGGCCGAGGCCAAGAAGGAATGCGAGCGCGAGCTGAAGCGGCTGGCGAAGATGAC
>WNFC01009771.1_pt1 | contig 10628 bp, 9 predicted proteins | sample 5400541 | NCBI WGS metagenome assembly WNFC01 (sample SAMN13153342, study PRJNA577476) | soil metagenome | isolation source: 120 cm saprolite under Douglas fir tree site 2 hole 2 replicate 1 | place: USA:California | collected 2015-04-18
GCTGGATGCAGGTTCCTCGGCGAGCCGGCTGAAAGTAGAGCACGTCGCGGATTAGACGGAGCGCATGCCGAAGGCCTTTTCGGGGGGGGACAAATCGCTCCACCCCATCCGTAAAAGCGATTAAGCCGACTTTGTCATTGTTGCCGATGGCGCTAAAAGCCAGGATGCTGGCCAACTCCGCGGCTACATCGCGCTTTTCATGGGCCGCGGTGCCGAATTGCTGACTGGCGCTGGCGTCCACCAGCAACACCACGGTCAATTCTCGCTCTTCGATGAATCGCTTGATGAATGGATGACCCATCCGGGCCGTTACATTCCAGTCAATGCTCCGGACATCGTCACCCGGTTGATACTCGCGAACTTCCTCGAAAGCGATTCCGGGGCCTTTGAATACACTGTGGTATTCGCCGCCCAGAAAATCCTCCACGGCCCGGCGGGCTCGGAGCTGCAAGAGTCGGATTTGTCGCAATACGTCGCGAGGCAACATGGCTAGGATCGGTAGAAATCTATAACCGTTTTCACGGCTTTCCTCCACTGACACAACCGGCGGTCCCTTTCATCCGGCGGCACCTGTGGCTCGAATCTTTTGGCCTCCTGAATTAGGCCGCGCAAGTGTTGCACATTCGGCCAAAGTCCAATCCGCAAACCCGCCAAGAATGCCGCCCCTAAGGCGGTGCATTCACTTTCCTGGGCTTGGAGAACGGGCATACCCAAGAGATCCGCCTGGCACTGGAGAAACCAACTATTCCGAGCCATGCCCCCGTCCACACGCAGGCTCTCTATTGGCTGGCCGGAGTCCCGACCGGCCGCTTCCACCAGATCTGCGACTTGACAGGCCACTCCGTGCAATGTGGCCCGAGCCAACTCCGCGGCACCCGTTCCGCGTGTCAAACCAAACAGAACTCCCTTGGCCTCGGGTGTCCAGTGGGGCGCGCCCAGGCCGACCAGGGCCGGTACAAATATCACCGGCTGACTGGGGTCACTCTTTTCCGCCAGAGACTCTACGGCAGAGGAAGTTTCAATGATTTTAAGGCCGTCTCGAAGCCATTGTACCGCCGCCCCGGCAATGAAAATGCTTCCCTCCAGCGCATATTGGACGGGCCCTTCGGCCGACGCCGCCAAAGTAGTAAGAAGTCGATGTTTCGAATGAACCAGCTGAGCTCCGGTGTGGAGGAGGTAAAAGGCGCCGGTTCCGTAAGTGCATTTGGCGTCTCCTGGCGCAAATCCCAGTTGTCCGACCAGGGCGGCTTGCTGATCCCCCGCCACTCCTAAGATTGGAAGGCCGTCCGGTAAGAAACTAAGGCCGCGGGTAGAGCCAAAATCGCCGGCGCTCGGTCGCACTTCCGGCAATATGGACATAGGAATACCAAAATAGCTGCATAGCTCCTCGTCCCAAGAAGCTGTCTTCAGGTCCAGTAGAAGGGTGCGGGAAGCGTTGGTTCGATCCGTAGCGAGAACCCGCCCTCCTGTCAGTCGCCAGATCAAGAAGCTATCGATGGTCCCCCCCGCCAACCGTCCGGCCTCGGCCTGAGTTCGCGTGGACGGATCCTGGTCCAAAATCCAGCGCATTTTGGTCGCCGAGAAATAAGGGTCCAAGACCAGTCCGGTTCGTTGGAATATCCACGACTCATCGCTCTGGTGTTGTCGGCAAAAATCGGTTGTTCGCCGGTCTTGCCATACCAAAGCGCGGCCGACGGGATTGCCGCTTTTGCGATCCCATAGGACGCAAGTCTCTCGCTGGTTGGTCAAACCGATGGCGGCTAATTGCTCGGCCGAGATTTTGGCCGCAGATAGGGCTCGTGGGACCACACTAGCCACCGATTGCCAAATTTCCTCGGGATCATGCTCCACCCATCCCGCCTGGGGAAAATGTTGCTTCAATTCCTGGGCGAAACTGCCCAGGCATCGGCCGGTTTCGTTGTAAATGACCGCGCGGGTACTCGTGGTCCCCTGATCAATGGCGAGGAGAAAAGTCTTGGCTTTCGTGGCGCCCATGGTGCTCGGAAAGGTTCAGTAAAGGAAAAAACTGCATCCCCGGCATTCCTGCATTGTGGAGTATTACAGTTAGATTAGCAATGAGGGCGAGAAAATTGGCTGGCAGAGGAGGGGCAATATCGACAGGCGGCGAAAAATGGCCTATATATCCAAATGAGAGGGTGCCTTCTCCGTAGGACCGGTACATTCTGCCGGCCCGGTCTTGGATTTATGCATTCCTATCGCTCAAAGAGGCCGACGCCATGTTGATGGTCTGCCCCCAATGTAAGGGGTCGTTTGACGGGGTTCTGCAATGCCCGAAGTGCCGCGTTCGGCTCCTATTGCCGGGGGATAAGTCGGTTCAGGCGGCGGAAGGAGCCAAGGAAGGCAAATGGCACCAGACTCCCGCCGGTCGAATTATTGCCGGATTAGTCTTAGGGCTGGGATTAAGCTTTGGCCTTCTCCTCTTGGCAACCGTGTTGATGCGCGTCTCGAAAATGGATTTATCTTCCCAGGCGAGCGCAATGGCTTTTGTTGGTATTCAAGCGATCGCTCTCTTGGCGGGGGGCATGCTGGCCGGGGCCGGCCAACCGAAAGGGATCGCCTGCGGGGCCGGCGTGGGACTGGTCAGCGGTGTACTGGTATTTGGCGGTATCATGACCCAAGCATTGACCACCGTGATAGCCCCATTCACCAAAGACCCATTAGTTCCTTTACCTCCTATCGGCCTAGCGCCGCCAGCCATGATGGTCTATGGCACATTGGTGGGTGACATTCTTTTTGGCACCTTGGGCGGATTGCTTGGCATCATGATCTGGAAGCCGCTGCCCAAGTTAGATTTGCCGGCTTCCGTGCCAACGGATCAGAAGCCGGTTCTCGGAACCAAACTCTCCCTGCCGCCTCAAGGGGATAAGAAAGTCCTGTTCCCCTGGGCCGGGCCGATTGCATGGATTCGAGTAATCATCGGCATGTTTGTCGCGGTCGGGGGCGCCATCTGGACCAAACCGCTCCTTATTTTCCTCATCAACTTTGGAGGTCTCGATCAGGCGGACGTGGTCAAGGTGCAGGAAAATGTAGCCCAGGGCGAATTGCTTGCCCTGTCCGTGCTCATCGGCGGCACGATCGCCGGAGCAACCACTTCCAATGGGATGAAGCAGGGAGTACTGGTCGGGTTTGGAGCGGCGGTTGGTATGGTCGGTTATTTCATGACGACAGGGCAAGGGGCGGGAGCCGAAAAACTCTTGGGTCCCGTGCTCACCTGCGTATTTTTAGGTCCGACAGGTGGCTGGTTTGGCAGCAATCTGATGCCGCCTGCCGCCAAGGCATTTCGGCGAAGGAAGAAAAGTGGCTGGTTTTGAGAGGTTGGATTACCGAATTCTTAGTCCATTCCCAATTCTTCCCTTTATTTTGAAGGTTAATACCGATAAAGTTCGCCCCAAGCGAAGCGGGGTGGAGACTTCGCGCTCGGTTTGCCCAAATTGCCGGAACAGCCTCGAGCCCTCAAAACAATTCAATGTTTGATTTGAAGTTGTCGGCGAATTTTCTAGCGACGACGCCGGAGGTGTTTATGTCGGCGCCCCCCAAAGATGAGAGTAAGGGCTCCTGGCTCCCCGAAGTGTTGACCACTTTGGCGATGGCCACGGGGATTGGATATTTGGCCGTCTCATATTCGGTTTCCCGCTGGTTAACGCGGCCTACTCGGCGACCTCCTCAAATGACTCCATCAGACCTGGGTCTCACGTGGGAAAAAATTGAATGTCGAACCCCCGATGGCATCCGGTTGGCCGGCTGGCTCGTGGAGCCTTCGCAACCGCGTGGAACGGTCGCCCTGTTTCACGGTTTGCGTCACCACAAGGAAAAGATGCTCGCCCGAATCGCAATCTTGGCCGCGGCAGGCTACCGGTGTGTGGCTTTCGATCACCGCGCGCACGGAGAAAGCGCCGGCAAACGCACGAGCTTTGGCTTCCATGAAAAATGGGATGTGATTGCCGTTCTCGATTTTGTCCACAAGCAATGGCCCCGGCAACCTCGAGCGGCCCTAGGGGTGAGTATGGGAGCTGCCGCAATTTGCTTTGCGGCCAAACAGCTGAAGGACTTAGACGCCATTATTTTGGAAAGTTGCTATATGGATATCGGCAGCGCTTTTTCCAATCGCCTGAAAAATGGATTTCCCACTTGGTACAAACGTCTTAGCCGGGGAGTGGTTTGGGTGAGCGAGCGGCGGCTCGGTTTACGCCTGCGTGATTTGGTGCCCGCCCAGCACATTGGCGATCTGGCGCCGGCGCCCGTCCTATTGTTGACCGGCGTGGACGACCCTCACGCTCCGCCGATTGAGGCCCAGAATCTCTACGAGCGCTGTCGAGGCCCCCGCGAAATCTGGCTCATACCGGGAGCCGGCCACCGCGATGTGGTTGAAACAGGGGGTTCCCTGTATCGCCACCGCATCCTGGATTTCCTGGCCCGCCGATTTTCCATCAATTCGGCTTGCGGGACTCGCCGGGCCGGATAATACTCCCCCGCTCGGCCTTTCGCTCCTCGCGAAGAAGAAACTTGCCGGAGGAAATTTCATCATGCGCACTCGTGTTTTCGACCTTGATGGCAGCATTTTGAGCCAGAGGAAGCTGCTCAAATTGTACCGGCCCCATGTGTATTCTTTCCAAGGCTGGGGTCCGCGTCTTCGACTGGCGTGCCGCATGCGGCGATTTGAGCGCTTTGAGCGAGCCCTGTCCCAAAAATTGGGCGGCCAGATTGACACCGAGCCTCAAGTGACATTTATCGGATCGGGAGATTTTCACCATGTCAGCCTGGCCTTGCTTCGCCGCCAAGCCCGGCCTATCAATCTCCTAGTCATCGACAATCACCCAGACTGGATGCGAGGCGTTCCGATCCTTCATTGCGGGACTTGGCTTTACCACGCCGCTCAGCTTCCCCAAGTCAAGCAGATTTTTCACGTTGGCGGGGATGTGGACTTCGACAACTATTTTCACTGGTTTGCGCCTTGGGAGGCGATCGAAAGAGGCAAAATCGTAGTCCTCCCCGGGATTCGCCGATTTCGAGGTTGGCGCTGGGCCAAAGTCGGCAATGATCCGCTCCTGTGGAAATCCCAATCCGCGGCGCCCTATTCCTTGCCGCCAGGACGATTGAAGGAATTCCTAAGGCCTTATCGACAGGATTTAGCCTGTCGGCCTCTTTACATTTCGCTGGATAAAGATGTCATATCGGCCCAGGCCGCCCCGGTGAACTGGGACTCGGGTCATTTGACGGTTCTTCAAACCCGAGCTGTCCTGGAAGCCTTCCTCATGGCCGCGGATGGAATCGTGGCTGGGATTGATGTGGTCGGTGATTGGTCTCCCGTGCGACTTCAGGGGATATTTCGTCGGCTCCTTCATATCACGGAACATCCCTCGCTGCGCATCGAGAGCTTTGCCGCGACTCGCGTTAACGAGCAGACCAACTTGTCGTTATTAGAAAGCGTCGATTGGTTTACCCAGGCCGCCTCGGATCGGAGGAGCGAGATGGCCCTGGCTTCATAAAAACATTTTGGGCGTTTGCAAGAATTCCAGGCCGGCGGCGCCTAGCACTTGCGAACGACTCCGACCAGGACGCCCAGAATGTGGATGTCGTCATCCTCGTCCACAAATATGGGAGCCATGCTCTCATTGGCTGGCTCCAAGCGAATCCGGTTCTTCTCTCGGTAGAAGCGCTTCAACGTCACTTCGTCGTCGATCATGGCCACCACTCGCTCGCCGTTATGCGCGGATTGCTGTCTGCGAATCACGACAAAATCGCCGTCATCAATATGATTTTCGATCATCGATTGACCTTGAACCCGCAAAGCAAAATAACTCGGATCTCCAAATAGGTCCTTGAAATCCAAGCGATCGTCCGTGGCTGTGGCTTGCAAGGGGGCGCCGGCGGCAACCTTGCCTAACAAGGGCAGCTCAACCGTGTGGAGACGGTGATCCACGAGTTGGATTGCTCGCGCGCGAAATCCCAATCGCTTGATCAAGCCCTTCTTCTCTAGTGCTTTCAAATGGCACATCACGCCGTTGGGAGATTTGATGTCGAATCCTTCGCCAATCTCACGCACGGTGGGACCGAAGCCCCGGCCCTCGATTTTGTCGCGGATGAAGTCATAAATTTCCCGCTGGCGCTCCGTCAATTGACTGAAGTCAGGCATATCAGTCTCCTTTCAAAACCTCCCGGAGAAAATCTAAGCTCAAACCCGAGCAATAAGGCCGTAACCTTCAATCGGCTCGGTCCCTATCTGAACCTTAGTATATTGGACTTCCGTTCACAATACAAGACCATTCCGGTATAAATCTCAGACGATGAGCACCGTTTGGGTCAGGCGGCGCTGCACACTTTGGAAAACCAAGAATATCCGGGCTTTTCGACCACCCAACTCATTTCTAGGATAAACCTGTTTCCTTTCATTCATTCAATGTCATCATTTGCGACCACCGTGCAAGAGAATTCAACGGTCGCCGTGACCGACTTGCTGGCAACGTTGGCTGAACTTCGGCCATTAACGGAAGATCGAATGCGCGCTGCCATGCGAAGTATGATGGCAGGCGCTTGGGACGAAGCTCAGATTGCCTCCGTTCTGACCGCTATGCGAAAAAAGGGGGAGACCGGAGAGGAAATCGCGGCCGCCGCCAGCGTGCTTCGAGAAAACATGGTCCGATTGGATGTAGGACCAATCGAATCACTGGATACCTGCGGCACGGGCGGAGATGGACTCGGAACTTTCAACATCAGCACGGCTGCCGCATTGGTGGCCGCCGGCGCGGGAGTGCCCGTAGTGAAACACGGAAACCGCGCCAGCTCCGGACGTAGCGGCAGCGCCGATGTCTTAGCCGCCCTTGGCATCGAAGTGGATTCGGATCCGACCTGGGCGCAGCGGTGCCTGCACCAGGCCGGTTTTGCCTTTTGCTTTGCTCCCCGATTTCATCCAGCGATGCGGCATGTGGCGTCGGCACGTCGAAAGTTGGGCTTTCGAACGCTTTTTAATTGTCTTGGGCCTTTGGCCAACCCTGCGGGGGCTTGCTTTCAATTGATTGGCGTCGGCCACCTGGATTGGCTGGACCCCATGGCCCATGCCGTCAATCGCCTGGGAACCCGCCGGGCACTGGTGGTTCATGGCCGAGATGGGATGGATGAGGTCAGCTTAGCGGCGCCGACGTTGGTGCGCGAAATCCAAAACGGCCAGGTGTCATCCTGGGAATGGACCGCCAAAGATTTTGATTTGGCCCCCTCCACATTAGAGGATCTAAAGTCACAGAGCGCTCAGGAAAGCGCGGATCGAGTTCTGGCTATTTTGCACGGCGAGGATAGCCCGGCGGCCCGAATAGTTCTGGCAAATGCCTCCGCAGCGCTCCTGGCCGCCGGCCGTTCGAAGACGCCGGCCGAAGGAGCCGAGCTCGCGCGGGATGCCATCGTCACCGGAAAAGCGCGAAAAGTGCTCGAGCAATTGCTCGCTTGTTCTAAAAATGAATTCGGGAATGAAGGGGTGGCGAAATAAAATCTTTATAATAACCCTCGATCGCTTACCATAGCGGCTCGGTTACGGTATCGCCTCGCTTGCGGCTTAGGGGCTAAATTGACGGACTTATTCATGGCCCAAAAAGTAATCCTGGTGGCCGATCCTGGAATTGACGGCGCCTTTGCCATTGCTCTCGCCTTGCACGATCCCACGTTGGAAGTGATCGGTTTGGCGGCCACGGCCGGCAATGTGCCCTGGGAACAAGCGACCCGGAACGTGCAGACCGTCGTCGAGCAGATTGATCCGCCTCGCTGGCCTCGTCTGGGGTCGGCCTCGGCCCTCGAATATGACGTAGACGGCCGGCGACTTCACGGCCCCAACGGATTGGGCGCCGAATCGTTTCCCTGCGCCCAGCTCCATCACACTCTCTCTAGTGATAAGCTGCTGGTCGACCTAGTTCGACAAAATCCGAAGGAAGTAGCCGTGGTGGTCATGGGCCCTTTAACCGTTGTTGCCCGGGCCTTGGATCGCGACGTGGATTTTCCTTCGCTCGTGCAGCGGATTATTTGCGTGGGAGGAACCTGGCGAGAAGCCGGCAACGCCAGTGCCGCAGCCGAGTTTCATTTCTATTGCGACCCATTGTCGGCTCGCCAGGTGCTCAAATGCGGCGCGCCCATGACTCTGATTCCACTGGATGTTTCCCGCCAAATCCTATTCTCGCCCACCGATCTGTTGGAGCTGCCCGCGCCGGAATCCCGTACCTGCCAGTTCCTCCGCCGCATTGTGCCTTTCGGTATCGGGGCGAACTCCAACGCCTATGGCATCGAGGGTTTTCATCTCGAGGATGTGGTCGGCATAGTCGCCTTGAGCCGGGCCGACGCTTTGACCACTCGCCCGGCAACCGTCGATGTCGAGACGCGGGGTGAATTGACGCGCGGCATGAGTGTGGTGGATTCTCGGCCTGGAATCCAGGAAGAGCCCAACGTGGATTTGGCGATCAAAGTGGAAGTCTCCTCCGTGCGCAAATACATGGAATCCGTTTTGAGCCTCGCCGCGAAGCCCCCCTAACGCACGCTCATTTCGCCGAGGGATTTCGAGCACTCGGAGAGAACCCGAGTCCCCTTTTTGCCTGTCTTGCCTTACTTTCCACTAGACGAGAAGTGGGGTAAAGCACCGGCCAAGTCTCCGCATTTCCCCTTGTTTTTTTTCAGCCCCGATTTTACGGTAGCGAGCCGCCAGGCATGATCTCCCGTGATGGATGGCGGTGAGATTCGCAAGGTTGCTCCACAATATCTCCGGCCTGGAATCCGATGCAAGGATGCCTTTATGGCCAAGGATGGCCTCCTGACATTCGTCTGCGCGGCCGCGACCCTGTGTATGACCGCCTCTTGGAGTCGGTCCAAACCTGCCGATGACCATTTCCTGTCGGAAATCTTGGCGGTCCAATCCGCCATGCAGCAAGCACGTGAGCACTTACTCCAAAATCGTCCTCAGGAAGCAGTCGCGGTGCTCCACCGCGAGTTGGGCCACATCAACGGCAATCCGGTTTACCTGACGCTGCTTCGGGACGCCTATCAAGCGTGCATCAAAGAATTACGCCTGGCCCATAAAGACGCGGAGGCGGAGCCATACGTCAAATGGCTGAACATTTTGGAGCCCAGAAGCAGCAAAGATCGCGCCGGCAATTCGCCCAGCCCCAAGGCCAAGATCGCGGCCGCTGGCGGCAAAGACTCCAGTCACGCAAAGGCGGCCGCAGCTCTGGCCACGCCCCAACCAACCGTCGTCCGCGGCTCGATCGAGGAAGATCCGTTTAATGATTCCCCTTCCACCCAGGAAAAAATCGCTAAGGAACTCCTTAAACGAGCCGAGCAAGAATTCAGCTCTCGCAGATTCCTCGATGCCGGCAAGCTCTATGAGCAAGCCCATCAGGCGGACAGCCAGAGTACCGAGGCCAGCCGGGAGCGATGGGCCTATTGCAAGCTTTTCCACGTTGTCGAGCAGCTCAACCAATCCTCTGCAATGAAAGTCCCGGAAGCGGATCTGGAAAAGGAAGTGTCTGACGCCTTGGTTCTCGCGCCCCGACTGGACTATGCCCGGCAGCTGATGAACGACATTCGCCAACGCCGCCGGGGTCCTGATGCGGCGGTCATCGAGTTTCACGAATTGGGCCGAATTCCCCAAGGTTGGTTTGTGGGAGAAACCGCTAACTTTCGAATCTATTACGTGCAATCCCCCGAGCTGGCTCGCAAGGTCGCGGAGGCCGCGGAGCAAACTCGCACCCGAATGTATAACAAATGGTTCGGCCAGGTGGCGCCGGATTGGAATCCGAAGTGTCAGGTATTCCTCTATCCGACCCCGCAAGATTACAGCCGGGCGACGACGGCCCCCGTTAGCTCTCCCGGTCATTCGACTTCCGTTTCGGAAAGCGGGCGGGTTGTTTCCCGGCAAATTGATCTGCACTGTGAAGATCCCGCCACCATGCTGAAGGCGGTGTTGCCGCATGAGACGACCCACGTTGTCTTAGCGGGAAATTTCGATGATCATGTGGTCCCACGCTGGGTGGACGAGGGCATCGCCGTGCTCACCGAGCCGCATGAAAAAGTGATGGGCTATCTCGTCAAGCTGCCCGGCCTTCGTCGCAACCGTCAGTTGGTGGAGATCCGGCAGCTCGTGCAAATGGACAAATATCCGGACGAAGCTTTCTACGCGGAAAGCGCCTCCTTGGTGGAATTCCTGTCCAAACAAAAAGGTCCCGAAGTCTTTACGCAATTCGTCCGCGACGGCCTACAAAATGGCTATGAGCCGGCTTTACAGCGCTATTACGGCTATCAATCGTTGGCCGAATTGGAACAGCATTGGCTTCAGTACGCCTTCGGCGACCGAAATCCCACTTTCAGCACCACTTCTCGAATGCCCTGAGCGCTTTGCCACTTTGCCAACTTTCCAACATGGTTGGCAAAGTACTTTTCGAGCTTAAGTCCTCAGTTGACAATACTTTACGGCATGCAGCCGAGTTGTTTGCCACTCTGCCACTCTTCTATGAAAGCTCGTGCCCTGTCAAGAGGGAAAGATCCGTTCGAGCGCCCGTGAATCTCCCATTCTTCTATCCGAGCATTGGCGTGAGCCTAGCCCCAGTGGGTTGCTTCGAGGTGGCACTGGCTGCCCCATC
>WNFC01020358.1_pt1 | contig 10628 bp, 8 predicted proteins | sample 5400541 | NCBI WGS metagenome assembly WNFC01 (sample SAMN13153342, study PRJNA577476) | soil metagenome | isolation source: 120 cm saprolite under Douglas fir tree site 2 hole 2 replicate 1 | place: USA:California | collected 2015-04-18
ACCAGCGGGGTGGTCAGCTCCTCGAGCAGCTTGCGGGTGAAGACGAAGTCGATGTTCAGCGGCTGGCCCTGCGCGGTCATGGTGACGAACGGCACGTTGAACGGCGCTTGCTCGCGCGACGAGAGATCGATTTTCACTCGCTCGGCCAGGTCCTTGATCCGCTGCATCGCGACCGGATCGGTCGCGAGATCGATCCCGTGCTGCTTCACGAAATCCTTCAGCACGTGCTGGATCATCGCCTGGTCGAAGTCGAGGCCGCCGAGGAAGATGTCGCCGCCGGTCGCCTTCACCTCGAACACGCGGTCGCGGATCTCGATGATCGACACGTCGAAGGTGCCGCCGCCCAGGTCGTAGATGACCACCGTCTCGTGCAAGCTCTTGCCGATGCCGTAGGCCAGCGCCGCGGCGGTGGGCTCGTTGATGATCCGCACCACCTCGAGCTGGATCATCTTGCCGGCGTCCTTCACCGCCTGCCGCTGCCGGTCGGTGAAGTAGGCGGGCACGGTGACGACCGCGCGAGTGACTTTCTCACCCAGGTAGTCCTGTGCTACTCCACGGATCTTGTTGAGGATCTTCGCGCTGATCTCCGCCAGGCGGAAGTGCTTGTGACCGACGTCGAGCACCACGTCGTTCCGCTCGCCCGGCTTCATCTCGTAGGCGACCATTTTCTGCATCTCGGCGACGACGTCGCTGCTGAACGAGCGCCCCACGAGGCGCTTGGCCGCATAGACCGTGTTGCGCGGGTTGAGCTGCCACTGGCGCTTGGCCTCGTGGCCGATCAGCTCGTTGCCCTTGTCGTCGATCGCAAAGATTGACGGAATGATGAAATCGCCGCCTTTGTATGGAATGAGCTTGACCTGCGCTTCCTTCTCGACGATGGCCGCGCAGCAATTCGTCGTGCCAAGGTCGATGCCGATGATCTTGCTCATCGGGGAGGTAGAGTAGCATGGTGGACTCGCTCCGCTACCTTCAGAATGTAGGCGAGCAGGTCCAGCTCTCGTTCCTGCGCAACAAGACGATCCTCGCCTTCCAGGAGTACATGGAGGTGTACTTCGAGCGTCCGCGCGTGCACGCGCGCGACGCCGCCCAGTACATCCGCGACTGCTTCGATTTCTACGGCAGCGAGACGGTCCAGCGCTCCAGCGGCCCGGTCCGGCGGTTCAAGCTGTTCGACCGGCCGTTCGACCTGGGGCCCAACTCCTCGCAGGAGGGAGAGGGCGGCGCGCCCATCTGCGGCCAGGAGGAAGTGCAGAACGCGATCTACCGGATCCTGTCGGGCTTCGTGCGCGCAGGTCGGATGAACAAGCTCATCTTGCTGCACGGGCCCAACGGCAGCGCGAAGAGCAGCATCGTGGCCGCCATCCAGCGCGGGCTGGAGGACTACTCGCGCAAGGAGGAGGGCCAGCTCTACCGGTTCAACTGGATCTTCCCCAGCGAGAAGCTGGTGAAGGGATCGATCGGCTTCGGCGAGACGAAGAACGGCGGGCCGCGGGTGGAGAGCTACGCCCACCTCGAGGGGGAGCAGGTCGACGCGCGCATCCACTGCGAGCTGAAGGACCACCCGCTGTTCCTCCTGCCCCGCGGGGAGCGGCAGCGCGTGGTCCGCGAGAGCACCAAGCCGGACGACACCTTCCAGCTCTCCGCGGGCATCCTGGAAGGCGAGCTGTGCCACAAGTGCCGGCAGATCTATGCGGCGCTCCTCCAGAGCTACAACGGCGACGTGCTCAAGGTGCTCCGCCACGTCCAGGTGGAGCGCTTCTACATCTCGCGCCGGTACATGGCCGGCGCGGTGACGGTCGAGCCGCAGATGGCGGTCGATGCCGACTACCGCCAGGTCACCCACGACCGCAGCCACGGCGCGCTGCCCGGGGCGCTGCAGAACCTGGCGCTCTTCGAGCCGTACGGGCCGCTGGTGGCGGGGAACCGCGGCGTGATCGAGTTCAGCGACCTGCTCAAGCGCCCGCTGGAGCACTACAAGTACCTGCTCGGCACCGTGGAGACCGGCGTGGCGCGGATGAGCCACTTCCTGCTGCACCTCGACTGCGCGCTGATCGCCTCGACCAACGAGAAGCACCTCTCCGCGTTCAAGGAGATGAGCGACTTCGCCTCCTTCAAGGGGCGCATCGAGCTGGTGCGCGTCCCCTACCTGCGGACGGTCAGCGAGGAGCGGCAGGTCTACGATTTCCGGCTGCCGGAGACGGTCGGCAAGCACATCGCGCCCCATGCGTCCTGGGTGGCGGCGGAGTGGGCGGTGCTCACCCGCCTGAAGAAGCCGGTCGGCGACCGGTACAAGGGCGAGCTGCGCAAGCTCGTCGACCACCTCACGCCGCTCGAGAAGCTGAAGCTCTACGATCACGGCGAGACGCCCGACCGGCTGGGCGGCAGCCACGCCAAGGAGCTGAAGAAGCACCTGCAGGACCTGTGGAAGGAGTCGGACTCGTACCCGAACTACGAGGGCCGCACCGGCGCCTCCGCGCGCGAGCTGAAGACGGTCATCACCAACGCCGCGCAGAGCGCGCAGTACAGGTGCCTCACTCCGCAGGCCATCCTGGAGGAGCTGTCCGCGCTCACCAAGGACAAGTCCGTCTACGAGTTCCTCCAGCAGGAGGTGGTGGACGGCTACCACGACCACGAGGAGTTCGTGCGCGTGGTGGAGAACGAGTACCTCGACGTGCTCGACGACGAGGTGCGGGACGCGATGGGCCTGGTGAGCGAGAAGCAGTACCGCGAGCTGTTCGAGCGCTACGTCGGGCACGTGCTGGCCTGGACGCGGGGCGAGCGCGTGCGCAACAAGGTCACCGGCGAGATGGAGCGCCCGGACGAAGATCTCATGGTCCAGACCGAGGGGATCGTGCTCTCCGGCGGGGAGGAGCGGCGCGAGTTCCGCCGCGCGCTGATCGCCGCGATCGGAGCCCACCGCATCGATCACCCCGAAGGGGACATCGACTACTCGCAGATCTTCCCCGACCTGTTCCGCAGGCTGCGCGACCACTTCTTCGACGAGCGCAAGCGCACGCTGCGCCGAAACTCGGAGAAGATGCTCCGCTACCTGGGCGACGAGCGGGGCCTGCTCACCGCGAAGGAAGTCCAGCAGGTCGAGTCGACGCTGAACGCGCTACTCCTGCTGATCACGAAAAGGTACACGGACTAAAAGATCAACGCGGAGGCGCGGAGACGCGGAGGTTCTGGATTCGGAAAAACCGAATCTCCGCGCCTCAGCGTCTCCGCGTTCGTTTTTAGTCTACGACGGGAAGACCAGGTGGAAGAACTCGGCGCGGCCGGCGACGCCGAGCTTCGCGTACACCTGGGTCAGGTGCTGCTTGATGGTCTTCTCCGAGTTGCCCATCATCGCGCCGATCTCGGCGGAGGTGAGCCCCTTGAGGACGACACGTCGACGCTGGTCACCTTGTCGAGGACGCCGCGCAGCGCCTCGGTCGTGAAGGGCTTCTCGAGCAGGTAGGCAGCCCCGGCGTTCAGCGCGTCCTTGACCCGCTGCTGGTCGGCGAACGCCGTCACCAGCACCACCGGTGCGCGCACGTCGTCCTTGCGCAGCGCCGGGATCAGCTCGATGCCGCTCATGCGCCCCTCGCCCAGCACCACGTCCGCGACCACCGCCTCCACGTAGCGCAGCTGCGGGTCGCGGAGCGCGGTCTCGACGCTCGGGTGCGCCAGGCAGTTCCAGCCGAACGCTTGCAGGCGGCGCGCCAGGATGGTGCGCGCGTCGGCCTCGTCCTCGACGAGCAACAGCAGCCGCGGGCTGGCGGCCCGGGCGGGAGCTTCTGAAGTAGTCACGCTTCCATCCTCTCGTTTGGCTGACCTTGGGGCAAGCGGCGTTGGTCGGAGCCCTGCGCCGCCGGGCCCTGGAACGTGAAGCGGAAGCAGGTCCGGCCGGCCCTCGCGTCGGTGCAGGTCAGCTCGCCGCCGCTGGCGCGGGCGAGCGCCCGTGCGATGGCCAGCCCGAGCCCCGTGCTCTCGCGCCCGGATGCGAACGGGATGAACAGGCGCGGGCGGACCTCGTCGGCGATGCCCGGACCGTTGTCCTCCACCGTCAGCTCGACCACGCCGTCCAGGTGTCGGGCGCGCACCGCCAGCCGGCCGCCGGACCCGTTCTGCTGCAGCGCCTCGAGGGCGTTGGCCACCACGTTCTCGACCGCGCTGCGCAAGGCCAGGGCGTCCGCCCGGACGGCCAGACCTCGCGGGCAGTCGACGACGATCTCGGTGCCGCTCGTGCGAGCCGCGCTGGCCACGCGTTTCTGCAGCTCCTGCAGCGCGATGGCGAGGTCGACCGGTTCCTGCACCTCCTCCGGGGCGCGGCCGGCGCGCGACAGCTCGGAGACTCGGACGGAAGCGCGGTCGACGTTCTCGCGCAGCCTCGCGATGAGCTCCCCGCGCTTCCCGGGGTCGGACTCCTCGTCCAGCTCCTCCATCAAGAGCTGCAGGTTGTGCAGCGGGTTCTTCAGATCGTGCGCGATCGCGGCAGCCACGACCCACAGCGCCTGCCGCCGCTCGGTGCCGGTCAATCGCTCGGCGAGGACCTTGGAAGCGGCGCGCTCGGCGTCGTGCAAGCGCTTGTACCGCTGGGCCACGAGCAGCGCGGCGGCGACCAGCGCGCCGGCGAGGGGCGGCGCGGTCCAATCGACGATCACCGCGATCACAGCAATGGGACCCTGCGAGTGCCCCGGGGGGAACATCTTGTCCAGCGTGGCCAGGACCAGGCCCAGCAGGAACCCGACGACGATGGTGATGGTGGGTCGGTAGCGTCTCAGCACGGGCCCAACGTACTGCGGTCCGGGGCCGGGCGGAAGACAGGCGCTGATTTCGCGCGACCCCCACCTACATCCGCGCCTGATCGGCAAATTTCGGAATCAGCGAATCGTCGATTACGTTGAAGAGCGTGCAGGCGCGGCAATGGGGCCGCGCGGGGGAGAGGGAGCCGACCTTGTCCGGGTTGAACCGCCTGCTCGCCGCGTTCGCAACCTTCTGCGTCTGCCTGCCTGCCGCCGCGCAGGCGCGCAGCGAGAAGTCGCGCGTGGTGCAGAAGGCGCTGCGCCAGAGCGTCCGCGTCGAGGTGCAGGTCGCCGGCAAGGTGGTGCGCGCCGCCAGCGGAGTGGTGGTCGCCGCCGACGAGGGCCGCAGCTACGTCCTCACCAACCAGCACGTGGTCCAGCGCGAAGGGCTGCGGGGCTCCGCCACCTTCCTGGTGGTGATCGAGCGGCCCAAGCTCCACCGCCTGGAGGCACGGGTGGTGGCCGAGGGCGAGGTCCCCGACGAGGACCTCGCGCTGCTCAGCGTGCCCGAGCAGCTCACCCCGGTGCCCCTCGCCGCCGAGGACGACGTGCAGGTCGGCGACGACGTGGTGGTGGTGGGCGCGCCTTACGGCAGGTCGTTGAGCGTCAGCTCCGGGATCGTCAGCCAGCTCGAGATCGACGAGGTGGACTCCCGCCTCCAGCGCGGGATGAAGACCGACGCGCCCATCGGGTACGGCGCCTCGGGCGGCGGCGTGTTCGGCGTGCCTTCCGGCAAGCTGGTCGGGCTGGTCGAAGGCTACCGCACCGCGAAGGTCGCCTTCGGCGGCGTCACCGGGAACGACTACTCGTTCGACGTGCCGATGCCCGGGGAAACCTTCCTCGCGCCCCCCGGCAAGCTGCGCGGGTTCCTCGCGCGGGCCGGGCTGGCCAGGATGGTCGGCATCAACGAGCCGCTGCCGGTCGATCCGCGAACGGATCGGCGCCCGGTGGCCGCGGGGTCGCCCCGCCGCGCGCCCCTCCCGCGCCGTCCCCACGCGCCGCGCTTGTAGGGGCGCGCTACAATCGGCGCATGCGCGCCGACTGGGACACCTACTTCATGGAGATCGCGCGGGTCGTCTCCTCGCGCTCCACGTGCGACCGCAAGCACGTGGGGGCGTTGCTGGTGCGCGACCGCATGATCCTCTCCACCGGGTACAACGGGTCGATCCGCGGGATGCCCCACTGCGACGAGGTCGGGCACCTGATGGAAGGCGGCCACTGCGTCGCGACCATCCACGCCGAAGCGAACTCGGTGCTGCAGGCCGCGCGCAACGGCGTCCGCATCGACGGCGCGGACCTGTACACCACCGCGAGCCCGTGCTGGCCGTGCTTCAAGCTGATCGCCAACGCCGGGATCAAGCGCGTCGTCTACGCCGAGTTCTATCGCGACGACCGCATCTTCGACGTAGCGCGTCGCCTGGGCATCTCCCTCGTGGATCTCTCAGGCGGATCGGCGAAATCCGGGCCGCAAGCGGGCGAAAAGCTCGCAACTTGACAGTACCCCCGGATGCGGGGAAAGGGTGGGAGAGCATCCGAGCGCCGGGCTCTCCCCCGACTCGGCGAGGGGGCAAGCGAAATGACCGCGAGATCCTGGGCCGTTGCGCTCGTGCTGGCGGCTTCCGCGCCGATCTGGGCCGCGACCCCCCAGCAGCACGTCGCGGCGGCGCGCGCCGCGGAGAAGCGCTCCGACTGGCGCAAGGCGCTCCGCGAATGGCAGGCCGCTTACCGGATGGAGATCAACGCCGAGTACCTGATCGGCATCGGCGACGCGTACGCCCACCTGGGCAACAAGGTCGAGGCGCGCAAGCAGTACGAGGCCTACCTCGCCGATCCGCTGGCGCTCCCGGCCAACGCGGCGCGCGTGAAGGCAAAGATCGCCGCCCTCGAAGCGCCGGCGGGTGGAACCATGGCGCTGGCGCTTCCCGCTCCGCCAGCGGACCCGAAGGGCAAGCAGGTCGCGGCGGCGTCCCCGTTGCCCGCCCTGGACATGCCGGCGCCACCACCTCTCCCTCTGCCCGAACTGGACGCGCCTGCAGCGAAGACTGCCCCTGCGAAGAAGAGCGAACTGGCGCTCGCGCTCCCCGACCTGCCCGGAGCTGCGTCGTCCTCGAAGCCTGCATTGGCGGCGGCAACGCCGTCGAGCACCACGAAGCCAGCAGTGGCCAAGCCTGCGACGCCGCCCGAGACGCAGAAGGCGCCCATCGGTGCCATCGCGGCCGAGGCGCCGCGCCCGTCTCCGTCGGCCTCGGGTGGTGGGGCGCGGCGCACCGCCGCATGGATCGCCGCGGGCGTGGCCGTCGCCGCCCTGGGCGGGGGCGTCTTCGCATACACCCAGGCGTCCAGCGCGAAGAACGACCTGACGGGCTCGGTCCACGACGGCGCCACGGCGAAGTCGCTGCTCGATTCCGAGAAGCAGAACAAGACGCTGAGCATGATCGGCTTCGCGGGTGGCCTGGCAGCGGCCGGCGTTTCCGCATTTCTGTTTGCCTTCTGAGTTTCAGGTTCCTGAGCGCCTGGCGCGGCCTCGCAGGGCGGTGCCTGGGCCGATTGAGTGGAGCGTATGATCCAGACGCCGATCCGTCGGAGGGACTTCCGGACGCTGTGCTGCGGGTTGGTGCTCGCCTTGGGCGCCGCCTGCAGCGGGACGGGGGCCGGGCAGATTCCCTGCAGGGACACGACCAACTGTCCGGGTGACTTTCCCACCTGCAGCGTGGCCGGCTTCTGCGTGAACAGCGCCCCTGCGGCTCGCATCGACTTGGTCTCAGGCAACGCCCAGACCGCCGTGGTCGCAACGGCCCTCGCGCAGCCGTTGGTGGTCAAGGTCTCGGACACGAACGGCAACGCGGTGGCGGGTTTCAGCATCGCGTGGACCGCGACGGCCGGCACCGGCCAGGTCTCGACCGGCACGACGAGCACGGGCCCCGACGGCAAGGCGTCGATCACCGCGACGTTGGGAACCGTCTCCGGAGCAAACGTGTTCGCCGCTGCCGGCGCTGGGCTCACGGGATCGCCCACCACGTTCACGGCGACCGGAATCCCCGACGTGGCAACGACGCTGGTGCTGACGGGCTTCCCGAGCCCGGTGATCGCGGGCACCCTGGGGACGCTGACCGTGACGGCGCTGGACAGGTTCAACAACACGGCGACGGCATACCGGGGCACCGTCCACATCGCCTCCGACAATCCCAACACGACCCTGCCCGTCGACCATACGTTCACCGCGGTCGACAACGGCGCGCACGCGTTCAGCGTGACGCTGAAGAAGTCGAGCTCGATCTCGACCTTCTCCATCACTGCGACGGACGCCGCGACGGCCAGCATCACCGGTAGCCAGACGGGGATCACCGTGAACCCCGACGTCGCGGCAACGCTCCAGGTCGCGGGCTTCAACAATCCAGCGACGGCGGGCGCCAACGGGTTCCTCGTGGTCAGCGCCGTCGATGTTTTCGCCAATACCGCCAGCGGGTACCGGGGCATTGTGCACTTCACGTCCACGGACGGCGCCGCGACCCTCCCGGCGAACTACACATTCACCGTGACCGACGCCGGCGTGCACACGTTCCCCGTGACCCTGAAGACGGCGAGCGTGAGCTCCTCGATCACTGCGACGGACACGGTCACGGCGAGCATCACCGGGAGCCAGACGGCGATCGTGGTGAACGCCGGCGCCACGACGAAGCTGTTGGTGACGGGCTTCCCCAATCCGGCGAGCGCGGACACGGGAGGGTCGGTGACGGTCACCGCGGCGGACGCGAACAACAACACCACGCCGGCGTACCGGGGCACCATCCACTTCACCTCCACCAACCCGAGCACCACGCTGCCGGCGAACTACACGTTCACCGCGGGTGACAGTGGAGCGCACACCTTCAACGGCGTGGTCCTCAAGACAGCGAGCTCGCCCAGCTATTCGATCACTGCGACGGACACCGTCACCGCAACCATCACCGGAAGCCAGACTGGGATCGTCGTGAACCCCGGGGCTACCGCCAAGCTGCTGGTGACGGGCTTCCCCAATCCGGCGAGCGCGGACACGGGGGGGTCGGTGACGGTCACCGCCTCCGACGCGAACAACAACACCACGCCGGCGTATCGGGGCACGGTCCACTTCACCTCCGACAACCCGAGCACCACTCTGCCGGCCGACCACACGTTCACCGCGGGCGACAACGGGGTGCACACCTTCAGCGGTGTCGTCCTCAAGACCGCCAGCCCACCGAGCTATTCGATCACCGCGACCGACACCGTGACGGCCACCATCACCGGCAGCCAGACTGGAATCGTCGTGAACGCGGGCGCGACCACGAAGCTGCAGGTGGCGGGCTTCCCTAGCCCCGTGCTTGCAGGAACGCCCGGCTCGGTGACGGTCACCGCGCAAGACGCCAACAACAACACCACGCCGTTGTATGGCGGCACGGTGAAAATAACCTCTTCGGACACGACCGCGACCTTGCCGCCCGACCATGTGTTCACGGTAGGCGACGCCGGCGTGCATGCGTTCACGGTCATCCTGAACACCACGAGCGGCGCGACCTCAATCACGGCGACCGACACCGTGACCGGGACCATCACTGGCAGCCAGACCGGGATCGTGGTCAACACGGGTCCGCTCGTGTTCGGCGCGACCGCGACGGTCATCTCCGGTGGAGCGAGGAACGGGCTGATCTTCATCTCGGGAGGCAACACCAAGTTGAACGGGACCGGGACCACGCTTTCGAACACCTGGTTCTACGACCCGGCGAACTCCTCGCTCACGGCAGGGCCTGCTTTGACGGCCGCGCGCGCCTTCCATACGGCGACAGCCTTCGGCACCGCCGGCCAAGTCCTCGTGGCCGGAGGTCTCTCCACGGGTGCCGGCTTCACGGAGTTCGAGCTCTGCAGCCTGGACGGACTGGCCCCCTCGTGCGCCACCACGGGAGGCACGCTGGCTACCTCGCGCTGCAACGCTGCGGCCGCGCTCGTCAGTACGACGCAGGTGCTCATCGCCGGCGGCGACAACTGCGCGAACACCACAGGGCTGACCAGCTGGGATTTGTGGGACAGTACAGCGCTGTCCACGACCTTGCCGGTCAGCAACACTGGCACTAACAAGCTCACGGTCGGGCGGCGCCTGTTCACGGCCACCGTCGTAGGCACGGGCAAGGTCTTGCTCGCGGGTGGAGCCGCCACTCCCACGGCAGACCTTTTCACCCTCGGCGCTCCAAGTACCGTCGCTCCCACTACGGGCGGGATGCTCGTCACACGAGTCAACCACACCGCCACGCTCCTCACTTCGAGCACTGCGACCACGGCATGTCCGACCGCCACGGCGACCAGCTCGTGCGTGCTCATCGCCGGAGGCAACGCGACTCCGAACAGCACTTGGGAAGTCTATGACGCGTCCTCGAACAATTTTCCCATCAACGCGACTACGGCCGGAAACCACGACCTCGCGACTCCGCAGCGCTCAACGCACTCCGCGGCGGGATTTGCCGACGGCAAGGTGCTGCTCGCGGGGGGCACTGATGGGGTGATTGCCCTGAACACGACGGAGGTCTTCGATCCAGCGGCACTCACGCTGACCTTCACCACCGGAGTCGGGCTGCAACTGGCCCGGTTCAGGGCGGCGGCCACGTACGCGCCCTCGCAAAACGTCCTGGTGCTGGTCGGAGGAAACGCCGTTGGCCCGTCGACCGAGCAGGTCACGACGCCGTAGCGCCGATGCACCCGCAGCGTTGGACAACGGAAAGTCCGCGATCCCAGGCTTGACCGGAGGCACCGTGGCGACACTTACTCCGCCCGTGGCGCCCGGTTCCCCTTCCTCGCCCGCGGTGTCGCCAGAGCGCGCTCTGCTGCTCGAGC
>WNFC01013052.1_pt1 | contig 10627 bp, 10 predicted proteins | sample 5400541 | NCBI WGS metagenome assembly WNFC01 (sample SAMN13153342, study PRJNA577476) | soil metagenome | isolation source: 120 cm saprolite under Douglas fir tree site 2 hole 2 replicate 1 | place: USA:California | collected 2015-04-18
GAAGCGGGACCGGGCCGCCTGCTTGCGCGCATCGGCCAGCGAGAGCGACCCGTTTCGGTTCAGCGGACCCACGATTGATCGCGAGGCCTTCGCGCGCTGCATGGAGGGCAAGGGCTACACGCTGCGGAAATGAGGGCTACCTCGGCTCGCCTCGCCGAGCACCGGCACGAACGCGACTAGGCCGTCCGCCCGCGGGACGGGAATCACCTCCTGGCCGTGCCCGCACCAGTTGACGTAGGTCTCCGCTCCGGAAGAGCTGCCAGCCCACGTGTCGGAGATTCTCGACACGGAACCCGCGAAACCGCGAGGCCACCTCAAGCCCACATCGCGGCCATGGGTAGGTTGGGATCGGCCGGCCCTGCTCGTCAGGCCAGCGGGGCGGGACCATGGGCGACAGGATAGCCTAACGGCTGCCGTGGGTGACTCCCGCACGTGACTACGGTTCTGACGACTGGTCTGTCGACGAAGCCGCAGAGGCCATCAGCGAGGCGGCGGCCGTGCCGGGCGGAGCAGGCAGTCGGGTCTTCGTCGCTCCCACCGAGGAGATCGCGAGCGCGTAGGTTGGGCTCAGAACGTGTATTGAATCGCCCCATACATGAAATCGCTGTCCCGGGACGGCCCCGTCTTCCGGATGAACTCGCCGGTGAAGAAATGGCTGTAGCCCGCATAGAACTGCAGGTGACGCGTGACGTTGTAGGTGGCTAGCAGATCCATCTCGGCGCCGACGTAACGAGCGGTCGTCCCAGTCCCCGATCGGAGCACGGCTCCCGCCTTATTGTAGAGCGCATCGCGATCGGACGCGCGCCAGAAGAAGTACTGCTGGAGAGACAGGGTCAGATCGCGGATCGGAGTCATGATCAGGCCCCCGCTGGCACTGATGATGTTCTGCCGCCCGATATAGTCGATGTACCCCAGGGTACGAATGGGCATTCGGAAAGAGCTGATTGAAGGTGCCGACGGTCCCGCCCGGCCGCTGGTCCCCACTCGCATAGTCGAACTCGAGGTGAGGCGGGGCGACCATTGCGGGATCGGCAGCGCGTACCCGAGCACGGTGGTGAGCATCCACGCGGCGATATTCCCGTGGCCCACTGATCCGAACTGGCTCGCTCCCTCCACTTCGAAGTCCAGAGGGGTCTGGCCGATCTTGCCGACGGTCCTCCCCCCCAGCGTCTGTCGATGCTCTCGCCCGGCGGTGCCGTTGAAGGTGGCGGCCGCGTTGTCGACACCGAGCCAGTAGAGGTCCAGGTTCACGGGCAGGAGATGCAGCGGGCCGGTGCTGAAGATGCCGAAGAGCTTGTGATCCGAGGTGGACTCGTTGAACCGGTACTTCTGGACGATCGGCACGGCCTCGGCCCAGAACGGGATGATGGTCCAGTCCGCGATCCGACCGATCGCGGTGTCGCCATCGAAGCTGCGCGGGACCTGCGTGAAGTCGCCCGGCCCGACCAGCCGCTGGGAACCGAAGATCAGCTCCTGACGACCACCGCGCAGCGTCGCGCTCGCTCGGTCACCGAGCGGAATCATGATGTCCGCGAAGCCGTTCATCAGGTCGAACTCGTCCACGAACGCCGTCGTCCGGCCCCCCTGGAGATCTCGGTCCAGCGCGAACGCGCTCCGGCCCTCGGCGAAGAGGCGGACGTAGGGCGTCACGTGGAGGTCGGCGCTCAGCCGGACCCGCAAGAGGAGGTAGGCATCGGACTGCTCCGGCTGAGAAGCGCCGAACAGGAATTGCCTGAAGTACTCCGCCCGCTCACGGACCTGCCCACTGAACGTCAGCCACACGGACCCGTCCGGCGTCAGCGGGATGAACTTCAGCCGATCCCAGAAGTCATCCGTCGCGCCCAGATCGGCCCCTCTCAGGACCGACCAGTCCTCGTTGAACCGCCCGGCTGATCCGATCTGAAACGCGGGCCGTTGCGGTTCGCTCGCAGGCGAACCTACCTGGGCCCACGCCGGCAGCACGCCGCAGACGAATGTCAGCGACTGCAGCGCCATTCCCACGATCACCGCGGCGCATCGGGGCCGATTGCGCATGGGAGAGCCTCCTACCAAAGGTTGCCTTCACTAAGCCATGACCGTTGCAGCGGCCGTGGCAATTCGCGCTTGAAGGTGTCTCCGCGCGGGGTGAGGTTCTGCCAGGATAAAGCCGGCCGACCACGCAATCCTGAGCGCGTCACCAATCGTCGCCGTTAATCGGAGGCCTTCGCCTGCGCCGGCGAAGTCGCGCGGCGGGCGGCAGCGACGTCCTCGGCTCGGACGAGTGGCGCCTCGTTTCCCCAGCTCGAGCGTTCATGGTTGACGACCGCCGCCACCTCCGCGTCATTGAGCTGCGGGCCGAACGGGGGCATCGCCGCCGTATAGGCCACGCCCCCGATCGTCTTGCCGTGGAGCCCCTGGAGAATCGTCCTCAGATGCTCGGACGGATCCGTAGACTTCACAGTGGCGCTGCCGGCGAGTGGGGGGAACACACCCGGAAGGCCCTGGCCCGTGAGCTGGTGGCACGGCGAGCAGTAGTTGCCGAAGACCTGAGCGCCCTGCGCCTTCCAACCGGGCCCGGCTGCCGAGGCGCCCGAGGGCGCGCTCGGCGAAGGCACGGCGGACGCGGGAGCTGAGGCAGGAGCCGCCGCGCCCGGCGCCGCGGCCGCGAGCGTGTCCGCATGGCTGCGATACTCAGACGCCGCGTACCACATCGCCCACGTCATTACGACGAGCGCGAGGACCCACGTCCACGTCGGGATCGGCGCGGGCGTCTCGACACGTCCGGGCTCGAAGACGTCGCCCCGACGGCTCTCGTAGGCGTTCACCAAGATCGGAACGCGTCCGCGGACGACCTCCTGCTTGCGTAACCCGACCACCGCGATGCCGGGGCCGTTGCGCACGACAAACGGAATCTCCTCGTTCCCCGCCGACCCTTCGCCGTCGGATGCACGCACGCGCAGCACATGCGGCCCATCCGCCAGATCGCTCGTGTCGAGCTCGAGTTGGCCGGGTGGCTCGAAGGAGGCGCGGGGCGCGCGCTCGTCGTCGAGGAAGACTTCGATCCTCATCCGGGATCCTCCTCGTCGTCGAGAATGCGCCACTTGACGTGATCGGTCGAGGTCTCACCCGGATACAGCGTGTGACGCACGGCCTTGTAGAAGGCGTAGGCGACCGTGCACGCGGCCAGTCCGACGAGTATCCATTCGACAACCGAGTGCGTCGGGTGCACGGGCTGGCCAAAGCACCAGACGGCAGCCACCCACTCGATGAGTGTCCTCACCTCTGCAGCTCCGGCTGGCGTAACGCGAGCAGATACGCCACGAGGGCACGTGCCTCCGGCCGCGCGACAATGACATGCCCCGGGGCCGACACGAAGCGCGGGGGCACGGGCACCACGGCATCGTCCGGCCCCGCCGCGGCCTTCTCCTCGAAATACCAGGGGAATCCCGGCATGACGGACTGCGGCACGACGGCGCGGGGGTTGTAGAGATGGAGCAGGTGCCACGTGTCGCTCGGCTGGCGCGCCGCCACATTCGAGAGGTCGGGGCCCGTGCGTTCCGTACCGGGGAGGGGCGGGTCCTCGTTCGCGTAGTCCCCGGCCACGGTCGCCCGGCCATAGGGCCGGTCGAGCGGGAGGTCGCGGACAAATTGGGTGTGGCAGTAGCCGCACCCTTCGCGCAGGTAGACCGCACGGCCCTGCTCGGCGAGCGCGCTCCGGGCCGCGACACCGGGAAGGCCGGGTGTGTCCTGAACGCTCACGGCCGGAAGAATCGCGATCAACAGCGTGAGGGCGAGGTAGCCGAAGAACGCGAACCCGACGACGGCGCGATGGCTGGTGTGGAAGTTCATGCCGACGCCTCGACCGCGGGAGCGGCGGGCGTTGCCGTGAGCGTGCGCCCGGGCCGCATGGCCCAGACGTTGACGGCGAATACGAGGTGGCTCGCGACCATCAGCACGCCGCCCGCGGTGCGCCACAGCCACATCGGCTCGGCCGCTTCCACGGATCGAATGAAGGCTTCGCCCGCGACCCACGCGAAGCCCTGGAGGACACCGGCAATCGAGATCGATACCACGTAGATCACATAGCCCACGAGGGCGAGCCAGAAGTGGATACCCACCAGGATCGGATTGGGCTCCGAGCCCGTCAGCCGAGGCATGAGCCCATACGCCGCGCCCCAGATCACGAAGGCCACAAAGCCGTACATGGCGAGGTGGGAGTGCCCCACGGTGACGTTCGTGAAGTGCCAATAGACGTTCGTCGTGCGAAAGGCCTCGAGGGTGCCCTGCGTAGACACGAGGACGTAGGCCACGATCCCGGACAGGAGGAAGGGCGCGGCGTAGCTGCGTTGGAGCACCGCCGAGGCCCCTCGGAAGGTCAGCAGCAGATTGCCGCCTCCCGCCCACACGGGGACCATCATTCCCACGCTAAACAGGATCGCCGTCGTCTGCAGCCACCAGGGGACGGGGCTGAAGATGAAGTGGTGGGCCCCGATGAGCGTGTAGAAGACGATGTTCGTCCAGAAGCCGAGGACACCGAGCGCGTAGGAGTAGATGGGGCGGCCCAGGATCCGCGGGATCGCGTAGTAGGCAATGCCGAGAGACAGCATGGTGAACCACATGCCCACCGCGGTATGCATGTAATAGCCCTGGATCACGACATTCCCGAGGCCGTGCTGGTACAGAGGGACGTAGGCCGTGGTGAAGAGGATCGTCATAAAGCAGAACGCGCCCAGGATGTACCAGTTCGAGATGTAGAACTCTGCGATGTGGCGCGTCGCGACGGTCATGTATGCGTTCACGCCGTTGAGGACAACGCCCGCTGCGAACAGCACCGCGACCGGCCAGACCCACTCGCGATACTCCTGAGGTCCGCGCGTCACGCCGACGCTCAAAGTCACGAGCCCGGCGACCACGGCCGCGTTCCAGAGGGCTAGCGAGATGCGGGAGAGTGTCGGACTCCACAGCGGGGCGCGTGAGGTGCGCGCGACCACGTACAACGCCAGGCCGACGAGCACCATCGAGCTCCAACCCCAGAAGACGGTGTTGGTGTGGATGGCCCGGACGCGCCCGAAGGAAAGCCACGGCACCGCGAGCACGTCGGGCCAGTTGAGCTTCAGCGCGTCAAGGAGGCCGGCCGCGGTACCGACCAGTAGCCACACCGTGGCGCCCGCCAGATACTCGCAGGCGACGCGAATGGTCCCGGGGTCGGCGGTCGCCGAGGGGCGGAGGGTCGGGTCTTGGATTCGCCGCCGTACCATGGCGCCTCCTTCCCGTTCGCGAACGATCACGATCGGGTTGACCAGCCTGTCGCGCCTTCACGAGCTGGCCGCGCTCCCTGTAAATATGGTCGGGGTGAGAGGATTTGAACCTCCGACTCCCTGCTCCCAAAGCGCGTTGGCGCGATAGCCCGCAGTGTCCTAACCCTTCCTTAACCGGAATCGCCGGGGTCACTTCCCTCCGAGCGAGCGGATGTACTGGACGAGGGCCCAGCGGTCGGTCTCGGGCAGGTGCCGCCACGCCGGCATGGCGCCGCGCCCGGTGGTGATCTTCCAGAACAACTCACCGTCCGTGTCGTCCTGGACCCGCTTCGAGGTCCAGTCCGCCGGCTTCGGGTTGAGCGCCACCGCCGCGGCGCCGTCGCCCTTGCCCACGGCCCCGTGGCAGGCGACGCAGTTGAGCTTGGCGATCTTCTCGCCCTGCTCCACGGTCTTCTTGTCGTTGGGCAGCGGACTCTTCTTGGCCTTCTCGGGCGCGGGGGCCACCCACGGCGTCTGGGCTTTGGCCACCGAGGGCCCCAGCACACCGCCTCCGGCCGCCAGTAGCAGGACCGCAGTCACCGTCAATCCAGCAGTGCGAGCCAGCGAAGCGAACATTGGAGCCTCCCGGACGTATCGCCCGTCAATGTTGACGAACCGCATCCATTCAACCTGCAAAGGGCGCTCTGCCGTGCCGTTCCGCCTATTCCTTCCGCGTCTCGGGAGTGTAGTGGCTCTTCAGATACGCGCGGATGGCCTGTGCCGAGGGTTCGGGGATCGGGGCGCCGAACGTGCCGATCATCTTGTTCACCTCCGCCTCCCACGTGGCACTCGGGAGTGGGGGCTGCATCGTGATGTACGTCGTGCTGTGACAGATACCGCAGAAGCTCTGCACGAGCTCCCGTCCCTCTCCGTCCGCGAGCGGGGGCGTGTACGTCGGCCACGGCCCCACGGCGTAGACGGCGCCTGCATCATCAGTCTGCGGGGCCGGCTGCATCTGCATCCCAAGGTTGCCCGCGTCATAGTTGCCCTCCTGGACGAGGCCGGGGACATTCGTCGTCGCCTGACCCCGCGCCGGCGAGCCCGGGTCGAGCACGCCGGCGGCCGCCAGAAGGACGAGCCCGAGGTATCGACGGCCGGTCATTGTGTGCCACTCAGCTGGCGGCGCCGACGACCAGTTCCTGGCGCTCGACCCTGTTCCACAGGTAGCCGCCCGGGTTCCACACCGGCGCATCGGGCTGCACGTGGCCCTTTCCGTCCGTGGCCCTCACGGCGATCACATGCTTGCCGGGCCGGGAGGGTCTCCAGGTGTGTTCCCAGGTTCGGAAGGAATAGGGGCCATGATCCGCGCCCAGGGTTGCTTCGACCCAGCTCCGGCCGTCGTCCTCCGAGAACTCCACCTTCATGACGGTGCCAGCACCACTAAAGGCGATGCCCTGCACCCGCACCGGCAACCCGGGCGGCAGCTTGCTGCTCCCGTCGGGCACCACGATGAAGGACCGCACCGGCAGGCGTACGTGGCCGATGGGGACCGTCTTGAGTGTGCCCGCGGCCGCTTCGGCAGGTGTGGTGTGTCCCCGGGGCGTGTCGGGAATGCGGTAGGCCGTCGCCATCCAGTAGTTCGCGTCCTCCCGTGTGAGCGCGCGAATCCAGGTGAGGTGCTTCGTCCAGTGCACGGCGAACTTTCCCGGCACGACCAGCCGAACGGGGAAACCGTTCAGCATCGGCAGTGGCTCGCCGTTCATGAGATAGGCCACGACCGCCTCATCCAGGGCCGGATCCGTCACATCCAGCGACTTCATGACCACGTCGGCGCCCTTGCCCTCGGGCCCCGGCCCGCGATCAAGACCCTGGAATTGGAGCTGCATCGTCCCCGGCTTGATCCGGGCGGCTGCGAGCAGCTCCTTCAGGGGGACCCCGGTCCAGAGGGCGTTCCCCATCGCCCCGTTGCCCCACTGGGCACCCGCAACCCGCGGCTGGAATCGACTCCGACTGTTCCCGGAACACTGATTGACGGCCGCGACCGATACCGCCTTGAAGTTCTTCACCAGCTCGTCGAATGCGAGATGGAGTGGTCGCTCGACGTTCCCCTCCAGGCTGAGCCGCCACGTGCTCAGGTCGAGGGCATTCGGAATGAGGTCCAAATGATAGCGCACGTAGAACGCGGCATTCGGGGTGAACGGCGTCAGAAAGTAGGGACGCGGCGTCTCGAGCTGGATGCCCCGGTCGGTAATCCGAAGGAGCGGCAGCTTCTGCGGATAGCTGACGAACGGATTGACACCGTTCCAGTAGGGATTGGCGCCAGGACCGGTGAAGCTGGGGAGCGGCGTCGCGGCTGGCGGCGGGACCTGGGCGCGAGCCGGCCCACTGAACGCGAGACCGGCGGCACCCGAGCCCAGCCACGCGAGCAGCGATCTCCGGGAGAGGCGCGTCGCGTCGATGTGAGGTGATTTTTGCGCCATCACCAGCCCTCCTCTTCCGGAATCTCTCTTACGATAGGCGAACGCGCCGTGCGGCGACACGGACCACGTGAGAATTCCGCAAGATCACGCAAACCGTGACCGTACACCCCGGAAGCGCCGGCCCAGATAGCTGGCGGCCTGGGAGGTGTTCGACTTGCTCGTACAACAGGGCGAGAAGCTCACGGCCCTCATCAAGCCAGCGCGCGATCTTCCGCCGGGCGGATAGCGGTCGCTCTACCCAGTAAGCGCAGAATCGTGTTGACACGAAAGAGCGGCGGGCTCTAGCGTTTCTAGACCCTTGATCGGGTACCGACGCTCCGTTCCCATAGTCTTGGGACTGCAACCTGCGCTTCTGCCTGGCGCTGGGCCTGCACGAACGTCGGGTCTACATCGGCGAGTTCGACGAGGCGCATCTGCGGAATCCCGCGATCCTCGAAACCGCCCGACGCGTGATACCCCGCCCCGACGCCACGCTCGGCCACATCTTCGAGACGACCGACCGGGCGCCGACCCACCTGGAGGTCGTCCTCCGGTCCGGCGCCCGCCACGTCCTAGACGTGGCCTATCCGCGCGGCTCTCCGAAGAACCCGGCGACCCGCGCGGAGCTCGAAGTCAAGTTCGATTCGCTGGCAGCGCCGATCTTCCCCGCAGGAAGGCTCGCCCGGATCAAGGCCGCCCTCTTTGCCCTGGAGAATGCGCCCGCCATCCAGGACTTCGCGAGACTCTGCGGCCAGACGGAGCGCGAGGGGGTCATCGACCGCGGCACGCAATACGGAACGCCGATTGGACAGTAGCAATCTTGAGGATCGAGGGCAGACACCCCGGCTGAACGGCCCGTTCGTCTTGTCCAGCACCGACACCAGGATTGCTAATCCTGAGCTTGGTGTGATCCAACTGCCTGCCATGGCTGACTTGTTGGGGTCGAAGAACGAGTGTGTGACAGCCATTTGTGACACGGGAGCCCGACGGCGGCCCTGGGACAGCCCAGGATGAAGGCGAGGGGCCCGAAGTGGGTTCTCCTAGGGAGGTCAGGTCAAAGTCTCAACCTGGGCTGAACCGCCTAGCACGTCGTGCCTCTGGCCTCGAAGCGGGAGGGTCAACCTGAGGCCGCGGGTGCGGCCGCGCCCCATGAAGATGAATTGGTAGGGGATGCGCGGCCGTCGGATCGACGGCCTGATCTAACTCGCTTCGTGGGGCAGTCTTCGAGTCCTGCAGGTAAGTCGTTGGGAGGGGATCGCCGGACATGGCCGCGGATCCTTTCCGGATCACTTGTCGAGCCACACCTCCTGCATGCGGTTGTTGCTGTGCAGCGACTGGTGTGGGACGAGGTTCTTGATGAAGGGCCAGGCGACGAGGTACCGGGTGCTCCAGCCGAGGATAGGACGGGCGCCGTCGAGCTGGAGCTTTCTGTCGATCTCATTGACAAGCTGCAGCCGCCGGGTCGGGTCAAGCATCTGGGACTGCTCGTCGATGAGCCGGTCGATCTCCTCCGAGCAGTAGTCGGAGTAGTTCCGGGGGGAGCCGCACTTGTAGTTCTGGTAGAAGTTGGCGTCGGGGTCGTCGACGCCGGCGCCCGTCAGGTTTAACGGGTCGAGACCGTGACCTTCAATGGGTTGCCGGGGCCGAAGCCGGCCTCGTTGAGCAGCTTCTTGGCCTCTTCGCGCTGCTTGACCGGGTCCCCAGTTCCCGGAAGCGAGGCCAGCTCCTCGGCCGGGAGCCCCCACACACCCTGGGGCCTGGCGAGCATCGCGCCGCCGACCACGGCGCCGCCCTGCCGAGGGCCCTGCACGTACGCCTTGCGGTCGAGGGCGAAGTTGACCGCCCGCCGCACGCGGAGGTCCGTGAACGGTGCCCGCTTGAAGTTGACGAGCACGTTGTCGCTGACGTTGCTGCTCGTGTCGATGAAGACGAGCTTCGGGGCGCTTTGCTTCGCCTGCTCGGCGTTGACGCGCGACCAGCCGGGGGGACTCAGGTCGATCTGCCCCGCCTGCAGCGCGGCGATCTGGGTCGATCGTTCCTGGATCATGATGAACTTGATCCCGTTGAGATAGGGACGGCCGCTGACGAAATAGTCCGGGTTCTTCTCGAGCAGCACCATGTCGCCCGGCCGGTATTCCTTGAGCCTGAAGGGTCCGGTGCCGATGCACTTCGTTCGGAACTCCTTGACCGGCACGTGCGCGGGGTACACCGGCGAAAGGTCCGAGGCGAGCATCATCAAGAGCGAGGGCTGCGGGCGCTTCAGACGGAAGACCGCCGTCTGCGCGTCTGGGGTCTCGATGGCCTCGATATTGGCCCACCAGTCCTGCCGCGGGTTGAGGCGGAGCCGGTTTGTCGCCTCGGGAGCCTCGCGGACCATGTCGAACGTGTACTTGACGTCCCTGGACGTGAAGGGACGACCGTCGTGCCACTTCACGCCTTTCCGCAGGGAGAACGTCAAGGTGCGGCCGCCGTCCTGCCACGACCATCGCTCGGCCAGGTCGCCGACGATCGTGTCCAGGGCCTCGCGCGACTTGAGCGGGTCGAACGTGACGAGGTTGTTGAAGCAGGGGGCGGCGATGGCGAGGGTCGCGATGGTCGCTTCTTCGTGCGGGCTCAAGCTGGGCGGCGCGCTGAGCGGGGCCGTCACGAGGATGCCGCCGTACTTCGGAGCCTGGCCCTCGGCGGCGCTGATCAGCGCGGAAACGACGACGAACCCCATGCCGAGCAGGAGCACGATCCGGGGATGTCTCATTGTCCGGGCCCTCCCGTGACCACCCGGGGGTGTTGTCACGCAGCCACGTGCTCTGCTCGATGAGAACCGGCGCGGAGCCTACCTCGCGGGAACCGTCTACCGGAGCATACCTTCGAGGTACCGAATCTCCCGCTCAAGCTGACGAATGCGCCCCGTATCCCGCTGCGGGCTGAGGCTGGCGAATTCTTGCCGTTTCTCGT
>WNFC01015219.1_pt1 | contig 10627 bp, 11 predicted proteins | sample 5400541 | NCBI WGS metagenome assembly WNFC01 (sample SAMN13153342, study PRJNA577476) | soil metagenome | isolation source: 120 cm saprolite under Douglas fir tree site 2 hole 2 replicate 1 | place: USA:California | collected 2015-04-18
CCCGGGTAAAACTTGCGGAAGGTACAGGTAACAATGTTGTAAGAGAGCAAATGCTCTTTCGACTTCGCGCCTGCGGCGCCTTGTGCATGAGTTAATCCCACAAACATCGTCATCCCGACGGCCGTAAGCGAACGCGCGCGCTCTCCAGCGCATGAACCGGGGCCCCGGCGCACGCTTCGTGTGCTGGGGTGGAAGCACAGGTGGAGGGACCTTGTGTTTATTTTCTGAGCCAACAAATCGGCACAGACTCAGCGACGATATTATTTCCCTCTGTCATTCCGAGCGATGCCGGAGCGCATGTGACGGCAAGAGAGGAACCCCGAGGATGTTTGTTGTGACCATGCGGCGTCAGGGAATTTTCTCGAGACATCATTACCCGCGTCATCCCGAATCCCCCGTCAATGAGGCAGCGCATTCTTCAGCTGCCGAATAGGGGTGAGGGACCTTGTGTTTATTTTCTGAGCCAACAAATCGGGTGGGCCACCCGGCCGATTACACCACCAATCGCGGCCCTCAGCCTCCACCCTTTTGTTCTAAAGAACAAAACACCTTCATCGCAAAAGGATGGGCCACCCGGCTTCCACTAATGGGTGATTCAAGTAAAGGTGCTTTCCAGATGATTTCGCATAGCCATGGATAGTTAGTCCTTGACAAGGCCTTCGCTCTTATCGGGGGGCACGCGCGCATTTTCGTGAGCACAGAAAAGGCGGTGAATGGTGGGCACCAGCCTGTCCCGATTTATCGCTCCTCCTGCCTCTTTTTCTCGTAAACCTAAATCCATTGATGCTCAAACAAGGTCCAGGACGGACTCACGTTCGCGCAAAAAAGTTCGGCCGCAAGAATCGGATAGTCGCATTGAGACCAGCGAAATTACGATCACAGAGTCAGAAGCTTGCGGAAGTTGAGATAACTCCAGGAGATAAAAAATGAAGATTCTCATTGCGTTGATGGCTTTAACTGGAACATTGGGCATGGGGCAGTCTGCAGCAGTGAAAACGTGGGATGCTGGCAACATCGTTTGGCAGAACACCTATCCCGACGGAACCAAGTGGTCGGTTCTGGAAGGCGACAAGGATGCCCCCGGCAAGGCCTTCACTTACGCATTTTCCATTCCCGCCGGATACTGGGAGCACCACTCCCACAATCAAGACGCCCGGGTTGCCGTTGTCTCGGGTGCATTGAAAGTCGCCGCCGGACCCAAACTCGACAAGGAGGGAGCGAAAACCTATCCTGTTGGGAGCTTTCTCCTCGTGCCAGCCAACATAGAGCACACCATGGGAGCGGACGTAGACACCGTAATCATCGGCACCGCAATGGGGCCATGGAAGACTCATCACGACGGCGACATGCATCACCACTGACTGGTGCGGGCACATCGTGCAGGCTACGGGGGGCGAGACTGGCGCTTTAGACCGCCCTCTATTCTTCCTTCAACCATTTCTCAGCGGGCGGGTGGCCCAGCCTTACCGCCTTTGTCTACCTCACGAAAATCCAGGGTGGCCCATTTTTTCGCGGAGGCTAGCTTTTGATTTTTGCCTCCGGGAAAGGGTGGGGAATAAAATCTGCTCGCTCGCGCCTGGATGCTTGATAGTTTGGAAGCGACCGCGGGAGTTGTTTCTGCAAATTCCGTAAGAACCACATGGAAAAATCGCGAGTAACTATCACCCAGCGTGTACCGTGGCACAAACTTCCGGATCGGCACAGACCGCTTAACGCAACTGCGATTTTCACAACAAGTCCGATCGCAAAGCCCTCGAGGGAGTTGCCATGGAGTCTCTGGCCGTCCTGGCAGCTGAATCGGAGTCAACAGTGGCAAAGAGCAGGTTCGCCGAAGCCAGCACCACCAAGACCCAGAACAATTCAGCGACGAGCAGATGCACGATCTGCAACCACACGGGAGCCAGCAAGAGCACGTTCAGGATGCCCAGACCAATCTGCCCAATCAGAACTCCAGCAAGCATCACCTCTTGATTCCACAGTCGCCCCGGCCTCTTCAAGCTTCTCAGGATTAGCCATAGAACATAAATGGCTGCGATAGCTGCGACGGTGGCCTTCTGAGAGCCAATGCGCTGTCAGCGCCAACGCAGCCAGGAGCAGCAGCGTATTGCCAAAATGCATGCAGAGAAAAAACACCCGCGCGGGAGACCGGTCCTGACCAACATGTTCGAACAAAACCAGTAAAGCCCCAAGCAGCGCTTCATTGAAAAGAAGCAGGATTGCCAGCACTGATGAGCAGCGTGCCCAGTCGCCCTTCGACGTTTTTCGCCAGCACCAGACGAGAAGAGAGGACACCATTACGACTGCCAAAGCACTGGTCAGGCGATGCGTAAACTCGATGATCGTTTGTGCCTGGGGCGTCCTCGGTAGAACAGTGCCATTGCACAATGGCCAGCGATTTCCGCAACCCGCGCCCGATCCAGTGGCCCGCACATAGGCACCCCACAGGATCACAGCAATGTTATAAGCGAGCGTGAGCCATGCGAATCGCGTGAGCGGACGCATGGAGGCTTTACGACTTTCCACGCCGGGTTCAGATAAAGTCATCCGCATTCAAGCCAGTCGGCGTCAACTACGTATGGCTGAGCGCCGCTGCCATAATCGCTGCCATAATAAGGATACATCTCTGTAAGCCTTCTTGGTATCTGCTGAAATGCTCGAATCCGAGCGGCCATGACATCGGCGCATGAGCAATCCAGAAGAAGCGCACAATCGCGATCGGAATAGCCCTCCAGCACGGACATTACAAATACAAAGCGGTCGAAGGCCGGCAGCTCCAGCAGGCATTTGATCGAAACATCCTGGTCAAAATTTAGATCACTGCGATGGCCCAGCAAATAGTGTCGAGCTGGGCCGAACGGCGCCGGCGACACGAATCTGATTGCGATTTTGATTACAGCTCGGCGGCTCCAGGATACTGCTGACTCCTTGAAAACCAGGTCCCGTTGTTCACAGGAGTCAAGCGCTGCGAGGAGGCATTCCTCCGCCCTGAGTTCATCGCCGGTCAAGATCAGCGCCAACGAGTACAAGCGGTCCAGTTGCTGAAGGAAAACAGCGCAGAAATCTGAATGCGCTGCATAGTCATCTCTGCCCTTACCCGCCGATCGCACTTTTCTTGCCCATCGCAGCATGTTCAAACCAGCCTGAGAGTATGTCCCATCTTTTCTTTGTTGGTGCGCAAGTACGAAATCGCATGGATATTTGTCGTCATCCAACGACTTGCAAAACGTATGCCAGAGAGCTCAGGCCGGCAATTCAGTCGAGCATCCAAACAGTGAAGGATGGCTCACCTGCGAAACTCGGACTTGTTCTTGCGTGCCGGTAACAATTCACTCTTGTGTTCCTTCGGAGAATCTGCAGTACGGGGATCGAAGAATGAATCCGGCAAACTACCTTCATGCCGATCTATTGATTGAGGCTCACCTTGGGAATTATTGTGGTTCTTAAGCCATACCCACCAAGATACAACTCCCCCAACGGCAAAAACCAAGAAGACAAAACAAAGAAATTCCCGAATCATTTTCCCCTATCCGTTGGCCCGAGAGCTCAAGCTGACTTGTGTAAAGGTTGTCGGCTGACAAACAGCGCTGTCCTCGCGCGCTCGCTTGCCCGCCGATCGCACTTTCCTTGCCCATCGCAGCATGTTCAAACCAGCCTGAGAGTATGTCCCATCTTTTCTTTCTTGGTGCGCAAATACGAAAGAGCATGGGTATTCGGCGTCGTCTCACAGCTAATGCGTTCGGTAACCTCAATGCCGGCCTGCACCAGTGCTTGATGCTTCTCCGGATTGTTCGATAGCAGTCGCACTCTCGAGATTTTGAGATCATGCAAGATCGCCATGGGCAGACCGAAATCACGACAATCAGCATCGAACCCCAGAGCGTGGTTGGCTTCGACGGTGTCCAGGCCTTTATCCTGCAAGGCGTACGCCTGGAGTTTGGCCATGAGTCCAATGCCTCGGCCCTCCTGATGCTCGTAAATCACCAAGCCGTATCCTTCTGCCGCGATTGTCTCCATGGCACTTTCTAACTGCTCTCCGCAATCGCAGCGGAGAGATCCAAGAATCTCGCCAGTGAAGCATTGCGAATGGATACGTAGCAGCGGAGCACCCTCTGTCAGATCACCCATCGTGAGCGCGAGGGCGGTCTCAATTTTGCCGGGTAACTCACGTTCGAAGCCGACCAATTGAAACAGCCCTGACTTTGTGGGCAGTCGCGTGGAGACAATCCGTCGCACCGCTTGTGGTATACGCATCGTTTTCCGCTCTTGGAGCTTCACGCGCCCATAAAGTGAATAGATCAAACTGTCCCATCGCTGCTCACGATTGCGAGCATCTACCTGTTGGTGTGTCTATAAAGCGTTACTTCAGCCCTTGTTTTTCTTTGCGGAGTGTTCCATCTTGCGGCAGTACTCTGCCCACCATTCCGCAAATGCACCTTTCTTGACTTTCGATACTTGCGGTGGCTTGATATCACCGGACTCCTCCCTGAAAGGGCGCTCCTCACTTGGCATTCGTTGGCCCAAGTTTACAGATGTAATCCGCAGGACGGTCGACCTCGATTTCAGAGACAAACTATCTATCCTGCGGCCCACTGTACCTCTACGAGCTCACGGGAATTTCAGCGTAAGCAATGCCGGTCAGGTTTCCTTCCGCGAAGAACAGCATCTTCTTGTTCGATCCATCAAGGTTGGCGCTGTAAACGGAGCCGCCCAGATCGGTGATGAACATCCGTCCACCCGTCAGGTCCAACGCCAACCCGATTCCTTCCATCAGGTGGGTAAAGACAATTTCCGGTTCCGTCTTAACCCCAGGGGTTGGATCCATTGGCGCACGATTCACCGTGTTGCCGCGTGGTGGATCGCCACGATCTGTCCAATACATGATTCGGTTGGCAAGATCCAGATCCAGATCAATCGGCTCAGGAAGGCCATCAAAAAGGAGTTCAATATCTTTCCGGTTGGCAGGAGTCTGGCCTTTGGGGATTTCCAGATTGGCACGGAAGATGCGGCCTTCGCCGGCATTGTCAGGCCCTTTCTGTGTCCAATAAAGCTTGCCACCATCGACGTCAAGAGCGATTCCTACGCACCATTTCCTTATCTCCTTGCCCGGACGTCCCTCTCCCTGGCTGGTATCCACAAGCGTTTCGATCGTGGATCCGTCCAAGTTAGCGCGCATTACACGCATGCCTTCGCGGTCCGACCAATATAGCTTGCCGTTCTTCTTGTCGAGTTGAAGTTGCTTGGGGGTGAACGTGCCGCCTGGAGGAATAATGTTTGTGACATTCTTCCCGTCAAGGTCGGCGCGTTCGATGGAACCATCGTTCGCGCTTGGGTTGCCCATGTTGGTCCAGTAAATATGACCGGCAGCCACATCGACCACAATGCCGTCCGGAATCTTTCGGCCTTCACTGACAATAACTTTCAGATCAGAACCATCGGGATTTGCTGTAAGCACTCGGCCGGCGCTCACTTCTAAAAAGAACAGACGGCCTGTAGTTGCGGGAGGAACTTTCTTGGCAGGATTTTGCTTGGCCACAGTGGTGGACATTGAATTTATCTACTCCTTTTCAGAGATCTCAATGAATACAACCAGATAGATTGCAAAGGACTTGCCATATAGCCCCGATGGGCAATAGCCCTACCTTCAACGAGATACCGATGAGCGACGAGTCTGCCGTGTGTCAACGGTTTAGCAGTTGTCAAAGGATTGGCAGCGCCCGAGCCTTCATGCGCGCTCGCTTCCAAGCTGTGCATTCTCTGGTCCCATGACAAATATCCACGCGAGAACAGCGAACAGTAGGAGGCTGCTTGCCCCAAGAGGTACGAAAACGCCGTAACGCAAGAACATTGCTCCTGCTGCCGCTCCGGCAAACATGGTTATGACCGCTGTAACTCTGCTCCTCCACCGCGGGTTGGCGCCGCCCGCAAGCGAGGAATCTGAAGCAATGCCGGTTACCGTCAGCGTGAGAACTGTCGTGGTCAGGTCCGGCACAGCCAGTTTTCTCACCACAGCATTACGAACACCCATTGCCAGTGCCATAAGAACGATCAATTCGTACGCCAGGCTTGGAGAGATTTCGCTTTTGGTCCCGGCACTCGCAGCGAAGCTGGCGGCCATGAGGAGCAGAACAGCCTCGATCACGATGGCTCGCTTCAGAAGACGCATTTGTGTCCAGCCCGAATGCCGAACGTTGATCATGCCGCCAAAGAGCGCACCTGCCATGAACGCCAACAGCGATGCACCCGATCGCGCAGCCGACAGCCCTGTTGCTCCACCCACGGCGAAGCCAAGGAGCACTATGTTGCCAGTCATATTCGCTGCAAACACGTGTCCCAGAGAGATATAGCTGACAGCGTCAATAAGCCCTGTACTGAATGTGAGGGCAATCAGCGCAATCATCGTTGCGCGACCCGTGGCTGCAACGGGCGGCACGGAACTTGGTCTTGTGGTCATCACGCCTTTACCCATCCTGTGAGGCTCTCCGTGCTCATCGTGCGGCCTTCGGCTGCCATCAAAGTGTTGTTTATAGATCCGGTCATCCAGGCTCTCCCGCGAGAAAAGATGCTCGGAAGTAGATTGTCCAGCTCTTCGTTATCTAAAACTTATATCCCATCCACAGCGCCCGATAGTTCAGATTTCTTCCAGGGCTCTCTGCTTTCAAGAACTTGCCCGCATAAAAGATTCCGTAATCGGCTTGAGCCCACAAGTGGCGATTTATTTGCCAATGAATCTCAGTTCCAGGCCTGTGTCCAACAAACCGCTCCCGGCTGTTTCCTGCTGGAACAATAAGAAACCCCGGCACCGCGTAGACTCCATCTTGCAGGCTCTCTCGCCATTGCAAGATCCAGTCGAAAGACCAACTCACGTCATGCGGAAACGAGGTTTCGATGCGAGGATGCAGGTCAATGAAGTTCACCGGACCAGGGCCGGTTGTGGCCAGAACACCAAAATAGTTACCCTTGGGAAACAGAGCATTAAACGTTCCCAACGAATGCGAGCCGGGATGATCCCCACTGGAAATGTCAGCCTTGACGCTGAAACGAGGTTTCAGCCGCACCGTCGGAATCCGATACCCGGTCTCCGAGGCAACGGTCCAGGCGCGAATATTGTCTGAACCGAAGGTACCGAACTGCAACAGAGCTTCATGGTCAAAATCCCAGGCAGCCCGGTCGGTTGCGACAGGACGTGAAACTCGTGCGCCGATCGAGTGCCGCACCTCATGGGCTGCGCCTCGTTCGAAAACCGCGTGCTTGCGATCTAAACCAAGATAGTAGATGTCCAACATTGATTTGTGGGCCAGGGGCCTTGTCCCGTACACTCCCCAAAACCCCACAGAAGAATCGGGAGAGTTGTCGAAAAATCCTGGCTTGTCCTTATCGGGCCGCATGGCAAATCCATCAACTTGCCACGAATTCATTTTGGTTCTTACGAGAAAGCCATCGAAGCTCAAGCGCACATTCGGACCTTCGCGTACGTCAATCAATCTTCCCGAGCCATATTCCAATTCTTGCCGGCCGGCACGGAACGCAATCGAATTCTGGCCTTCGGAAGTCCCCAGTTCGACGAATCCGGCCTGAAGATCGAGCTTCTTTTCATCAATCGGTCTTGGACCGCCCGCACGGAATGAATTCAGCCCGCTCTTGAGCTCCACAAACGTGCGAACGTGCTTGCCATAGTGAAGATCAAAGTGCAGCATGTATCTTTGATTGAGATACCCGTTGTTGACGCGCGACAGACCCCAGTTGTCGTTGCCGATCTGCTCCCATACCTGACGTGTTTCGCCTCCCACGCTCATGTACCAGTTACCCGCACCGTTGAGCGGGATGTACTTGATGGGGTCCCAAACGTCCTGCCGAAGCGCACGGTCCCGCAAGAAACTCCAATCCTCATCTTCTCTCAGCAGCTTGTAACTGCGATCCGGTTCCGCAACGGTCCTGTCGGCGGACTGAGGGAATGCGCAAGACACTCCAAGTGCGATGAAGAGCAAGAGCACCAAGATCGGCAAGCTTCGCATCGCTTCGATCCCTCAGCGAGACATATTCGGTTTGCTGGCCGAGTGGATTTCCGCGATGTAGCCCCCAGGAAACTGCACAATGGCAGAATCCCGGTGATCCGAAGAATTGACAGGGACTAATATCTGTACTCCGGCCGCTTTTGCTTTTTCGAGCGTAGTGCGCAGATCTGCCACTTCGTAGCCGGTGAGTTCCCGGCCGTATGGATAAGGGAGATGCCCATCCGTCACGAATACCGTTAACTTGCCGAACTTTGATTCAATGCGGATGCGCCTGTAGTTGTCATTCGGCCTGCCAATCTCAACGCCTGGCGCGTGGGCTTCGTCGGATACGATTCTCCCGTGCGCAAAAGCCAGGAAGCTGCGCACGAACGCTTCCGCTCGGTCGGCGGAAACATAAACCCGGTTCTCCGGGATGGTTTGAAGCGAAGCATAGGATGGTGGCTTCGTGTGCCAGTAGAGCTGTGTGTTGACGCCTCCCGGAAATTGGATGACGGTGTCTTTCCCAATCGGATCATCGTACGGCGTGACCAGAACGTCGGCGCCTGTTGCGCGAGCTTCACGAATTGCAGCATTCATGTCGGTTACGAGATAACCGGTTCGCTCGACGCCGAACGGATATGGGATGGGTGTCTTGAATCCGAAGACCGACACGCTCCCCGCCGGCGTCAATACCAATTGCGAGATCGTGCTGCTGGCAGTGGGCGTCACCGTGAATACTCCCTGCTTTGCGGCTGTACCACCGAAGGTCGCGATCAGGCTGGCGACGAAACGGTCGAAATCTTCCGGCGCGACATAAACGTGCGTGGTGTCATACTGAGGCGCAACGGCTACATTCGTACCGTTTCCCGGAGTACTTTGTGCTGACAAATTCACGCACAGAAGTTGCGTCGCAAGAACCGTGCTTGCAATGGCGGTGAAGACTTTCGTCATTCGCATGGTCAATTCCGTTCCCTTCCTCGCAAGCTTGCCATCTGTATCTCAGGATCACTCTCCTGAATCTGCAGCGGGCGATCGTAGCGTTGGCCGACAAGGCAAGCCGAAGCGGCCTGGCTTACATTAACGTTTCTGGTGTGAACCCATGTTCCAAGCTGCTCTCCCAGAACCATCCCGAGTAGACCCAGCAAGGCAACAATCGGCGGCGCCGGACTCTTTACTCGGATCAGACCGTACAAGCACCCTACAGCCAGACCAACGACAAAGGATATGAACAAGACTTTCATCGCAACTCTCCTGCACAACTGTCTTTCAAAAGGCGAAACAATCGCATCCCAGATGCCAGAGCCCAAGATCACCCAGCACTGAAACGTGGTGACTCTTCGTGCTCGATCCGGGACGGACCGCAGAAAGGGCTTGAGAATGTGACTCTCCCACCGCTTCTTTTGAGGTATTCGCGTAGCCGCCGTACTCTTTGACCGGGGACCAATCAGGACTGACCGGCAAAGCAGGAGGCGCGAGTTGAGAAAATTCACCGGCGGCGTACATGACCTTGCCGCCGACCACGGTTAACAGCGATTCGAGCTGTTTGATTTCCTCTTCCGGGATGGAAAAATAATCCGCCGTGAGCACGCTGAAATCGGCGAGTTGACCGGGATTGAGGCACCCTTTCTTCCCGTCTTCTGTGGAGAACCAACTGCTGCCCACGGTGTAGAGATGAAGAGCCTCGGAGCGGCTCAGCCGGTTATTTTCCGGATAGAGTCTCAAGCCTCCGACTGTCTTTCCTGTGATCAGCCAGTACAGCGAGAGGAACGGATTATAGCTGGACACACGGGTGGCATCTGTTCCAGCCCCTACCGGAATGCCCATCTGCAGCATCTGGCGGATGGGCGGACTGCGCCGGGCCTGTTGCTGGCCATAGCGTTCCACAAAGTACTCACCCTGGAACGCCATTCGGTTTTGAACAGCGATTCCGCCACCCAATTTCTTAATTCGCTCCAGATTGCGATCGGAAACCGTTTCACAGTGATCGAAGAACCAATGCAGGCCATCCAAAGGCACCTCGCGGTTCACCTCTTCGTACACATCCAGGGCACGGGAGATTGTCTGGTCATATGTGGCATGCAGGCGGAAGGGCCAGCGGTTCTCGGCCAGATGCCGAATGACCGCTTTCAATTCACTTTCCATGACGGGCGCCAGGTCCGGCCGCGGTTCGAGAAAATCTTCAAAGTCTGCGGCTGAAAAGACGAGCATCTCCCCCGCGCCGTTGGCGCGATAGAAATCGTCGCCCTGGCCGGGCTTTGTCATCCTGGTCCATCGCTGAAAATCTGCGAGCTCCTGTTTCGGCTTCTGACGACACTGGTGACGCCGAAACGGTTCAATTCACGGAAAAATAGACGCGAAGAGTTGAGCTGATCTTCGCGGGAAAGCTTCGGCCCTTTGGCCAGCGTTGAGTAAAGTATGTTCGCGTTGGGCCTGGCTATAAGAAGCCCGGTGGGATTGCCTCGCCGGTCGCGCTGCACTTCGCCAGCGGCAAATTCCGGAGCATCCTTCCCGTAGCCTAGCGCACGCAGAGCTGCGCCGTTTAAGAAGACGCGGTCATACAAATGCATTATAAAAACCGGGGTATCGGGAGCGGCGGCATTGATCTCTTGCAGAGTTGGCATGCGCCGCTCCTCAAA
>WNFC01015891.1_pt1 | contig 10627 bp, 10 predicted proteins | sample 5400541 | NCBI WGS metagenome assembly WNFC01 (sample SAMN13153342, study PRJNA577476) | soil metagenome | isolation source: 120 cm saprolite under Douglas fir tree site 2 hole 2 replicate 1 | place: USA:California | collected 2015-04-18
CCCACGACAACCGCTACCGCGCTCCCGCCGACAAGGACGTGGACATCAAGGCGTTGATGCGCTCGACCGAGGGCCTCGACGAACCGCCGGCGCAGAGCGCCACCGCCGGCACTGCGCCGCCGCGCTGAGGACGCAAACCGGAGCTGAATCTGCATGGTCCCTACCCTCGGCCGTATCCTGATCCTTCTCGCGCTCCTCGCCGCGAGCGCGGGAGCCGTCGTGGGTTTCGCGACGGGGGCGCGCCCCAGCAACGTCGGCTGGGCGTGGGCGCGGCGCCTTGCCTACGCCTTCGCGGCGCTGATGGCCCTCGCCAACCTATTGATGGAATACGCGCTCCTCACGCACGACTTCAGCGTGAGCTACGTAGCGCATGTCGGCTCTCGCACGGTGCCCACTTGGGTCTCCATCGTCAGCCTCTGGTCGTCGCTCGAAGGCTCGATCCTCTTCTGGGGTCTCGTCCTGGGCGCGTACGTCGCGGTCGCCACCTGGCAGAACCGGGACAAGCACCCCGAGTACATGCCGTACGCAATCGGCGTTTGGCTCGCTTGCGGCGCGTTCTTCAGCTTTCTTCTCGCGGGCCCCGCGCAGCCGTTCGCCACGGTGCCGAGCCCGCCGTTGGACGGGCCCGGCCCCAACCCGCTCCTGCAGAACCACTATCTAATGGTGATCCACCCGCCCTTCCTCTACTCCGGCTACGTGGGGATGACGATCCCGTTCGGCCTGGGCTGCGCCGCGCTTCTCGTGGGCCGGCTCGGACATGATTTCATCCGCCCGCTGCGCAATTTCCTTTTGCTGCCCTGGATCTTCCTTACGGTCGCGATCGTGCTGGGCGGCTGGTGGGCGTACGAGGTGCTGGGCTGGGGCGGATACTGGGCGTGGGATCCGGTGGAGAACGCCTCGTTCCTGCCCTGGCTGACCGCGACTGCCGCGGTCCATTCCGCGCTGCTGGTGGAGCGCAAAGGCGTCCTCAAGGGCTGGACGGTGATCTTGATGATCGCCACGTACCTGCTCACCATCCTCGGAACGTTCATGACCCGCTCGGGTGTCTTCAATTCCGTGCACTCCTTCACCCAGAGCGCCATCGGCCCCACCATCCTCGTCTTCCTTGCGGCGGCGCTGCTCTTCTCGGTTGCCCTGCTCACGGTGCGCATCGACAGCCTCACCGCCGAGGGGCGGCTCGAGACCGGCCCCTCCCGCGATGCCATGTTCCTGGTCCAGAACCTGCTCTTCGTGCTCTTCACCTTCACCGTGCTCCTCGGGACCGTCTTCCCGCTGGTCGTGGAAGCCACGCGAGGAGTGCAGATGAGCGTCGGCCGGCCTTATTTCGACAGGATGGCGGTGCCGCTCGGCGTCGCGCTGCTCTTCGTCATGGGGGTGGGACCGGCGCTGCCTTGGGGACGCGCCACGAAGGAGCAGCTGCAACGCGCGCTCCTCTTGCCGCTGCTCACGGCCGCGGTGCTCGCGGTCGCGGGCCTGGCCCTGGGCGTGCGCAACTCCTGGACGCTGCTGTCGCTCTTCTTCGGCGGGTTCACCGCCCACGTCACCATCTCCGAGATGCTGCTCCCGGTGCGGCAGCGGATGCGCACCCACGGCGAGGGAGCGCCGGAGGCATTCCGGCAGGCGCAGCTCCGCGGACGGCGCCGCTTCGGCGCCTACATCGCGCACTCGGGAGCCATCATCGTCATCGTGGCCATCGCGGTATCCAGCACGATGGGCACCTCGAAGGAGATCCAGCTGCGCGAGGGGGAGAGCACGACGCTCGGCGCATACGGCCTGACCTTCGTGAACGCCGAGCGGATCTCCGAGCCACACCGCGAGTCGATCCGCGCCCGCGTCGACATCAGCAGGAACGGCCGGGATCTCGGAGCGCTCTACCCCCGCATGAACCAGTACGAGAACCAGCGGGAACCCATCGGAACGCCGGCGGTGCGCACGAGCCTCACGGAGGACCTCTACCTGTCCATCCACAACATCGATTCCGATTCGGGCACGGTCGGCCTGCTCGTCCTGGTCAATCCGATGGTGGGTTGGATCTGGATCGCTACTGCGATCATCGCTCTCGGCGGGCTCGTGGCCATCGTGCCTGCCTGGCGCGGCGAGACCGTGGCCGTGCGCGCTGCGGCGCCCGCCTCCATCGAGGGTTCGCCTTGATGCCGGCGGCGTCCACTCCGGGAGCAGCGCCCGCGCGCGCGTCGCGCATCAATCGCAAGGTGCTCGCGGGCGGTCTGGCCGTCGTCGCCCCGCTGCTAGCGGTGCTCGTCCTCAACCTCGGTCGCGACCCGCGCTCGGTCCGCTCACCGCTCATCGGCCGGCCCGCGCCGAATTTCTCGCTCGCGCTCGTCGGCAGCGCTGACGTCGGCGGCGCGCGCATTCGGCGACGTCCAATTCCTCGGAATCGTCTACGAGGACGAAGAACCCAGGACCCAAGCATTCCTCCAGCAGCGCGTAAGCTCCTATCCGTCGCTCATGGATCCGGACGGCAGGACAGCCATCGCCTACGGTGTGTTTGGAGTCCCTGAAACCTTCTTCATCGATCCCGTCGGCCGGCTCATCGACAAGTACGTGGGACCTCTCGACCACCAGACGATCGCCTCGTTGGTCGCGAGGGCGAAGGGCGGTGCACCGTGAGGCAGTTTGCTTTCGCCCTTCTCGGCCTCCTCGCGCTCCCGCCCGCCGCGGACGCGCAAGACCGCCGGGCGCCACCCGAATCCTTTCCCGGGATCGGTGCGCCCAAGGGTCGCCCTCTCTCAGGAGCCGAGCTCGACGCGCGCACCGCCGACGTCGGTGCGCTCTTGCGCTGCCCCGTCTGCCAGGGCCTCTCCGTCGCCGACTCGCCCGCCACCATGGCCCGCAACATGAAGGCCGAGGTGCGCGAGAAGCTCGCGGCGGGCTACGACCAGGAGCAGATCCTCGTGTACTTCGAGCGCTCGTACGGCGAGTTCGTGCGGCTCGAACCGCCGATGCGCGGCGTGAACTGGTTCGTCTGGATCGGCCCTATCGCTGGACTCCTCGGAGGCGGCCTCGTGGTCGCGTGGGCCCTCAAACGCGCGGGGCGTGGCGCAACCTCGCCGGAAGCGGCAGAGCGCGACGCAGTCGCCTCCTCGCCTTCCGGTTTGCCCTCGCGAGATACGCTTCCCGACGACGCCCGTCTGGCCGCCGCCGTTCGCCGCGTGCGCAATCTCGCCTACGGCTGGCCTGACGGCTTGCCCCCACCGGACCCCTCCTCGCCGTCATGAACAACCAAGGCGTAGACTGGATCCCCGCCCTCGCCGTCCTCTGCTTGGGCGTGTTGGGCGCCGGGCTTCTGTGGCGTGTGTTCGCCGGTTCTCGCCGGGTGGCGCGAACGAGCGCGAGCGTCCCCTTGCAGGTGCGCGACCTTGCAGGCAAGCGCGACGCGCTTCTCCGCCAGCTTCGAGAGCTGGAGGACACGGCCAGCAAACGCACGCCAGAGCAGCTCGCGCGCGAACGCTACGCCCTCGAGCTGGAGACCGCGCGGGTCCTGCTCGCCCTCGACGAGAGCGGAGCGCCGGCGGAAACGAAGCGCTCGCCGACCGGCGGCGCGGAAAGTCCGAGCCGCGCCCGTCCCGCGCCTCCGGTCCGCTCGGGCCTGCGCGGCTTCCTCTGGGGCACCGCCAGCGCAACCGCCCTCCTGCTCCTCGGCTTCTTCGTCTACCAGTCGGCGAGGCCGCGCGACCCGGGCGGCTCCCTCACGGGCGACGTCACGGCGGGTGACCGGCCCTCGAAGGGAGGCGGAGTCCCCGATCGCGAAGAGGCGCAGATCAAGGCCGCTCTTGCGCGCAACCCTGACGACATCGAGGCGCGCCTCGCTGTCGTCCACCTGTACGCCGGCCGCCGGGCCTGGATGAACGTCTGGAACGAGACCACGCAGATACTGGAACGAGATCCCGGGAATCCGCGTGCGCTCGCGTACCAGGCGTTCTTGCGCCTCGCCATGGGTCAGGCCGAGGTGGCCATGAAGCTGCTGACGAGAGCGCTGGCCACCGACCCCGATCTGCTGGACGCCTACGCGTACCTGGCTCTCGCGTACGTGCGAACCGGGCGTGTGAAGGACGCCGAGCTGACGATCGCGAAAGCGTCGAAGCGGTTCCCCGATCGGGCTGCGGAGTTCCAGCGGTTGTTCGCGGAGATGCAGAAACAGGAGGCGGCCTTGGCCCAAGCGGGGCCATCTCCGGGCAACGCGGACCCCCATGCCAGCCTGGAGACGCCGGGTGATGGAAGCAACGCTGGACCGGCAGCGCGCGCCAGCTCTGGACGTCGCGTAGCGGGAACGGTGGACATCGATCCGTCCATCCGGAGCACCATCGCCCCCAGCGCCATTTTGTTCGTGTTCGCGCGCCAGGCGGGCGTGGTCGAGGGCCCGCCGGTGGCTGCCAAGCGACTCCCCGTCACCTTCCCCGTGGCGTTTGAGCTGAGCGAGGCGGATTCGATGATGGGGCAGCCGTTCCCGGACGCGCTCCTCATCGAGGCCCGCCTCGCTTCCGACGGCAATCCCACCACCCGTGCGCCGACCGATCCGAAGGCACGTCTCGACCGCGTGAAAGCCGGCCGGACCGACCTGCGCCTCGTGTTGCGGCGACGCTGACGCCATCGGGCTAGCGCACGTCCACGATCAGCGCAGATCTGCAGAAATGAAATGGCCAGAATGCACGAATGAAATGGTGGCCAGAAGTCGGGCCACTGGCCAGCCCACGGGCCCTCATTCGCTCCTTCCTATGGCACGACGCTGCGAGGGAAAGGAGAACGGAAGCCGACGCGCGGTGGAAGAATGGCGCTCGACGCGCCATCTGAAGGCTTCCTGCGTGAGGTCGGTTCAAGACCGAAGTCGATTCCAATTGTTCGCACGAAGGTTGCACCTTTTGGGGTACGGACGATCCTGCTTGATGGGATACGAAACGAGAGCAGCGAGAGAGGGGATTCTCTATCCCCGGTTGCAAGCGCCGGTGTGACTGGAGGCCTGTCGGCCTGTCCCTCTTCCGGCACTAGCGCAGGCCGAGCGGCAAGGCCCCGGGCGGAGCGCGCTGACCGGAGATCGAAGGATGGAGATGGGGTATGGGGGGCGAAAAGCTTCTGACGAAGGGTGAAGTTGCGCAGCTGTGTCGCGTGGCGATTCGCACCGTTGACCGATGGGTGGCCGCTGGCAGGATCAAGTGTTACCGGACCCCGGGCGGCCGCCTGCTGTTTCGAAACAGAGATGTGCTGATGACGGCTGATCGATGGCGGGAGCGCGTCGTTCAGAGTGGCCGACGATCCAGCGCGCGATCCGGAAACGTTTCTTCGTCTGACCGCACCGGTCCCGCGCTCCGCCGCTGAGCCGCAAGCGACGTTGACGGACATCTGCGGACATTTTGCGCCAATCGCTGCATCCCCCTTGCACGATGGCGGCGCCAGCAGTACGGGTGCGCTTGCGACGGGTGCGCTTGCGACGCTGTTGACGTGGTGCGCACCTTGAGGAGGCGACCATGAATCGGCGAGCGTTAATCACGTTATTGCGAACGTCCACTATCGTAACGTCCACTATCTTGGTGTTAGCTCTGATTATCGCCCCTCGAGCCCGCGGCGACGAGCAGGGCGGCGACGAGCAGGGCGGCGACGAGCAGGGCGACGACGCGCGGGGTGACGACGACCGGGGCGACGGCGAGCACCCACCGGCCTATAATCCGTATCCGCGGGGCATCCTCCCGCGCGATCTGGTGTCGGAAATCGAAAGGGTCCGGCGCGAAGTCCGCTTCATCTTCCAGCAAGCTCTCGGAGAGTGGCGCGCATCGCCGCCTCCGACTCGGACAGGGCAACCGCCAACGCTGCAGGGCAGCGGCTATCAGTTGGTCAGAACACTCGGCAAGCTGATGAACTACGACGAGAACATGTCCACCCTCAAGAATCGGGCCTGCGCGTTCTGCCACATGCCGTACGCCGGCTTTAGCGGACCGATCCCGTCCGTCAATCTGACGATGATCGCGTATCCCGGATCGTACGCCTTTCGGGCCGGCAAGCGGACCGCGCAGCGATACACGTATGCCCCCTGGTACCCGGTGCTCCAGTACAACGAAACAGTAGAACTGTTCTTCGGCGGAAACTTCTGGGATTCACGGGCGACCGGTTACTTGTTGCAAAGTCCCGACGCCGAGCAGGCACAGCATCCTCCCGTCGATCCGCTGGAGATGGGATTACCTGACACCGCATGCATCGCGTATCGGCTTTCGCAGGCCGAGTACCGACCTCTCTTCGAGGACGTGTGGGGCAAGGCCTCGTTCGATATCAAGTTCCCGCACGATACCGAGGAGATCTGCGCGACCCCTGGAGGGGCTGCGAAGTTCGGCATGGACACCATGCCAGTCAAGCTGAAGCCAGAGGATCGCCACCTCGCAAACACGGTCTTCGGCCACTGGGGGCAGTCGCTGGACTTCTACGAGAGATCAAAGGACGTCAGCCCATTCACGTCGAAATTCGACGCATTCCTCAAGAACAAGTACACGCTGACGCCGGACGAGATGGCTGGTTACAACCTGTTCAAAGGCAAAGGCAATTGCAACTCGTGCCACGTCGACGGAAGAGGGACGACGCTGAAGCCAGGTCAGACCGACACCAGCATGGCCGCGACGACGAACCCTTTGTTCACCTGCTTCGGCTCGGCCAATGAAGGGCTGCCCTTGAACCCCAGGGATGCATTTTACTATGAGACCACGCCGGATTTCTTTGGCTTCACGCCAAATCCCTATGGCTTCGCCTACCGAGACCTGGGAATGGGGACCTTCCTGAGAAGCGGTTTCGGTTCCGCTCCCAACCCGAACGCGGATTGGATACGGTTGGCCCCGAAGACCGACGGCCAATTCGAGGTGTCGACGGCGCGCAATGTGGCCATGACGCCGCCCCAGTGCCCGACTACCGAGGCGCCAGGCCCCTACTTCCAGAAGGAGTTCTTCCACAATGGCTACATCAAGAGCCTGAAGCAGCTCGTCCACTTCTACAATACACGCGACCTTTTCTTCTATCCGGTGACGTCGGGGCACTGCCCGCCAGGAAAAACCGAGAAGGTGGACTGCTGGCCGATGCCCGAGGTCACGAACAATCTCGACCATACGACCGGTCATCTCGGCTTGACGGATCACGAGGAGGACCTGATCGTCATCTTCCTGCAAGCCCTGACAGACGGTTTCACGACACCTTATCCCAACATCGATACCTTTACGGGTAAGTGCATGACCGGTGGTTCTGCGAAGACCCAAGGGAATGAGTTCCTTATCCGTACGCCGCCGCTTCCGCCCTGCGCATCGGCCATCTGCGACGTCTCGCCCTTCCCCTTCCCGCCCATTCCTTAGGGGCAAGACGCTGAACGGCGGATGCGAGACGGACGAGGACATACATGAACGGGCTTCTTCTCAGGCTGGCGATCGCGACCACGGTCGCCAGCCTGCTCTCTTCCAATCCAGGCACCGCTCAGGTCCTTCCTCCTGCCGAGAGGGCCGAGCGCGTCCAGATCACCAAGGCGCCAGAGCTCGAGCTGGCCATGGACCATTTGACCATCATCAGGTGGACAACCAACAACCCTGGGGGTTCGGACGTGCATTACGGCGTCGTCCACTACGGTACGGATCCCGAGGACCTGAGCCAGACGGCGAAATCTCCCATCAGGCTGAACCAGGGCCATCCATACACGATTTTCCGCGTGCGCATGGAGGGCCTCAAGCCACGGACGACCTACTACTACAGGGTCACCTCGGAGGATAGCAATGGCCAGAGCGATGGGGTGAAGAGCGCCGTCAACAAGTTCACCACACCCGGCCCCGGCGAGCGAATAGTGGGTTTACCCTAAACGCGATTGCCGCAACCATGCAGGGACGGACCGCGACCTTCTCCACCTTCAGCGATGCGCAATTCGACGAGGCGACATTCGAGACGCAGCTGAGCGGGGACCGGTTGCCCTTGATGATCTTGTTACCGGCCGCGCCGTCGACGTGGTTTCACCTTCAACTCTGTGGCCCGCGCCACATGATGGTCATCGGCGCACCCGACTGCAGGCATGATCGGCACCGCCGGCCGGGCATTTCGTGGGTTCAAAACGCCGGGATCGACTTTTGGCCAACGACGACGCCGTGGACCCTCCTCTCCTTAATGTTGACTGATCAGTATGCTTTTGTTAGAAGTGGCTCAATCGACGGAGGTTTGGAGGAGCGATGAGGCTCACCGCCCAGGAGGAGTACGGACTTCGTTGCCTGCTCCAGGTCGCCCGGGGGCAGGAGGGATCGATGACGACGCCGGAGATCGCGGCGCGGGAGGGCCTGACCCAGGCCCACGTGCACAAGTTGATGCGTCTCTTGCGTCGCGCGGGGCTCGTGGAGAGCGTCCGCGGCCGCAAGGGAGGCTATCAGCTTGCCCGGCCGGCGGAGCAGATCAATGTCGGCGCCGCGCTCGCCTCCCTGGGCGGCAGGCTCTACTCCACCGGCTTCTGCGGCCAGCACACCGGCAACGAGCGCACTTGCGTGCGCAACGACGACTGCTCCATCCGCTCGCTCTGGATCGCCGTCGATCAGGCGGTGCAGCGCGCCCTGCAGAAGACGCAGCTCAGCGACTTGCTCCGCAGCGAGCCGGAGATGGCCGCCTGGATCCGCTCCCAACCCGAAGCCTTTCCCTTGAGGACACTGTCGTGACCACCACCGCGACCATCCAGGAGCTGACTTCCCGACAGTACAAGTACGGGTTCGTCACCGACATCGAGGCCGACACCGTCCCTCGCGGGCTGAACGAGGAGATCATCCGGCTCATCTCGGCGAAGAAGAACGAGCCGGCGTTCATGCTCGAGTGGCGCTTGAGGGCCTTCCGCCACTGGCTCACCATGAAGGAGCCGCGCTGGCAGAACGTCCGCTATTCGCCGATCGATTACCAGGACATCGTCTACTACTCGGCGCCCAAGCCGAAGGGGGCGGGGCCGAGGACCATCGACGAGGTCGATCCCGAGCTGCGCAAGGCCTTCGACAAGCTCGGCATCCCGCTCGCGGAGCAGCAGCGGCTCTCCGGCGTCGCGGTGGACGCCGTCTTCGACAGCGTCTCGGTGGCCACTACCTTCAAGGCGAAGCTGGCCGAGGTGGGCGTCATCTTCTGCTCGTTCTCCGAGGCGGTGCAGAACCACCCGGAGCTGGTCAGGAAGTATCTCGGGTCAGTCGTCCCCTACTCGGACAACTTCTTCGCCACGCTCAACTCCGCGGTCTTCAGCGACGGCTCCTTCTGCTACATCCCCAAGGGCGTGCGTTGTCCGATGGAGCTGTCGACCTACTTCCGCATCAACGCCGAGAACACCGGACAGTTCGAACGCACGCTGATCGTCGCCGAAGAGGGCAGCTATGTGAGCTACCTCGAGGGCTGCACCGCGCCCATGCGCGACAAGAACCAGCTCCACGCCGCGGTGGTCGAGCTGGTCGCCCTCGAGGGCGCGCAGATCAAGTACTCGACCGTGCAGAACTGGTACCCCGGCGACGCTCAAGGCCGGGGCGGGATCTACAACTTCGTCACCAAGCGCGGCGCTTGCCGGGGCAAGGCCTCGAAGATCTCCTGGACCCAGGTGGAGACCGGATCGGCGATCACCTGGAAATACCCGAGCGTCATCTTGCAAGGCGACAACTCGATCGGGGAGTTCCACTCGGTGGCCCTGACCAACAATTACCAACAGGCGGACACCGGCACCAAGATGATCCACATCGGGAAGAACACCCGCAGCACTATCCTCTCCAAGGGGATCTCGGCCGGCCACGGGCAGAACACCTACCGGGGCTTGGTGAAGATCCAGAAGAGCGCGACCGGCTCCCGCAACTACACCCAGTGCGACTCGCTCTTGCTCGGCAGCCGCTGCGGGGCCCACACCATGCCGTATATCGAGGTGAAGAACGCCTCCTCGCAGGTCGAGCACGAGGCTTCCACCTCGAAGATCGGCGAGGACCAGCTCTTCTACTGCACGCAGCGGGGCATCTCCGAGGAGGACGCGGTGTCGATGATCGTCAACGGCTTCTGCCGGCAGGTGTTCAAGGAGCTGCCGATGGAGTTCGCCGTCGAGGCGCAGAAGCTCCTCAGCGTGAGCCTGGAAGGGAGCATCGGATGACGCAGACCGACCCGGCCACGCCCCGCATGCTGCGCATCAAGAACCTGCGCGCCAAGGTGGGCGACAAGGAAATCCTCCGCGGCATCGACCTCGAGGTCGACGCGGGCGAGGTGCACGCCATCATGGGCCCCAACGGGTCGGGCAAGAGCACCCTCGCCCAGGTCCTCGCCGGGCGCGAGACGTACCAGGTGACCGAAGGCGAGGTCCTCTACCAAGGGAAGGACCTGCTCGCCCTCGCGCCCGAGGAGCGCGCGATGGCCGGCATCTTCATGGCCTTCCAGTACCCGGTGGAGATCCCCGGCGTCGGTAATTTGTATTTCTTGCGGACCGCGCTCAACGCGCTCCGCAAGCGCCGCGGCGAGGAGGAGCTGGACGCGATGGACTTCCTTGCGCTGGCCAAGGAGAAGATGAAGCTGGTGGAGATGGACCAGAGCTTCACCGGCCGCTCGGTCAACGAAGGGTTCTCCGGCGGCGAGAAGAAGCGCAACGAGATCTTCCAGATGGCGGTGCTCGATCCCA
>WNFC01037170.1_pt1 | contig 10627 bp, 10 predicted proteins | sample 5400541 | NCBI WGS metagenome assembly WNFC01 (sample SAMN13153342, study PRJNA577476) | soil metagenome | isolation source: 120 cm saprolite under Douglas fir tree site 2 hole 2 replicate 1 | place: USA:California | collected 2015-04-18
CTTATCTTTTCCCTTATTTCATATTCTACAAAAGTCCCCATCAAACACTGTCTGGGGTACCTAGCTAGTAGTATAAAAGGCCTGTAATTTTAACAGTTAAGCCTTAAGCTTGACTTGATCTGCAAATCACAGCCATTCTTATCTTATCTTATCTTTAAAAACCTTGCTCAGTGTCAGCTAAACCTCTGACACTGTCTTTACTCTTAGCTATCCTCTTAGAGCTCTATAGCTCTGATATTCATTTAACCATTTATTGTGACGATATTGTAGGGACTGTGCCTTCTTTAAGACAGTTTGCAACCCTTGCTGTGTCACAAACCCTAATCAGACATCAGGTAATCAAGAATTACCTTATTCAGGAGTATCCAGTCTAACAACGCATGCAACGTTCGGCTTAGTCAGCTCTCGCATGTGCAACCTCTCTGAAGGCCTACTGTGGCCTTAATACTCACCATCTCCACTGCAGAGAGAATGTCACTTACACTTAGCCTTTATAACCTCATATATCCCAACAATAATGAAGAGTCTGAATCGACATTGCTAACCCTACACTCACCCATTGATTATAGATTGGCAGACCAGAATGGTGACTGCCAAGGTCCCAAACTCATGCTCAACGCCTACAACAAGTCTTATATGTTTGGACCAGAAGGTATGGTTAAAAGTGGAGCTACTCAGTCATATGAAGGGAACAAGGAGTTAAACACAATCAGACTAGGCCTAAGTGTTAACAATACCATGGAAAGTCACCTGAGACTGCCCTAGTTTCAATGGCAAGAAGGCAGCAGATATCCAGAGTTTTACACACCACATCAGGGCTAATCTATCCACTGCCTATACATACAATACAAAGTGGTCTACAGAGTCCCTTATAAAAAGGGGACAACTGGATGAGAAGAACAACAATTTGCATAAGAGGTTTATGCCTGTCCCAAGCTGCTAGTGAAGGCTCCTAGCATTAATAACCAGGACCTTAACATATTTGTCAAGGATGCCCCCTTCAACTTTGTGGTCGAATAGGCATTGGAATGGTTGGATGACCCAGGTGTGCTGGCAGAAGTGGCCAGGCTTAGGATGCTCAGCACAAGAATCCTAGTCTACTTAGAGCTCATCCAAGCTATGCAAGGACTCTTCAACATAGTGCACAAATTCCATAAAGCCTTTAATGATATGGTGGGACAGATGGTTCTTCATCTTGAGGCCACTAAGAAGAGAATGGCAGATGCACAAATCTGTTCATAAGTCCAGAACACACTCCTCAAACTTACACATATGGGGGAACTTTAAGGGAAATTTTATTGGCCAGGTGTTACACTTTTACCAACAGCCTCCCAGCCATCACTGATTGATAGAAGCTTACTTTTCTTACTTTTCTTATTTTTCTGTTTTATAAAAGCCCCTTTCAAGACTGGCAGGGGGATGTTGTTCAGACTGTCTAGGATACTTAACTAAGTCTATAAAAGACCTAGTAGTTGAGCAACCAAGCCTTAAGCTTGGCTTGATTAAAATCACAGCCTTTATTTCCTATTTTCTAAATCTGCATTGGCCCTTAGTGTAGCACCTCTGGATAATTCCACTATCCTTCAAGACCTATCCTCTAAGGTCCTAATATATCTAGAACATATATTAGCCTCCATATCCTCATTGAAATATCTGTCCACTCTAGTAGTGCTTCAATCCTTACTGAATCTTCGAGCACAACAAGATTACCTAAGGCAGAGTTTCCTATAGACACCAGGGCTCCTAGAACTACTCAAACACCCTAATCGACACTACCTTCCCACACTTTGCGATGCACACATGGTTGCTGTCCTAGGCATTAGAGGCAGAGCAGAAGGAATCCCAAAACAGCATTAGCAAAGTTGTGAGGACATCTTAAATGGAGCTTGCACTATGCAGCACAAAGGTAATATGTGCCATCTCTATTGGACAGTAGCAGTGGGAATGTGAAAAGCCCCACAATAGTTGTGAGGGACCATACTGTCAGTTATGACAGGACCACACAAACTTCAACAAACACACCTGTGATTTCCCTAAATGGCAAGTAGGGCAGCAAGGCCTGGGTAAATGTAAGAGAGAGAGAGTGAAGAGAAACTGTCATGCAAATGTTGGAAAGGTGAAGCTATCAATATCAACATGGTCAGTGACAAAGACACTAGTTTAAACAACTACAAACAACTTTGATAGAACAAAGTGACTAAAAGGGGGGTGGTGTCACATTCTATTACTGCAACTGTCATATGTTAATTATCTCCACTTTTATCTTATCTTAATTGATGGGCTCTCATTTTCTGCACAGCCTCTATTGATTGATGGCTACCTATTATTCTCATTTTCTACACAGCTTTACTAATTGATAGCTACTCATTATTCTCATTTAAAAGCACCTTTCAAGGGTAACAGGGGGGCATTAGTAAAAGTGACTGGGGTCTTTAGTTAGTACTATAAAAACACCTGTATTTGTAGGAGCCAGGCTCTAAGCTTAACTTAATCTTTAAAATTATAGCCCTATTACTTATGCTTGGAACTAAGTCTGGAAGTCCCTCAATCCATTCTTAATCTCTTGCAACAAATTTCTCTAGGAGTCACACTATATAGTAAAGATATTGTGGGACCAATATCTTTACTCAAATATCTATCCACTCTAGTTGCCTTGCAAGCTCTCTTGAATTCTTGAGCAGAGCAGGATTACCTAAGGTTCTCCTTCCCTTTTTGGAAATGCCCAGGCTAAAGCCTCTAGCATAAGGCACTGTCTATGTGGAAAGGCATGCTATGGCCTTGACATTAAGGAGCCACCCTCTTATAGTCAATGGGCAATTGTGGGGGCAAGGGATCAATGACATCACTGTCCCTGCCAGGGTAGGATAAGTTGTAGAGGTTAGCAAGAATGGAGGTGTCCAATATCTGGGAGTAGGTCTTGGGGACCAGAAGGGTTAAGGTGCCAGATGTATCCTTCTACATTGTGCAGATATTGAGGCAAGTTTTATACCTTTTGTAGCAGTTGGGTAATGTTTATGAAATTGCCTTAGCAATCACAGCATTGATAAGTTTTCCACCAGTTTCTAGAAATTGTATGACTCAGGGTACCCCACCCACTGAATAAGGTACTATAGCTGATTATGCCTTTTATGGTGCCAAGAGGCTAGAATCTTATCAACCTTTCACTCATATTCTCCCTTAATCAATTCCAGGGCTGGGGCAAGATAATTAGTCCCATGTTCTTGAGTCTTATGGTATGGAGACAAGAGTGCCACATAGAACATGTTATGGAGCTTCCAGGTGCATCAGCAAATCAAGGCAGTAGGTCACTACACCTAGTTTTTCCATTACTACAAATAGTCCAAACCACTTCGGGTGGAGTTTATGCATTAGATGAGATGTATGTAGATTAGTCCCATCCAACCACACTCTTTCACCCAGCTGATAGGGGTGATATTTGGATGGCTTGCTCCAAAGGGATTGGGCATGTGCCATAAACTTTGCTGCCTATGCCTAGTTGATAAGGTCAGATAATAGCCTTGAGTAGCTTTTGCTATATTCTTTTGTTTCAATGTATGGGGTGAGAAGCAAGGTGTGGAATACTGAGTGTATGTTCCATTGTGCTGGGAGGTATAATTGATACACCACAAAGAAGAGGACATTTTTGATCAGAAAGGGTCCATGTCTCCTTGGAGCTAGTTTGATTGTTCCATAGGGTAGTGATAGGTTCTTTACTTCTAGCCATACTTCTTGCCCCTTTTTCCATCTTGCTTCTGTCAGTTTCTAATGGTTGGCCACTCAATTGAGTGCTTGGGTGGCAAGTATTCACCTTTCCCTTAATTGGCATACCCTTTGTTCGGCTAGAGGGTTATTGGTCCCTTTGGCTTGGCTCAGCATTGCTGGGGGTTCTCTTCTAATGAGTAGTTGGTTTAGAGAGGTTCTGATAGTGGCATTTTCAGAGTTATTGTAGACTAATGTGGCTAGAGGGAGCACTGTGCTCCAGTCTTCTTGATTGCTCACCACCAGCCTGAGAAACTGTTCAACCCATTGGTTCTTTCATTCTGATAGTCCATCTGTTTGAGGGTAATAAGCAGTTGATAGGTTTCAGATGATGCCTAGTTCCTTGGCTAAGGACTTTCCAAAGTGGGATGTACTGTAAAGTGAGAGTCTCAGTCAGATATGATTGATCCATGTGGGGAGTCTAAACCAAGGGTATATGAATCAGTAGTACAATTGTGCAATTTGGGGTCCTGTGATCATTGACTGACAGGGTAGGAAGATTGTGCCTCTAGAGCACCCATGGTCTACAATGGTTAGGATGCTGTTAAAGCCTTAACTTTTTGGTAATCCTGTAATGAGATCTATCACTATCTAGGTGAAGAGGGGCATGTTTTCAGGGACTGTGATTTTATAAAGTAGGGTGTGTGCTTTATGCATGAGGTTCTTGTTTTTCTGGCAGATGGTGCATCCTTTTATATATTGTTGGATCCAGGGTCTTGCTCATGGCCAGAAATAGTGGTAGTTAATCTGTCTAAACATCTTATCTCTCCCCCAATGTCCTCCTTCTTTATGATCATGCTATACTTTCAGGATTTTAAATGTGATGTGTTCATCTGGTGGTATTACGAGTCTGTCTTCTAGGTCATCCTTCCACATTCTTCCATCTAGTTCTTGGATGGGTAAGGTCTTTGCCCACTCTTTGAGGGTTCTTCAATATTACATTTAACTCTCTACTATCCTAGATTCTAGGAAGCCATCTGAGTCAGCATCAAAGATGTTTAGGAACATTTCTAATAGTATCAGCAAGACTTTCTTGGTAGATTCTTAGATTTCTTGACCATTAGATCTAGATAGGGCATCTGCTGGTGTGTTTGTTTTCCCTGAGATGTGTATGATTTTGAAGTTATAGTCTTGCAGCTTCTCATACCATTATACTATCCTGCCTGTTAGCTTCTTCGAAGATTTCCAATATGTCAAGTTTTTGTGGTCTGTTTTAATAATGAAGGGTTTCTCTGTCCAAATGAGGTATGGTCACCAATATACTAGTGCTTTTACCACTCCTAAGAATTCTCTTTTATATATGTTATAGTTTTGCTCAGTAAGGGTGAAGGTGTTACAGTAGTAAGCAATAGGGTGCCATTTAGGTTTTGAGTGAGGTGAGGTCAATGTTCCTCCCTCTTATGAGAGTACAGCTCCCACACCATATGCTGATGCATCTGTTTGAAGATAAAACATTTTGGTAAAGTCTGGTTGTTGCAATACTGGTTTCTCGCACATCTTGGCTTTGAGTGTTTTAAACACTTGTTGTTGTAGCTTGTCCTAATGCTAAGGGGTTGACTGTTTGGTGAGGTCTAGTAGAGGTCTGGCAAGTGCAGAGTATCCTTTGATGAAGTATTGGTAGTAAGTAGCCTATAAACCTAAGGAATCTTTAGACTTCTTTGAGGTTTCTTGGTGGCATCCAGTCTCTTACTTCCTTGATTTTTGCATCTTCCATCTTGAGTTGATTGTTTTTAACATGTACTTCTAGAAAGTTGATATGTAGTTGTTCGAACTCACACTTGTTAAATGTTTAGGTATAGGTCATTGTATTTGATTCATCTAAGCATGGGCAACATTCAATTTTACAGATTATAATGTCACCAACTATAATGAAATAGACAAACACACATTGTACTATAATTGGTTGGCTAACAGTGTGACTACCTCTCACATTGTCAATTGGCATGATGTTTTCAAAACATACAAGTTCATCAAGGATACTCCAATCACTGGTGTCAGAGGCCTGCATGTCCATACTCAAGGATGTGGCAATGTTGACATCTACACAATACACAATGGAGTGACACACACCATACATTTACACAACATTCTATATGTGCCTAGCAATCATAACAACCTTTTCTTGCTTGGGCATTGGCTTACAAATGGTGGTGATTTCTCCAGCCATGATCTCACACTTATCTCAAAGGTAGGCAAATCTATTACAAAAGGAATGTTGACAGCCAATAATCTAATCAAACTACATTTCTGCTATGCTAAGGATAATGATGTCAATGACACCATCATTAGTACCAACACTATCCACACTACCTCATTGTCCACAACCCAACAGTTGAAAGGGTGGGACACATAGCACCATCATTTCAGCCATATTGGCTACTTAGGACTCCACAAACTATTTGGCCAAGAGTTAGTCACAGGTTTTCTTATTAATCATGCTTCTTCCATATCTGACTGTGTGGCCTGTACAGAAGCCAAACAGTCAGTCATCCCATTTAACAAGAAGGGAGAGCACAACACAGAACCTCTGTATACAAAATGTAACAGTGATGTTCTAAATGGCATTGCCCCAGTTTACTGCACTGACAATAAGCAGCTCTGGGTGAAATTTGGCCAAGACTTCTGCCACACCTTTGCCAATACCACTTCTAAACAGTGGGTGTATAGGAAGCTGGCCAACTGTGTCATAGGCACTCATACAATCAACAAGTACATCACTTGTTTTAAACATCTGTTGCAAAAGGCTAGATGGGATAGGATGTCCTAGGGCTCTTTATTTCAGTTCAAGAAGGGGCTGGATTAGTCTAAGACTGTGCAAGCAGAAATAAGTTTGATGGCTGAGACTGTCACTACCCCTGGGCCTTAAATAGTACTTCTGTATCTGTAGGAGATTCAAAATGTAAACATGGCACATGGCAATTTATATATCTTTTGTGGGAGATGTAAGGAAAATTAGACAAAGCCTACATGGCTTCTGGACTCAGGTGCATCATCACACTTTTGTTTTGATTTAAATAACTTCATTGAGTACCGAAAGTATAAATCTATGAAGGGACTCTAGGTGCAGTGCTTCTAAAGCACAATGTCAACAGTAAAACCATTAGAACATGCCTTGAGTAGGGTATGTGCAAGTATTTTTTTCTTCTTGTTTATAACCTCCCTTCACAGTTCACCACACTCTTTAAGTTTGAGGCTTGAGGCTCAATGACAGACTCACAGCTGCCCACCCATGGTCTGACCACAACCATGATGCAATGATAACATGATGACCATAACAGTGATGGTAATGACAACAGCAGTGACTGCAGCAATAACAACAACCACAATAGTGGCAATAATAACAACCATAACAGCAGCAACAACAACAACCACGACGGTGGCAATGATGACAATATGACAACATGATAATGATGACAACACAACAACAACAATATGATGATATGATGACATGATAATAATGACAACATGATAATAACAACATGATAATAACAACAACAATAACAACAATAATAATAACAACAATAACAATAATGATAATGATATGACAATGGTAGTGGCAATGGTGGTGGCCATGATGTAATGATTGTGGTGGTGGCAGCTGTGATGATGTGGTGGTGGTGGCAGTGGCAGTGGTGGCAGTGAGGGTGGTGAGGGTAGCAGTAGCAATATGATGTATTCTTAATGTATCTTATATTATACTTAGATGTTAATTAAGGTCTATTGAGCAAGATTTATGCACATATTAAGCAACTGATGGGTGCTTAGTGTGAGTATGTATCAACACTTAGATGACTACTAAGCATCAGTTTAATGCAGTACTACACCTAAGTTGAGAATAAGTTTGCAGTAAGATGGAGTCTAAGCTGTAGCTCAGACTTGCACTTGGCTTAGGGTGCTTAGACCTAAAATTGCTTAGCAACCACTTAGGTCACTATAAGTTGATCCTAAGTATTATCTAAGATGATGCTTAAGTTTTTTTGATTTTTCTAATGTATCCTTTTATAGTTCTTCATATAATTAGATTATTTATAACAATATATTAATGATTGATTGTTTTCTGCTTCCTGCTCCTTACCCACTGCCAGTGTGTGTGTGCATTATATCACCACCCACCCTCTCCATCATTATATGGTGGCTTGACATTCTGCTATTATGTGGTTGCATTCTCAGCACACAGAGTTTTGCCATGCAATTGGAAGCTAGGATTAGACTCAGATAATCAAAATAAGATAATTAGCACTATTTCTGTGCCCCAGGCACTAAATCTGAGTTTGGGATGATTTTCAAAGGTTTAATTTTTGTAAAACCCTTTTTCTGGGCTTTCTAAATAAAGATACACATTAAATAAAATTTGTTGTTTTTGTGTGTCTAGCACTGAAGTACCATCAGATAAACCACTCAAATATGAGATTCTAAAGGTATGGCATGACCACAAAGGAGAAGGGCACCAAGGAAGAGACAAGATGACTAGATAGATTAACTGCCACTATTTCTGGCCATAGGCAAGACCCTGGATGAAATAATATATAAAGGGATGTGCCATCTGTCAACAAAACAAGAACCTTATACATAAAACACACACCCTACTTTACAAAATCATAGTTTCAGAGAATGTGCCCCTCTTCACCCAAATCATGATAAATATGATCACTAAGTTGCCTAAGAGTTGAGGCTTTGATAGCATTCTAACTATTATAGACCACAGATGCTCTAAGGGTGCTATCTTTCTACCCTGCAAGTTAATAATCACTAGACCCCAGATTGTGCAATTGTATTACCAATATGTGTACCTATAGTTTGGACTCCCCTCCCAGATCATATCCAATAAGGGCCCCCACTTCACATCCTACTTTGGGAAATCTCTAGCCAAAGAACTGAGTTACTTAAAATCTGTTAACCACTTATCACCCTTAGACAGATGGACTCTCAGAACAGAAGAATCAATGGGTTAAACAATTCCTTAGACTGGTGGCAAGTAATCAAGAAGACTTGAGCACTGTGCTCTCTATAGCTACATTGCTCTATAACAACTCTAAAAACACCACCACCAGAACCTTTGCAAACCAGCTGCTTATTGAAAGGGAACCTCTAGCAATACTGAGGCAAGTGGAAGGAACTAATAACCCCTAGTGGAACAAAGGGTATGCCAACTAAGGGAACAGTGAATACTAGCTACCTAGGCACTCAATTGAGTGGCCAACCATCAGAAACCAACAGAAGCAAAATGGAAAAAGGGATAAGAAGTATAGCTGAAAGCAAAGAACTTATCAATGCCATATGGAACAATTAAGCTAGCCCTAAGGAGACATCAACCCTTTCTGATCAAAAAAGCCCTCTCTCCTATGGCATATCAACTGTGCCTCCCCTCACAATAGAATATACACCTAGTGTTCCATGCCTCACTTCTAACTCCTTATGTTAAAACAAAAGAATGTGGAGAAAACTGCTTAAGACCCTCACCTAACCTTATCAACAATAAAGAACAATACAAGGTTAAGGCTATTCAAAGCCACTGACATTATGGAAGGTGAAAACAAGTATAGTATCTCATCAAATGGGAAGGCTACCCTGTATATAATAATATCTAGAAACCAGCTGACCATGTTTAAGCTCTGCAGCTAGTGAAACAATATGAAAGGTGCCAAAGGGAACATATAAGAGCAAATCAAGTATAACCACTCCAACAGCAGTCAAACTGGGTGGCCAATGCAGACATCCCTGCTTCTGCCCTAAACTAAAAGGGCTCCCCATCCCTCATCTTAATCTTGCATTGCTCTTACAATCATATCCTTACACCACTCATAAATTTGTCATTTTTCAACTGCACCACCTCTCTTATTAAGAACCAGAATGATTGTATTATATGCTTGGATGCCATATCACCCACAGCCACTCTCTGGGGCACTCCCACTTCTATAAAGACCCATACTACACCACTCATTGCTAGATTATGTCCATAGATAACTCAGTTAACCCTTCAGTTAAATCTCCCATATCTACTTGTCACTCCTCTGTTGATAACAATGAGCCACTGCCCCCCTTCACCAATACACCATTGCTGACACTTGTCAATAGGGACCAGCCACTACTATCCTTCCCCCTTAGTGTTACCCTCAATGAAGCATGCTAGGAATACCTACTAGTCTCTCTGGGGACCACCTTCTGAGTGCTTCAAAGTGTCTAGACCTACAGCTTATACAGCTAGCCCCTATCCCCTGTAGAAGCCAAGGACCTACTTCTCAAAAACAAAGACCTCAGTAACATAGTTCATGCCACCACCTATAGCTTGGTCTCCACTATCCATTGATGCACTAACTAGTTCCACTAGCAACTTCAAATGGCTGATTAGTGAGTTCTAGACTAGACAGAACTTGTAGCCTAATGTGATGAAGAAATCCACCACCTTCATGCATAGCTGGAGAATGTCAAAATCCCCCTAGGCTTTATGGTGGATGTTAGCTACATCTACTGTATAACCCCCATCAGCATAGGAGAGCAAGTTATCCTACAATACACTAGGAGGTTGGAAACTAGAGAGGTTAAAATGGTTGCAGAGAGAGAAGCACAGGAATTGGTCTACATTGCAGAACTCTATCTCACACCTGATTACTCACAAGTGGCCATTGAACCCATGGCCCCATGGTTCCTCCAGCTCCTCTCTAGCCCTGGGACCAGATTCAATGTTCTTGCCAGTGCTATAGAAGAACTACAGTTCAAAGTGGGATTTTCTGACATCTGAGCTAGCCAGAATTTGGACCTCCAACTGCTCCCTCAAAATTTGGTTAAATCTAATGAAATATAGTGCATTGTAATCACATTTTAAAGTAGAACAAATATCTATATATTACTTTTTAAAAAAAAATAAGTG
>WNFC01009777.1_pt1 | contig 10626 bp, 17 predicted proteins | sample 5400541 | NCBI WGS metagenome assembly WNFC01 (sample SAMN13153342, study PRJNA577476) | soil metagenome | isolation source: 120 cm saprolite under Douglas fir tree site 2 hole 2 replicate 1 | place: USA:California | collected 2015-04-18
ATTCCGCGATCAGAACGTCGTGCCAGTCCGAACAGCTCCAGACGGCCGGCTGTCGCACGATGGCCGTGTGCGATTCGGTGGGCGCAAACAGCTCGATCAGGAACGAGAGCGGGCTGCCGGCGCCGCGGAATACGATCACGTCTCCCGCGCGGAGTAAGTGGCGGTTCTGTTCGTAGAGGGTCATGGGTACCGGAAAAAGATCTCGCGCTGGGGCTCAAATTGTCACTACCGCGTTGGTGTTATTGGACCCGCTCATCCGGAGGGCCGCATAAAGCCTGCTCACACAGATCCAGGATCTGCCCATTCCCCGGAACCATCTGTACCCTGCTATTCGATGCCGGGGTCAATCCGAATTCCCGCTGCCTGACCAGCACGGCTCTCTCCAATTCGCGGATGGAGAGCATGGCCCGGCGCCCCTCAATACTTCTGGCGATATGTACCGAGGCATTCCCTGCAATCGTCTTGCCCGCCTCTTTCGCCTTGGCACGCAATTCCGTCTTGAGCTTCTGCCATCCGTCCCTCAGCTCGTCCAACATGGCCTGGTCCTCGCAGAGCTGGGCCAGGGCGGAAGCATCCACGCGGCGTAAGACTCCGCTTGCCGCCATCTCCTGAACCAATGAGTGCCAGACCTTGCGGGCACCGGCCGAGAGATTCGACGGAGCGAGCGGGCAGCCGGAAGGGTACTGCGGCTCGTTCTCGGGCAGGGGACGCTTCGAGGGGTTGCCGTTCAGGATTCGGAGCTTGGTAGGCTGTGGCGCCGGGCCGCGGAGTCCCATCAGAATGTCGCAATCACTACGTAGTGTTGTGCTATCATGGAGCCTGTGAATCCTTCGGATCTCGGACGCGCCCTGAACGCCCTGCGCAAGCACCGCGGCGGCGGCGGCGCGAAGCCTCGCACGGTCGAGCACGATCCCAAGGCCCGCTACTGCCTGTGCGTCGAGTGCCGCAAGGCCCGCGGCCACTACCCGTCGCACCTGCTCCCGCCCAAAAAGCCCAAGAAGCGCCAGAAGCGCGGCTAACCCATTGAAAACACGCAGCAAATAAATAGCGCGATTGCGCTTGACAATCACAACGTTGTCATTGTATACTTTGAATATGAAGAACGCAAACGATCAATTCAAAGTCGGAAACGAGCGGTTCACCTCATACGAGCTGGCCTGCAAGCAATCGGATGCCACGGGCGAGCCGGTACTGATCCTGGACAACGGCACGCTCAGCAATTTCCCGACGTGGCGCGAATTGGCGTCCTGCGAAGTAAACGACGACGAAGACTAAGACAGACCAATAAGGGGAGACGACGAACATGGCACACAACATCAACACCTACATCGGACGGCAGGCCGCCTGGCACAAGCTGGGAACGGTAACCGGCAAGTTCATGACCTGGGATGAAATCCAGGCCCACGGCGGGTTGAACTTCGTACCCGTCAAAGAGCAACTCATGAGCGCGGACGGAAAACCAGTCGGCGCCTGGGGCGTCTTCCGCCCCGACACCCGCGCGTTCCTGGGAGCGGTGGGCGAGCAGTACACCATCATCGATCACGCCCAAGGGTTCCGCATGATCGATGCCTTGATCGGCGAGCAGAACGGCGCGCACTACGAGACCGCCGGCTGCCTGGGCGAAGGCGAAACCGTTTGGGGTCTCGCGAATCTGAACATGGACATCGCCGTGGGAGACGACAAGAGCACCACCTACCTGCTCTTTGCTACCGCGCATAACGGCACATTCGCGCATCTCTACCGCACCACGTTTACCCGGGTGGTCTGCCAGAACACCCTGAACGCGGCGTTATCGAGCAAGGCGACTTCCCAATTCCGCGTGCGCCACACCGCCGGCGCCCAAAGCAAACTGGATCGCGCCCACGATGCGCTGGCGCAGATCTCGACCGAGGTTAAAACCATGGAGCAGAAATTGAACCTGCTGGCCACCCGCAAGATGACCCGCGAGGCGATGGGCACGATCCTCGACCGTCTCTTCCCGCAGCGCAAGGGCGAAGACGGCAAGCCGATCGATTCGACCCGGCGCAACAACATCCTGACCGACGTGCTCGCCTGCTACGAGTCCAACGACCGGAACGCTTTCCCGGAGCAGCGCGGAACGGCTTACAACCTGCTGAACGCGATCACCGAATATACCGACCACAAGGCCAGCACGTGGGCCGGCGACAACGGCAAGTCGGCCATGTTCGGATCGGGCGACCGCCTCAAGACGCAAGCGCTCGAAGTGCTGCTCGAAAGCGCCAGCGGCCTGGCGCCGGTCGCGCAGACGATGTACGCGCCCGCGCCGGTCGCGCCCGTCGTTTCCTTCGGCTCAGTGCTCGATCAGGTCCTGGCTCAGACCGTGAACTAGGACCCATGCGGGGTTGGCGTGCCAGCCCGCCCCGCTTTCCTTTATCCGTACATGCGGTGTCTCAAGTGCCGCAGCCCGAACCGGGGTAGCCGAGAGAGAAGGAGAAACGCAATGACAGTCGATCCGCTCGCACTGATCAACTATCTCGGGTATTTCATCGGCGCCGTGTTCGCTCTGGCCGCCCTCAAGATCGCCCGCCGGGCATTGCGCTAAAGGAGAATTGCCATGACGCGCAAACAGGCAATCTTTCACGAGCGCATCCTTCGCGGGATGGGCGTCTACAAGCCCTACGTCTCGACGGCCGACGATTTGATGTACATCGAATCGTATCCGCTCACCGCGATCGTCAAGAATTCGCCGGTCGATCCGGAACGCGGCCCGTGCCATGCGGTCAAGATCACCGATGCGAGCCTGGCCCGCGAGAATGCCGATTCGACGCTAACGACCCTGCGCGTTTTCATCGGGCAGGATTTGCTGCGCGTGGTCGGCCAGCTCCTGATGGATTTTCACGGCCCGGCATACGAACGCGCGCAGGCTCAAGATGCGCAAGCAGGCATCGAAGGGAGACGCAAATGAAAACCTTCATCCCCGGATTGAGCTTTAGCTGGAAACGCGCATTGGGCATCGGCGCCGCCAAGGGACATCTCTCCCGCGCGATCGGAATCCCTTTGACGCGACAGGGCCGGGAGCGCAAGGCCGGCCGGCTGTTGTTCGCGCTGATCGGCAGATTGTTCAGGGGGATTCGCTAAATGGAACTCCCTGGCATCCTCACCTATCACGAATCGACCGTCCGGGCCAACACCTGGATACATGCCGAATGCGGAACCGGCGGGCCTTATTTCGTTCGCGTCTACACCGCCGGCATCGTGACGTACGAAGAGCAGTGCCCGAATCCCACCCGCGCGAGAGAACGCTTCGAGCGCGTCGTGGAAGAGCATTACGCGATCAGCAGTACCGGATCGTTGCAGCGATCCGCATAAACCAAAGGAGGACGACGAAATGCCCGAAACGAACCGAATCACCGTTGATACGAAAGCCTTCACGCGCGAGCTGGAATGGTGCGCGCGATTCATCGAACGCAAAACATCCATCCCGGTCCTGACCAACGTGCTGTTTCAAAAACGCGGCGATCTGTTACACCTGACCGGCACGGATCTGGAAATCGGCGGAATCACCAGCGTCGAAGTGTCTGGCGAGGGGCCGGACTTCGAACTGACCGTACCCGTCCACTTGCTGGTCAAGTACCTGAAGAAAATAGACGAGCGCGCCGTGTCGCTGCTGCCCGACATCGCCTGGACGCCGCTTTGTGAAGGCCCGCATCCGGAGGATTGCAAGGACGACGCCTGCCGTTGCGATCTCAAACAGGAAATCATCAGCGTCGCGTTGCGTCTGAAACATGGCGATGATGGTTCCATGAACGTCGGCGGCCTGCCCGCGTCTCAATACCCTGAGCTGCCCAGCCGTCCGCTCGCCACGTGTGAACTCACCGGACTCGAATCCGCGATCCCGCGCGCCCTGATTTCCATTTCGAACGACGAATCCCGGTTCACCTTGAACGGCGCGCTGCTGGTCGTCAAAGGCCATCAGGCCCGTCTCATCTCCACCGATGGGCACCGGTTATCGGCAGTCGATCTGAAATCTCACGATTACGCCAAACACATAAAGACGCTCATCCCGCGCAAGGCACTGAGCGAATTGCAACGCCTGGGCGATAGCGCGTTCTTCTGCGCGGATAAGGAACACGCCTTCTTCGCGGTGGGCGTCCGCGTGATCGTCGCGCGCAAATTGACCGGCAACTTTCCGGACTACGAGCGCGTGTTGCCACCCGGTCTGCCTTACGCCGCCGATGTCTCGGTTGCCCCGTTCCGCAAGGTGCTGGACCGCGTGGCCCTGTTTGCGGACGAGCGCAGTCATGCGGTGATGCTCACCGTGAACGGCGCCCTCAACCTTTCGGCCAAAACTCACGAGCAAGGGGCCGAGGGCAAAGTCCTGATCGATTGCGTCCGCCGGCTCGACGGAGAGAACGGCTACGACCCGCTGCCCAACGGCTTGGCCTACCCGTACGCGGCCGGCTTCAACGCCTGCTACCTCGCCGATTTCCTGAAGGCCGCCGGCGTCCCCGACGTGCGGTTCCTGTTCCACAAGTGCGCCGCCGCGGCCGAATGGAGCGCGCCTGGGTGGCGATACATCCTGATGCCCATGCGCGGTATGGGTGAATCCGACCCATGCGCGGTGGGCGATTCCGAAATGCTGCAATGGGCGAAGGACGAAGCCTACGTCCCGGCACCCATCGAGGATGCGTACAAGCACCTGCCCGCGTGCTCCGGATGCGGCTGCCGGACTGTCAACGAATGCCGGGTGTGCGATGCCTGCGCCCTGGCCGCCGCCGAGTCGAGTCCCGAACCCGTAGCTGTCGAATCCGTCGCCAGCGATGTTCCTGACGCGCCAGTTGCACCCGTCAAAACGCCCGCGCCTGGCTCACCGCATACCGACCCACGCATTCCGCCGGCGGGAACCGTGATCTCCCGCGAATTCCAGGGCCGCGCGATCGCCGTCCACGTGCTCGCTCAGGGCTTCCGGTTCGAGGACCGGCAGTACTCGTCACTGAGCGCCATCGCCCGCGAGGTGACTGGCGGTAACCGCAACGGATATACTTTCTTCCGCCTGCACGGGGCCGCCGCTGCATGAAAGTTCTTTCGGTCTGCCAACCGTGGGCCTGGCTGCTGGTCAACGGATACAAGGATGTCGAGAACCGGGTGTGGGCCACTGAGCACCGCGGCCCGCTGCTGATTCACGCCGGCCGCTGCCAGTCGGCAAGCTGGAAGAAAAACCGCTTCGCCGATAGGGCCGCATTGGATGCCGTGTTCGCCCGCCTGCGCGATCTCGGCATCGCCCCTCCGAAAATCCCGGAGCACCTGGAATCGGGTGGAATCGTCGGGCGCGTGAACCTTCTCGATTGCGTCCGGCAGCCGGATAACAACCTGCTAGCCAGTCCGTGGTTCGTGGGGCCGGTGGGTTGGCTGGTCTCGGATGCAACCCCGCTTCCGTTCGTTCCCTTGCGCGGGCGCCTTCACGTGTTCGAGTACCCGGCGTAGCGCTCGCGGATGACGGTATAGCCTGCCTCGCGGCCGTCTGAGAGCATCAGCAGATCCGGACGGCGCAGCGGCGGTGCCCCGTGAATCGCCGGCTCCCAAGTCGCAAGCGAAGGGTCCTGCGGAATGCTTACCATGACACCTGCAGACAGGTCCTTCAGCACCTGCGCAATCAGCCGCAAGCCCATCGGAAACAAATCCCGTCTCCACAGCTCGCTCGCGGTATCGTCCGGCCGGATGAAGCACCAGTCCTGCGCGGCAATGTCGCCGCCGTCGACGGTCTCGCCCAGCCAGTAGACGGAACCGCCCGTGACCGGATCCCCCATTTTAATAGCCCACTCCACCGCGTCCCGGCCCCTGTGCCGCGGCAACAGGCTGGGGTGGTAGCCTACGGCTCCCAGGCGCGCGCGCAGGCGCGTTGTCCGCCCTACGAAGTCGTGCGAGTGCGCGGCCAGAATTAAATCGGTGTTGGCCGGCAGCGCATGTGCGTTCAGCGCCCCCGCCGCCATCCAGGGAAGGCCGCGCTCCCCTGCTTCGAAGGTCAGCCGGTCGCGGCCGGCCGGCGAGGAAACCCCGGCGATCCGATGTCCGGATGCCAGGCACAGCTTGAGCGCCGCGGCGCCGAAACTCTTTTGCCCGCAGAGGAAGATCCTCATGCGCCCACGTACCGGAATCCCTGCACGGCGCGCATGTGGCCGCCGTAGCCGGAGGTACACGCCATACCGGATTTCGCCATAGACTGCGAGCTTCTCTTCTTGCTCCCGCCGTACAGGACGGCCGAGACCTGCCGCCACTTCTTATCCCGGCGAAGGCCTTCGCACAGACCGGGATGCGAGGTGTGAAACAGCGTCGTCATGCCGCGCTGGTAGCGGTTCTGGCCCTTGAGCCACGCTTCGCAGACGGTATTCAGAAAGCGCATGCCGATTCCGGCGCCCTGCCACTCAGGCATCACCACCATGCGGCTGGCCCGGCATTCGGTCGCTCCTGGCCGCGGTGCCACGCAGAGATGCGCCACCAGCTCGCCGTCGACCGCGCCCACGTAGTTCTGGCCGGCGATCATGTGGTTTAACCTCAGATAGTAATGCGGCTCAAAAAGGTGCCAATAACGCCAGTTCGTCTCCCAAATCCTGACGTCGAACTTGGGGCGCCGCCAAAGCGACCTCCCCGAGTATTGCCCGGTGGCTGTATCGAAGATCCAATCGGGCTCCACCCATTCGATGATGTCGTAGTGACAGGAGAGTAAGACGCACTGGCCGGGCTGCCGCTTCCAGGACTTCTGAAAGGCGAGCGCTCCGAACTTGGCAATCTGCCGGTCCACTACGCTGGTGAACTCGTCTACCACCACGCGCGCCGGCGCTTCGCAGATGATCTTGGCCAGGTCCGCGCGGAACCGTTCGCCGTTGCTCAGGACCGGGTAGGGACGTAGCCAGGCCGGGACGCTTCCTAAGCCTACCGCTGCCAGCGCGCCGGTGACGGCGTTGAAGTCTCCCGCGGGCGCAATCGCGTCGATGATCGGCTTATCGGACGGCCAACCCCTCGGTTCGTAGAACGCTTCAGGCCCGAAGATCCGCCGGCCCATCGAAGTCTTACCGGATCCGGAAGGCCCGACGATCAGACCGATCCGCCAGCCGGCATCGTCGATAGGCAGCTCTGCGGTCAGGTTGAAGTTGGCGCCGCTCTCGGCGTTGAACAGAGACTTCACCCGCGCCGCGCGATAGCTGTTGAACTCCGCGCAGGAGTTGCGCACCTCGATCTTCATTTCTTTTAAGTCACCACGATTTTGCAGGTGAAGCCATCGGCGGTGAGCTTGGTGAAGATCTCTTCCTGGTGTTCCTCGCCCGTGCAGATGACGATCACGCCGTACTGCTCCTTGTACCCGCCGCCGGCCGCTGGCTTCGCTGATTCCGGCTTCTCCGTATCCGCATCGCGCCCGGATTCCGGCCAGCCGTCCTCGAACACGAACAGCGAATTGATTTCGTCCTTGGCGAATCCGATCAATTTCAGATCGAAATCCAACGATTTCAATTCCATCATTTCCGGTCCCAGGAGATCCTTGTCCCATGAGGCTTCCTGGTTCGACCGGTTATCCATCAGCCGCAGTCCCTTGATCTGCTTCGGCGAGAGATCGGATGCCACGTGTACCGGCACTTCCGCCAGTCCCAGGGATTGAGCGGCCCGCCGGCGAAGGTGGCCGATCACGATCACGCCTTCCCGGTCCACCACGATGGGTTGCCGGAAGCCGTACTCCCGGATCGAGGCCGCCACTTTGGCAATGGCTTGGACGGGCCACTTGCGGGCGTTCTTGGGATAGTCGATGGGCCGGTCGGCGGGCCACATTTCGATGGCCATCCCCGGCTGTAGGCTGGCGGCGGGCTTGGGCTTGGGCATTTGGGAAAAAGTTCAAAACCTGCGAATTTTCGTAAACGGGCGGCGCGCGTTAGCCGCCGCGGAGGGTTGAAGGATTTGCACACCCCCTCCCCCCCGCGTGTTTCTTTCAGCGCCGGGACCCCGCCAGGGGCTCACCCCGGCGAGCGGAACTCGTTTGTTTCCCGCGTCACGCGCAACGCTACAGAATAGTTATTGTGTTGCGTTCAGCGCCCGCACCATGCTGAAACAAAAGAGTTACGAGGTACTTTCGGACAGGCGATCTCACTGTACTGTAGCGTTGGGCGTTTCTTACCGGGCCGAGCCCCAACCGCTCTGATCGAGCGATTCGCCGAACTGATCGCGCCGCTTGCTCGAAATCTGCACGTATTTCATGGTGTTCTGCACGTTGACATGGCCCAAGTGGTCCTGAATCGCCACGATATCCGTCTGACGCGCGGAGAGGTGCGTGCCGCAGGAATGTTTCAAGGCGTGGGGGTGCGCTTTTTCCGGGGCGATGCCGGCCGCCTCGCAGTAACGGCGCATCAGCGCGAACACCGGCCAGCGGGAAAGCGGCTTGGCGTTGCGCGAGAGGAACAGCGGGCCCGGTTCCTTGCCGCGCACCCGCAACCAGCGTTTCAGTGCGGCGTTTTCGGCTGGCGTGATGTGAAAGTCGCCAGAGTGGGAGCCTTTCAGCCGGCGGACGAACAGGCGGCCGAGTGCCGGCCGGTAATCCTCCATGCGCAGCTTCCCGATTTCGGAGGCACGCAATCCCCGGTAATAGATGACATGGAATATGGCCTGAGACCGCGCATCGTTGCCGATGGCGCGGAACAGACGGGCGACTTCTTCTTCCGAGAGGTACTCCGGGATGGGTTTCTTTTTCCGCGGGCCGCGAGGCTTCGACGGCGCGGCCGATATTTGAGATTGTGGCGTGGGCATTTCTCAGATTCTATGACAGCGCGCGGCACCGGTTCCCGAACCCGCCGTCTTCAGTGGCGGTCTTGACGGAGTGGTGATGGGCACATAATGTCTGCCAGTTCGCCCGGTTCCAGAATTTCTCCCGGTCGCCCAAGTGCGGCACGATGTGATCCACTTCCGGGCTCAGGAAGTTCAGAATGCCCTGCTCGTTCCAGCACGCGATGCAGAATCGATTGGGGAATCCCGTTCCGTGGCAGCGCTCGCACTCGGCCGATAACCTTAGGCAACTGCAGCGCTCTCGAAGGAAGCTGTTCCTGGTCCTGTGCCATCTCCTGCCGTAGAGTTCATTCATCGAACCCGTTGAGACAGTTTGAGCTCGAGCTCTCTCCCGGTTCTGCTGAGATCTGCAGGATCCGCATTTGCCGGAATCGGTAAGGCCTCTGCAGGTAGGAGTAGAACAAGCTCTGAGACAAGGCATCTGTGTTTGCTTCTTCTCTTTGCGCCGTTCCCGTGCTTGCGATTGGCCGTCGCGGGTAACCGAGAATCGGCGGTATGCTGCGAGTGGCTGGCGTCTCGCGAGCACGGACGGAACACGTGGCTCGATGTCAAGGCGCTGGGTTACCGTCACCAGGGCGCTAGCATCGGCACGCCAGCCTCAACGGTTAAGAATGAGCCGGAGGATTGTATACTAAACCAATCGTGAAAGGCCGCCGCGCGCAGTCGCTTCGCTCCCGCTTGCAGGGCAAGCACCTCATTCACAACTACGACGGCAGCCGGGTCGATCCCGAGAAACTAGCCATGGAGCGCAAGCTGCAAGCGGCGCAGAAGGCCGAGGAGATCCGCCAGCAGCACGGGCCGGTGCGGGTGCTGGTCAGGGACGGCAAGCCGGTCGAGGCTTGAGCCTATCGCTTGACTGCCCAGATCAAATCCGATTCGCGCGGGAAGAAGGCCGTCTTGCCGGCGCCGTCCGTGACGCTCCAACTTATCGAATACGGAGATTCGCTGGCCTTCAGATCGCTCGAAGCTGGATCGAAATAAACCGTTCCGGCATTGGCATCGGCAGTTCCCACCGTCCCTGAGAACACCTTCTTGTTCCGGTTGCGGTCGTACGCCACCAGCGCAAGCGTCAGTCCCGTGAGAACCAATGGCGCGCCGTCGTGCGTCAGATCGTATTTGATGCGCTCGGTCCAGCCTTCGCGGTAAGTGTCGATCATGGAATTTCCGTGGCGTCGTAATCGGGCTGCACGCGGATTGCACTGTAGTTACCCGGCTGGATACGGATGGCTTCGTAGGTTCCCGGCTGGGTGCGTTCGGCGCGAGCGGTCTTGATATCCGGCAGGAAAACGAGATTGAGAACCGGAGGCCAGTAGCGCGGGGCGAAGTAGCGCGGGGCGAAATAGGCCGATGGAAACACCTAGCTCAGATCCACCGAAATGGCGGAACGGTTTCCAATGGCGTCCACCGTGGCCGTGATGCGATCCTTCGAGTCCGCTACCGCGTTGCGAATGACAATCGTAGTACTCGAAGCACCGCTTAGCTTGCCGGCCGAGGCCGCCGCGATCAGACGCATGGCCTGGCGGACGGTAAGCCCCGTCTCGACGCCTGCCGCCAGATCGAGCATTCCGGCCGCATTTTCAGCCGCAGTGGGAATATCGCCAGGCTGTGCCGCCGTCTTCGAGGGATCGTAGGCGGATGTGAGCGAGAATCCCGTTTTATCGCTGACCGTCACGGACGGAGTGGAGGAGCTGGCCGCCGTGGTGACGCTGGCCTTCATGGTGGCCGTGAGATCCCCAGCGGTCGGGGCATTGGTCAGATTGCTGACCGTGGTGATCGTGCCCCCCGTAATATTGGTGGTGCTGGCCGGCGCCGCCGGGAGGTTGTCCGTCTTGGCTTTGATGG
>WNFC01012486.1_pt1 | contig 10624 bp, 12 predicted proteins | sample 5400541 | NCBI WGS metagenome assembly WNFC01 (sample SAMN13153342, study PRJNA577476) | soil metagenome | isolation source: 120 cm saprolite under Douglas fir tree site 2 hole 2 replicate 1 | place: USA:California | collected 2015-04-18
TGGTCGACGAGTTCGATCAGGTCAGCCGCCGCCACTTCCTCGGCGACCACGATGAACGCTCCGGCCGGCGGTGCGGCCGCGCGCCCAGACAGCTGCTCGAGCACCGCCGCACCGACCTGGCGCACGTCGCTCGCGCGCTCGGCCAGGTCGGCGCTTGGCAGCGCCGCGATAATGGCGGCCTGATCGGCGGCCGCCCGTCGCACGGCTGTCGCGGCATCCGCGCCCGCGTCCATCGCCGCGAGGGCGGCGCCCGCGAGAGCAGGGTCGGCTGCGATCAGCGCGGCGACGGAGACGATCTCGGCTTCAGCGCCCCGCCCGGCGGCCCTCAGCCGCCCGGCCAGGGCTGTCCGTTCGGCGGCGACGGCGGCGAAGGCGTCCCGTACCCGGCGCGGCGTGGCTGTGAGCGCGGCGGGAGCGGGCACGGCCAGGTACAGCGTCCCGGTCGCGGCACCGTCCGACGCGCACCCGCCCAGATAGTGCCTGGACCGGGTCATGTCGGCTGCCGGAGCGCGACGTCGCGGAGCGCGCCGAGAATGAGCGCGGTGGACGCCGCCCCTGGATCCTCGTGGCCGACGCTGCGCGGGCCGAGGTAGCTGGCCCTGCCCTTGAGCGCCTGCATGGGGATGGTTGCCTGCGCGCCGGCTGCCGCAGCACCGGCGAGCGCGCCGATCGCGTCGGCTGCGGCTGCCCCGTCATCAATCGCCTGGCTGAACGCGCTGACCGCAGGGGCCAGCGCGTCGACCATGGTCTTCTCGCCCTCCTTGGCGGCACCCAGTTTCTGCACGCCTGCCAGCGCTGCCTCAAGGGCGCTGGCAAGCAGCCGCGCATCCGCCTGCTCGGTCCCGCCGAGCGCCTTGCCGGCCTGGCGGAAGGCCATGCCGTAAAGCGGGCCCGAGGCTCCGCCGACCTTTGATATCAGGGTGCTGCCTGCCAGCGTGAGCACCGACCCGGGCGTGGGCGTGCTTGTCTGGTCAAGCGCGGCGGTGATGGCGGCGAAGCCGCGGGCCAGGTTGATGCCGTGGTCCGCGTCGCCGATAGCCGCGTCGAGCTGGGTCAGGTGGTCCCGCTGAGACTCGATGACGGCCGCGGACTCGGTGAGCCATTCGCGGAAGAATGCGGCGTCCATGGCGCTCCTTTTGCCGATGGTGGGCGACCGCCTGGCCCCTGCCAGGCGGTCGCCGTCTCATACCGTCTCAGCGTCCCCACCGGACGAGGTTCCTCGCGACTGTCGCTCCCTTGCCGGTCAGGTACTTGTTTACCTCGCTGAAGACGACGTACAGCTCGATCAGCGGCGTGCCGCCCATGCCGTTGACCATCACGAGCAGGTTCCCGGCCAGTGATATGTCCGACGCGATGGCGTCCATAGCGGTCGTGACGATCTCCGCGGCCGTTCCGAGCTGGCTGCGCAGCCGCCCCGGCTCCCCGTGTATGCCGATGCCGAGCTCGATCTCGGAGTCGCCGAGCTCGAACGTCGGCTTGCCCGCCGCGGGCACCGTGCACGAGCTCAGCGCCACTCCGAACGACCTGCTGCGCTCGTTGACCTCCTGGGCAACGGCCGCCACTCTGGCCAGCGGTGTCCCGCGCTCGGCCAGGGCTCCGGCGATCTTCTCCACGAACACCGTGCCGCCCACGCCGCGGCGTCCCGCCGTATACAGCGAGTCCTGCACGGCCACGTCGTCGTTGACCAGGACCTGGCTGACCTCGATGCCGTCGTCGGAGGCCAGCTCCGCGGCCATCTCGAAGTTGAGCACGTCGCCGGTGTAGTTCTTGACGATGTGCAGCACGCCGGCACCCGCGCTGACCGCCCTGGTCGCGGCGAGCATCTGATCGGGAACCGGCGAGGTAAACACCTCGCCGGGGCAGGCCGCGTCCAGCATGCCGTACCCGACGAACCCGCCGTGCAGCGGCTCGTGCCCGGACCCGCCACCGGAGACCAGGCCGACCTTGCCTGGCGTTGGCCCACCCGCGCGGGTGATCACCTTGCCGGAGACGTCCACGGCCAGCGCCGGGTGGGCGGCGGCCATTCCGGCGAGCGCGTCGGTGACGACGCTATCCGGGGTGTTGATGAGCTTCTTCATCGCTGGCTCCCTGCGGCTGCGGCGGCGGATACCTCGTCTGGTGCGGCCGGGGCCAGGCCGGTCAGCTTGGCCTGAGCGCGTGACGTGGCGATGCCGAGATAAGCCAGGCCGCCGAGCACGCCGCCAGCCAGTTCCCCGATGAGATAGGCGGGCGCCTGCGACCAGCTCACTGTTCCGCCGAATGCGTTCTGCATCAGTATCGCGCCCAGGTAGCGGGCCGGGTTAATCGCTGCGCCCGTGGCCGGTCCGAGGATGATGATGATGGCGAAGACCGCCGAGCCGATCGCCATCGGCGCCCAGCCGGGCACCGCGCGGTGGTCGATCACTCCGAAGATCACGAACACCAGGATTGCCGTCCCGATCCCCTCGACCAGGGTGGCCCGCCCGAAGCCCATCGTGGCGGGGTTGTAGTGGGTCACCCCTCCGCCGGCGGCGACGGTTGCTGCGCGGCCCAGGGTGGCGAATATTCCAAGTGCGCCGAGGACCGCCCCGGCCACCTGGGCGGCGACGTATCCGGGGACTTCGCGCCAGCTGAACTTGCCGGACACGGCCAGGGCGAGCGTGACGGCGGGGTTGATGTGGCCGCCGGAGATGTGCCCGATCGCGTAGACCACGCCGACGATGACGAGCATGAAGGCGAACGAGATCATCCCGAGCTGTGCCATGGAGAATGGCTCCTTGGTGGTCGCGGCGATGACTCCGGTCGCGGCGGCCGAGCCGGCCCCGACATAGACCAGGCATGCGGTGCCCAGTAGTTCCGCGACCAGCTTTTGCAGGGCGGTTGGTGCTGCTTCTGCGGCCATGCGTTTCGCCCGCTCGCGCCGCGCCGTGGTGGCTTGGAGGCGGCGGGCTCCTCACCTCCCTCGGTGAAAATCGTCCGAATGCTGTTCGACGATGTGGAACAGCATTTACACGGACCATAAGCCTGCGGGCGGTGCCCGTCAAGGGGTGATTAATGTGCGGGGTGGCCGAGGTCGGGGTCGTCAGGCGCTTCCAGGCCGTGCTGGCGCAGCCGGGATGCGCGGATATCGTCGGCATACGCCGCGACCGTGAAGACGCTGCCAGCCAGGATCAGGCCGATCATCATCCCGGCCAGCCAGGCGGGCGCAGGCAGCCAGGTGAGCAGCGCGACCGCAACAACGACGCAGACCGGGACGATGACCGCCAGATGCCGGACCACGGTCCTCGCTCGCCAGCCAGCGTCGGTCAGTTCGTGCCTTACCCAGTCGGTGTAGGCGGCAGGCAGCCTGAGGCCGATCGCGAATTGCAGCCAGCGCACCGGACCCGGGTCGCCGGGAATCCGCGCCATGGTGACATCATCCCCGCCCCGGCCGGGCCGGCTCGACGGTACCTGGCCCTACGCGACCATGTTTTTGAAGGCGAGATACCCGAGCAGCAGGCCAACCACGAGCCCAAGGCCGGACACGATGAGTGCGGCGTTGGCCAGGCGCTGGCCTCGTGACCTCGCGATGCCCCCAAGGATAAGGCCGACGGGCCCGAGAATGATCGGCAGGAACAAGAACGCAATCGCTCCGCAGACGATCCCGGCGATGGCGAGGCCGTTGCTCTGCTTCGGGCCAGCAGGGCCGCCGTAGCCGGGTCCGCCGCTGTTGCCCGGGCCACTGCCGTAACCCGGACCGCTGCCGTAACCCGGGCTCCCTGACCAGGCCGGATAGCCGCTCCCTGGAGCAGAAGACGGTCCTTGCTGGGTTTGGTCAGTCCAGGTCGATCCGTCCCACCAGCGCTGGCCCGGCTGACCAGACGGGTCGGGGTACCAGCCGGCGGGCGGGTTAGCAGAGCCTGGTGGCGTGGACATCGGTCCTCCGGGGGGTGCGTTAGCGGCAAGATGCAGGGGATTCAGTCTTCCAGACGGCAGACCGTCTGGCCAGCGGTAACGGTCTGGCCGACGGCGACGGCGAGCCCGGCGACCTTGCCGTCCTTATGCGCGGTCAGCGGCTGCTCCATTTTCATGGCCTCGAGCACCACGATCGTGTCGCCGGCCGCTACCCGCTGGCCCTCAGCCGCGACGATCTTCACGATCGTGCCCTGCATCGGACTGACGAGCGCGTCGCCCTCGGCGGCCGGGACGTGCCCGCGATCGCGCCAGCGCGGAACGGGGCGGGCTGGCGCGCTCGGCGTGATCGCGGGAACCGTCACCTCGAGCCGCTTGCCATCCACCTCGACCACGATCCGTTCCCGGTTGGCGGCCGCGGGTGCGGGTGCGGGATCGGGCGAAGGCGGCAGATCGGCGGTGAACTCGGTCTCGATCCAGCGGGTGTGCACGGTGAAGGGCTCGTCGGTGAAGGCCGGATCCGCGACCACCGCCCGGTGAAACGGAATCACGGTGGGCATGCCGCCGACCTCGAACTCGGCCAGCGCCCGCCGGGCCCTGGCCAATGCCTGACGGCGGTCCGTGCCGGTCACGATCAACTTGGCGATCAGCGAGTCGAACGCCTGCGGCACGGTCATGCCTGCCTCGTACCCGGAGTCCAGCCTGACTCCCGGGCCGGACGGGACACGCCACGCGCTGAGCAGGCCAGGGGCGGGCAGGAAGCCGCGCGCCGGGTCTTCGGCGTTGATCCGGAACTCGATGGAATGTCCCCGCAGCTCTGGATCCGCGAACGACAGCGGCTGCCCGTCGGCGATCGCGAACATCTCAAGCACCAGGTCGACGCCGGAGACCTCCTCGGTCACCGGGTGCTCGACCTGCAGCCGGGTGTTCACCTCAAGGAAAGACACCGTCCCGTCGGGCGCGACCAGGAACTCGCAGGTCCCAGCGCCGACGTAGCCGGCTTCGCGGAGGATCGCCCGCGACGACTCGCGCAGCACCTTCTCCTGCTCGGCGGACAGGAACGGGGCCGGGGCCTCCTCGACCAGCTTCTGATGGCGGCGCTGCAGCGAGCAGTCCCTGGTGGAGACGACGACGATGTTGCCGTGAGCGTCGGCCAGGCACTGGGTTTCCACGTGCCTTGGCCGGTCCAGGTACCGTTCGACGAAGCACTCGCCGCGGCCGAAGGCGGCCGTCGCCTCCCGGACGGCTGACTCGAACATCTCGGTGATCTCGTCCGCGGTCCTCGCGACCTTCAGCCCGCGCCCGCCACCGCCGTGCGCTGCCTTGATCGCGATCGGCAGGCCGTGCTCGGCCGCGAAAGCGACCGCCTCGGCTGGCCCGGCGACCGGACCCGGTGTGCCCGGCGCCAACGGCGCGCCGACCTTGCGCGCGATGTCCCGCGCGGCCGTCTTGTCGCCGAGCGCCTCGATCGCCTCCGGTGGCGGCCCGATCCAGGTCAGCCCGGCGGCGATGACCTCGCTGGCGAACCTGGCGTTCTCGGCCAGGAAGCCGTAGCCCGGGTGCACGGCATCGGCGCCCGACTGCGCCGCGGCCTTGAGCACCTTGGCCATGTCCAGGTAGCTCTCGGCCGCCGTAGAGCCGCCGAGCGCGTAGGCCTCGTCGGCGACAATGACGTGCAGTCCGTTCAGGTCCGGTTCGGCGTACACGGCCACGCTGGCCAGCCCGGCGTCCCGGCAGGCGCGCGCCACCCGCACCGCGATCTCGCCGCGGTTGGCGATGAGGACCTTGCGCACGGATGGAGTCTAGACCGGCCAGGCCGGACGCGCCGTTGCCAATCTATTGTAGATGTAGTAGATGTTGTAGTACGATTTTGTCATGACCGCGGTTCAGGAAGTGAGCGTGCGCGAAGCGGCCAGGATCGCGCACCGGTCGGAAGAGACCATCAGGCGCTGGATCTGGTCCGGCCGGCTCCCGGCCGTCAAGCGCGGGACCAGGTATTACGTGGACATCAGGCACCTGGAGGACGTCGTGATCGAGCTCGAGCCTAAAGAAGCCGGCCAGGAGCCCGTGCGGTCGCAGCAGGAGGCGATGCTGGCCTGGCTCCGCGAAGTTGATGAGTGGAAGTCGAGCCTCACCACCATCCCTGGTGCGACCGCCGCGGACTTGGTCATCGAGGACCGGCATGCCCGTCGTTGACGCGTCGGTCATCGTCGAAGTGCTGGCACCGGACGTCGCGGCGGGTTCGCATGCCACCGTGCTGATGGCGAGGCTGGCAGCGGCGGGGGACGAGGTCGTCGCGCCGGCGTTGCTCTGGCTGGAAACCTCGAACGCTCTGCTGACCGGGATCAGGCGGGGCCGGTGGGACGGCGCGGCTGCGGACGCGGCCGCGGCGCAGTTCGACCGGGTGCCCGTGCGTCCCGCTGACGCGGCAGCTGACCGGACTCGGGCGTTCGAGCTGGCGAGAAGGTATGACAACTGGCCGGTCTACGAGATGCTGTACGTCGCGCTGGCGGAGCGGCTCGGGACCGAGTTCTATACGGCCGACGAGAAACTGAGAGCCCGGCTGGCGCACCTGCCGTGGGTGCGTGGAATCGAGGACTAGCGGGGGAGTGCGCTGCGTTTCCACTCGCCGGGGCCGACGCGGATCGGCGCCCGCATCAGGAAGGATTTCCGATTCCAGTTGCTCGTGTGCGCTTGTGCATGAGTCAGCCTCGGGCGGGTGGTCAAGACGGCCAGCACCGCTGCGAGTTCCGCTGCGCTCGGCCGCCCGCGGACGACGACAGCGTTGGGAATGTTCATCCCTTCGATTTGCCTACGCCAACGCCGAACTGCCGGTGCACGCGCGCCCAGAACGCGTCCCGCAGCCACTCCCGCGCTTCCTGATAGGAGCGCAGCGACAGCCCGAGTTCTTTCTCCGCGTCGACGAGCAGTTCCTTGTCAATCACCGGCGGCAGGATCGGGCCTGGCAGCAGGTCACGGATGTTGTCCTCGCCGCGGGTAAGGATCCACTTCTGCGCGACGTGCTCACCGGCCTCTTCGACACGCTCGCGGGAAGGCCCGAGCCTGGTGGCTGACAGGTGCGCGGCGTTGAGGTGCACACCGGACTGGCGGGTGCGGAACAGGCCACGCTCGCCGAACAGCTGCGCTGGTGACGGCGCGGCAGCCGGCGCCGTGACGCCGGGGATGGCGGCGGCATGGTCGGCCTTGACCGGGCCAGCCGGGCTCGCGTCGGCGGTGATGACCTGAGCGAAGTATGGCTCGATGAACGCCCGCTCAAGCACCTCGACCGTGTCGGACTCCCAGACAAGCCGCTCGGCCTGGTTGGTGCCGTAAGGCGGCTCGATACCCCAGAGGTGCACCCGGACGCCGAACGCCTGGGCGGCCTCAACCGCGGGCACCATGTCCTCGTCGCCGGCCACGAGCATCGCGTCGGTGATCGCCCGGTGCCTGGCCAGTGCCTCCATGTCCGCCCTGATCTGCGCGTCCACGCCCTTCTGCTGGCCGCGCGCGTTCAGGTTGCCGAGGCGCAGCTTGACGAACGACATCTGGGCGATGACCCGCTGGTCAAACGTCGGCACCCGGTCGCGGGCGGCGTCGTACCAGTAGACCCGCAGCAGCTCGCCCCGCACCTGGACGTCGGCGTGCCGGATCAGGGCCTGGATGAGGTTGTCGGCGTCGACCTTGTACTCGCGGCGCGATGACGCACCGAAGAGCAACTCGCCGGCGGACGCGTAGATGTACCCGACGTCGACCATGATCGCATGACGGGACATCGGCGGCAGCAGCGGTTCTCCGGCGGTCATCTTCCCTTCGACTCTAGTCGTCCCGTGGTGTCGCGGAGCAGCCTAGAGCGGTATGTTGCCGTGCCTCTTCGGCGGCAGGGTCTGGCGCTTGGTTCTGAGGATCCGCAGCGCCTTGATGATCACCGGACGGGTCTCGGCGGGCCGGATCACCGCGTCGAGATAGCCGCGCTCGGCGGCGATGTACGGATTAGCGAGCGTGTCCTCGTACTCGGTCACCCGCTCGGCGCGCCGGGCGTCCGGGTCCTTCGCGGCCGCCAGTTCCCTGCGGTACAAGATGTTCACCGCGCCTTGCGCGCCCATCACCGCGATCTGCGCGGTCGGCCAGGCCACGTTGATGTCGCCGCCGAGGTGCTTGCTGCCCATGACGTCGTACGCGCCGCCGTAGGCCTTCCGGGTGATCACCGTGATCTTGGGAACGGTCGCCTCGGCGTAGGCGTAGATGAGCTTCGCTCCGCGCCGGATGATCCCGCCCCACTCCTGGTCGGTACCTGGCAGGAAGCCGGGGACATCGACGAAGGTGAGAACGGGGATGCCGAACGCGTCGCAGGTCCTGACGAACCTGGCTGCCTTCTCCGAGGCATTGATGTCCAGGCAGCCGGCGAGGTGCGTCGGCTGGTTCGCTACCACGCCGACGCTCGCGCCATCGACGCGGCCGAATCCCACGACGATGTTGCGCGCGAATCCGGCGTGGATCTCGCAGAACTCGGCGTCGTCGAGTATCCGGGTGATGACCTCGTGCATGTCGTAGGGCTGGTTCGCCGAGTCGGGGATCAGCGCGTCGAGTTCCTGATCGGCCGCGGTAATCTCGGTGCGCTCGTCTGGGTCCCCGGCTTGGGGGAAGGACGGCGGCTCCTCCATGTTGTTCGACGGCAGGTAGGACAGCAGTTCGCGGGCGAAGGCCAGGCAATCCTGCTCGTCGACGGCCTGGTAGTGGGCGACACCGGACTTGGTGTTGTGCGCGTGCGCGCCGCCGAGCTCCTCGAACGTGACCTCCTCACCGGTCACTGTCTTGATCACGTCAGGGCCGGTGATGAACATGTGCGAGGTCTGGTCCACCATCAGCGTGAAGTCGGTCATCGCCGGGGAGTAAACCGCGCCGCCCGCGCACGGGCCCATGATGAGCGAGATCTGCGGGATGACTCCGGAGGCCATCACGTTGCGGTAGAAGATCTCGGCGTACAGCCCGAGCGCGACCACGCCCTCCTGGATCCGCGCGCCGCCGCTGTCATTGATGCCGATCAGCGGGCAGCCGGTCTTCATCGCGTGATCCATGACCTTGACGATCTTCTCCCCGAATACCTCGCCAAGCGAACCGCCGAAGACCGTGAAGTCCTGGCTGAACACGCAGACCGGCCGGCCGTCGACGGTCCCGTAGCCGGTTACCACGCCGTCGCCGTACGGACGGCTTTCGGCCATACCGAAGTCGTGCGCCCGGTGCCTGGCCAGCTCGTCGAACTCGGTGAACGAGCCGGGGTCAAGCAGCTGGTCGATCCGCTCCCGCGCGGTCATCTTGCCCTTGGCGTGCTGGCGTTCGACGGCACGCGCGGAGCCGGCGTGGATCGCCTCGTAACGGCGGCGCTCCAGGTCTGCCAGCTTGCCCGCGGTGGTATGGATGTCGGTGGTCTCAGCAGCGTCGGTGGCCATGCGGCACAGGTTAACGCTGCCAACCAGCCGGGCACGCTCCGTCGTCGCCACGATCCGCGTGGGCCGCCGCCCCGATGCCGTGGCCGCCGACTGGAAGGCCGGGCGCGCCTACGTGGTCAATAGCGGCGAGTTCACCACGGCGATGTCCGGCTCGGTTTCCGTGCTCGCTCCGTGCCCGACCTGACATAGCTGGCACACTTACCTGGTGCAATCCCCTGAATCCCCAGCGGCAGCGCCGCCGGAGGCCGCTGCGGCCTACCCGCCGCCCGCGGTGGCAGCCGATGGCTTGTGGAAGCGGTTCGGCGTCACGATCGCGGTCGCCGGGGCGTCCTTGCGGGTGCCTGCCGGGAGTTTCTTCGGCCTGGTCGGGCCGAACGGTGCGGGCAAGACCACCGCGCTCTCGATGATGACCGGGCTGCTGCGCCCTGACGCCGGGACCGTGCGGATCAACGGCGCCGACGTGTGGCGGGACCCGGTCGCGGTCAAGTCGGTGATCGGGGTGCTGCCCGAAGGGCTGCGGCTGTTCGACCGGCTGTCCGGGCCGGAGCTGCTGCGCTACCTCGGCCGGCTGCGCGGGCTTGGCCGTACGGTGACTCAGCAGCGGTCGGATGAGCTGCTCGCCGTGCTCGACCTGGCGGGAGCTGGACGGACGCTGATCATCGACTACTCGACCGGGATGCGGAAGAAGATCGCGCTCGCCGCCGCGCTGCTGCACAACCCGCGCGTGCTCTTCCTTGACGAGCCGTTCGAGGGCGTCGACCCGGTGGCAGCGCAAACGATCCGCGGCGTGCTTGACGCGTACACGAGGTCGGGATCCACGGTGATCTTCTCCAGTCACGTGCTCGAACTTGTGGAAAGCCTCTGCGACCGGCTGGCCGTGATGATGCGGGGGCAGGTCCTGGCCAGCGGGACCATCGAGAGCATCCGGGCGGGGCAGTCGCTGCAGCAGGCGTTCCTCGACCTGGTCGGGGCGCAGCCGGACAACGGGACCGGGAGGCTGACATGGCTCGGCTCTTCGCCCGGCTGAAGCTGAGCCTCATCGCCGGCGGGCTGCGCGGTGCGGGCGGCGGTGCCCGGCTGGCCGGGCTGGTGATAGCGGCCATCGGGTCGCTGGTGGCGATGCCGCTTGGTTTCGGCGTGCTTGCCACCCAGCGCGGCAGGCCCGATGCCACCGGCGTCGCGGTCGTGGCGTTCACGAGCGTCGCGCTGCTGTGGCTGGTGCTGCCGATCATGACGTTCGGAGCCGACGACACCCTCGACCCGGCCAGGCTGGCGCTGCTGCCGCTGCGGCCCGCGGCGCTGGCGCG
>WNFC01009783.1_pt1 | contig 10623 bp, 10 predicted proteins | sample 5400541 | NCBI WGS metagenome assembly WNFC01 (sample SAMN13153342, study PRJNA577476) | soil metagenome | isolation source: 120 cm saprolite under Douglas fir tree site 2 hole 2 replicate 1 | place: USA:California | collected 2015-04-18
ATGTATAATCTCTGCCTGCTGCAGGCGGATTTCGACTCCTACGATCTTTCGGCCTGGCGCATCGGAGGTTTCGGCGGCGCGCCGATGCCGATTACGGCCATCGAAAAGCTCGCCGCCAGGATTCCCGGCTTGAAACTGATCAATGCCTACGGTTCGACCGAGACCACGTCGCCTTCGACCATCATGCCGCCGGAATTGATCGCCGGTCATATCGACAGCGTCGGTCTGCCATGTCCCGGCGCCCATATCATCGTGGTGGACGCCGACGGCCGCGAGTTGCCGCGCGGCGAGATCGGCGAGATCTGGATTCACAGCGGTTCGGTCGTCAGGGGTTACTGGAACAATCCGAAGGCGACGGCTGAGGGCTTCACCGCCGGGTTCTGGCATTCGGGCGATCTCGGCTCGATCGACGCGCAAAATTTCGTGCGCGTGTTCGATCGTCAGAAAGACATGATTAACCGCGGCGGCTTGAAGATCTATTCCGCCGAGGTCGAATCCGTGCTCGCCGGCCATCCCGGCGTGGTCGAGAGTGCCATTATCGCAAAGCCTTGCCCGGTGCTGGGCGAGCGCGTGCATGCCGTGATCGTGACCCGCGACAGCGGTGTCAGCGCCGAGGCGCTGCGGGCGTGGTGCGCCGAGCGGCTCTCGGACTACAAGGTGCCGGAGACGATGGCGCTGACGGCGGAGCCGCTGCCGCGCAACGCCAATGGCAAGGTGATGAAGAAGCAACTGCGCGAGGCGTGGGCCACGGCGCAGTCGTAATCTACAAAACGCGCCCATATATGGGGGGCGGCTCCGGACCGGTCCCGGCAGCTTGCCCGACAGTGTTAACCCTTTCGATCCGGCCTATTTTGCCTTGCCACCGCCATATCGCTAGGGTATCGCCGCCGCCACGCGGGGAGCAGGCGCCGGGCGGGCTTTGCGGATTTAGCGGGGATGGGATACCTTTAAGTGTCTGAATTATTTGACGAAGTCGACGAGGACGTACGTCGCGACCAGCTCAAAAAGCTGTGGGAGCAGTATTCGATCTACATCGTCGCCGGCGCGCTGTTGATCATCGCCGCGGTGGGCGGCTGGCGGGGTTACCAGTACCTCGAGGCGAAGAGGGCGGCCGAGGCGGGTGTGGCCTTCGACAAGGCCGTCGAGCTCTCCGAGCAGAACAAGCATACGGAAGCCGAGGCCGCCTTTACCGACATCGCCGCCAAGGCGCCGTCGGGATATCGCATGCTGGCCCGGCTGCGTGCCGCGGCGGAAGTCGCAACCCGCGACCCCAAGGCAGCGGCGAAATTATACGACGACATCGCGGCCGACCGCAGCATCGGTGCGCCGGAGCAGGATCTTGCCAAGGTCCGCGCGGCGGGCTTGCTACTGGAAACGTCAAGCTATCCGGGCATGCTTGCCCGCCTTGAGCCCACCACCGCGCCGGGGGCGACCTTCCGCCATACCGCGCGCGAGCTGCTCGCCCTGTCGGCCTGGCGTGCCAACGATACCGCGGCGGCGCGGCAGTGGCTGGATCTGATTGCCAGCGATGGCGAGACGCCGCCGAGCCTGCGCTCGCGCGCCGAAGCGCTGCAGGCGTTGCTTCCGCCGGTCGCGAAAAGCTGACGGCGGGAAAAAAAGTTGAGTGAGAAATCGACCATGCGCCGCTTGCAACGTCTGATCGCTGCCTCTGTCCTCATCGCGCTGTCGGGCGCGCTGGCCGGCTGTGGCGGCGGCGGCTTTAGCAGCTTCGATCCATCCGATTTGCTGGATTTCCTCGACACCAAGAAAAAGCTGCCGGGCGAACGCAAGCCGGTCTTCCCGGAAGGCGTGCCGGGCCTCGAGCAGGGCGTGCCGAAGGAATTGTACAAGGGTTCGGCGCAGGAGCGGCTGGATCAGCAGAACGCCCAGGCCACGGCGACCGCCGCTGCTCCGCCGCCCGAGGCCGAGGAGCCGAAATCGAAAGCCGCCGCGAAATCCAGGGGCAAGAGCAAGCAGCCGGCGACCGCCAGCACGGCTCCCGCCCAGGACCCCGCCGCTGCCGCTGACCCCGACGCAGCAGCTCAGGAAGAGGGCAGCACCGCCGCGGCGCCGCCGGCTCCCAAGCCCAAGAAGATCGTGCGCCAGCGCACCACCGCGCCGCCGCCCGATCAGCCGGCCGCGCCATCGGCGCAGCCTGCGCAGTCGCCGCAACAATCCGCCGCGCCATTCCCGGCGCCGATGCCGAGCGGCACCTTCACCCGCTGATTTCGGGTTTTCTTTGCATTGACAAGCGCGCCGATTCAAAGATCTGCGCGTATTCTTCTCATCTCAAAACCGCTACACCCTTTTGCGGAATACGCGCGTAAAGCGCACGGATCGCTGATGTCCTTCACGATTGCCATTATCGGCAGGCCCAATGTCGGAAAATCGACGCTGTTCAATCGGCTGGTCGGGCAGAAGCTTGCGCTGGTGGATGACGAGCCCGGCGTCACGCGCGACCGCCGCGAAGGAGAAGGGCGTCTCGGCGATCTCGAATTCACCGTCATCGACACCGCGGGCCTCGACGAGGGCGCAAAGGGCTCGCTCACCGCGCGGATGCAGGAGCAGACCGAGGCGGCGATCAGCCTCGCCGACGCCCTGATGTTCGTGATCGACGCGCGCGCCGGGCTGACCCCGAACGATCGCGCCTTTGCCGATTTCGCACGCCGCGCCAACAAGCCGGTGGTGCTGGTCGCCAACAAGAGCGAGGGCAAGCAGGGCGACGCCGGCGCGATGGAATCTTACGCGCTGGGCCTCGGCGAACCGATCCAGATTTCAGCCGAGCATGGCGAGGGCCTCAGCGACCTCTACGACGCACTGCGCGCACTGATGCCCGAGCCGGTCGAGGCGCGGCAGGAGTTCGACGATGACGATGTCATCGAATCGGATGAGGATCTCGCGAAGCGGCCGATCCGGGTGGCCATCGTCGGCCGCCCCAATGCCGGCAAGTCCACGCTGATCAATCGTCTGCTCGGCGAGGAGCGCCTGTTGACGAGCGCCGAGGCCGGCACCACGCGCGATTCCATTTCCGTCGAGATCAACTGGCAGGGCCGGGATTTTCGCGTGTTCGATACCGCAGGCTTGCGGCGGCGCTCGCGGATCGAGGAAAAGCTGGAAAAGCTTTCGGTCGCGGACGCGCTGCGCGCCATCCGCTTCGCCGAAGTCGTGGTGTTGATGATGGACGCGCAGAACAAGTTCGAGGAGCAGGACCTGCGCATCGCCGACCTGATCGAACGCGAGGGCCGCGCGCTGGTGATCGCGGTCAACAAATGGGATCTGATGGGGCGGCAGTCCAGTCTGATCACGGCGCTACGCACTGACGCCGATCATCTCTTGCCGCAGGTCAAGGGCATGCCGATCGTTGCGGTGTCCGGCCTGATGGGCGAGGGCATCGACCGGCTGATGAGCGCGATCGAACAGGCTTACGCGGTGTGGAACAGGCGGGTGTCGACGGCCTCGCTCAATCGCTGGTTCGAGCAGGCGGTGGACGCCAACCCGCCGCCGGCGGTGTCGGGCCGGCGGCTGAAATTGAATTACATCACGCAAGCCAAGGCGCGGCCGCCGAGTTTTGTGTTGTTCTGCTCGCGCGCGGACGCCGTGCCGCAATCGTATTTGCGGTATCTCGTCAATTCCTTGCGTGAATTTTTCGAGCTTCCGGGCACGCCGGTGCGGATTGCGCTGCGCGAAAAGGCCAACCCGTTCGCACACAAGCGCAAGCGGCCATCGTGAGCGAAGGCGGGCCCGCGAGCATTGTCGAAGTGCCTCGGGCGCGCGGAGCGGCGGTCGCCTTTATCTTTGTGACCATCCTGCTCGACACGCTGGCGCTGGGGTTGGTCATTCCGGTGCTGCCCAAGCTGATCGAAAGCTTTGTCGATAACGACACCGCAAACGCGGCGCGGATCTTCGGCCTGTTCGGCACCGCATGGGCGCTGATGCAGTTTTTCTTCTCGCCGATCCTCGGCGGCCTGTCCGACCGGTTCGGCCGGCGGCCGGTGGTGCTATTGTCGAACTTCGGGCTTGCTTGTGATTATGTCCTGATGGCGCTGGCGCCCTCGTTGAGCTGGCTTTTCGTCGGCAGGGTGATCTCCGGCATCACCTCGGCAAGCATCTCCACGTCATTCGCCTACATCGCCGACATCACGCCTCCGGAGCGGCGCGCGGCGGCGTTCGGCAAGGTCGGCGCGGCATTCGGCGCCGGGTTTATCCTCGGGCCCGCGCTCGGCGGACTGCTTGGTGGAACGGATCCGCGGCTGCCGTTCTGGGCCGCGGCCGGCTTGAGCTTTGCCAATACGCTTTACGGCTTGCTGATCCTGCCGGAGTCGCTGCCGCGGGACCGCCGCGCTCCGTTCCGCTGGAGAAGTGCAAATCCGCTCGGTTCGCTGCATCTGTTGCGCTCCGACCGCATACTCGCCGGCCTGTCGGTAGTAACCTTCTTTGCCCAGCTCGCGCATGTGGTTCTGCCCTCAACCTTCGTGCTCTATGCGAGCTTTCGCTATGGCTGGGATGCCAGGACCGTCGGCCTGACGCTGGCCATGGTCGGTGTCTGCGCGATGGCGGTGCAGGGCGCGGCGATCGGCCCGATCGTTCGGCGGTTCGGCGAGCGCCGCGCGCTGCTGTTCGGGCTTGGCTGCGGCGCCATGGGCTTTCTGATTTTCGGCGTGGCGCCGACCGGCCCGTTGTTGTGGCTCGGGATTCCCGTGATGGCGTTGTGGGGCGTCTCGGGCGCGGCCTTACAGGCGCTGATGACGCAATCGGTCGCGCCGCACCAGCAGGGCCAGTTGCAGGGCGCGACATCGAGCGTGCAAAGCCTGTCCCAGCTGGTGGGCCCGTTTCTGTTCACGCTGACATTCGCCTATTTCCTCGGCGCGCAGGCGCCGGTGAAATTGCCGGGGGCGCCGTTCCTGCTGGCCTCGGCGCTGTTGGTGCTGGCGCTGGTGATCGCGACGCGCACGCTGGCCCGCTCCAGTACGATTGCGCAACCGCACTCACATTGATGAACAGACCGAAGCGGGGAATGCCCGCCTTGGGGCGGTCAGAGCTTGGTTGACGCTCGGGACAGAAGTTTCCAGTCCGCGCCCTGCTTTTGCCAGTTCATCAGGATGTGGAGGTTGGTGTTGCTTTTCTTGCCATCGGCGACGGCCTGCTGTTCGCCCACCCAGTGGAAGCGCACGATCGCCGCAGGACCGACGACACGAATCTTGGTGTCCTGGTATTCTAACGACAGAAACTTCGATTTTCCGCTGGTGGCGTTGGCGACAAAGGTCGGCTTGTCCTCGACCCGGCCATCGGAGTGGCTGTAGCTGAGTTCCGCCGCACAGAGCGCGTCGAGTGCTTTGGCGTCGGCGGCGACTTGAGCCGCGCGGAATGCCTCGACGTTCTTCGCGACGGCGTCTTCATCCGCCGAAGCCGCGAAGGCCGGGACCACGCCCAGGAGTCCAATGGCCAGTGCCGGCAAGATCAGCTCGCGACGATCGATATTCATCGTTTCCTCCGTTGTTCTGGTTGAGAGCATTCTTGCAGTCACGCTCCGTTTTGTCGAGCACCCGCTTCAGCACCGTGATAGATCGCGCATGATGCTGCACTGCCTGCCAAAGCGGACATCGGCCAAGCGCTGTCATGCCACGCGAATTGCCACCCATCGTCGGCGCCGAGGCGCCCGTGAAATTGCCGGGGGCAGCGTTCCTGCTGGCTTCAGCGTTATTGGTGTTGGCGCTATTGATCGCGGCGCACGCTGGGAATCCCGCGAGTGGCGGCACGACTGGACTGATGTTGGACACAAGCTTTCGACCACAGCCCAATTTTTGCCACTCGCCGAGCATCTGCGGATGGACCCGACCTCCAAAGTCTTTTCACGCAAGCTGGGTTTCTGACGCGCAAAGTGTTGGAGGGCGCCAAGATCGCGGACCTGCCGGTCGAGCGGCCGACCCGCTTCAAACTCGTCACCAACCTCAAAACCGCCCGCATCATCGGTGTAACGATGCCAACGTCCATCCTGCTGCTGGCCGACGAGGTGATCGAATGAGGCGCCGCGAGTCCTTACGGGCGTCACGGTCCCCGCTGGCGCGCGCCGACAAGATGATCAAGCAGGAATGCATTGTTTGCTGCGGTGCATGAGCCCGTAGCTGGGCACTTGATGCAATGTCTGACTTTGAGTCCGCAATGCCTGCCAAAGCGGCGAACCAGATAGCCAGGAATATCTGCGGCATTGCAGCCAGTTGGCAGAAGCCAAGGCCGCGGATCCTCGACGGGTTGTCAAACTAAATTTGCTGTCAGAATCTGTCGCATTAGTCATTTGAAATCGTGGATCATCCGGCTTTCCCGTGTGTTTTCTGGTTGCGACGCGATCCGTCGCGGCAATCCAACCACGGAGGAACGGGATGAATAGCAAGCTTCTTAGTTGCCTCGTCGCAGGCGTGCTCGTTAGCGCGCTTGCCGGAGCGTCACCGGCGCTTGCCTTTCGCGGCGGCGGCGGTGGCGGCGGCATGCATGCCGGCGGAATGGGAGGAGGGATGCATGTCGGCGCCATGGGAGGAGGAGGAGGGATGCATGTCGGCGCTATAGGCGGCGGAACGCGCTTCGGCGGAATGAGCGCCGGCCCGCGGTTTAGCGGCGCCCGCTTTGCGGGTTCGCCTCTTGCTGCGCATGCTGCATTCACGCCTCGGTTCGCGTTCCATGACCGGCGCGCCTTCATCCACCACCGCTTCAATCGCTTTGCGTTCGTTGGCGCGCCCTTCGCTTACGCGGCCTACAATAGCTGTTGGCGCAGAGTGTGGACGCCATATGGATTGCAGTGGGTCGATGTCTGCAGCGACTACGACTACTGATAGCGGCTGCTGCATCGGCCGCCACGACGGCGCGCTGCCTCGGCAGGTCTTGTTCGCGCCTGTTGCCCAGCCCCCGCAGCGGATTTACGAAGGGCCAACGTTTTACCTGGATACCTCTAGCAAAATTGGACTCCCGGAGTCTGAAAAAAATGTTCGGCTACGACGGAAGGTGGCTCAAAAAAATCGGGATAGCGCGGGATATTTTGCACCCTTCCGGTGTTTTGTTGGCAGCCCCACCGCCTGGACGGCGATGGTCAATGCGCGCGTTAAAGCCTTTGCGAAACATAATCTTGAAAGGGAGTGCAGAGATGAAACACGTGTTAACCTCTCTCACCATCGGCGCTTACCTGCTGCTTCCGTCGACCGGGGTAGTCTTCGCCACGGGACAACCCGGCACCACTGCCGGGGTGAATTGTGGGCTCGGAAGTGCCACCATGACGCCCGGCCATGCCGCCGCGTCGCCAGGTGCTCCGTTCAACGAACCGGCACCTATCGGCACCTCGCCAACCGGTGGGAAGGCGGGACAGGTCTATGCGGGGTCCGGGAAATCGGCCGTGCACGCAGGAAGTGCGAATGCCGTCTCCCAGTACGACGTTGCTTGCTTGCAGGTCACGACACAGGTGCCGTAACGCGGGCGTGTCCGGCATTGGGCGTCGGGGCCTTGTTTGCCTCCCGTGCCGAAAGCGTGAGTTGATGCCTCGGACAGAACGGCAAAGGGTTGAGACAGGATGGTAGCCACATGCGTTTCGTCGTTGTGGCGGGTCTGCTCTGCGCGCTGATAGTCGGTCTCGGCTACACCTATGGTCAGGAAAGCTCGGTCCCGACCTTCCTGACCGCCCCGGTTGAACGCGGCAGCATCTCGACTTTGGTGAAGGCCAGCGGCACCGTCGAGGCAGTCGTCAGCGTCGATGTCAGCTCGCAACTATCAGGGCGAATTGCGGAGGTGTTCGTTAATTTCAACGATACCATCACCGCTGGGCAGCCGATTGCGCAGATCGATCAGGAGATCTTTGCCGCCCGCGTCAATGAAGCGAGAGCCGCCCTGAGAGTGGCGAGGGCTAGCGCCCAAGTGCAAAAAGCAGCGCTGGAACGAGCGGCGGTCGCGGTGGCGAATGCGCACACCGCCAAGAAACTGGCGGAGGCTCAATCGGCGGCTAACAAGGCCAGGCAAGATGAAGTGGAGCGAGACCTCCTGCGAAAGCTCGAACTGGCACGCACCGGAAGCGGAACCGAGCGAGACCTAAGTCAGGTGCGAGCTTCGCGCGACGCGGGGGCCGCCGACCTGCGCGCCTCCCTCGAACAGATCCAGATGAAGGCGGAGGCCATTGCGATTGCGGAAGCAGAAAAGTACATGGCCGAGGCCAATCTCGAGAACGCACAGGCTGTTGTCGAGCAGAGGCAGGCGGTCCTCGATCAGGCGGGACTTGATCTCGATCGTACTGTGCTCCGCGCGCCGATTGATGGGATCATCATCAAGCGGGATGTCAATCCAGGACAAACCGTCGCCGTCAGCCTTGAAGCCAAAACATTATTCAAGATCGCGAACGATCTGCGTGAGATGGAAGTCCACGGCAAGATCGACGAGGCCGATGTCGGGCAGCTGAAGCCGGGCCAGGCGACCCTGTTCACAGTAGACGCTTATCCGGATCGAACCTTCAGCGGACAGGTTCTACAGATCCGCAAGGCGCCCGAGGTCGTGCAAAACGTCGTCACCTATACGACAATCGTGTCCGCGCCAAATCCGGACCTTTTGCTGCTGCCGGGAATGACTGCGCAGCTCCGGATTGTTGTGAGTAATACCGGCGAGGTCCTCAAAATTCCGAGCCAGGCGCTGCGCTTCCGGCCAAACGGCGCCGGTCCTGCGTCTGGTCGCCAGGGTGCGAACCAAGCCGCTTCCTCCAAGGCGTCCGCGACCGTGTGGCTAGTTGGCAACGACGGGCGACCGAACCCGGTTGCAGTGAGGCTCGGCGCAAGCGACGACAACAACGCAGCGCTGCTGGAGGGCCCGCTGAACGAGGGCCAGCAAGTGATCGTCGGGATTGCCAATTCGCAGAAGCAAAGGGGCTATCTCGGCGTCCGCCTTGGATTTTGAAACGGGATCTTAAGATGCCGCCTCTGGTCCGGACCGCTGGAATTTCAAAACACTATCCCTCCGGGGGGACGATCATTCGTGCGGTATCAAAAGTGTCGCTCTCGATCGAGCACGGCGAGTTTGTTGCAATCCGTGGCCGCTCGGGTTCGGGGAAGTCGACCCTGATGAACCTTTTGGGTCTCCTGGAGCGGCCGGATTCCGGCGAATATGCGCTCAAGGGGCGAGAAGCTGCAAAGCTGAGCGAGGACGCGCGCGCGGCCATCAGGAGCCGGGACATCGGCTTCATATTCCAACTGCCGGCCCTTCTGCCGCGGGCCACCGCGTTGGAAAATGTCGAACTTCCCCTTGTGTACGCCGGCGTTCCCCGCTCCAAACGACGTCGCACAGCCAAAGACGCGCTTGACCGTGTAGGCTTGGCCGACCGCAGTCATCATTGGCCGAATCAACTCTCGGGAGGAGAGCAGCAGCGGGTTGTCATTGCCCGTGCGATGGTAAACGATCCTGCTCTCATCCTGGCCGACGAACCGACCGGCTCACTTGATAGTAGCACCAGCGACGAGATCCTATCGCTGTTCGAGGGTCTTCATCGCGATGGTCACACCATCATCATGGTTACGCATGCCACCGAAGTCGCCGATCGTGCGCGGCGACAGATCACCCTGCACGATGGGCGCATCATCGGGGACGCCCTGGCATCAGGCAAGAGTTCGCTTCTGAACGCCATCATCTTGGATTCTCCGCAATGAGTCCTCTGGAGAGCTTGCGAATCGCCACGCGAGCGCTTCGCGTGAACAAACTGCGGAGCGCCTTGACCGTGCTTGGGATCGTCGTTGGCGTCGCAGCCGTGGTCTGCATGGTATCGGTGGGAGCTGGCGCACAAGCGGAAGTTTCGGAGAAGATCCGCACGCTTGGAGCCAACCTCCTGCTCGTCATGCCCGGAGCCCGAAATTCCGGCGGAGCGAGGCTCGAATCCGGAACACAGCCCACGCTGACCGAAGAGGACGCCGCGGCTATCCGCCGCGAACTGGTGGATGCGCAGGTCGCAGCCCCGCTGCTGTCGCGGTCGATGCCCCTCGTCGCCGCAAACAAGAACTGGGTGACGCTGGTGGCTGGAATTAATGCCGACTATCTGGTGGCTCGCGAATGGCAGGTTACCCACGGCCGATCCTTTACGGGCGACGAGATCGGATCCGGAGCCAAAGTTGCCGTCGTGGGGTCGGTCATCATCGAGGAACTTTTCAATCGGCGTACGGGAATAGGAGAGACGTTTCGGATTGGCAACGTTCCTTTCACCGTGATTGGTGTGCTGGACAAAAAGGGGTTGGGTGCAGCCGGCCGCAGCCAAGACGATGTCGTGTTCATCCCGCTGTCGACTGCGAAAAGCCGCGTGCTCGGCGCCGTGCGTGGCACGACTCGCGAAGCATTGGATTTCATTTCGATCAAGGTATCGGATGCGACCGCCATGTCAGGAATGGAACGCGAGGTCGAGGCGTTGCTTCGGCAGCGGCACCGCATTCGCGGGGATGCCCCCAGCGATTTCAGGATCGAGAATCCAGCGGATGTCCTGATTGCACGTGGGGCCGCCGTACGGATCCTCGGCATTCTGTTAATCGCGGTGGCGGCGGTTTCGCTGGTCGTTGGCGGCATCAGCATCATGAACATCATGCTGGTTTCCGTGACCGAACGCACCCGCGAAATCGGTTTGCG
>WNFC01009784.1_pt1 | contig 10623 bp, 8 predicted proteins | sample 5400541 | NCBI WGS metagenome assembly WNFC01 (sample SAMN13153342, study PRJNA577476) | soil metagenome | isolation source: 120 cm saprolite under Douglas fir tree site 2 hole 2 replicate 1 | place: USA:California | collected 2015-04-18
CGCGTGCGCGGCCAGCGCGCCGGCCAGAGCCGCGTGCCGGCCTGTGTAGACGGAACGCATCCGGCGCAGATGGCGGTCATAGCGCCCGGACTGGAACATCGTCGCCAGGGCGAACTGATCGAGCCCTGGGGAACCGCGGTCGCTGCCTCGTTTCTGGTGCCCTGCGGATGGCGCAGCGGCTCTCACATCTTCCCTGACGGCCCGGCCGAACTCGTCTACGCTCCCGCATAGGACCGCGAACTCCCTGGTCCCGCGGGTCATCCGCGGCTCCCGCCGCCGGTCGCCGGCGGCGCCCGAGGTGCGCGGTCAAGCGCCGTCGGCGCACGGTCACCGCGCGGCCGCAAATATCCGTCACCTGACCGATGTCTCTCACTGCAAGTTGCATCAGTATTTGTGTTGCAACAGCAAGATCAAGTGTCAACAGGTGGAACGGATCTCCCCGGGACTGGCCGCGCTGTGGTGCGACCGCCCCGGGCCGGCTCACACCAGCCTGGTGAGGAAGCAGATGGACACGATGGCGCCGACCCGTCCGACCGAACTGCAAGACCCAACCAGCCCGGCAGACCTGCAGAAGCCGGTGAGCCCGGCGGACCTGGAAGAGCCGATCCGCCCGGCCGTGCTGCAGAAGCGGCGCGTCTCGCTCGCCGCAGGACCAGCGGCGCCGAGCGCGGCCCGCCGCCATGTCCAGGCGACCATCCAGGCCTGGGACGTCCCCGTCGACACGTCGATCGCCGTGCTGCTCACCAGCGAACTGGTGACCAATGCCGTCATGCATGAGGCGGGCGAGACGATCACGCTGGTCATCACGTGCGGCTACGGCCAATTACACGTTGACGTGCACGACACCTCGCGCGCCCTGCCGGTACCGGTGGATGGGCCACCGGACGCGGAGACCGGCCGGGGCCTGCTGCTGGTCGCGAACCTGTCGAGTAGCTGGGGTTATTACCGCACCCCCACCGGCAAGGCCGTGTACTTCACCCTCGTCTTCGCCAGCGACGGCGACGCCGACGAGGATGCCCCGCCGGAAGAGTGACCACCCGATGCGGGTCCGGTGAATCGTAAGCCCCCCAGCGATCCACCGGGCCCGGCCGCCCGCCCCTGGGCCGAGATGGCGGGCGCAAATGGCCTTGCGGGCCGCCGCGGCCCCAGTCACCTTGACGCGGCGGCTCGCAGGGCTGCCTCTCTGGCGATGTCTATCCGCGAGTTGACGCCGAGCTTCCGCAGGATGTGAGAGACGTGGGTCGCGACGGTTCGCCGGGACAGCAGCAGCTTGGCGGCGATCTCCGGGTTGGACAAGCCCTCCTCCACCAGCGCGGCGACCTTGACCTCGGTCGGCGTGAGGCTGTCCCAGCCGCTGCGCGCCTGCCGGTGTTTCGAATGCGGGCCGCGGCGAATGCCGTGGGCACGGAACGCGGCCTGCAGCCGCGCGACATCCATGGCGGCACCCAGCGAGGTGTAGATCTCAACGGCCCGAATGAAGGCGGCCCGGCCCTGATCGCGGTCGTCGGCGCGGATGTATTCTCCCGCGGCCTCCTCCAGCGCCTTCGCCGACAGCAGCGGCCGCCCCGCGTCGCCGTAGCGTTCCGCGGCGGTGAGCAGCAGGGCCGCATCATGATCGAGCAGGCCACGGCAATAGAGCGTGTTCGCCCGCCGGTGCGGGATCTCCGACCCATCAGCCAGGGCTGCGGCGTGCCCTGCGAGGGCTTGTGCGGTGCCTAGGTCGCCGATGTCTGCGGCGAGACGGACGGCATCGCCAAGCAGGTCCTCCATCTCGTCGAGTTCTTCGGCATTCTCAGCGAACCCGGCTTTCAGCTCGGCAAGCGCGTCGGCCGGCGCGCCCGCGTTCTCACGGTCCAGGCTCCGGGCGAGCACCAGGGGGCCGATCACCTGGGTTCCGATCCGTTCGGTATGCGGGGCAGCAGTAGCGAGGTACCGCCGCGCGTCGGTTATCTCGCCGCGGTGGAAGCAGATCACGGCTGCGATGCCGAGATCGCAGCAGGCCGCGATCGGATCCTTGACCTCATCGGACAAGGCCACCACCTCGGCCATCGCCTCGTCCCAGTGCCCGGTGTCGAAAAGCAACTCGCCCAGAGCGGCATGCGCCTGGACCCGGCGGATCACCGTGCCGACCTGGTCTGCAAGGAGCAGCGCCTGTCGGGCCGCGACAAAGGCCTCGTCATACCGATCGAGGTTGCCCAGGGTGACAGCCTTGTTGATCTGCAGCAGCACTCGCAGGTCGGCCAGGGCCGGGTCGGCCTCGGTCACGACCAGTGCCTGTTCGAACAGCGGCAACGAATCGGTCATCTGCCCCTGCGCCCCGGTCACGATCGTCTGCACGTGCAGCGCCCAGCCCATTGCCCAGCTGTCGCCTGCCGCCGAGGCCTCCGCCAGCGCCGTGGTGGCGACCCGGCCGGCCTGCTCGAAATCGCCGCGGAAACTGTGCGTGCGTGCCGCGAGAACGAGCAGTCGTGCCCGGTGCCGGTCCGAGATCCCCGGAGAAGCCAGCGCCCGGTCCAGTGCGGCCAGCGACTCCGCGAACCGGCCGGCTCGCATCCGGCACTGCGCCAGCGTCCATTGCAGGTCCGCCATGAGATCGGGGTCGCTCGCATTCACCAGAGCGCGGTTCGCCACCTGCTCGGCCTCGGCCGTATCGCCGACGCGGTACAAGGCATCAGCGAGCCGACCCACAAGAAAGACATGCTGGGCCGAGCCAGCCGGGGAACTCGCGACGGCGTGGCGGAGGAGCTCCGCCGCCACCTGGGGCGCCTGGCCGACCAGCAGATCCGCGGTTCCAGCGAGCCAGTTCAGCATCCAGTCATCCATGGGCCCGCCCGGCCCGCCCAGCGCCCGCAGCAACTGCTGGGCAACCCGGTCCGCCGGGGCACCGGCCTCCGCGAGCGCACGCCCCGTATCACGGTGCCACGCGGCCCGTACCGGCACCGGTATCTCCTCATACAACGCCGTACGGATCAGCGGATGCCGGAACGCCAGGCCGGCGCCGGACTCGGCCAGCACGCCGGCCGCGCGCGCCTCATCAATAGCCGGGACCAGGTCCGCCACGCTCCGGTGCAGGACGATCGCCAGATCCGGCACCGCGAAGTCAACCCCGAGCAGAGCCGCCGCCCGTACCACCTCGCGCACGGACCCGGAGACGAAGCCGAGCCGGTCCGCTATGGCCGCCGCCAGGGAGCTTGGCGCGGAACCGTTCACCAAGACGGCGGCTCCGGCGCCGGTCACGGTCAGACCGGAGCTGCGAGCCAGCGCGGCCACCAGTTCGATGACGTAGAGCGGGTTGCCCGCCGCCCCGTCGGCCAGGCGCAGCAGCTTGTCATCCGGCTCACCGCCGGCCTGGGCCGCCACCAGTTCCGCTACCGCCGCCCCGGTGAGGCCGGTGAGCTGCAGCCGCGCGTCCTCACCGACCGCTCGCCGCAGCGCGAGCAGCTCATCTCGCTGCGGGACCGGGCGCATGGTTCCGATCAGCAGCAGCGGCATCTGCCGCACCGCCTTGGCCAGCCGCCCGAACAAGGTGATGCTGGCCTGATCCGCCCATTGGAGATCGTCGATCACCAGGACCGCCGGCCGCACGGCGCACTGCTCGGCGACGAGCGCCAATAGCTGTTCCGCCAGCGCCGCCGGCACGTCCGCGCTACGGTCGGCGTTGTCCTCGCCGCGCAGCAGCCGGACGATCGTGTTCTGCCTGGGGTTCGCCGACGGCTCGCGGACTCGCAGCGCCTCAAGCAGCGGCAACAGTGGTAAGGCCTGCCCCAGTTCGTCGCCGGCGCCCCAGAACACCTGACAGCCCGAATCGGCTTCCGCCAGGGCCGCCTGCACTAGCGCGGATTTGCCGATTCCGGGCTCGCCCTCGATCAGGACCGTCCCGCCCCGCCCCTTAGCCACTTCCGTCACAAGCCTGACAAGGGTCGCAAGCTCGGCGTCGCGGCCGATCAGCGCACTGGCCCGGGGCGCGGTGGGCACGGAGCGAATTGTACTACCAGAGCATAAGGGAACAAGCTGGTAGTTTTCGGATATACCTTTACTGGCGATCGGTTCTTCTGATAGAAATGTCTTTTGTTAATTTGCCCCGCGGCGCTGCCCTGCAAGTTGCGGGCGACCTTGCAATGCAAGGCTTGACCCACCTCTCAGTAAACGGCCGTCTGAAATAGCTTATGCAGGGAGCGGCGGCAGATGGCACGCCGCTTTCTTTCTATAACAAATTTCGCCGAAATGTTTGCCTCTGCCGAGAATTGTAAATCCCTCCATTTGAGTACATGCGCCGAAGCCGCCCTTCTGGGGCCAATCCGGCGCCCGGCCCCGGGAAGTCGCAATGGAGGAGTCATGCGCATCGGGCGAGCTCTCATCATCCCCGCCGTCCTAGCGCTCAGCGTCGCCGGGTCGGCCCTGGTTGGCTCCGCATTGCCTGGGGCGGCCGCGAACGTGCCCGTTGTCCATGGGCACGCGGTGGCCCTCACCACGGGCACCGACGTTTACCATCACGCTTGAAGAAACCGGTCCGCGGTCGGCTCGGTACGGTTCCTGGGCAATCCCGTGCCGGGCCGATCGCATGGTATGGCCGGCGGGGCCACCAGGGCTGGGGCGGCCGGGCCCTGCTCAGCTTGATCATGAATGGCGCCTGCGTGATTACGAGGGTTTGAGCTCGGAGCCGGGTCATAAGGGTGCCCACGGCTGACATGCCCGGGAACGAGCCGGGCTCGGGCCGGATGGGATGATATGGCGGTCTGCCGCCTGCCCAGCAGCGCTGCGCGGCCGGGCGGGGCGCTGCCGCGCCGAGCCGGATGGCGCCGGGCGGCGGGCCAGCATCACGGAAACCCGGAAACGACGGGCCATTTTGATCGTTACGGGCGTTGCCGTGCTTCGTCCGGGTTTGCCGCGTACCAAGGTTTCGTTACGCTGTTCTGAGTGCGATTGCACCGAAAGTTGCACCACGGCTTCGAGGCGACCGTCGTACCGGTCCCGCTCGACGAAGGAGGGACGAGGCATGACCACCGTGCCAGGCAGTCCCACAGTACGACGCCGCCGGCTCGCCGCCGAGCTGCGCGGGATCAGGGAAAGCAAGGGCAAGAGCGGCGATGCCGTTGCCGCCGCGCTGCGCTGGTCCCCGTCTAAGATCAGCCGGTACGAGCGGGCCAAGACCGGGCTCCAGCCCCGCGAGGTGGAGCGGCTGCTCGACTACTACGAGATCACCGGCCCGCGCCGCGAACTCCTGATGGCGCTCGCCGAGGACGCCACCCAGAAGGGGTGGTGGGAGGACTACGCCGACAGCCTGTCGCCCGATTATCAGCAGTTCATCGGCCTCGAAGACGAGGCCAGTTCAATGGCTGTATATCATGTTGACGTTTTACCAGGTCTCTTTCAGACTGAAGCCTACGCCCGGCATATAATTAGTACATACAGCCAGATCGAGCCGGTCACGCCGGGTATGATAGATCGGCTGGTCAAGGTCCGGATGCGGCGTCAGCATATTGTGAATCGCGAATCGGGACTGGATCTGTCAGTAGTGATCGATGAGTCAGTCTTGCAACGGCGGGTTGGCGATGAACGCGTGATGTATGAGCAGCTTCAGCGGCTGGCTCGTGATGCAGGCCGGCCCAACGTGACGGTGCAGGTCCTCCCCCTTGACGGGCCGCACACGGTCTTCGTCGAGTCATTCGTCATATTCCGCTTCGACCCGGACAGCGAGGCCGGGCTCCAGGACGTGGTGAGCACCGAGCACTTGCGGAATGACTTCTCGCTGGAAGGCGAGAAAGAGACCTATCTGCATTGGCTGGCGTTCCAAATGCTCGCCAAGGCGTCGCTCAACCCGGACCGGTCCAAAGAACTGATCCTCAAGACGGCCGACTCGCACTGGTCGGACGGCCAGCGGGAACCTTGACGACTACCTGAACGAGACCGCCACCCAGGAGCCCTGGCCGGGAGCGCGCCGAGCTTCCGCCGTATGGATCACTGCGGCCACGCCTGCCTCCGCTGCCGATGGTCGTTGCGCAGCTGCCGCCGCGGACCGGATCCCCGGGACAGGCCGAGGCTAGTACTGGCCGTCCGGTTCGACGATCAGGCCGGACCGGCAGGTCAGCCCAAGCCCGGGCACCTTCAGACACAAAGGCAATGATCGCTACGGCGTGTCGCGCGCCAGCGTCCCAGCGCCTAAGTACTCTCCCTAGTGATCAAAGGGCCCTGTACGTCCCCCTAGTGATCAGGAGCCCCAAAAAGCCCACGGTGTCTCCCCGGTTTCGACACCCTGAACAGTCGGTAGTCGATACCATACTTTCCGTAGCCACAGTCTCTAAGCTACTACTCAAAGACATTCAGGAGGTAAGGACGTGGCAAGTTCAACACTCGGCCGCCCGGAAAGGCCACCTAAGGCGGGTCTGTCCTGGATCAAGAGCTCCCTGAGTTTTTCCAACAGCAACTGCGTGGAGGTTGCCAGCCTGCCCGACGGCGGGATCGGCGTGCGCGATTCCAAGGACCCCTCTGGCCCGGTTCTCCGGTTCACCCCGGGCGAATGGCATGCATTTCTCGGCGGCGCACAAAACGGGGAATTCGACCGGTTCGGCAGGTAGCAGGCGAATCGGGCAAGACGCCATACTGTCCTGCCGGAGCCGCCATTGATCAAAGCTTGCGCGAGGGGCTCCTCGAATCACCGAGGAGCCTTTCGCGTATGTGCAGGATCTTGGTGTATGCGGTCTATCCGGGACCTATGGGGCCCCGTGCAGGTTTCGCGTGGGTTCGGCGGCTCTGCGCGTGGGGTTGTCGCCCATGTGGCAGTCAGCTTGCGCCGACGTCCTCGCCGAGTTCGCTGGCGATCGCCGCGGGGGCGCGCATCCGCCACGCGTCGGTCACCAATTCCGCCAGGCGCTCCTCGTCCACCTCCGCCAAGCGGAGCATCACCAGCGGCCAGCCGTCGTAACCGGGCGCGGTGAAGAAGATCCGGGGCTCGCCGAGGAGCAGTGCCTGCTTCTCGGCCTCGTCCCCGGCGAACAGCACCGCGACGTCGGTGCGGATGACCCGGGGCTTGCCCGGAATGCGCTCGGGATAGGACCAGACGAACCCCTTGCCGCCCACCCGGAAGTCGAAGCCGTCGGAGTCGATCTCCTCCACGTGCGGCAGGGACAGCGCGAGGCGGCGCACGTCGTCGGCGTCAGCCATCAGGGTTTCTCCCCGCGCCCGGCAATCGCATAGGCACAGGTTAGGCCCCGGCCCGGACGGTGCCGCTACGGACGGGCAGGCCGGCGCGCGCGCCGCGCGAACCGCAGCGGGCGCACGCGCCCCGCGACCGCGGGCAGGCCGGCAGGCGCGCGAGTAGGCTGCCACCGCCGGTCTTCCGACGCCACAGGGAGCTTGCCATGGCGATCACGCCGCCCACCAATGATGATCTTGCTCAGATCGCGGACCGGTACCGGCTCGGGCTCGACGCCGGCGACGTGGAGTCGTTCCGGCAGATCATCACCGGCGCGCTGGCGTCCTACGACGCCGTCGAGCGCATGTACCAGGCTCACCTGCCCGAGCCGCCGGACCGGTCCTACCAGTGGCCGGCCGGGGCGGACAACGAACTGGGCGCCTGGTACGTCACCACCGAGCTAAGGACCGGCGACGGCCCGCTGGCCGGGCGCCGGGTCGCGATCAAGGACAACATCGAGGTTGCCGGGCTGCCCATGATGAACGGGTCCGCGACGGTCGAGGGGTTCATACCGCGGCGCGATGCCACGGTCGTCACCCGGGTGCTCGGCGCCGGGGGGACGATCACCGGCAAGGCGGTGTGCGAGGACCTGTGCTTCTCCGGTGGCAGCCACACGTCGAAGACCGGCCCGGTTCTTAATCCCTGGGACCGGACCCGGTCCGCGGGCGGCTCGTCCAGCGGCAGCGCGGCCCTGGTCGCCGCCGGTCACGCCGACCTGGCACTCGGCGGCGACCAGGGCGGCTCGGTCCGGATTCCCAGCGCGTTCTGCGGCACGGTGGGGCACAAGCCAACGCACGGGCTGGTGCCCTACACCGGTGCGTTCCCGATCGAGAACACCCTCGACCACCTGGGCCCGATCACCCGGAACGTGCATGACGCGGCGCTCCTGCTCGGGGTGCTGGCCGGCCGCGACGGGCTCGACCACCGGCAGCGGGCGGAACGAGCGTCGGCGGACTTCCTGACCGGCCTGGAAGCCGGCGCCGCCGGGCTCAGGGTCGCCGTGGTGGCGGAGGGGTTCGGCATCCCCGGCTTGTCGCAGCCCGGCGTCGATGAGACCGTCCGCGCCGCCATTCGCACGCTGGAGGGGGCGGGGGCGGGCGTCCGCGAGATCAGCCTCCCCTGGCACCGCGACGGGCTGCACGTCTGGAACGTCATCGCCACGGACGGGGCCACCAACCAGATGATCGACGGCAACGGGTACGGGATGAACACCCCCGGCCGGTACGACCCCGAGCTGATCGCGCACTACGCCAGGGGCCGCAGGGACCATGGCGCCGAGATGTCCGAGTCGCTGAAGCTGACGATGCTGTGCGGCCGGTTGTCCAACGAGCGCTACGGCGGCTGGTACTACGCGATGGCCCGGAACCTCGCCCTCGAGCTGACCGCGGCCTACGACGCGGCGCTCGCCGAGGCGGACGTCCTGGTCATGCCGACGCTGCCCATCGTGGCCTCACCGCTGCCAGCGGCCGGCGCGAGCCGTGAGGAGAAACTCGCCCGCTCCCTGGAGATGATCGCCAATACAGCACCGTTCGACGTCACCGGGCACCCGGCGATCACGGTGCCGGCCGGGCTGGCCGACGGCCTGCCGGTCGGCATGATGATCGTCGGCCGCCACCTCGCGGACGGCCTGTGCCTGCGCGTGGCACGGGCCTACGAGAACGCCGTCGGCGGCCTCCCCGCTCCCCCGGGGTACTGACCGGCCCCGGTGGTGAGCACGGCCCGGCTAGGCCGGGGACGGCTGGGCCTCCGCGAGCCCGCCGGCGTAGAAGCGGCGTGCCGCATCGATCAGCTCGTCAAGCGGCGGCCACCAGGGGCCGTGCTCCAGGGACCTGAGCGAATCCAGCACCCGGCCGGTCTGGCCCGGGGTGCCGTCGACACCGGCGACGACGACCCGGCGCGGCCGCGCGGCCTGCAGCGGACCCAGGTACAGGTCCGGGCCGGAACCGCCCGGCAGCGCCTCGGCCACGACCAGGTAGTAGTCGGGCAAATCGAACCGCTTGTCCCGCCAGGCCGCCAGCGCCTCCGCGGCGCGCTCCTCGAACCCCGCCGCGCCGCTGCGGGTGTCCGCCACATCCCACATTGCCCGCCAGGCGGCCGCCACGCCGGCCAGCGGGTCATCGGTCACGACCACGTACGGCGAGGCCCGCCGGGCCGCCTGCCGCATCGCCAGGGCGCCCGCTTCCCAGCCCGGCCGGGCGGCCGCCGGCTCCGCCGTGCCAGGCTGGCCCGCGGCGGCGCCGGGCGCCCGGGCGATCGAGACATTGGGCGACCGGCCGAGCTCGGCAAGCAACCCCTCGCTCACCGCGCCGGCGAGGACAACCACCGTGGAGGACTCACGCCGCATCGACTTGATCCTAGGAGAGATCTGCGAGAGTCGCCCAGCCTGCGGCAACGCTGGTCCGGTGGTCAGGCATACCCCCCTGTGTCCTTGATGGTTACCCCAGTCAGCGCGCCAGCCAAAGTCGGTGTTATCGGCCTACTTATCTGTGCGCGGATCGATGATCAACGGCAACGCTCTTTCGTGACGGGCTACCCCGGGCCGGCCTCCCGGCTTTCTGGATCACGAAGGCATCCGAGGCCGTATGCGTGCAGGCCACTGTCAGCGAGTGGCCGTCGCGGCCAGACGTCGCTGCCGTGGCGGCTATCACGGAGCGTCATTGACGCGGTCGACCTGGCGGGCGCCGAGTTCGCGCGGAACGCCGACTCGGCGCTCGAGGACGGTCAGATGCAACTGTCACCCACGGCCGCCCATATCAGCCATTCCGGTGTCCAGCCCACCGCCCCTCAGGTGAGCACACGGTCGGGTGAGCATCACACGGTCAGGTGAATGCGGTCACCACCTGTACCGCACCTTTTACCTGGTCAAGCTTGCTCGGTCCGGCGAAGGCTCTCAAGCGTGAGCCAAACTCTGGTGGCTAGGTGGAGGTCCAGCCGGGTCGATCCGTCGTTCAGGTCCTGACCGAGCAGCTCCCGGACTCGCTTCAGGCGGTACTTCAGCGTGCTCCGGTGTATGGAGAGCACCGCTGCCGCCTGGTCGATATTGCAGCCACTGTCAAAGTATTGCGCGAGCGTGACGAGAAGGTTGGAGCGATGCCGCTTGTCGTAGTCGAGCAGCGTACCGAGCTGGTCCTTCATGAAGGCTTCGATTCCGGCGGGGTCAGTGACCGACGAGAGCATCCGGTACACGCCCAGGGAGTCGAACAGCAGCACCGGCACGGCGGGATCGCCGACGGCCGATGAGGACAAGTTGGCCACGAACTGTGCCTCGCGGTAACTCGCGGCGACCTGCCATGCGTTGGAGTAGCGAGAACCCACGGCGAGCCGACACGTACCGCCTGGCAGGTGGCTGGTGATGTCAGCCTGCAGCTTGGACCAGTCGGCCTCGCGGTAGGCGATGATCACGATGTAGTTGGCCCGGCCCACGATCAGTG
>WNFC01009787.1_pt1 | contig 10622 bp, 10 predicted proteins | sample 5400541 | NCBI WGS metagenome assembly WNFC01 (sample SAMN13153342, study PRJNA577476) | soil metagenome | isolation source: 120 cm saprolite under Douglas fir tree site 2 hole 2 replicate 1 | place: USA:California | collected 2015-04-18
CTGATAGCGTTGCGCGGGGCCGGACGGGAGCTCGACCGGAACGAGACCGAGCGCCGTCAGGATGTTCCGATAAGCAGGATAGCTCGGCGACGCGAGAGCGACACGATCGCCGGGCTCGAAAGCGGCAAGAAAAGCCAACAGAAAGGCGCCCGATGATCCGGTTGTCAGCACGATCCGCGCCGGATCGACGGCGACGCCGTAGCAGTCGCGATAATACAGGGCGATCCGCTGGCGCAGCGACGGAATACCAAGCGCCTCGGTGTAGCCGATCCCATCGCCGCGCAATGCCGCCTCTGCCGCCGCAATGACCCTTGCGGGAGCCCCCGTCGAGGGTTGACCGACTTCGAGATGCAGCACGTCGGCACCGGTCGCGGCGCAGTCGTTGGCCGCGCGCAGCACGTCCATCACGATGAAGGGGGGAATCTCGCCGCGGCGTGAAACCTTGAGGACCATGCTGCCTAACGCTTGCGCTCCGCCGTCGCGGTCACGCCGGCGCCGCGCGGATCGGCTTGCACGACGCATTGCCGATCGTCGCCCGGCAGACCGCCAGCGCAGGCGACGCCATTTACCGCCCCCAGCTTGTCGGTCTCGGTAACGGTGCGCTGCCCGAGTGGCAACCCGGGCTCGGCGAGGATTCGGCCGGAGCCGGCGGCATAAAGACGCGGTGTCGTCATCGCCTGCTCAAGCGACTGCGGCGAAGCGAGCACGTTCAGCGCCGTTGCGACCATGGATTGCGGGCCACTCCGGTCGCCGCCCGCGGCGAAGGCGCCGAGCAGCTTGCGAACATTCTCGTTGGTCACCAGCAGGACGGCACCGGAAAGCCCATCGGATGACGGTCCCGGAACCGGCAGGCTGCCTAGGATCCCCGTCTGTCCGATCAGCCGCCCGGCTCCGAACAAACGGCCCATGGTCAGCGTACAGGCCAGCGCCGAGCCGCGGTAATCGACGACGACGAAGCCGGTGGCCGCGTCACCGCCGACTGCTGACGGGACCTCCGCCGTTCCTCCCGGCGCCGATGCCGTGGGCGTTGCGGCGCCGATCGGCGCCGCGAGCAGGCCAGTAGCTTTGTCTGCGATTGCCACCGCACGCTGCACCACGTCAGTCGCCGGGTCATTGCCCGACACACGGCTGAGAACACGGCTAACCAAGTCGGTACTCGCGGGCTCGCTGTTCACGCTGCGCCACAGCTTCTCGGCAAACTCACCGCCCGGCGTTGCTGAAAAATAGGCGACGTTGTTTCCGAAGGGCACACCCTTGAGCTCTTGCCATTTCGGCGCCACCTCGCGCAGCGCCGCAGCACTGATCGCGCCACCGGCGCCCGCGACGAATTCGGTTGCGAGCTTGCCGATGTAGAGATCGCCCGCCCCGTGGGTACGCAGCGCCGCCAGACTATCCGAGAGCTCGCCTTGCGGCAGCACATCGCCCTCGGTAAGCGGTTTGCCGCTCGGTCCCGTGATCTCGGCCCGCGCCGTGGCGATGTCGTTGGTCAAGGCGCGAGAAACCGGCACACCGAAGCGAGCCATGTTCTCGGCCCCGGCGACGATCTGCTCCCAGCGCAACTTGCCGTACTTGGCGTGGATCGTGTAGAGACCGCGTGCCAAGGTCGGCAGGCCGAGTGCGCCGCCCTCACGTCCGGCGCGGGGCAGGAACTCAACTGATTGCGTCGGGGGGGCATCCTCCGACGGTGCGGGACCGAACATGCCGCCGCCAGTAAACAGCCTCTGGTCGTTGGTCGGATCGCGGCCGTTGCGCACGAGGCACGCGCCACCGCCGCCGAGACTGGCGCGCGACGGCAACGTCACGGTGAGAGTCAGCGCAAGGGCGACCCCGGCATCGGCGACAGTGCCACCCTGCGCCAGCATGTCCTGGGCGACTTTGACCGCCCGCGGCTCGTCGGCCGCGACATAACCGGCGAGACGAATGCGCGGCGCATCGATCTTTGGCAGGGTACTATCGGCGCCGCAGGCAGCGAGCGCCAAGACCAGGAGCGCGCCAATGCATTGACGAGCGAACCTGCGATGACCAATTGTAGGCGGATATACGGGGATGCGCTTGCTAATATCCAACATTCTTCGCCGGGCCCTTTGTGCTCTGACGATCCTCGGTCTGACGGCGCCGCGCGAGGCATCTGCCCAGCAGGCGATCAATTTCATCCGCGACGCCGAAATCGAAACTACCATCCGCCAGTTCGTGTCGCCAGTTTTCACCGCAGCGGGCCTCGATGCCGCGGCGATTCGTATCTACCTCGTCAACGATGCGCGCCTCAACGCCTTTGTCGCCGGGGGACAGAACCTCTTTCTTCATACCGGATTGCTGATCCGCAGCCAAAACCCTAACCAAGTTATCGGCGTCGCCGCCCACGAGACCGGCCACATCGCCGGCGGGCATCTGGCGCGCACCCAGGAGGCGCTGCACAACGCCACGATCCAGAGCATCATCGCGATGGTGCTGGGCGCCGCCGCCGCCGCCGCGGCCGGCGGCCAAGGAGCAGGCGGTATACTCTCGGGCGCCGCCGGGGTCGGTCAGCGCTCGGTCCTGCAATACTCCATCGAGCAGGAAGCCAAGGCGGACCAGGCCGGACTCGGCTTTCTCGACGCTACCGGTCAATCATCGAAGGGGCTGCTCGAGTTCTTCCGCATTCTCGAGAACGAAGATCTGCTCTCCGAAGCGCGACGCGATCCCTACCTGCGGACGCATCCCTTGACCCGACAGCGTATAGAATACGTACAGGAGCATGTCGATCACTCACGCTTCAGCGGGGTTCCCGATAAGCCCGAGTTCATCGAGATGCATAAGCGCATGGTGGCGAAACTGACCGGCTTCCTCAATCCGCCGGCCCAGACCTTGACGCAATATAAGGAGAGCGACACTTCGGTTGCGGCGCGTTACGCCCGCGCGGTCGCCTACTACCGCATTCCCAATATCGCCAAGGCGCTGCCGATCATCGACGGGCTGATCGCGCAGGAGCCGAAGAATCCCTATTTCCACGAATTCAAGGGACAGATGCTGTTCGAGAACGGCAAAGTCGCGGAGGCGGTCGCCCCCTACGACGAGGCGGTCCGCCTGCAACCCGATTCTGCCTTGCTGCGCACCGAACTCGGGCAGGTGCAGATCGAGGCCGACGATCCGGCGCTGACCAAGCGCGCCCTCGCCAATCTTAGCGAGGGCGTTCGCCTCGAGCCGGACAACGGCACTGCCTGGCATTTTCTCGCCGTCGCCTATGGCCGCGAGAACGATATCGGCATGTCGGCGCTCGCTCTCGCCGAGGAGGCGCTGACCGCAGGCGACAAGCAGCTCGCAGTACAGCAAGCGACACGCGCTACGCAGATCCTGAAGGCCGGAACGCCGGCGCGGCTGCGTGCCGAGGATCTCAAACGCCTGGCACGCCGCAAGGATTGATCCCCACAAAGGCCCGCTACCGTGCGATCTTCACCTTCGCGCGACGAAATCGCGCAGCGGTTGCCGTGGCGGCGTTCTTGCCACAAGATCGCATCGCGCCGCTTCCCGCGCTCTCTAACGAGAGGCTATCCATGCCCCGCCGATCGTTGATTTGCCTCATCACGACGCTCGCGCTCTGTGCCGCGTCTCCGCCAGCGCGCGCCGACGAGGTCGTGAGCCCGGCGCAGAAGAGCGCCTTCGAGCAGATCATCCGCGATTACATCCTGCAGCATCCGGAGCTGGTGTTCGAAGCGCTGCAATCGGCCGAGGACAAGATGAAGGCGCAGGCCGAGGCAACTGCCCGCGCCGCGATCGTCGAGAAGCGCCGGGAGCTCCTCGAGGACCCGACCTCACCGGTCGCCGGCAATCCCAAGGGCGATGTCACGATCGTCGAGTTCTTCGACTATCGCTGTCCCTACTGCAAGCAGGTCGAGCCGGCGCTTGAGACGTTGCTCAAGGAAGATCGGCAACTCCGCATCGTCTATAAGGAGCTGCCGGTTCTCGGCAAGGATTCGGTCTATGCGACGCGGGTCGCGCTTGCCGCCCGCAAGCAGGGCAAATACGAAAGGTTCCACGGCGCGATGATGGCGACCAAGGGGCAGATCGACGAGAAGGTCATTCTGCAAGTTGCCGCCACTGCCGGGCTCGACACCGAGCGCCTGAAGAGCGACATGCAGGCGGGCGAAATCGACGACATCATCAAGCGCAATTACGATCTCGCGCAGGCGCTCGAAATTCACGGCACCCCGGGCTTCGTCATCGGCGGCGAGGTCGTACCTGGGGCCATCGACATCGCGACGATGAAGCAGAAGATCGCCGCAGCTCGCAAATCCGGCTGAGCACTACTCGGCGTCCGGCTGGTTCTCCGGGCGTGCCTTCTCGAAAGCATCCTTCGCCATGCAAGTCTCGAAGACGCGTGCGATCGTCTTGTAAGGCGCCAAGTCGAGCTTGTAGCGACGCGCGTTGAAGACCTGCGGCACGAGGCAGATATCGGCGAGGCCAGGTGCGTCACCGTGGCAGAACGCGCCGGTCTGGTCGTCCTCGGCGAGAAATGCTTCGAGCGCCTGGAAGCCCTTGGCGATCCAATGGTTGAACCAACGCCCGATCGTCGCCTCGTCATGGCCGAGCGGATCGGCCAGGTAGCGCAGCACGCGCAGATTATCGAGCGGGTGGATGTCGCAGGCGATGATCTGGGCGAGCGCCCGCACCCGCGCTCGGTCAGCCGGATGGCCGGGCAGCAGCGGTGGCTCGGGATGCGTTTCGTCGAGATATTCGATGATGGCAAGCGATTGCGTGAAGACCTGGCCGTCATCTTCGAGCGCCGGCACGAGGCCCTGTGGATTGAGCGTGAGATAGGCAGGCGCGCTCTGATCGTTCCGCCGCAGATGGATGAATGCGCGCTCGGCGGAAAGACCCTTCAGATTGAGCACGATGCGGACGCGAAACGCCGCCGACGAGCGAAAGTAGTCATAGAGCTTCATGGAGCGGCTTCCTCCCGGGAACGGGGCAGCTTAGAGCGCGAGGCGGCGAGCGACAACGACGACGCGGGTCACAGCAGCAATTCCATCAGAATGACATCCACCCACGCCCCGTCGAGCATGCCGTGCTCGCGATAGATGCCAACGGTGCGGAAGCCGCAGCGCGCATAGAGCGCGCAGCCGGCCTCGTTATAGGGGAACGCCGCCAGCGCCAGTTTGTGGTATTCGAGCGCGCGTGCACTGCCGATCAGCGCCTCGAGCAGCCGGCGGCCGATGCCGGTGCCGCGCGCACCGCGCTCGACATAGAGCGAGAAATCGCCGACCGGATCGTAGCAAGCACGCGAGTTGAATGGATTGAGACTGGCCCAGCCGCACACCACCCCGGCTCGCTCGGCGACCAGCACGGGGTGGCGCGGCGAGCGAGCTTCCAGCCAGGCGCGGCGCTCGTCCGGCGTGCGCAGCATGGTTTCGAGCGTCGCCTGACGATCCTCGATACCCTGGTTGTAGATGCGGCAGATTGCTGCGGCATCGGCGAGGATGGCCGGCCGGATGACAAGCGTGTCTTGCGGGATCATTCCTACTTCCCCCTCAGAAACCATGCACACGCCGCCGCCAGCGCGCCGCCGATTCCGAGCAGGACAAAGGCCCAGCCCCATCGCGTCGGCGCCGTGCCCGGGGTGTTGCTCAGGTCGAGTACCATACCGAAGGCGAGCGGCGAGATGGCACCGGCGCCGAAGCCGAGGATCGAGCGGACGGCAAGGGCGCGGCCGAGGCGACTCGGCGCCACCGCCTCGGTCATTGCCGTCGACAGTACCGGCGAGTCGCCGAAGGCGGCAAATCCGTAAACCGCGGCGCACAGCGCGACCGCTGCTGCCGGCAAGCCGATCGTCCAGCCGAACGTGAAGGAGCAGGCGGCGCCGATAGCCGCCAGAATCATGAGAACACGCCGCCTGCCGAGCCGGTCGGAGGCGCGCCCCATGGTCAGTGCCGCACTGAAGCCGGCGAGATGGAGAAGGCCAGCGAGCCACGCCCCGGCTATCGCCGCCGTCGCCGCGTCGAGCGCGGTCGCTGCCGCGGCCGCGGTGACGAAGGCCGGCGCCCAGGCGAACAACCCAAGAAGCTCCCAGCTATGCCCGACATAGCCGATATTGAGGAGGAGGACGTCGCGGTCGGGACGTCGGGATGCGATACCACTCGCGATTTTTTGCGAGGCGATTGCACGCGCGCGCGGCACCTCGCCGTCGCAAGACGCCGCAGCGGTAAAGAGCACGGCGCCGAGAGCGGGGCCGATCGCGCAACTGAGAAACGCCGCTTCATACCCCCAATGGGCCAGCGCCGTCCCCGATAGCGCGAGCGAGCCGACATAGCCGAGCGCGGAGCTGGCGAGCAGCCAGCCGATGGCGGCGCCGCGGCGCTCGACCGGGTAGCGCTCGGCCATCAGCATGATCGCCGGCGTGTAGGTACCGGCCTGACTGATCCCGACCAGTGCGAAGAGGAGGACGGCGGCATCGTGCGAGCGGGCGAGAAGCGCGAAGCCAAGGGCGGCGACGGCGGCGAGCCATGACGACGCGAGGAGGATTCGGCGCGCACCGACGTGGTCCGCCAGCCAGGACACCAGCGGCAACGCCACGGCATTCGCCGCATTGAAGGCGGTCTGCACCGATCCGGCAGCGGTCGCGCTCATCGACCAGTGAACGATCAGCGCCGGGATGCTGGCGGCATAGGTCATGCTGATCAGCATCGTGCCGAACCGGCCGAGGCAGATCAGCGTCAGCCACGCGGATGGCTGCTCGCGCAGGGTGGCGAAGGCGGACCGGACTTGCATGACGGCGTCAGCTTGCCGCCGCGGCGCAGATAAGAGAAATTAATTGATCTGATGGAAAACAAAAGCAAAACTTTGATATGCGAAACCTTAACCTCGATCAAGTCGAGGCGTTCCGCGAAGTCGTGGCGCTCGGCAGCTTCTCAGCTGCGGCCCAGCGGCTCAATCTCACCCAACCGGCGATCAGTCTGCAAATCAAGCAGCTCGAGACCCGTCTCGGCGTCCGCCTGATCGAGCGGATCGGTAAACGCGCGTTCGCCACCGCCGCCGGGCGCGACCTTCTCGTGCATGGGCGGCGGCTGTTCGACGAGGCGGCAGCGGCGCTAGCGACGGCGCGCCGGCATCGCGGCGGCATCACCGGACGCGTGCGCATCGGCGCCGGTGCCACTGCCTGCATCTACATCCTGCCCGCGGCCCTACGCGAGCTCACCATCGCTTATCGCGAACTCGAGATCGCCGTCACGACAGGGAATACCGACGAGATCGTCCGCGCGGTCCACGATAACACGCTCGATCTCGCGCTGGTCACCATGCCGACGATCATCAGGCCGGTTCATCGAGAGCGGTTAGTCGTCGCGCCGCTCCTCGAAGAGAAACTGGTCGCGGTCCTACCGCCGGCGGACGAGGCGCCGGCGCGGCTCCGCCCGAAGCACTTCGCCGGCCCGCCGCTCATTCTCTATGAACGCGGCGGCACGACGAGCCGAATTATCGAAGCGTGGTTCGCCGGTGCCGGCATCGCCCCGAAACCGATCATGGAACTCGGCAGCGCCGAGGCAATCAAGCGTCTCGTCGGCATCGGACTCGGCCGCTCGATCCTACCGGAGATCAGCGTGCGCGCCGAGATGACGGCGGGCGAGCTGTCGACACGCCCCTTATCCCCCGCCCTCGCTCGAACCCTCGCCCTTGTCCATCGTCGGGATAAACCGGTCGAGCCTTATCTCGAGGTGACGCTCGCCGCGCTTAGCCGCTGTGGCGACCGGTCCTGCTAGTCGGGTCCCCGTCGCGGAACAAGACAGCTGGGGAGATGTTGGTAATCGCGTGGAGAATTCTGCCCGTTGCTGTGAAGCGCGACGAGGCGACACGATGGAACGATTTGGAGGTATCTCGATGCCACGCGGAGAGAAGTCGAAAGATACCGGCAAACAGCGGCGCCAAGCCGAGCACATCGAAGAAGGCTACGAGCGGCGTGGTGTCGGCAAGGACGAGGCTGAACGCCGCGCTTGGGCAACGGTGAACAAGACGACCGGCGGCGGAAAGAAGCGCGGATCCGGCGTCGGCAAGCGGACTAACAAGGCGCCGGCGCGCAAGGGTGGTCGGTCGGGCGGCGCGGCCGCTGCCGCCCGGTCCAGCAGGGCTCGGCTTCGGCCAAGAAAGCGGCGCGAACGCGGGCGCGCAGGGCGTCGACAAGGAAGTCGGCGTGATACGAAAGGCTGGAGCGTCGATCAGCCCGGCGGTGTGAACCTAACGACCGTCTGCTCGATCGCGCCGAAGATCGAGTTGCCGGCAGCGTCGAGCATCTCGATGCGCACGCGGTCGTCGAACTTGAGGAACGGCGTCTTCGGCTGACCGCTTTCGATCGTCTCGATCATGCGCCGTTCCGCGAGGCACGACGAGCCGGCGGCGGGATCGCGATTCGAAACGGTGCCCGAGCCTATGATAGTTCCGGCCTCGAGCTCGCGGGTCCGCGCGGCATGGGCAATCAGTGTCGGGAAGTCGAAGTTCATGTCGGTACCGGCATTCGGGCGACCGAGCAGATTGCCGTTGAGATGGCTGACAAGCGGCAGATGGACGGTGCGCCCATCCCACGCTGTGCCGAGCTCGTCCGGCGTCACCGCAACTGGCGAGAACGACGTCGCCGGTTTCGCTTGGAAGAATCCGAAACCCTTGGCGAGCTCGTTGGGGATCAGGTTTCTGAGGCTGACGTCGTTGACAAGCATCACGAGCTTGATGTGCCGTCCGGCGCTCGCGGGCGCGATGCCCATGGGGACATCATCGGTGATGACCGCGACTTCCGCCTCGAGATCGATCCCCCACGCTTCATCGGCGGCGAGAATGTCATCGCGCGGCCCGATGAAGCTATCGGAGCCGCCCTGATACATCAGGGGATCGCCGTAGAGGCTTGCCGGCATCTCCGCCTTGCGTGCTTTGCGCACGAGTTCGGCATGATAAAGATAGGCCGAGCCGTCGGCCCATTGATAGGCACGCGGCAACGGCGACGCCGCCGCGATCGGATCGAAGGGCACGGCTTCATGCAACTGGCCATGATCGAGCAGGTGAGCGATCGCGCGCAGCTCGGTCTCGCACACTGCCCAGTCGTCGAGCGCCGCCTGTAGACTGCGCGCGATATTTGGCACGGCAATGGCGCGCGTGAGATCGCGGCTGACGACAACGAGAGTCCCGTCGCGCCCGCCCACCTTGAGACTGGCGAGCTTCAAGGATTGCTCGCCGACGCGCGCCAGCTCTCGGCGTAGCCGGCGAACTCCACCCCCTCGGGCAGGGTGGCAATGTCGAGCGCGTCGCGCGCATCGATCATCACCGCTACCTCGTCTGTCTCCCCCTTCTTCGGCGTGAACATGCCCTGCAGCGCCTTGGGGTGTGGCCCATGGGTGAAGCCGCACGGATGCAGCGTCACCATCCCGGGATGGATGTTATCCCGCGAGAAAAAGCTGCCGCGATGGTAGAAGATCATCTCGTCGAAATCATCGTTGTTGTGGAAAAATGGCACCTTGAGCGCACCGGGATCGCTCTCGAAGGGGCGCGGCACGAAGGTGCAGACCACGAAGCGCCCGGCCAGGAAGGTGGTGTGTACAGAAGGCGGTAGATGATAACGGTGGCTCATTACCGGGCGCAGATCGCGCCAGTTGATGCGCACCGGCGCAAGGTCGCCCTTCCAGCCGATCGCGTCGAGCGGGTTGAATGGGTAGGTCACCGTCGAGAGGTGATTGCGCCGTTTGACGTCGACGCGCCAAGCGCCATCAGCCTTCTGTTGTGCAGTAAAGGCGGCATCGATCGCCGGTACGTCGAGCATGGCGGGATCGAAGATCGCGTGGGCGCCGAGCATGCCCTTGTCGGGCAGGCGGTAGCTGTCGTTCGTCGCCTCGATGAGGAGAACGGTCACGGGACCATCGCATTCGATCCGCCACATCGTGCCGCGGGGCAGTACGATATAATCGCCGTCGCGAAATCGCAGATGGCCGAAATCGCAGAACAGGCTGCCGCTGCCCTCGTGGACGAAGATCAGCTCGTCGCCGTCGCCGTTGCGCACCAGGCGATCCATGCGTCCTTCGGTGCGCCATTGCCGAAAGCGCAGATGCGCGTTCGACAGCACGGCGTCGGCCTCCCACGGTGAGGCGGCAATCGAGTTGATTCGGGTGAGGTCGAAAGCACGTGGGCGCAGCGGCCCTTCCCAGCTCGTCCAGCCGGTCGGCGGATGGATGTGATAGAACTGCGTCGCAGGCCCGAAAAAACCCTCCTTACCCATCTCGCGCTCATAGGTGCCGGAGGGCAGATCGGCGTGCGCCTGGCGAGAGGCGGTGCCCTCGATGCGCGGGAAGCTGATCCAGCTTTTCATCGCCTCACTCCTTCAAGACGCCGCGTCGAATCTGATCGAGCTCGATCGATTCGAAGAGGGCTTGGAAATTACCCTCGCCGAAGCCTTCATTGCCTTTGCGCTGGATGATCTCGAAGAAGATCGGGCCGATCACCGTTTGCGTGAAGATCTGCAGCAACAGGCCGCCGCCTTCAGTCGGCGCGCCATCGATCAAGATGCGGCCCTCCGCCAGGCGCGCGAGATTCTCGCCATGGCCCGGTAGCCGCGCATCGACAGTCTCGTAGTAGGTATCGGGCACGGTCTGGAACGGCACGCCGCGCGCGCGCAACGCCGA
>WNFC01009789.1_pt1 | contig 10622 bp, 6 predicted proteins | sample 5400541 | NCBI WGS metagenome assembly WNFC01 (sample SAMN13153342, study PRJNA577476) | soil metagenome | isolation source: 120 cm saprolite under Douglas fir tree site 2 hole 2 replicate 1 | place: USA:California | collected 2015-04-18
TCTTGCAACGGCTCGAGCTACCGTACCAGGTGATGGTCTTGTGCACGGGTGATCTCAGCTTCGCCATGACCAAGACCTATGACCTGAACGCGTGGGCGGCCGGGTCAGCCGAATGGCTCGAGGTGTCGTCGATCTCGAATGCCAACGACTACCAGGCGCGGCGGGCCAACATCCGCTTCCGACGTGAAGCTGGTGGACGGACCGAGTATCCGCACACGTTGAATGGGTCTGGCGTGGCGCTGCCGAGAACGCTGATCGCAATCCTCGAGAACAATCAGCAGCCCGACGGCTCGGTCGTGATCCCCCGCGCGTTGCGGCCCTATATGCACGGCATGGAAGTGATTCGACCGTCTGTTTAACCCCGCGTTTGTTACCCTCATGGGCTATGGCGACTACGGCGGAGCCGCGCGCATCGAAGCTGGACGACCTGCAAAAGCTGGTCGCCCTGTGCAAGCGGCGCGGCTTCGTCTTCGCCAGCGCCGAGATCTACGGTGGCTTTGCCAATACCTACGATTACGGCCCGCTCGGCGCGCTGCTCAAGAACAACGTCCGCGACGCCTGGATCAGGACCAATATCCAGCGCCGCGATGACGTCGACCTGATCGACGCGGCGATCATCACTGCACCGCGCGTCTGGGAGGCGTCGGGCCACGTCAAAGAGTTCGCCGACCCACTCGTGCAGTGTCTGGGCGAATGCAAGAACCGCTATCGCGCCGATCAGGTCGTCGGACCAAAGTGCCCGAATTGTGGCGGCCCGCTGAGCGAAGCGCGCATGTTCCACACGATGTTTCGGACGCAGGTCGGACCCGTCGAAGACGCGGACAACATGGCGTATCTACGCCCTGAAACCGCCCAGGGCATGTTCGTCAACTTCGCGAATGTCGCCACCACGATGCGGCGCAAACTGCCGTTCGGGATTGCCCAGGTTGGCAAAACATTCCGCAACGAGATCACGCCGGGTAATTTCGTGTTCCGCACGCTCGAGTTCGAAGCAATGGAAGTCGAATACTTCGTCGAGCCGGGCACCGACGCGGAGTGGTTCGACTACTGGGTCGCCGAGCGCGAACGCTGGTATCACGAGCTCGGGATTCGGCCAGAGAACCTGCGGCGTTACGAGCACCCCGCGGAAAAGCTGTCGCACTACTCGAAACGGACCATCGATATCGAATATCGGTTTCCGTTTGGCGACGGCTGGGGTGAGCTGGAAGGCATCGCCAACCGCAGTAAGGGCCCGGACAACACCAGCTGGGATCTCTTTCAGCACGAGCAGGCCAGTGGCCAACGCTTGACACTCTTTGACGAAACCAAGAAACAGCACATTCGGCCTGGGGTCGTCGAGCCAGCCGTCGGTCTCACGCGCGCGACCCTGACGTTCCTGATCGACGCCTACGACGAGGAAGTGCTCGACGCCGAGAAGAACGACGTCCGGACGGTGCTGCATCTGCACCCGGCGCTGGCGCCTTACAAAGCGTGCGTTCTGCCGCTGTTCCGCAAGCCCGACCTCGTTCGCGTGGCGCGCGGTGTGTACGAGGACCTGCGCCGCCGCTGGATGATCACGTACGACTCGGGCAGCAACATCGGCAAGCTGTATCGCCGCCAGGACGAGATCGGCACGCCGTTCTGCATCACCGTCGATTTCCAGACGCTCGAGGACGATAAGGTCACCATCCGCGAGCGCGACAGTATGGATCAGTCCCGCTTCGGCCGCGTGCCCATCGCCGAGCTGCGCGGTTGGCTGGACGCCCACCTGGATTACTAAAGAGACAAGAGGTACACACGATGGCTGTTGAGGTCAAGCAAGGCGCAGCCACCGCTGCCCCGAGCGACGGGACCGCGGGTGCGCCGTGGGTCTATATGGCGGCAGACGCCCCCGCGACCAATCGAGACTTGTTGGGCGGCAAGGGTGCTGGCCTGGCGGCGATGACCCAGGCTGGCCTACCGGTACCACCCGCGTTCACCATCACCACGGCTGCCTGCAACGCCTATCAGAGCGCCGGCGGACAGTTCCCGGCTGGCCTGTGGGAACAAACACTGGCCGCCCTGGAGCAGATCGAGCAGAAGTCGGGACGCAAGCTCGGCGACGCTGCGAATCCGTTGCTGGTCTCGGTTCGCTCGGGTGCCCGCGAATCAATGCCGGGCATGATGGACACGGTCCTGAACCTCGGACTCAACGACGATACGGTCGCCGGCCTGGCGCGCCAGACGGCCAACGAGCGTTTTGCTTGGGATGCCTATCGACGGTTCGTCCAGATGTTCGGCCGCATCGTGCTCGACGTCGAAGGCCTCGACAAGGCCTTCGAGCAAGCGCGCGATGCCACGGGTGCGAAGCAGGACACGGACCTGAACGCGCAGCAGCTGCGCGAGATCACCCAACAGCTGAAGTCGCACGTTCAGACGCACGCCGGAACGCCTTTTCCGACGGATGTGCGAGAGCAGCTCGAGCTAGCCATCAAGGCCGTCTTCAGTTCGTGGATGGGCAAGCGCGCGGTGGACTACCGCAACCAGTTCAAGATTCCGCACGATCTCGGCACGGCCGTCAACGTGGTGACGATGGTCTTCGGCAACATGGGCGACGACTCGGGCACCGGCGTCGCGTTCACACGCGATCCGTCAACGGGCGCAAAGCAGCTCTATGGCGAGTTCCTGCCCAATGCGCAGGGCGAGGACGTCGTGGCGGGCATTCGGACGCCGAAGAAAATCTCGGAGATGCAGGCCGTCTGGCCCGAGGTGTATCGGCAGTTCGAAGAGATCGCCGATCGGCTGGAGCAGACGTACAAGGACGTCCAGGATCTGGAGTTCACCGTCGAGCGTGGCAAGCTCTATATGCTCCAGACCCGCAACGCCAAGCGGACTGGTAAAGCCGCGGTGGTGACAGCGGTCCAGATGGTGGCTGAGGGGCTGATCACCAAAGACGAAGCCTTGCGCCGCATTCAGCCGATGCACGTGCAGCAGATCCTGGTGCCGCAGTTCAACCCGGACTCCAAGAAGAAGGCGGGTGCGGTCATCGGGCGGGGTCTGGCGGCATCACCGGGCGCGGCGGTCGGCAAGATCGTGTTCGACCCGGATCGGTCGGCCGAGATGGCCGCGGCGGGCGAGCCGGTCATCCTCACCCGCAAAGAAACCTCGCCCGAAGACTTCCACGGCATGGCGCCGGCTGTCGGCATTTTGACCTCGCGCGGAGGCTCGTCGAGTCACGCCGCGGTCGTCGCCCGCCAGATGGGCAAGCCGTGTATCGCCGGTGCCGAAGAGATCGATATCGACGTTGCCAACCAGACGCTGACCGCCAACGGCACCACGCTGCACGAGGGCGATTGGCTGTCGCTGGATGGCACGACGGGCGAGGTCTTCGCTGGCCGCATCTCGACTATCGAGCCAGATTTTAAACGCGAGACCGAATTGATCACCCTCCTGAAGTGGGCCGACGAGACGCGCACGTTGGGCATCTGGGCCAATGCCGATACCCCGGACGAAGTCGCGCGCGCCCGATCGCTCGGGGCCAGCGGAGTGGGCCTGGTACGCACGGAACACATGTTCCGCGAGGAAGGCCGACCGCCCATTGTCCAGGAGATGATTCTGGCGGCGCCGGATGCCAAACGCGGTGACCCGCAGGCCCGCGAGATCTACCTGTCTTCACTCGAAGCTCTGGGCAAATTTCAAACAGGCGACTTCTACGGCATCCTCAAAGCCATGGACGGCTTGCCGGTCGTCATCCGCCTGATCGATCCGCCGCTGCACGAGTTCCTGCCCAAGCACGACAAGCTGCTCGAGGAGGTCACCCGGGCGCAGGCGCTGGGCGAAACAGGCGCCGAGGTCGAAGAAAAAGAGCGCCTGCTCGAAGCTGTGTCGCGCATGCACGAGCAGAATCCAATGCTCGGGCTGCGCGGTTGTCGGCTGGGCATCCTGTTCCCAGAGATCGTCGAGATGCAAGTCAAAGCGATCGCTCAGGCAGCCGCGCGGCTGAAGAAGGAAGGCCTGAACCCGATTCCCGAGATCATGATTCCGCTCGTCGGTACTCGTAACGAGATGGCTTTGGAGAGAGAGCGCCTGGAAGGTGTCGTCACCGGCGTCTTCAGCGCCGAAGGCGTGCAGGTAGCCTACAAGTTCGGCGCGTGCATGGAGGTGCCCCGCGCTTGTCTGGTCGCCAGCCAGATTGCCGAGAAGGCCGAGTTTTTCTCCTACGGCACCAACGATCTGACCCAGACCACCTATGGCTATTCGCGCGACGATGCCGAGGGCAAGTTCCTGGGCGACTACCTCGCCGAGAAAATCCTGCCCCACAACCCTTTCCAGTCGATCGACCGCGAGGGTGTCGGCGAGCTGGTCAAGATTGGCATCGAGCGTGGCCGCAAGCAACGAGCCGGCCTCGAGGTCGGCATCTGCGGCGAGCAGGGTGGTGATCCCGCCTCGATCGCCTTCTGCCATGAGGTGGGCATGAACTACGTGAGCTGCGCGCCGGGCCGCATCCCGGTCGCGCGCCTGTCTGCCGCGCAGGCGGCTCTGGGACATACGCCCACCGATCGTTGAACCCCTTCGATTGGAGCGCACGGTCTCACCCCGAGGTTCGCCAGCGAACGGAGGAGCGCGAGGAGCAGCTGAGTAAATTCGCTGCGCGCTCGCGCGAAAGCCCAGATCGCGATCACCCGGAAGAGCCCGATCCGATGCGTACGGCGTACCAGATCGACCGCGACCGGGTGATTCACTCGAAGGCGTTCCGTCGGCTCAAGCACAAGACGCAAGTCTTCATCGCCCCGGTCGGCGACCACTACCGCACGCGCTTGACCCACACCATGGAGGTGATGCAGGTTGCGCGGTCCATCGCGCGCGGCCTCAACCTGAATGAAGACCTGACCGAAGCCATCGCCTTGGGCCACGATCTCGGTCATACACCGTTCGGCCACGCCGGCGAGTATGCCCTCGGCGCGTGCCTGGCGAATGGCTTCCGGCACAACGAGCAGAGCGTGCGCGTCGTGGAGGTCCTCGAGAAGGATGGCCGGGGCTTGAACCTGACCCAGGAGGTCCGCGACGGCATCCTGAAGCATTCGAAGCTGCGCGAGAGCATCGCCGCCGAAGGTTGGGGTATCGCCGCGACGCTCGAAGGCCAGATCGTCAAAATTGCCGATAGCCTGGCCTATCTGAACCACGATATCGACGATGCCATTCGCGCCGGGGTCATGTCTGTGGACGAGCTACCGGCGCGGACAAATGAGGTTTTCGGCAAGACGTCAGGCTCGCGCATCACCGCGTTCGTGACCGACGTCGTCGATTTCAACTGGCGCGTTGCGACTGGCGAGGGCATCACGTGGCGTGACGCGGTTGGCAACGGCGTCGCCATCGGCATGAGCCCGCCAGTGCTCGAGGTCGTGGACGAGCTGCGCGAGTACATGTTCAGCACCGTGTATACGGACTCCGCGGCCAAAGAAGACGACCCGAAGACGCACTTCGTCGTCCAGAAGTTGTTCGAGTACCTGAGTACGCACCCGGCTGATCTGCCTGCCGAATGGGCTGACAACCCGCGTCACGATCCGATCGAGCGCCGCGTCGCGGATTACATTGCCGGCATGACCGATCGCTACGCGATCCAGGTGTTCGAGCGTTTCTACGTTCCGGGCCCCTGGGCAGTTCTTAGCTAGGGGCTAGGGGCTAGGGGCTAGGGAGGTACGAGGTCGCCAGTCGGCAGTCCGCAGCGCCTTCGGGCGATATCTCATTGTTGGCAGCTGATAGCCGGCCCTAGCCCCTAGCCCCCAACCCCTAGCCCCTAGGGTGCTACTCTCTCCCGCACGGGACCGCCCCGTGAGCAGCGTCACTGACGAGATCAAAGCCCGCGTCGACCTGGTCGAGCTCATCGGCCGCACGGTGCGGTTGAAACGCGTCGGCTCGCAGTTCAGCGGTCTGTGTCCTTTCCACGTCGAGAAGACGCCCTCCTTTTACGTTCGTCCGCAGACACAGTCGTGGCACTGCTTCGGCTGCAACAAGAGCGGCACCGCCTTCGATTGGGTGATGGAGCGCGAGCACCTCGAGTTCGGCGAGGCGCTGCGTACTCTGGCCACCATGACCGGCGTCGCGCTGCCCGAACACCGCGATCCAGAGGCCGAAGACCAGGCGCGGCGGCTGCAGACCATCCTCGAGCGCGCGCAAACCTTCTATCAAGGTTTGCTGTGGGGCTCAACGGGCGGTCGCGCGCGTACGTACCTCCAAAACCGCGGGCTCGAGGACGACACGCTGAAAGCGTTCGGACTGGGTTATGCGCCCGCGGGCAATGGTCTGCTGCGCTACCTCGAACACGACGGTTTTTCCGAGCAGGAGCTCCTGGCCGCCGGCGTCATCAGCGTCTCGGACGACGGTCGGCCGTTCGACTTCTTTCGCGAACGCGTCCTTTTCCCAATTCGTGACGGTCAGGGCCGCACGATCGCTTTTGGTGGGCGTTCATTAGACGATGACGCCAAGCCGAAGTACCTCAACTCGCGCGAGACGCTCCTCTTTCACAAGCAAGAGACCCTCTTCGCGTTCGACCTGGCCCGAAAGCCGATGGCTCAAGAGCGCCAGGTGGTCATCGTCGAGGGCTACATGGATGCCGCGATGGCCCACCAGCACGGGTACCGCAACGTGGTGGCGACGTTGGGCACGGCCGTGACGGAGCGCCACTTACGTTTGCTGCGCCGTCAGGTGGACGAGATCGTCCTGGCGTTGGACGCCGACGCGGCGGGCCAGGCGGCAACCTGGCGCGCCTTGCAGGTGGCCGATGAGAGCTTGCGCACCGGGCTCACACCAGTCGTCGGGCCGAATAGGCGCCAGCAGCGTTTCGTCGCGGATCGGACCGTCCGGCTGCGCGTCCTGGCGCTGCCAAATGAGAAGGATCCAGACGATCTGATCCGCTCGAATCCGAACGCCTGGCCGACGGTCGTCAAAGCCGCGCTGCCCGTCGTCGACTTCGTCTTGCAGCGACTGGAAGTGCGCCACGACCTGAAGACGGCACAGGGCAAAGCCGCCGCCGCCGACGAAATTGCCGAGGTCCTCGCTGGGATCGCGAACCCGATCGAACAGGACTCGTACACCAATGAGGTCGCCACTCGGCTCGGAGTGGAGTCAGAGGCGGTACGTCGTCTGCTGAAAGGAAAGCAGCGGCGCAAGCTCGGCGGCAGTTCGCCGTCGACGGAGTTTTCGCCGGCTCTACCAAGACCCACCCGGGTGCGCGGCGATGCGCTCGACGACTATATGCTCGCGCTGGTCATGCGGCTCAAGGAGGTCCCCCTGGAGAAGCCGCCGGAGGAGCCGCTCGAGCCCGAGTTCGTCCTGTCTGAAAGCCGAGCGCTCTACCGCGCCCTCGGCGGCGAGATCCCACCCGAGCTCGAACCCTACCTCGCCCGTGCGCAAAGCCACCTGTCCGATGTCAGCCGCTTGTCCACACGCGATTTGATGAGAGATCTGGAAGAAACGCGTTTACGTATCAAGCAACGGCTGCTGAAACAACAGATTGAGCGCATCCATTCATTGGGGGATGACGACGAAGTTCGCAGATTGACGGGACAGCTGATCGAGCTGGCACAAAGTATGGGTGCCATCGACCAGCAGCTCCCGCCAAAGGCAGGCGCCGCATGACAACACGAAGCCAAGCGAAGGCTCACGACAAGCCACAGAAAACGGTCGATCCGCCAGATGCACCCGAGGTGATCAAGGACCCCGCCATCCTGACCTCGGCGTGGATTGCCGGACCGCATCCCGCCGCGCTGGCCGAAATCGAGGTGGCCGAGGAGATCGAGCCGCCCACGCCCGTTCCGACGCGCGCCGAGGGCGATGGCTTCGAAGACCACGTCCGCATGTACTTGCGCGAAATCGGCACGGTGCCATTGCTGACCTGGGACGGTGAAAAGCGCCTCGCCCGGGCCATGGAGGCCGGCAACTACCTGCAGGACGTCATTCGTCCACCCGCCGAAGCCGCTGGCGCCCCCAGTGTGCCGGCGATGTACCACGAGCTCTTTGCCCATCTGCGCGTCGTCTACCGATTCGCTCTGGCAGACGCGCGCGTGGATGTGTCCGCGGCGGATGGCTGGGATGCCTTGCGGCGCGCGGCTCGGCTGGCGGATATCGACCCCGAGCATTTGCGTGCCGTGGCACAGTTAGCCGAGGCGCCGCTCGAAGAGACCGAGCGCGGCATGGTCGTCGCGTCGATCGTCAGCCACATCATGCCTGACGAATTGCTGCGCTGGTGCGCCGCGCACGACGTCGACGGCGAGCTGCCGGACGCGGCTGTATTCCAGGCCGAATTCCTGGCCGATGCCGATCCAGACCTGCTCGACGATGCGCTGGCTCAGATCGAGTACGAGTCCAATCGCGCCCGCCGCGACCTGATCGAGGCCAATCTGCGCCTGGTCGTCTCAGTGGCCAAGAAGTATGTCGGCCGGGGCATGTCTCTTCTGGACCTTATCCAGGAAGGCAACATCGGGCTCATGCGGGCTGTGGAAAAATTCGAGTTCCGCAAGGGTTACAAATTCAGCACCTACGCCACGTGGTGGATCCGTCAGGCAATCACCCGCGCGATTGCGGACCAGGCGCGCACGATCCGTATTCCGGTGCACATGGTCGAGACGATCAACAAGCTGTCGCGCATCTCGCGGCGGTTGGAGCAGGACATTGGCCGGGAACCAGCTGACGAAGAGCTCGCCGCCGAGCTCGACCTGCAAGCCGACCGCGTGCGCGAGATCAAGAAGGCAGCCCAGGAGCCGGTGTCACTGGAGATTCCAGTCGGGTCCGAAGACGACAGCCACCTGGGCGACTTCGTCCCCGATGAAGCGTCGCTCAGCCCGGCGGACGTGGCGACGCGGCAGATGCTCAAAGAGCAGATGGACGACGTGCTCGACTCGCTGACCAGCCGCGAGCGACGCGTCCTGCAATTACGTTTCGGTCTCGAAGATGGCCGCCAGCGCACGCTCGAAGAAGTCGGCCGCGAATTCGGCGTCACCCGCGAACGAATTCGGCAGATCGAAGCCAAAGCGCTGAGAAAACTGCGCCATCCGACACGATCGCGCAAGTTGCGCGACTACTTCGATCACTGACGGGAGTTGGTAAGCCCACTTCCGGTCAAGCCCCTCCTCACGGTAAGATTGGCCCAACCGCCGTGCAAGTGTGGAGCTTCGCCTCAGGCAGCGATGGCAACTGCTATCTGCTCGAGTCCGAAGGGACCGCCGTCCTGGTCGAATGCGGGCGGCCGTACAGCCAGATCCTGGACTTCCTGGCTGCCACAGGCGTCGAGCCCGAAAGTCTGGCCGGCATTCTGCTGACCCACGCCCACGGCGATCACAGTCGTTCGGCGCGGTTTTTTTCGCAGGAGCATGGCGTGCCAATCTACGCCTCAATCGGCACGCTCGGCGCGCTCCAGCTGCAGAACCGTTCACTTGGCCGGCCGATGCAGTCCGGCAAGACGTACCAGGTCGGCCAGATGGACTTAAAACCCTTCGCGGTGCCGCACGACTGTCGCGAGCCGCTCGGCTTTCGCTTCGAGTCCGGCACCGGCCGTGCCGGCATCGCCACCGACCTGGGCTGGGTGCCACCCAACGTGGCCAAGCAGTTCCGCGACCTGGATCTGCTCGTGCTCGAGGCCAACTACGATCCGCATCTGCTCGAGACGGGCACCTACCCGCACTTCCTCAAGCGGCGCGTCTCCGGGGCGTACGGCCACCTGTCCAATGCCGCGGCGGCCGAAGCCATCGCCGTCTGCGGCGATCGCGCGCCACACGTGGTCTGGCTGGCCCACCTCAGCGAGCAGAACAATTCACAGAAACACGCGCTGCAAACCGTGGCGCGCGTCCTGCGACGGCACGGCCTGAGCCGAGTGTCGATCAGGACCACGCACCACCGTCGGTCGAACTTGCGCTGGACCAGCAACGTCGCTCGCGAACGCCAACTTCCGCTATTCGCCTGACCGCGCGCGTCAGTAGCGCTAGCATCCTCTCAACCTATGCCTCCGCGCTCGAGCGATCAGATCCGCGCCGACTTCATCGAGTTCTGGCTCGAACTGGGCAGCCACCTGCAGCCCTCCTCGAGCCTGATTCCCTACAACGACCCGACCGTCCTGCTCACCACGGCGGGCATGCAGCAGTTCGTGCCGTATTTGCTAGGCAAGGAGCGCCCGCCGTACACACGCTACGTGTCGGTCCAGAAGTGCTTCAGGACGTCGGACATCGACGAAGTGGGCGATCGCAGCCACCTGACGTTCTTCGAGATGCTCGGCAATTTTTCCATCGGCGACTACTTCAAAAAGGAAGTCATCCCGTGGGCGCTCGAGTTTTCGACCAGGCATCTTGGCCTCGACCAGGAGAAGCTGTGGATCACGATCCACGAATCTGACGACGAAGCCAACGAGATCTGGCTCGAAGCTGGGATCCCGCGGGAGCGCATCAAGCGTTTTGGCGACGAGCACAACTGGTGGGGCCCACCTGGCAAGAGCGGACCCTGTGGACCCAACAGCGAGCTGTACTACGAGCAAGGTCCAGGCTTCGGCTGCGGTTTTCCCGAAGATCCGCCTGACTGTGACTGCGGTCGACTCGAGTTCTGGAACCTCGTCTTCATGCAATACAACCAGGACGAAAACGGCGTGCGCACGTTGTTGCCCAAGAAGAACGTCGACA
>WNFC01009791.1_pt1 | contig 10620 bp, 8 predicted proteins | sample 5400541 | NCBI WGS metagenome assembly WNFC01 (sample SAMN13153342, study PRJNA577476) | soil metagenome | isolation source: 120 cm saprolite under Douglas fir tree site 2 hole 2 replicate 1 | place: USA:California | collected 2015-04-18
AGCTGCACGTCCTTTGACATGACAGGACCGCTGCTTACCGCGAGCGCCGCAACGGCAAGCATCGCGTAAATGCGGTGGGGGCACGGTTGGGCAAACTTACCTTCCACTCCCACAATTGCTTCGCGTCACGCTTGCGCGATTGCGTCATCTCGGCAGCTTACTGCCAGTCGCCGGCATTCGTCACGAATACCCCACACTTCCTTATGCTCTCCGATTTGGAGGCACCGCGGATACGAAGCTGGCTGCGTAGCACACCCAACTTTTGGTTACTCTTCAAGTCCTCGGGACGCCGAGCTTAGGGGCAGCAACTACAGCTTCCCGCCATTCTGACTCGATCCGTCAATAATCTCTATCGCACGCTGAGTGTCCGCTATGGCATCTTCGAGCATATTGCGAATGTCCGAGGGCGATGCATTTACGTCGATCTGACGCATGAGAAAGTCGAGCTTTGTGCGCGAAAGCCATGCCTTGTGGCGGGCAAATTCGGCAATGATTCCGGGCTCCTCCCAACCAACGATCGAATCTCGAGTTGGGTCGGGTAGAGCAACGTCGCGCGAGACATAGCCGATGACCATCGTGTTGCGTTCTCCACGACGCTCCAATCGCGTCGCCCGATGAACGACCATCGTGCCCTGCTGAAACATAGCAGAGCCTGCGGCGGGAAACTGGACGCCTATCACTCGCTCCATGGGCAAGTCTCTGCGAGTCGGGGCGGTCAGGTTCTCGGGACCGCTTTCGAGCAGCGAGGCCGCTTCCTGTCTGGTGCCGCGAAAGAACTGGAACTGCCCTCCGCTGAAGCTTGCCGGATCACTGGCAAGTACCACGCAGTCGAGCCCGATTGAGTCCGTATGCCAGGTGTCCACGGCCTTGCTGAGATCATCGGGCGCATAGTTTATGTAGACCTGCTGCGAGGGCATGCTATGAGGCAAGAGTTCGCAGCCGGCGATTTCCGAAAAAAAAGCGGTGATGTCTGGGCAATTGCAGAGATCGCGCAGGAAGCTCGATCGATATACGCCACCAGCAAGATAGTTGGCGGTTCTATCGCCAGCTTGCCTGCTGCCTCTGAGCGCCAGTGCCACAGTCCGCGCAGCTTCTGCACCGTCTTCGCTCAGCAGACGAATCGGACCCGCGATTGCGACCTGGCTGGCGCATTTCTTCGCCTCCTCTTTGGTGTAGCCAAAATCGTCCAGGGTCCAGAGTTGCGAGGGTGGTTCGAGAGCGAGGTGTCGCTTCGGATCGAAAACAGGTTCGTCGCGCAGCTGTCCATAGCCGGACGGGCGTGTTGAGGGCAGTGATAGATGGTCAGCTAGCATGATACAGCCTCGATGTGAGTCGAACAGTAGCCGCCCAGTACGAACACCATCGAATGAAAGACGGCCCGGGCGAATTCACCGTCGGACAGGGTACACTGCCTCCCACGTATTCAACAATGATTGGCGCCAGTGCCTGAAATGGGCGCGGCGCTCTTACTCCAACCGGACAAGCTGCGGGTGGTGCGATTTGCTGCCGACCGTTAAATGGCGCCAGTAGTCACCCAAGTCACCCACATGCGCGCTCATGCGAAAGCCTCGTGCATCCAACAGCACGCTCGTTTCAGCCAACATAGCCGGGCTGCCGCAGATCATCACGCGATCATCGACCGGGTCGAGCGCCGGCATCCCGATTGACTCGAACAGCTCACCCGTCTCGATCAACGACGTGATTCGCCCTTGATGCCGAAATCGCTCACGCGTCACCGTCGGCACATACACCAATTGCCTGCGCACCCGTTCCCCGAGATATTCATGATGCGTGAGTTCCCACTCGATGAAATCCCGATACGCGAGTTCGCTCCGATACCGAACCCCATGCACCAACACGACTGTCGCGAATCGCTCGTAGATCTCAGGATCCTTGATGAGACTCATGAACGGCGCAAGTCCCGTTCCCGAACCTAACAAATACAAACGTTTTCCTGGCTTCAAATCCCGCAGCAACAGCGTGCCCGTCGGCTTACGGCTCACCAGAATTTCATCGCCCGCCTTGATCGCTTGCAGCCGCGATGTCAGAGCGCCATCAGCCACCTTGATGCTCAGAAACTCCAAGCACTCTTCATGATTGGCGCTCGCAATGCTGTACGCCCGCATCAACGGCTTGCCATCGATCGGCAACCCTATCATCACGAAATGACCATTCTCGAAACGCAGGCCCGGATCGCGCGTCGTCGTGAAACTAAATACAGTTTTATTCCAGTGGTGAACGCTCAATATGCGCTCTGTGCCGATGCTCGCCATCTAGTTCATGGTCTTCCGCTGCGAATTTGGCACACATTGTGACATTCCACCTGAAGCCGCGCCAATGACCATCCGACCGATGACCATATCAAAAACTTCTTAGTCGCCTTCGCCTGTTCGCAACTCGTCGACTGATCTTCTTTCTAGGGTGGGTACCCGCGGGCCGCGAACAAATGTATTGGACCGAGGGAACAATCCACGGGGATTGTCAGCGACCCACAGGCACCCCGCGCGGCAGTGTACTGGCGCGAGAACCAGAGGCAAACACTCTTTCGTTATAAGCACACACCGTATTCAATATAAAGTGCATACCCCCTGCCTATGCTCACTATCTTCACCGTCTCGCCGCCATCTCAGCGCCCAGAGCCTGGAACAAACTCTCCACCGCCGACTCCGTGACATTGAGCGTCAACGCAACCCGCAAGCGCGCCGTCCCCACCGGCACCGTCGGCGGACGTATCGCCCTCACGTCAAAGCCGCGAGCGCGCAATCCAGCCGCCAACTCCACGGCCGCCCCATCCTCGCCCACCACGATGGGCACCACATGCGAGCCGCTACCCGTCAAACCGCAGTATCGTGACAAAGCTCGCGTCGCGCAGTCCACCCGCCGCCGCAGCTCTTCCCGCCGAGAATCGCTGCGCTCACAAAGGTCTATCGCCGCGCGCGTCACCGCCGCCACCAACGGCGACGGTGCCGTCGAAAAGATGAACGCGCGCCCTCGATTCACCAAAAACTCCTTGAGCACCCGCGGACCACACACCAACGCGCCCGCCGTACCCAAAGCCTTCCCGCAAGTGTGCACCGTCACCACGTTCTCGCGCCCCTCCAAAAAAGCCGCACGCCCCCGACCACCAGGACCGAGTACCCCCGTCGCATGCGCCTCATCGATCACCAGGACCGCCTCCCGCCGACTCGCTAACGCATCGAGTTCCGCCAAATCCGGCCCATCCCCATCCATGCTGTACAAACTCTCCACCGCGATCCACACCCGCCCCACTCCACCACCCGCCCGCCACCCGACGATCGCGTCGTCAATCGCCTGCGCATCATTGTGGCGTGCCACTACCGTCTCGGCACGAGTGCTAGCCAGTCCATCGTGCACACTCGCGTGAATCCACTCGTCGTACACCACGAGGTCCCCGCGCTGCGGCGCCGTCGCGAACAACGTCATATTCGCCGCAAAGCCACTCGCGAAATATAACGCCGACTCCGCCCCAAAATACGACGATGCCGACTCTTCCAACGCCTCATGCTCCGCATGATTGCCGCGCAACAACCGCGATCCCCCGGCGCCGACCGGTACCTGGCGGTTTACTGCATCAGCCGCCGCCTCCCGCAATTCAATCGACTGCGCCAGCCCCAAATAATCGTTCGACGCAAAGTCACTACCACCCAAACGCTCGAGCGATCGTCGTCGCCCCACGACTGACAAAAGCTTAAGATTCGCCTCCAGATCTGCAAATGGCCGCCATCGATCGCCGCCCGCCCCCTCAGGAACGCCCTCGCGGCCCCGCGTCCTCGTTATCCCCTCTGCTCCATCGTTCAATTTATTCGCAATAGTCATCTCTGTCCTTTTCATCCGCTGGCCACACACGATTGCCCGTCGACGTCCAAGACGCCGATCCTGCCCTTCAACCGCGCTCACCGCTGTTTTTCACCGTGTCAACTCGCAGCGACTACATCGACCGTCCGTGGCAGCGAAAGGTGAGGGCGATTGCCTTCGTTGACGAGAACCACGATCGGCTCGTGTGTCTGGGCTTCCGCCTCACTATAACCGGAGTATGCGCATATGATGAGCAGATCCCCCACCAGCGCCTTTCGCGCGGCGGCACCGTTGAGGGAGACTTCCCCCGATCCGCGTGGCGCCGTGATTATGTACGTGCTAAATCGCTCCCCGTTGGAAACATTGTAGATTTCGATGTACTGGTTCGGCCGCAATCCAGATATCCGGAGCAGGTCGTCATCGATCCCGCAAGAGCCTTCATAGTCCAGGCAAGCATTTGTGACCCTTACGCGATGAAGTTTTGCTTGAAGCATTGTCCTGATCATTCTGATTGTCTCTCCGATGATTGTTTTCAGACGAAAGCTGTCGTCGATGAGAGCATCGACTAAATGGTGCCGCCACAATGGAGCTTCGAAACGCGTTCGCTAGTTGTCCTGCCGTAGCATGATCCACTGCGTTTCGATCCTGCGGCCGGTCGATAGTTGCAACTGCAATGTTTTCCGATCGACCTATAGATACAGCCGCGCGCATTGCCACGGTCACGAATTTAGAATTTGAGCACCTTCACATACCGTACGTGTGGCAACGCACGGAGCTTCTGCTGAATGGCGTCGGGCACGATCTGATCGACACCCACGATAGCGATGGCGTCCTGCCCTGCGGCCTGGCGGCCCAGGTGGAAAGTGGCGATATTGATGTTGGACTCCGCCAATATGGTGCCGAGGGCACCGATGAAACCGGGCTTGTCCAAATTGTTGATCAGCAGCATCACCGGATGGAAGTCCGCCTCCAGAGCCATGCCTTTCACCTCGACGATCTTGGCGGTTCCCGCGTTGACCACACCGGCGAGCGTCCGCCAACGTCCCCCGGTTAGCACTTTGATGCGGATCAGCGAGCCGTAGATAGGGGAAGTTTCGCGTCTGGATTCGGTCAGCGGAGTCCCTTTCTGCTTCAGCACGGCGGGCGCGGACACCATGTTCACGTCCGGCATGAGCGGCCGCATCAAGGAAGCCAATGCAATCGCCGTCAGGGGTTGAGTGTTGAGATGCGCGACGTCCCCTTCGTACTCGATCTCGACCGCCTCGAGGCCATCGTCGGCAATCTGACCCGCAAAAGCACCGAGCTTGTCGATGAGCCCGATGAAGGGCTTCAGACGCGACGCCTCCTCCGCGCTAATGGAGGCCATGTTGAGCGCATTGGTAACAGCACCGGCCAGTAAGTAGTCCGACATCTGTTCGGCGATTTGCATGGCGACGTTTTCTTGCGCCTCGGTGGTGCTCGCGCCGAGATGAGGAGTAGCGACGAAATTCGGCGCGCCGAACAATACACTCTCTTTGGCCGGCTCGGTGACGAACACATCGAAACCAGCGGCGGCGACATGCCCGCTGTCGAGTGCCGTGCGCAAGGCCGCCTCATCGACGAGCCCGCCTCGGGCTGCATTCACGATGATGACGCCTCCCTTGGTCTTGGCGAGTGCCTCCGCCGACAGGATGTTTTTAGTCTTGTCCGTCAAAGGCGTGTGCAGCGAAATCGCATCCGCGCGTGACAGCAAGTCGTCCAGCTCGACTTTCTCCACGCCGAGCTTGACCGCGCGCTCCGGCGAGAGGAAGGGATCGTAGGCGATCACCTTCATCTTGAGGGCCAGCGCCCGTTCCGCTACCAGCGCGCCGATATTGCCGCAGCCGATCAGACCCAAGGTCTTGGCATAGAGCTCGACGCCCATGAACCGGGTCTTTTCCCATTTCCCCGCCTGAGTGGAGACGTCCGCCGCAGCGATGTGGCGGGCCGCGGCAAAGAGCAGCGCAATGGCGTGCTCCGCGGTCGTGATCGAGTTGCCGAAGGGAGTGTTCATGACCACGATGCCGCGAGCGGTGGCCGACGGGATGTCGATGTTGTCGACACCGATACCGGCGCGACCGATCACCTTGAGATTCTTCGCAGCGGCAATGACGTCCTTGTCCGCCTTGGTCGCGGAACGCACCGCGAGGCCGTCGTAACCGCCGATGATGCTCAGGAGGTCGGGTTTTTTGAGGCCAATGCGCACATCCACCTCCACGCCACGGCTGCGAAAGATGTCGAGAGCTTTGGGGCTCAACTCATCGGCAATGAGAACCTTGGTCACAGTACGTCCTTATCCGGGAGACTTGAGTAGCAAGAGGCAGCTGTCGAATGCCCAGTCGAGCCACGGGGTCAGGGATTGCACATCGCTTTGCTCGATCGTGGCGCCGCACCAGATACGTAAACCGGGCGGCGCGGACCGGTACGATGCCGCATCGAGCGCCACGCCCTCCTTCTCCAGGATCGCGGCCAGATTCTTGGCAAACTCCGCCTGGCCCGTTGCCGGGAGTGAACTCACGCGCTCATCGACCACCTTGAGGCAAACGCTGGTGTTGCTGCGAATCGCGGTATCCGATACCAGGAAATCCACCCAGGGTGTCCGCACCACCCATTCCGTCAGCACGTGGGTGTTGGCATTCGCGCGAGCGTGCAGGGCTGCCAGGCCGCCGATGCGTTCCGCCCATTTGAGGGCGTCGATATAGTCCTCGGTGGCTAGCAACGAGGGCGTGTTGATGGTCGCGCCTTCGAACAACTCCTGATCCAGTCTCCCTTTCTTGGTCATGCGAAAAATCTTGGGCAGCGGTCGAGGGGGCACATAGCTTTCCAATCGGGCTACCGCTCGGGGCGATAGGACTAACATGCCGTGAGCGGCCTCCCCGCCCAGCACTTTTTGCCAGGAGAAGGTCACTACATCGCATTGGGACCACTCGATGGGCTGCGCAAAGGCGGCACTCGTCGCATCATTGAAGGTAAGGCCCTCGCGATTCGCCGGGATCCAGTCGAAATTGGGAATCTTCACACCCGAGGTGGTTCCGTTCTGCGTGAAGACGATGTCCGCCGCGTCACGGGCAAGAGAGAGATCCGGCAGCACACCGTAGGGCCGGCCGACGTGAATCCGGCAACCTGAAAGCTTCAATTGCTCGATGGCATCGGTCACCCATTCTTCGCCGAAGCTCTCCCAGGCGAACACATCGACGGGGCGCGCGCCCAGCATCGACCACAGGGCCATTTCCACCGCGCCGGTGTCGGAAGCCGGCACGATCGCGATCCTGAAATCGGCGGGCACGCCTAATATCGCGCGCGTGCGGTCGATCGCCTCCTTGAGCTTGGCCTTCCCGGGTTTGGACCGGTGCGAGCGGCCGAGCAACGCACCGTCAAGCGCTTTAAGATTCCATCCCGGACGTTTCTTGGTCGGACCCGATGAAAATCGGGCATCAGCCGGACGGATGCCCGGCAGCGGTATGCGTGTCATCAAGTTGTACTCCCATCCTTACAGATGAGCGTCCGCCGTTGGGAGCGGATGGCCCGCTGTGAAGGATAGAGATACTTTCCGATCTGTCAATCACTTCCTGACGCAGGGTTTCGCAAAGCGCGGGCTTCGTGTTCCTCAGCGACAAACAGCGTTGACCCATTGAGCGACACGCTCCGCTATTCGATATATCAAATTTGCACCGTCGCACTATTTGCGCGTGCAGAGACGCCGATTGGTACTCCGCTGCCACAAAATAAGGCGCAGCTATCGAGCGCGTGCGCGTTTCCAGTGCACGACCTCGCATAAACGAGGTCGACAATTTCCGCAACCCACTGATCTCGTTCCAATAGTCCAACTTGGCATGACGGGTGCTCTTCCCCCTTCCGGTCCGCATGTCCCGCATTTCTTTGGGATGGCGGTGATATATCAAAATTAGCGGGAGGGATGTCGTTCGATGAAACTAATTACCGCCATTATTAAGCCGTTCAAGCTCGATGATGTTCGCAAGGCGATAAGCGACGTGGGCGTGCAAGGCGTCACCGTTACCGAAGTTCGCGGCTTCGGTCGCCAACGTGGTCACACCGAAATCTATCGGGGTGCCGAATACGCCGTCGAGTTCGTACCCAAGACAAAAATTGAAATCGCCGTTGTGGATACCCTGGCCGACCAGGTCATCGAGGCAATCATCAACTCAGCCAAAACCGGCAAAGTCGGCGATGGAAAGATCTTTGTCTTCGATCTCGCGCAAGTGGTCCGTATTCGCACGAATGAACGCGACGCGAACGCAATCTAGAACTAAAGGGGGATTAGCATTGATGACTATACTGTCTCGATTGATCGTGCTCGGTCTTTTGACGCTCAGCATTCCTGCCGCGTGGGCTGAAGACACACCCGCCTCGGCGGCTTCCGCAGCACAGGCTGCCGCGCCTCCGGCGGCGGCCGATGCTGCGGCGCCCGCCGCGGCCGATGCGGCGGCTCCGGCTGGACCCACCGAACCGACGTTGATAGGCACCGACAAGATCAACTCCGGCGACACCGCCTGGATGCTGACTTCGACGGCGTTGGTGTTGATGATGACCATTCCGGGACTTGCACTCTTCTACGGCGGTATGGTGCGCAAGAAGAACGTGTTGGCAACGCTGATGCAGAGCTTCGCGATCACGTGTGTGGTGACCATACTGTGGTGGTTGATCGGATATTCATGGGCGTTTACGCCGGGTTCTGCTTACCTCGGAGGTGCGACACGCGCCCTCTTCAATGGCATGACGATGATGAAAGACGCCAACAAGCTGACCGTGTCGCACTTGGCGCTCACCATCCCTGAAACCGTCTATGCGATGTTCCAACTGACATTTGCGATCATTACTCCGGCTTTGATTGCGGGCGCGTTTGCCGATCGCATGAAATTCTCGGCGATGCTCGTCTTCATGTCAGTCTGGTCGCTGGTCGTGTACTGCCCAATCGCTCACTGGGTTTGGGAACCGTCCGGTTGGCTGGCCGTCAAGGGCGTTCTTGACTACGCCGGCGGCACCGTGGTGCACATCAATGCAGGTATTGCGGGTCTCGCCAGCTGCTTGGTACTCGGCAAGCGCGTGGGATATGGCAAGGAAGCGATGCCGCCCCATAACTTGACGTTGACGCTCATCGGCGCATCTCTGCTGTGGGTGGGCTGGTTCGGCTTCAATGCCGGTTCCGCCGGCGCTGCCGACGGGCGCGCGGGAATGGCGATGGCCGCGACACAGATCGCAACAGCTGCGGCCGCCTTGGGTTGGATGTTCGCCGAATGGATCGTCAAGGGTAAGCCGAGCGTCCTTGGTATCGCGTCGGGCGCTGTCGCAGGATTAGTTGCGATCACGCCGGCATCGGGCTTCGTCGGCCCCACGCCGGCCGTGGTCATCGGCGTTGCCGCCGGCGTTATCTGCTTCTTTGCGGCGACCTCGCTCAAAGGCGCGTTGGGCTACGACGATTCGCTCGACGCGTTTGGCGTCCACTGTATCGGCGGCATCATCGGCGCTTTGCTTACTGGCGTCTTCGCCAGTAAGGAAATCAGCGGCGCGGATGGCTCCGTCATCACCCAGCTTTGGGGCGTGGGCACCACGCTGATTTACGGCTTTGTGATGAGCTTTATCATTTTGAAAGTCATCGACATGACCATTGGTCTACGCGTCACCGAAGAACAGGAACGCGAGGGCTTGGACATTTCTCTCCACGGGGAAAAGGTGGAGTAACTACTCGGCGGCAGAAGCGCAAGCCGGTGGCGACGGCGCCACCGGCCCCGAGTTTTTCTCTTCGATTTCGATGATTCACGATATTTCAAAATATGAGGGATGAGCAGAATGAAAATGATCGGAAAACAACTGATTGCCCCGGCGCTGGTGCTGGGTTTCGCAACCGGCGGAACGGCGCTCGCGGACGAACAAACACCCGCCGCCGACGCGTCGGCGAGCTCGCCACCGGCTGCCCCAACATTGTTGCCGGCGATGTCCGGACCTCTGGCAGCCAATTCGAAGCCCAATACCTACGACGCAGGCCCGCTCGGCAATGTGTACATCACCGGTGTTGTCAGCGGTTTCGCACAGTGGCAGAACAACGTCGTTCCAGGAGACAGAAGCAATCAAGCGGACGTGAGCAACGCTCAGATCTTTCTCAACAAGCCTACGGGGCTCGTGCAATATTTCATTCAGGCCGGCGCGTACTCACTGCCGGATATCGGACTACCGTATATCCGGGCTGGCAAAGCCACCAACGGGTTCTACGAGCCGTTTTCCCAGGGATACATCAAGCTCGCACCCAACGACAATTTCTCAATCATGGCGGGCAAGCTCCCCACCCTCATCGGAGCCGAGTACACCTTTTCATTCGAGAATATGAACATCGAGCGCGGGCTGCTGTGGAACCAGGAAAACGCGGTAAATCGCGGAGTCCAGGTGAACTACACCGCAGGACCCGTCGCGCTTTCGGCGTCGTGGAACGATGGAATGTACTCGAACGTCTATAGTTGGGCCTGGCTCTCGGCCGCCTGGACCATCGATAAATCCAACACGCTCGCCGTCATCGCCAGCGGCAATACCAAGCGTACGACCGTGTCGACCTTAGCGACGCCGCTATTCCTGAACAACGAGCAACTATACAACGTGATCTACACCCACACCTCCGGCGCATGGACCTTCCAACCCTACTTGCAATATACCCATGTGCCGGAAATTCCCGAGATCGGTTCGCTCCACGACGCATCCACCTTTGGTGCCGCTCTGCTCATGAGTTATAACTTCGACTCGAGCGACATAGCCAAGGTTCCTGGATTCAGCTTACCG
>WNFC01009792.1_pt1 | contig 10620 bp, 13 predicted proteins | sample 5400541 | NCBI WGS metagenome assembly WNFC01 (sample SAMN13153342, study PRJNA577476) | soil metagenome | isolation source: 120 cm saprolite under Douglas fir tree site 2 hole 2 replicate 1 | place: USA:California | collected 2015-04-18
CGCCACAACGCCGTGCCTATAGGAATCCCTCGACATCATCGTCCCCAGATCCTTTGCATCGACTACTATCTCCCAAGGAGCATTATGTTGAATCCGACGATCACAACACTTTCCCTACCGACCACGATACAGTATCTCCCACGACATCCCGCAGCGTGCCACTGGATCACGGTCGCGTTGAAATGCTAGGTGCATCCTCGAGCTCGAGAGGCCACCTCCCTGGCGAGGTCAGTCTGCAGACGATCAATTTACGACAGCTTCCATCTTCGCCCGATCCTTTCACGGTCCCTCCTGTAACCGTCGACGTTAATCACGAAGAGAGCTCGGCTCTCGAAAACGTTTCCACCGCCATAGGAGGGAGATATTCTATGCGTACACGCCAACCTCGTCAACTGAAACCCCACGCCTTCGATCGGCTGGATATAAGCACCAGCTGAAGCACGGGCAATTGTGACGTCGAATTTCAGGCGGCAAAGGATGTTCGTGCGAGTCAAGACACTTATTGATATCTTCTCGCGCATGGAAAATTTCTTCCATCGTCTCGAGGTCTACACTGAGGTAGCGCCGACGACGAAAATCATGGCTATAATTATGAAAATCATGGTGGAGGTGCTCACTATTCTTGCAATTGCGACAAAGGAAATCAAACAAGGTAGAACGAGTGAGTTCTTCGTGCACGAATACATTGGTGTCGACTGAACTATCTGCAGAAAGATATCTGAAGAAGTTGGCGGGAAGGACGGATGTTGAAGATGCCCTGAAGAGGCTAGACAAGCTGACACATGAGGAGGCTTGGATGGCTACTGCTCAAGTTCTCAGAGCCACTCATAATGTTGACGACAGAGTGAGGGGTGTCGACAATAAGGTGACCAGTGTTGATGAAAAGGTGAAGGCGGTCGATGTCAAGGTCGCAGAGGCTGTCGATGGTGCGTAAAATATCCTCAGTTAGTCACAAAGAAATGTTTACCCCTATGCATCAGATGGGAAGGAAACAAAGGTCGTCGTAGACCAAGTCAAATTTTTGACATCTCCTGATTTCATCCGTGCTACCTCTGAGATCTGAGGCCTCATGCGTTGTTATAGGGAGCCAATTGCGGGAGGACCTTCGGAAATGGCTCTCGCCACCAGATCCATCCACGAACCATAATATTGCGTGTGCTATCCGTCACGAGGGATCTGCAAAGTGGTTCTTTGAAGGCAGCATGTTCAATGACTGGAAGTCGACCGGTTCGCTTCTCTGGATACACGGAAACCGTGCGCAGCTATCCCACTCATCACGATGACATTTGACGGTGTGTTAATGTGCTTTATAGCTGGCTCTGGCAAGAGCGTTCTCTGGTTTGTGGATCGCTCAAACGATTCTTGTCAAGGTTGCTGATGTCGTCTGTTAGTTCCACAATCATCCAAGACATCAAAACCATTTGTGAGACCGGACGAGCCCTGATAGGATATTTCTATTTTGATTTTCGGGACGTTAACAAGCAACACTGGCGCCACCTTGTCCCTTCCCTTATCACCCAGCTTTCTTCTCGTTCCGGTCCTCATTTCGACATTCTATCACGTCTTTATTCCGATCACGACAGTGGCGCGCGACAGCCTAGTGATAATTTTTTAACCAAGTGTCTCAAAGAGATACTTACTCTCTCCGATCAATGGCCAATCTAGCTTATCATCGATGCCGTCGACGAGTGCCCCAAGACCTCTGGAATTCTGTCCCCTCGCGAAATGGTTCTTCAGTTTGTGAAGGATTTCGTCGATCTTCGTCTTCCGAATCTACATATATGTGTCACAAGCCGGCCGGATATCGACATACGAAATGTCCTTGACCCTCTCACTACTTATCAGATGTCGCTTCATCACCAAAGTGGACAAAAGAAGGATATCGAGGACTATGTTCGGTCTGTTGTCTACTCAAAGGATTCGGAGCCGATCATGAGAAGGTGGAGGAAGGAGGACAAAGACCTCGTAATCGAGACGCTCTCTGACAGAGCAGACGGAATGTAAGCGAATTGTTTAAAGTTTGTAATTCGTGTTCTTACTGTCGTCATAGGTTCAGATGGGTATTTTGCCAGTTGGACATTCTACGACATTATCTTCCACCGAGTGTCCGGCGTACGCTCAATGAATTACCAGAATCATTGGACGAGACATATGAGCGTATTCTGAAGGAAATCAAGAAGCCACACTGAGATCACGCTCGACGTCTATTGCAATGTCTCATTGTTGCCATCCGGCCGCTTCGGGTGGAGGAGCTGGCAGAAGTCCTCGCAGTTGACTTTGATGCTGAAGGAATTCCAAAGTTGAATCTGAGTTGGTGTTGGGAGGATCAAGAACAAGCACTCCTTTCATCTTGCTCCAGTTTGATCGCCATTGTGGACGCCGAGGATTCACGGGTTGTGCAATTTTCACACTTCTCGGTGAAAGAATTCCTGACGTCGTCTCGACTCGCTAATCCAAGCGAAGACGTCTCACATTATTATGTCGACCTGGAGCCTGCGCATACGGTCCTTGCGGAAACTTGCTTAAGCATTTTACTGCAGGTGGACGATCACATTGGGGAGGACGACTTGGAGCAGATCTTTCCTCTTGCCCGATATGCTGCTGAATACTGGGTCTCCCATGCGCAATTCAAGGATGTTTCAACACATTTACGGAAAGGGATGGAAGATCTCTTCGACCCGTACAAGCCACATTTTTTGGCGCGGCTCCAAGTACCCGCGCTGCCGGCAAACAACACCCGGCCCTTTGGCAGGATGATAGTTGTCAGCATTGGGCATGCGCGGGCCTACTGCTCCGCAACCGTCGCCTCGTCATCGAGCTCATAACACGACGCGCCACTCGCCATGAACATGAGAAACCGCAGGCCTGCGAACGCTTGCAGAAGCGGCGCAGACGCGAGCAACATGTCCTCCCATCTCAATACTCAGCATGAGTGTATTCTCGGGGAAGGAAGCATGGGGATTTATACATACCAGATTGTACTTTTGCATGGGGGCAACGATGTGTAGGGCCTCAAGGTGTGGCAGGCGTGCAACGAGCTGCGGGAGGAGCTCGATCGGGGCCGACGCGTCGACGATGAGGATTGTCAGCCGCCAGATGGGCGTCGAGGCCTGTGTGAGCACTTTGAGTGCGCGGTAGCCATGCTCAGAGAACAAGGAGAAAGAGATGCCCTGCACAGGCCGCGTTGCGATCACCTGAGGTGCTCCATCAATCCCACTCTGATACCTTAGGTACCTCGCAGAGGGTGTCCGGATCAACATGTATTGAGTGGAAGCTCTCGAGGTGCGGGAGTGGGGATGGTGGGAACGTGAAGGGATCTGAGGGGCATGCAGTTATGCCTCTCAACGAGAGGTCGCAGATCTCTGGCTGGGACGCAAGGAACACGGCCAAATCTGGGTCGAGTCTGGCAGGGTCATTCAGCATCGTCCGATTGAACAGGAGAGAAAGAATTGTGGGAACAGACGCACCTAATGGACATCGCGAACGAGCACAGCCGGAAGGGAGCATCGCAGGGGAATATCCACGCAAGCATGTGGTGTCTGTTTTCCTGGATGGATACCTCCGTGTTGAGCGTGCGGAGACATGGAAGCCTGAGCACCTTGTAGATGAGCAGCTTGTGGGGTTCTGCTCACACGCGGTTACTACAGAGTGGGGCGGCGGTCCATATCGGCTCTAGCAATGACCTTGGGGATCGTTACAGCGCTACAGATGCCAAGTCGATCACATGAGATCTAAATATGGACGTTCGGAATATGGCACAGTTCAGACCAAATACTGTATGCCTGTTTTAGCACCGAATTTTCCTTTTTTGTGAAAGGTTGACTTTTTTCTAACATGATGATGGACCAAACTAACTACAGTAATCACCCGGTGCCGGATTGCTGGTCTGGGACCCCCTAGGCCTACACTTTCCCTCGCGGGCGATCCCTCGCCTCACCGCCACATTCCTTACCGGCTGCCTCGAGGCACTTCACGTTGCGCCTGATACACGCTGGGTGTGAAAAACCCCAGTTAGTCGCAGTTCTTCGGCGAGTAAATGAAGAAATACATTGGCAGATAGCGGCAAGGGTGTGCACGACTTGGACCTCCTCGCACAGTATGCTGCAATCTTCTTCGACAGTTACCCACATGGCCTTTCCCCTAGACCCAGAGGACACACACGCACCACCCACGTGTACCACACAGTTCATATCACCGCTGCTCCGATCACACACCGTGGGCGCTGCCACACACATGTATTTGGTGAGTTCTCTGAAGCATCGGAAGAGTCCGTGCGCATACCAGAGACTGCCTTTGGGGCCCCGCGAACCGACTCCCGTGGAGTTGGGGACGTCGGCCGGTGTGCCGCATATCGGCCCTCTGCCCCATACACTATGCACCCACAGGCGCTGGTCGCGCATTCTCCTGTTGTGGTGATTGCCAAACTCTTGATCCCTCTTCCGTCCAAAGCTTTGGTACACTGCTCGAGACTCATCAAGAGCAAGCAGGGGGTGGTGCAGTGGCATTTGCACGCCTGTTGGTGCCTTTCGTGAGAATGGGATTGATCGACGGTGTTTATTAATATGTGAGGGTTATCGAGGCTGAGGCTAAGGAACCGATTATCTTCGCTCCGCTGTACGTCTGGACATTAATACAGAGCAAATAGTTGCTACCACTTACTTGTTTGAGCAGGGCGGCAGTTCCACTCGGATGAATATCAAAGAAGGCAGTCGTTGAGTTTGCGTTGGTTTGGAAGCCATCGTGGCCTGACGTCTGTTGACCTCGTGAATTATCGGCCTGCAGCATCAGTACTAATATTACCATATGGATATGTACAGTCATCCCGTCTCTGAATCATCCTTTTCGATTCGTGGCGCAGATCAGAAAATCCGTCAGTCAGCGGCCTCATGGTTTCGTTAATTCGGCAAAGTCCGCTCTTAGTGGCGGAACCGTGCATCATCTGACAAGCTGAGAACAGCCTGTTCAAATGTTGGATAATCGCTGTCACCCCCTTTCTGTCTTATTTGACATGTCGTTCCCAATCGGCGGTGACAGTGTAATGGAGTTTCGAATTTTCGTGGGGCCCTTCTCCCTTCACACAGTCAATTCTAGTCCCCGCCTGCTCTACTAGCGCGCACCGGTTCTGCCCTTCAAATAGTGTCTTTGTTCGTCGATTAACGTATGCCCCGAAACAATGTCAGCATCTCCTGACTTAGAGACAGGTCAGTGTCATATTTCTGTTTGCTTCACCTCGACGCCGCCTTATCTCGGGTATCCCAGGCTCGAATCAAAGACGAAGGCCGCAATGCCACCTTATCTCGGGTATCCTAGGCTCGATTCGAAGACAAAGGCCGCAATGCCACCTATGTTCACGCTCAAGGAACCGAGAGAAAAGAGGAAGGGGTCCCGCAGGTATGCTTTTGCTTGCGAAGGGGTTACTCCCTCTGACTCGGAGCTATCAAGTCACTACTAGTAAATATGGTGACACGTCCGCCGCATATTGGAAGCTATATGTGTCGGAGGCAAAGATCAACGACAAGAAGTTTATCGAGAGCTTGAGGGGTGATACAGAGTCGATGGTTTTCCTGGTAAGAGACGACATCCACCGCTCCTTTCGAGTTCCAATTGTGATCTCTGACTATCGCCCCGCAGAACACCTTATTCTCCGCTATTGTCGGATCGTTTATCATCGAAATATACAAGACGCTCCTCCCTGACAATAGCCGGCAGACCGTAGATCTGCTATCTCAGCTCGTCTCACAATCAAGCACGTCCCGATCCCCATCTCCTCCAAACCTTGACGATCAGTCCTTCGATCCCCCGAGTATCGCCATTCGCATCAACATCGTCTTGTTTCTCAGCTTCTTCCTGAGCATGATGAGCGCGGTGGGATGCGCTCTTATCCAGCAATGGTGTCACGAATACATGAAGAATGCTTACCCCCGCGGTGCCCCACATGAGTGTGGGCACATCCGGACTTATCTATATCGAGGCCTTACCCATTTCAGGATGAGGCGGTTCATGTACGGGACTCACGCGCTCTTGCACATCTCAGTGTTCCTATTTTTTTGGGCCATCAGCGATTTCTTCTACACTGTCCATCCGGCGGTCGGGGCTGTCTCCCGATACTGTCTTGTTGCGTCACTGGTGGTGTATATGGTGCTCAGCATCCTTCCCCTGATATTCGCCAATTCCCCTTATAACACGCCGCTGACCCATCTCCTCGGTTCTTCTGGCGTCTACCCCTTCCACCTTTATCGCAAGATGCTGTGGTTCCTGAAGGTCTGGAAAGACCCTAGCAAGCGTTCACAGAATCCGTTTACCAAGAGAATCCGTTTCGACAGAGCACGTTTAATCTCAGAAAAGGCAAAAGAACAGGCGACAAACCTCGAGAGCGCCGCCATTAAATGGCTCTTTAAGGAAAATGACCTCAGCGACAACGATATGGACAAGTTTCTAGAAGGACTTCCAGGGTACATCTCCTCGCATCAAACCGAAACCGAAGAGCATCAATTAGGCAACTGTATAGCCGCCGACTACATACTTGGTCGTATCCGGGAGCATTTCTTGACATGTGCAACGTCGCTGGAGCTTTCGGAAGAAGATAGTATCTCCCGCGTGTTACTCTGCGTCAAGTCCCTCCGGCTCATTTTCCAACACGGTATTAAGCCCAACCAACCCCCTTCCGAGGCGGACGAGGAAAGGTTACAGCGTCAGAGGACTTATGTCGAGGATATTATCAGAGATTTCGAGATCCTATGTACCAAAAAACACCCAATAGTTGCGCTGCGTGCGTCATGCGTTAGAGCACTTGCTGTCCAGGGCCTTCTGACGGATCTCGCCCAATCGGAAGGAGGAACGATACCAAATCGCTCGTTCCCTCATCCTCTTATTCCCCTCTTTACCTTTTTCTTCCCAAACGACAACAGCCGCATCATACAGCAAGTTCGCGATGGTCATACACTAAATGACGAGAACGAGGAGACGAAGAAGATGTGGAAGGCCCTTCTGTCCGACGGGTCGCTCATCAATCTGACAAAGCTCGCCGAAGAAGTTCGTTCAAGAGAAGATGCCCCACCCTCGAGCCTTACTTTCTGCTGGAAAGCGCTCGAGAGACTCGTGAAGCAACTCTCGATAGCTTTCGCGGATGTGTCTGAGGAAACCGAGCGCCTGTTCAACTCCGTGCATGAAGATACAAAGAAGTACGTCGAGACAAAAGAACGGGGTTTTCGCATTTCCCCCCTCCTTGACATTTTGGACGTTGTTATCCGAGGACGTCGACTCGCCTTGGCGTTCTCAAGCCATCCCGGGTATCACAGCAGAGCTGATCTCGTGTTCGGGGAGGAACACCTTCGGAACGCCGATCTTTTAGAATCCTTCGCGCGCTGTCTCCCAGATTATATCGCTAGCATTCCAAAAAAAACGGAGGAAATATATGGAAGACATGGTCTGCAACGACGACCTATGGATCAGTCTACAAGTCAATCTCTGGAATGCCCAGCGATCAGATCGTCTCACTCCCGACAAGCTCCGCGTCTTCGAGGACTGCTTGACGGTGCTCGACATAGCGTTCTCGTCCTTGGAAGGTTCTACGGAAGTGGACTGGCGTGCGCCTGAATTCGGGTCACTATCCCATCGCTTCGAGTTATTCATCACGCATTGTTTCAAAGACTCATTTATGGGGAGGGCCACCAGCTTCCGCGTCGGTATGGTCAAGGTTCGATGTTATAAAGTCCTCCTTGAGCAGTTTTGCCGCGACTTTCACCACGACATCATCTTCCGGTCACAGTGGGACATTGCTTCTCTCACGAGGTTGTTTTGTGGTCTCGGTATAGGAGATAAAAAGGATGCGAAGATCTGGAAGTCCTACGTCAATGGAGGCCATATTGGGCCAGAGTTCACCACTAAAGCCCGTGAAACGATCGACCGTGCCGAACGTGATGGACCCCTACTGATTTTTTACAAACTAGGGCATTTGGCCACAACGGCAGTACCATTCGATGGCTCCGGCCTGGATACCAAGGACCTCGAGAAGGTGTGGGAGCTCCTGAGGAATATGATCGAGAATGAGATGCCAGCAGCTTTGAATCGTGCCTCCGTTCAAGTTCGGGAAAAATTGGGCACACTGCGAGGAGAGGTCATCCATCTCTGTGACAAGTTGTCCAACGAGGATAGAGATAGGCTGCAGCCCTTGCTTGAGATGCTCGATGTCGTTTGCACCCCCGCCTCAAAGGAGCTTAGTTCAAGTTCAAGCGAGCACGCCTCCGCAGAGGGTGCCGGGACTCTAACGTCGCTTTCGCCGAAACAGCGGGGTAGTCTCAGTTGGTCGAGTCTCTCCTCCGACACCACTGCAGCCACCGGAAGACAATCTGGTGCCACGCCAACGAGCGAGGACAAATTTGGAGGTACGAGCTCTTCGTCAATTTCTAGAGTTTCGTTGACTTGCAACCAGAGTCTTCTGCGGACAAAGTTTTCGATCTCGAGGACACTAAAGTGCCGTCGTCTCCCTTCTATGACGAACCTCCAAACATCGGTGCTAGCCCGTTATACGTTTTACCTGTGGACACCCACATCTCGTACACCGGGGACACTGACCAAAGCCGCGCTTCGCCGAACGACCCACATTTGAGACGGAGCACCAGTGGTTCAGGACTTGGTGCTACCTGGCCACGCTCTGCAACTCGTGTGGGTAGTACGCTGCCCAAGCCACGCAGAACCGTGACGTTGCCCATCATTCCTCCCGATCCTACGATCAATTCTGCACATCGTCCTTCCGACGTCAGCGATCCAGGTCAATCTGGCACACCCCCGAGTCGTACCTTCAAGGTAGGCGAAGATGAGTGAATTATTAGCCGATGTACATGTGTTCGAATGGTATGTGGTACTTGGCGTGTCTGCTGGCAGCAAGCGCTCACTCTCCTTTCGGTTGGTCTTCCGTTGATGGCATCCGTGGCGGGGACAGATCCGACCTTTGGTATTTTTACGCGAGGAATAGGTACTACTTTTTGGCCGTGATGAGACATGATTCCGATGCGCATAGCTATTCTCGCCTCCATTCGACAGATACGGATACGTACGAATTATTACCAAGATGTTGCCAGATGTAGTTTTACGTGTGAACAGTGAAAATTCCTGGGTTGTAATTAACCACTTTCGTGGAGTGCTAATGCAGTACTATATCTATGCAATTTTCCTGTCCTGAGCTACTGGTCCAAAGACTTCCACTATCTTTGTGTCGTCAGGTTCACGTAATAGCGGTCACGTCACAAACAATTTTTCTGTGATATCGCGAGTGTCACAGATCATGTGACCGTGACAGTCGCTTTCACGCGTTTGCCCTGCGTCACGTCTCAGATCGCTCCTCGCTCAACTGACCGCAGCGACGTCTTTACCTGCCTATGGATGCTCCGCTTGATGAGGCATCAACTTCGGATGCTGATGAACGCGAGCTTCTTGAAGCAGCACATTCTGATTCGTATTGGGATCGTGTCGTGTCAAGAAGCCATTTCAAACTCAAGTTGCGCCTTCCCAGCACGTTGTCCGACCAGGGTGATGACATGTGAGAGATAATGGGTGACCCTCTGAAGTATCGTATTGATGGGGACACTATGATGCCAGGCAACGGGGTACGTCTCCAACGTATAGGGGCTCTGCATCTATTAGAGATGCCCATTCCTCCATCTCGCATCCAGGTCTACACGCCTCGTCAGCAGCGACACATGGACCTCTGTGCCGAACGATCTCGAAAGACTTTACGACTCCGAACTGGACCGGTCGCGAGCCGCCTACATCGCCTCCTGTGTCATCGTTCCTCGCTGCATCACCCTCTGTGTCCTCACTGCTTCACCGCCCCGGCAGCCCGCCACAACGCCGTGCCTATAGGAATCCCTCGACATCATCGTCCCCAGATCCTTTGCATCTACTAATATCTCCCAAGGAGCATTATGCTGAATCCGACGATCACAACACTTTTCCTACCGACCACGATACAGTATCTCCCACGACATCCCGCAGCGTGCCTCTGGATCACGGTCGCGTTGAAATGCTAGGTGCATCTTCGAGCTCGAGAGGCCACCTCCCTGGCGAGGTCAGCCTGCAGACAATCAATTTACGGCAGTTTCCATCTTCGCCCGATCCTTTCACGGTCCCTCCTGTAACCGTCGACGTTAATCACGAAGAGACCTCGGCTCTCGAAGACGTTTCCACTGCCATAGGAGGGAGATATTCTATGCGTACACGCCAACCTCGTCAACTGCAACCCTACGCTTTCGATCGGCTGGAATATAAGCACCAGCTGAAGCACCATCCAGAGGCGATCGTTAAGCTTAGCGGCTATCGTAGTCCTGTGAAGTCTTCATCGCCGCCCCCATTCTGCCCAGCTGAGGATACCGATCGCACGACAGAGAACTCTGGAGATGAGCGTCCCTCTGAAGACGCTCATATTCTGCCGCGCGCAGAGCGGAAGAAAAGGCATCGCACCAATACAGAACATCCCTCTGCTCTGCCATCTACTGCGCATCAGAGGACGTCGAAAGTACAGGTGTCTATGAGGTCTCCGCCTCTGGCAAGAAGATTTACAGGATCATCTGCAAGGGCGGACATTGGTTGGGTAGCATCTATACCTGACCTTGGTAACGATGG
>WNFC01031390.1_pt1 | contig 10620 bp, 13 predicted proteins | sample 5400541 | NCBI WGS metagenome assembly WNFC01 (sample SAMN13153342, study PRJNA577476) | soil metagenome | isolation source: 120 cm saprolite under Douglas fir tree site 2 hole 2 replicate 1 | place: USA:California | collected 2015-04-18
CTTTGCACGCTTCGACACCGCTAACGATATTCCCCGCAGCTCCTTTCACAATGGAACCTACGCCGGGAATTTTGGCTGGACTGCAAAACCGAACACCGAGTTGCGAGCAACCGTCCGGCGGCTGGCGACTGCGGCTGGAGAACCTAACGCCATTCAGCTCTTCGGGATCCCGGACGATGCGGGTCAGAAAGAGCAGCAAACCTACATCGGCGCTACGTTCCAGCAGCAGACCACGCAGCGTTGGCACAGTCTATTGCGTTATGGGGCGCTTCGGTTGCGCTCTCAGTTCACCGACTACGCCCCGACCGGAATTCCCTACGATCCGCAGGATACGGGAAGTCCCATAGGATACATCGGTGCGCCCGTCACCATCCGTGGCGCGAATGGCTACACAGTTTCAGGACAAGCGTTCTTCCAGTTCGTTCAGGCTTATCCTAATCAGTTTGTAACTAGCACCGATCGTGATTTTGTTTACGCGCAGACTGAATATCAAGTCAAACCACAATTGACCGCGCTGTTCGGGTTTCGCTACAAAGCCGAGCGCGGTTTCACTCAGTCAAGCTTCGGCAAGAGTCCCACCGATCGCGGCAACTACAGCTACACCTTGCAGGTAGCAGGCAGTCTCGCAAACCGTTTTTATTACACGCTGGGCAGCGGCATTGAGAAAAACGCGATCTTCGGCGTGGAAGCAACGCCGCGAGCATCGCTTGCGTACTACTTGCTGCGCCCCGATTCGTCCAGAGTTTTCAGCGGAACGAAGCTTCGCGGCAATTTTGGTACGGGTATCAAGGAGCCCAGCATCTTTGATTCCGGCAACTCCCTATTCAGCCTGCTTCAGCAACTCAGTAATGGAGCACAACTCATTTCGCAGTTCCACATTGCTCCCATCGGAGCAGAGCGATCCAGGACGTACGACGGCGGCCTTGAGCAGAGCCTTTTCGACGGGCGGGCAAAGTTGGGGATCACATACTTTCACAATGAGTTCAGCAATCTGATCGAGTTTGTTCCGATGCAGGGGCTGATCGACCTCGGCGTCGCCCCATCCATAGCCGCCGCGCTCCAATTTGGAGCCACGGTCAATTCACAATCGTATCGGGCCCAGGGAGCGGAAACGGAACTCGAATATCGGCTTGGACGAAACTTCACCGCTCGTGGCGGCTACACCTACTTAGACGCAGTTGTCCAACGTTCATTTACCACCGATGCGCTCGGTCCGAGCTTCAACACTAGTTCGAGCTTTTCAACTATCCCGATCGGTGTCTTCTCGCCGCTGATTGGAGCCCGGCCATTTCGACGTGCACCCCATACCGGCTACATCGCGGTCTCCTGTCGCCACTCCCGGTGGACAGCCTTGTTAACTGGAACATTCGTGGGCAAGCGAGATGACAGCGATTTTCTCTCCGATAAGGACGGGGGCACAAGCCTGCTCCTGCCTAATCGCAATCTCGACGCTGCATATCAGAAGCTCGACCTTGGGGCCAGCTATCGGGTAAACCACGCACTCAGTGTTTACGCCGATCTCCAAAATGTGCTGAACCAGCACTATGACGAGGCGTTTGGTTATCTGGCACTTCCATTCACATTTCGCTCAGGTATCCGCATTTCGCTCGGAGGAGAGTCGTGGAAACTGAAATAGCCGAAAAGATTGCCTCGGACTCATCGGCACGAACCGATCGCCGGATCGGATTCTCCGACCGCGCGTTCTTCATCCTTATTCTCGCATTCTTGGTGGTGGTTCTCGCCATCGTGCTTCTCCTCTCGATTGGGATGGGCGCGACCAAGATCGGGGTTCGAGAAGTGCTCGGCTCATTGCTCAATTGGCATCGCTCAGGCAGCACGGATTCCGTGATTCTCTTCGAAATCCGTCTTCCTAGGGTGCTCGCGTCCGTTCTTGTGGGAGCTGCACTTTCCGTAGCCGGCCTGCTATTTCAAGGGTTGTTCCGAAATCCCATGGCTGATCCGTACGTGATCGGCTCTTCCGGGGGAGCTGCGCTTGGGGCAGGGATTGGGCTTTTTCTGCTCCCTCGTTTTTCTTTTCTCGGATTCGGTGCGGCTGCCGCAATGGCGTTTGCCGGTTCAGTGGCAACCATATCACTCGTATATTGGTTGGCCCGGATTGGTGGGCGGGTGCCGGTTGTCACGCTCCTCCTCGCCGGGTTTGCGGTGAGTACGATGTTGAGTTATTCCACGTATTTTCTTGTAGTGCTTGATGACAACTTTGGCCTGCGGACGCGAGTGCTCGCCTCCTGGCTTACCGGAGTCATCGCGGTGCCCAGGTGGACTCAGCTCGAGGTCACTGCTGGGATGATCGCTTGCGGCTTGATTTTCTGCTTTCCGCTGGCACGACGTTTGAACACTCTTGCGCTCGGTGACGACTACGCCCGTCAAGTTGGCGTGCAGGTTGAAAAAACACACTTAGCCATCATTCTTACCGGGTCACTGATAACTGCTGCCGCAGTGTCATTGGGAGGAGTGATCAGCTTCGTGGGACTGATTGTTCCTCACATAGCAAGATTGGTCATGGGCCCGGATCACGTTCGGCTCTTGCCAGTTACGGCCATTGCGGGCTCGATTTTCTTAGTCTTGGCCGACACGCTGGCGCGCACCATGCTTGCTCCTTCTGAAATTCCGTTTGGTCTCCTGACCGCGTTCATCGGTGGTCCATTCTTCCTTTACCTTCTGCGCCGGAATAAACGGGAGTACACATTGTGACTCCATTGCTTGAGTTTGTGGATGTGTCCTTTTATTATGAGCGCCGTTCTGTCCTTGATGACCTTAACTTCACGGTAGAACAGGGGGACTGCGCGGCATTAATAGGCCCAAATGGAATCGGGAAAACCACGCTCCTGCGCTTGGCCGCAGGTATGCTCACCTGCTCCCGCGGCTCGGTTTCGCTCGCTGAGCGTAGATTAGACACCCTCCGGCGAGGAGAGGCCGCGCGGCTGGTTGCGCTTGTTCCGCAACGATTCGAAGTCCCGTTCGATTTCACCGTGCAACAGATTGTTGAGCAAGGGCGCACGCCCTATCTAGGTCTCTTCGCGGGTTTTAAGCGCCAGGATCGCCGGGCAGTAGAGCGTGCCCTGGAGTTAGCCGCTGTCACTTCCCTACGAAACCGCATCTTCAATGAACTGAGTGGAGGAGAACGTCAACGGGTCAAAATCGCTCTTGGATTGGCGCAGGAGCCTCGCTTGCTGCTACTTGACGAGCCTACGCAAAACCTCGACCTGGGCCGCCAGCTCGAATTACTGGATTGCATCCGCCTCCTCAATGGCGAGGGGGTTACGATCCTGGCTGCAATGCACGATCTTCAATTGATTTCAGGCACATTCTCGTCCGTTCTGTTGCTGGGACCTGACCGGGAAGTACGCAAAGGCCGTCCGCAAGACATTTTGCAACCTGACATTCTGGAAAGAGCTTTCGATTGCCCTCCTCGACACCATCCAAAGTTAGTTGGGGAGAATCGGGTTTTGCTGGAGAAAACACCATGACTGCAATCAACTCGGAGATGCTTGCCGGGTTCATCGAAGAAACTGTTGCACCCGATCCCAAATGGCTGAAACAGGCGCGGACACATCTGGATAATCTGACGAAACCACTGGGCAGCCTTGGCCGGCTCGAGGACATTGCCGCGCGATTTGTTGCTATCAGGAGCTGCGACCCTGGCTGGCCATTGAACAAAGCTGCCTATGTGTTTGCGGCGGATCACGGTATTGTGGCCGAAGGAGTCAGTGCCTACCCCAAGGAAGTCACTCGGCAGATGGTGCTTAATTTCCTGCAGCAAGGGGCCGCGATTAACGTCCTGGCAAAACTGCACCGTGCTGAGCTGACCATCGTTGATGTCGGTGTCGATGCGGATTTCGGCGATCTGCCGGGTCTTCTCCAGCGCAAGGTCCGTCCGGGCACTCGGAACATGCTTCATGAACCTGCCATGACCGAAGATGAAATGCTGCAAGCTTTGCAAGTGGGACTAGAACTGGCGATTGGCGCTCAGGAGAAGCGGCAGACGTTGATTGCAGTCGGTGAGATGGGGATCGGCAACACGACTGCCGCAAGCGTGATAACCGCTGTCCTCACGGGCCAACCTGCTGCCACCGTCACAGGCAAGGGGACGGGGCTCGATACGCACGCTCACGAGCACAAGATCCGCATTGTCGATGCCATCATCGAAAAGCACTTCGGCAAAGCCCCCCGAGTTTCTGACGCGCAACCGCTTGAGGTTCTGCGGCGCGTAGGCGGACTAGAAATTGCTGCCATGGTTGGATTAGTCCTAGGTGCGGCACGATATCAGATCCCGGTTATCACGGATGGTTTTATCTCGACGGCAGCTGCGGCTTTGGCGTATGCCGTCGAACCGCGAGTAGAAGGGTATCTGTTCGCCGGACATCGTTCGGAAGAGCCCGGTCATCGCTGCTTGCTGGAGTATTTGGGACTAGACCCCATTCTGACGCTCGACATGCGGCTGGGCGAGGGCACCGGTGCGGTATTGGCAATGCCCATCATCGAATCCGCTTTGCGGCTCTACACCGACATGGCAACCTTCGCTTCGGCGGGCGTAAGCGGAGCGAGCGTATGAGGCGATTGGTGGAAGAATTGCTGGTTGCTTTCCAATTTCTGACGCGGCTGCCAGTCCCGCGTATTGGGTTCCAGCCAGATTCCTTATCGCGTTCGGCAAAGTTGTTCCCGGTTGTAGGCCTGGTCATCGGCCTCGGCACTTCGCTTTTGCAGCACATTCTAACGCCTCACCTTAACCACACGCTTTGGCGGAGGCTGGAATCGGGAGCAGGTTCTCACGATCCTGCGGGACAGCCGAATCGGAAGCTTCGGAACACTCGCTCTCGTACTTTCTTTGTTGGCTAGATTCTTACTTCTATCGATTCTCCCTATGGATCGTTTCACAGCCTTTGTCGTTTCCGCACATGTTCTATGCCGTTGGACAACCCTGCCCTTGAGTTATTTCCTGCGGCCCGCGCGCGAGAGCGACGGACAAGGGGCGAGGATCGCACAGAAGATTTCCCTTACGTCGCTTATCGTGGGTAGTCTGCTGAGCTTTGCGATTGTTTTCTATCTGATGCGGACAGCGTTTTGGATTCCAACCATGGTGGCGGTTGTGATTACCATTGCAAGCGGTATCTATTATTTTCGCCGAATCGGTGGGGTTACAGGTGACTGTTTCGGAGCGACAAATCAGCTTACGGAGATTGCCGTTTATTGTTGTGGAGTCTGGAACGTGTGACACATTTTCTTTTAATTCGTCATGCTGAAACCGATATGGCAGGCCGTTTCTGCGGTCATTCTGATCCGGAACTCAACGAGCCGGGTCGACGTCAACTCGCCGGCCTGGTGAATACGCTGTCGGAGTACGCAATCCAACGAGTCTATACGAGCGATCTTCGACGCGCGCTACAGACCGCCGGGGCAATTGCCGAGCATTTTGAGGCGGAGCTGCGCGTACGTCCTGGGTTGCGCGAGGTCCACTTTGGCCGGTGGGAGGGACTCTTGTGGAACGAAATCGAGATGCGCGATCCCGCCTTGGCGAAGAGCTGGGTAGCGGCGTATCCCAATGTGACTGCGCCAGGAGGGGAATCATTTCAGCAATTTCAAGCGCGGGTGCGGAGAGAAATTGCATTCTTGCTCGCAGAAGCAACGGAATCCCCGATCGCCGTGGTTGCACACGCTGGTTTCATCCGGGTAGTGCTTACGAGCTTATACGAAGTTTCGGAGCAAGAAGCGTGGAATCGGACAAATGAGTACGGAACTGTCGTGGTGCTCGACACAAATCTTATCGATAAAGGTGCATTGGAAAAGTCAGATTGTTGGCGGTTCTAAGCTTCAGCGCAAGAAACGGTTCGGAGCAGCGTAAGAAGCGCCGCGTTGCGCAACACATAGTTCAAGGAGTGCCGATATGAGCATTGCAACAAAACGTGGAGATGGCGGACAGACCGGGCTCGTGGGAGATGTTCGTGTGTCTAAGGCTGATCTGCAAGTAGAAGCATATGGCTCCGTGGACGAGTTGAATTCCGTCTTAGGTTTTGCGCGTAGCATTTGTCAAAACGCAGACGTCCGCTCTTGGACTGAGTCAATCCAGAAGACGCTGTTTCGACTGGGATCGGCACTAGCCACGGCGCCAGCGACAGGGACGAAAAAGGACGCGCCCGCCATAACGCCCGAGGACGTTGAACAGCTCACAACTCTGGTCCACACGATTGAGACTACCAAGGGCATTCTGTCTGACTGGTCGCTGCCTGGGGCACACACGGAGGCTGCCGCTTTCGAGATGGCACGCACAGTCTGTCGGCGTGCGGAACGGCATACCGTCCGGTTGGTCGAGAGCGGCTCTCCCGTGGATCCGCAGGTGCTCGCATATCTGAACCGTTTGTCAGATGTTTTGTGGCTCTTCGGGAGATTGTTGGAAGTGCAAGCAGGTGTCGATTCGACACTACGCGATGACAAACACGCCGGTGCGCGTTGGTCGAGGGCCTGGTGATGCCGGGAGCAGGGAAGTTTGCGGAAGACGAGTTGCGGGGAGTCTATCGCGCGATTCGCGAACGGCGCGATGTCCGGTCTGGTTTCTTACCGGAACCCTTGAGTGATGAGGTATTGTTCCGACTCTTGGAGGCTGCACACCACGCTCCTTCCGTTGGGCTTATGCAGCCATGGCGGTTCATTCTCATTCGGGCTATAGAAATTCGGATAGCTGTGCATGACATTTTTTTGCGCGCGAATCGTGCGGCGCTCGACAGTTACGAAGGGGATCGCGCCAAGAAATATGCCAACCTAAAGCTCGAAGGCATTCTCGATGCGCCACAGAACCTCTGCATCGTCTGCGACCCAGAATGCGAACGCGGACATCGAGTCGGTCGCCACTCGATGCCGGAGACTGCCCTTTATTCCGCGGTCTGCGCCGTCCAAAATCTCTGGCTCGCGGCTCGCGCGGAAGGGGTCGGTGTCGGCTGCGTGAGTATTCTCGACAAGGAAGCGCTTCAAAAAGTGCTGCACATCCCAGGGAACATAGTCCCAGTGGCCTACCTCTGTCTCGGGTACGTGAACCACTTCGCGGCAGAGCCGGATCTCGAACGTGTCGGATGGGAGCACCGCATTCCGCTTGAGCAGGTGCTCGGCTTTGAATACTACGACGCAAACTGGAACTCCAAGGAGATGAAACCATAGCCGCTCGCGCCATCATGGTCCTGGGCACGGCGTCTCATGTCGGCAAATCGCTGCTGACTGCCGCCCTCTGCCGCATCTTTGCCCAGCACGGGCACCGGGTTGCCCCCTTCAAATCGCAGAACATGTCGCTCAACCCGGCGGCCACCGTCGAAGGTCTCGAGATTGGCCGGGCCCAAGCCCTGCAGGCGGAAGCGGCCGGTGTCCCTGCCACAGTTCACATGAACCCGATCCTCATCAAACCAACCGGAGATGCGTGCTCGCAAATTGTTGTCCGAGGGAAGATCTGGCGCTATCTCACTGCAAGCGAATACCACCGAAGTGGTGTCGAAGAATTGATGTCAGTCGTTCGTGAGAGCTACGAAATTCTGGGTGCACGGAACGACATCATCATTCTTGAAGGCGCAGGCTCCCCGGCGGAGATCAATCTCAAAGCCCACGACATCGTCAACATGCGCATGGCTGAGTTAGCTGACGCCCACTGCTTGCTCGTCGGAGACATCGATCGCGGTGGTGTTTTTGCGTCCCTGCTTGGAACTCTGGAACTGCTTGATCCGACAGAGCGTGCGCGGATTCACGGGTTCGCAATCAACAAATTTCGCGGTGACGTGACGCTTCTTCTGCCTGGCATTCGCTCAATCGAGCAACGTGTAGGTAAACGATGTCTTGGAATTGTTCCCTTTCTGCATCAACTTATGCTGGATGAGGAAGATAGTCTGGGATTGCCATCGCCCGAGGCTGGTGTTTGGACGTCTAATTCTTCTCCCTCGCGGCAGCTTCGGATTGCGGTGGTCCACCTGCCTTCTCTTTCAAACTTTACCGATTTCGATCCGTTATTGGTGGAGCCTTCCATTTCTCTGCGATTCTGCTGGACGGCAGAAGACTTAACGCTGGCCGATGTGGTGATCATTCCCGGAAGCAAGCAGACAATCGATGATCTCGAATGGATGCGCGCACGAGGTCTCGACCACGCTCTACGTGAACACGCTAAGCGCGGACTTACGGTTGGTCTGTGCGGCGGCATGCAGATGCTGGGTCTTGAGATTACCGATCCTTATGGGATGGAAGGCAACGGATCGGCGCTTGGCCTCGGCATTCTGCCAATCCGCACCATCATGCAGAGGAAAAAGATCACGGTACAGGCTGAAGCTACTCTTACGGAATCAGTCCTCTTCGCTGAAAAGGTCCATGTGGATCGGCTTCGCGGATATGAGATTCATACCGGTGAAACAACATACCTGCCGGGCGCTCGCCCATTTGCAACTCTCAAGCGAAAGTCTGAAACGGGCGACGTCCTCGAAGATGGCTGTATGAGCGAGGACCAATGCACATTTGGCACCTATCTGCACGGGCTCTTTGACGAGGATACCTTTCGCCATGAATTTCTCCGGGCAGCACGGAGCTTCCACAAACTCGCGCCAGCTCCGGATCGTTGTGACTGGAAGCAACACCGGGAACAGGCATTGGATCGCTTGGCAAGGGAGTGGGCCGTGCTCTCGACCTCAAGACTATCTTTGAATGGGTAGGACTTCAGTATGACGCGGATTGACTCTTTCAGGACGCATGCTGAGAGAAATTGCGACAGTACCTCTCGGCATTTTCACAAACTTTTGGGCGTCCTTGTGATCGCTGCGAAGGGCTCGATCAACAATGTTATAATCGCTGCAGATTCGATTCCGCGGGAAGTCTCCCGAGCAGCGTTCTCAGTCGGTGCTAGCCGGAGTTCCTCGCCACCGGTAAATGTCCCTGCTCGTGACGGGAATGCCTAAGAGCTTTAAATAGAAGAAGAGCTGGTATTTATGATTCATCAAGTGCTCGAGATTTCCGAGCAATAGTGTTACTAACGCCTCACCCTGAGGAACAAACACTGAAGGGACGACCTGAGGCAAATCGTCATCCGTGCACAAATCGAAGCCTTGTCCAATATGCGCCGCATACTCTCGGATGCGACTGAGTGCTTCTTCTGGCCTGCAAAAGTGGTTTACGGGCAATGACTGCAACGCTGAGAAATCTCCGAGCTGCTGTGGGAATGCAGCATGGAATACGGCACAGAATCCGGCCATGCAGTCCAGTAAATGCCCCAGCAAATGGCCCACATCAGTCGAGCCTTGTGGCAGCCGCGGATCCCATCCGATTTTGTCGGAAGGAACCAATCGAATCAGATGCTCCGTGCGCTCGATCTGCTCGCGGAGCTTTAGTTGTATAGATTCAACAATGGGTCCCGCCAAGCGTATTCAAGCTCCCGTGCCCCTTGAGGAGTAATTGTTGATTGTAGCGTATCCACACCGCCACGCTGAGCTTGGAGGCAAGCGTCTAGTGCCTGAATCGTGATCCTCGCGCCGAAAGGTTTGCTTGCTTAGAGAACGAGGTCCGTTGAGATTCAGCGCTGTCGCGCCGGCGAGGTTGTTGGTTCGAGTCCTACCGAACGAGCCATCCGATTCAAGCACTTGCGGGATCCCCTCCTTCAATTGGAACGTCCTAGACAGACGGAACATCAGAGGCTCGGAGATATTGTCTCAGGCGTGTTCACGCCCGTGCTCACCAAAAGAGCGCCGCGCGGTAGGACCGTAGGTAAGGCCTTCATGGCCAGGTTGCGGTCCGCTACAGAGTGGCCGGAGCGATTGCGACGACTGAGCAAGAAATCGAGAATTCTCCGTACCCGCGGCACGGTTATGGTTAAAACTTGCACCGGCGGCAAAGTTATCATTCATTTCGCCACTAGCTGGCTCCGGCGACCGCGTTCAAACAAGCGGACTACGCTTTCAGGCGCGGTAAAGATATGCTTCAAAAGCGGCTGTTTTATATGTTCAGTCACAGCGCACATAAGCGGCCTTTTGTGCCCTGGGTCATTTTGTGGCCGAGAATGCCTAGTGGCACGCGAGAATGGCGATTTGCATTTCCGAAGGGCACATAACGTCTGATCGCGGAGAGTTGCACTCCGTAGGCTGCTATAAGAGCCCATCGAAGCTGTCAGACTCGGCTGAACCTCAATCTCCGGTTTGCCCGTCATCCAGCAGCAATCGGCACAGCGAGGCCTCCAGAACGGTAACTGCGTCGCCCAGGAACGCTGGGGGGATTTCGAGACGCGCTGTCTGACGGGAAAATACCTTTCTGCAGCAATGCATTTGTTCACGACTCGCGCATGCCACATTCTTCAGTTAGTACGTTTCAGACTTGCGGTCCAGTTGGTGACGAGTGTAAGCGGTTGATCTTCCGCAGTGCTGGATGTGTTCACGATGAATCGTTTCCCATCGGGAGTTACGTCGTAGGTGGATGAGCCAGCGGGATCGAGGGGCATAGATGCTTTGAACAAAGGGTGAGTCGCAGTCACCTGTAGGGTTGCGCGGCTCATCTCTACCTGAGCTTCCATAAAAGTGTGGTCCGAAGCCCAGTAGAAGATCGCCTTGCCGTCACGACGCCACCTAGGTTCGCGCCCGCCGTTGACGGAAATCTGCC
>WNFC01036935.1_pt1 | contig 10619 bp, 8 predicted proteins | sample 5400541 | NCBI WGS metagenome assembly WNFC01 (sample SAMN13153342, study PRJNA577476) | soil metagenome | isolation source: 120 cm saprolite under Douglas fir tree site 2 hole 2 replicate 1 | place: USA:California | collected 2015-04-18
GTTCTTCAGCGCATGGCGCCACAGGATGCGGTGCTTGCCGACGCCGCGCAACCGCGCCAGCGTGATGTAATCCTCCAGATAGGTGTCGATGAGGCTGGAGCGCAGGACCCGCATGATGAGCGGGGCCAATGCCAGCGCCAGCGCCAGCGCGGGAAGCAAAAGATGCGCCAGCACGCTGAGAAATGCGGCAGGTCGCCCGGCCAGCACCGCATCCACTAACAGAAAGCCGGTCGTCGCAGGCACCGTCATCTGAGGATCGATGCGGCCGATGAAGGGAAGCAGCCCGAGACCGACGCCGACGCCGAGGATCAGCAGGATGGCCCAGAGGAATTCGGGGATCGACATGACGACCGTGCTCCCGACATCGAGGAGCTGCTCGCGCACGGTGCCGCGCCAGGCGAACATGGTCATGCCGAACGCCACGCCGATCGCGACGCCGAGGGTGAGGCCGAAGGCAACGAGCTCGAGCGTCGTCGGCAGCGCGGTGAGGATCATGCCGGCGACCCGGCGGCGGAAGTGAATCGAGGTGCCGAGATCGCCGTGGCTGAGGTGATCGAGCCAGATCATGAACTGCTCGGCGATCGGCCGGTCAAATCCCATCTCCGCGCGCATCGCCGCGACGTCCGCCTGGCTCGCATTAGGCGGCAGCGACATGCCGAGCGGATCGGCCGGCAACAACCTCAAGACGGTGAAGACGAGCGCCGCGACGATCAACATGATCGGCAAGGCGGTGAGGATGCGGCGAGCGAGCAGGGCGAGGGCGGTGGCGGTCATGGACGACGGCCGCACCGAAATTCCCTCTCCCCTTGCGGGAGAGGAAGGGGACCCATGCGCAGCATGGGGAGGGTGAGGGGGCTGGCAGCAAGGTGGCGATCATTGCGGCGCGGCGAGTTATTCCTCACCTTCCCATCGCTTGCTCTCGGCGAAGCTATGCTTCGCCTGACGCCGACAGCGGAAGCTTCGCTTCCGCGAGAGGCGCGATGGGCCCCTTCCTCTCCCACAAGGGGAGAGGGGGTCTGGAAGCGGCGCCTCATCTCCTCAGCGCGCTGGAGGGTTCGCGTCATCCGAAACCTCCTTGGGGGAATTTGCGAAGCCCGCGGAAAGGGTTACTGTACCGGCAGAGCTGGGTCCGGTGAAGCGATCAACACGAACGGGAGCGCGCCGGATCCTGGCGGCTGGAGGAAGGGGACCGATGATGATGGCACGTATCCCGGCGGCGCTGTTGCTCGCATTCCTCGCGCTCGGCGCGCCGGCCAACGCCGCCCAGGCGCAGGCCGACAGCCTGGTCGTCGCCTATCCCGTCGACGTGCCGAGCTGGGATCCGGTCGCCCATACCTTCCCGCTCGCCATGTCGATCTTCAAATCGGTCTTCGACTCGCCGCTGACCTATACCGCCGACCTCAAGCTGGCGCCCAACGTGGTCAAGGAATGGAAATGGCTGGGTGAGGACGGCAAGGCGATCGAGCTCACCCTGCGCGACGACGTCACCTTCCATAACGGCGACAAGCTCACCGCCGAGGATCTCCGCTTCAGCTTCCTCGAGCGCCAGAAGGCCGACCCGAAACTGGCGACGGCGGGGGTGTGGAGCAAGGTCGAGGATATCGAGGTCGCGTCGCCGACCAAGGCCGTGGTGAAATTCTCCGCGGCGATGCCGACGGCGCCGGAATGGTGGGCCTTCCTCGGCAGCTTCATCATGCCGAAGAAATATTTCGAGAGCGTCGGCAAGGAGGCGTTCCTCGCCAAGCCGATCGGCTCCGGCCCCTATCGGGTGGTCGAGTATCAGCGCGATTCGCGCATCGTGCTCGAGGCCTATGACAAATACTGGGGCCCGGCGCCGCGCCTCAAGCACGTCGTCTTCCAGATCGTCAAGGATCCGAGCGCGCGCGCCGCCGCGGTGCAGGCAGGCGACGCTGACATCGCGACGCAGCTGCCGATCCGCGAGACGGTGCGGCTCAACGAGGTCGCCGGGCTAAAGGGGCGCATCGATCCCTTCACCGACATCATCCTCTTGCAGATCGCCAATACCGGCGCCTTCACCGACGCCAATGTCCGCCTCGCCGCGCATCACGCGATCGACAAGCAGGCGATCTCCAAGGCGTTCTTCAACGGCGCCGCGACGCCGCTGCCGGTCCTCGCCGTGCCCGGCTCGCCCGGCTACGTCGACGGCTTCGCCTTCCCCTACAACCTCGACAAGGCCAAGGACTATCTCGCCAAGGCGGGCTTCGGCCCGGACAAGCCGGCGAAGATCCATTTCTTCACCACCAACGGCGCCTTCCCCAACGATTTCGAGATGGCGCGCGCGATCGCCCAGATGTGGAAGAAAATCGGCATCGACGCCGATATCGAGGTCATCGAGCTCGCCAAATATTACGAGCTCAACCATGCCGGCAAGATGCCGGAGGCGACGCTCTATCGCTGGGGCAACGACACCGGCGATCCCGAGATCTATACCGGCTACATCCTCAATCCCAAGCTGCGCTTCTCGGCGTGGAAGAGCGACGACATCGCCGAGCCGATCGCCAAGCTGTTCGGCGAGACCAATTACGAGAAGCGCATCAAGGGCTATCGCGACCTCAACGTAACAGTCGTCGAGAAGGGCTACGCCATGCCGCTCCTGCAGGGTGTCAGCACGGTGGTCTATCGCGACACGGTCGGCTTCACCGCCTATGGCAATGGCTGGATCCTGCCCGCCACCATGACGAAGAAATGATCGCCTATTTCCTCGCCTTTCGGCACCGGGGCAATCCCGGCGCGCGGGTCAATGCCGCCGAGGCGACGTGCTTCGCCGAGATCGCCAGGGCGACGCCGAAGCTCCGGAAGGCGCTGCTCTTCACCCCGGCGCACGCGCACGACCCCTACCTCAAGGACGAGCCGCCGCCGCTCTTCGCCGCCCAGCTCTATTTCGCCGAGATCGCCGCGCTCGAGGCGGCGCTGGCGCCGACCGGCCATTTGCAGGCCTTGACCTCGCGGCGCGATTTTCCCGGCCTGCTCGACGGCGACATCACGCAGCAGGCGATGGTGACGCGCAGCTTCGCGGTGCCCGACCCGCACTTCCGCACCGCGCCGGGCGAGCTGCCCTGCACCTATCTCGTCGCCTATGAGGGGATGGCGGAGGATCTGCCGCTCTGGCTCGGCCATTACATCGCGCAGCATGCGCCGATCATGCGGCGCTTCCCCGGCATCCGCGAGCTCGAGATCTATACGCGGCTCGACTGGTGCGGCGCCCTGCCGTGGCGGCGGGCCGACTACATGCAGCGCAACAAGGTCGTGTTCGACGATGCGGCTTCGCTGACCGCCGCGCTCAACTCGCCGGTGCGCCACGAGATGCGCGCCGACTTCGTGAAATTCCCGCCCTTCACCGGCGGCAATACGCACTACCCGATGGCGACGCTGACGGTGCTGCCGTAGCGAAGCCGTTGCGCACCTAAGGCAGCAGCTTCCACGTTCCCTTGTCGAGCTTCACCATGACGCGCGAGCGCTCGTCGACGCCGTAGCGCTCGCCCGGCTTGAAGGTGTAGACGGCGTGGGTGCCGACGACGTCCTTGGTCGTCACCATGGCGTCGCGCAAAGCCTTGCGGAATTCCGGCGTGCCGGGCTTGGCGCCGCCGGCGAGGGCGCGCTTCGCCGCATCGGCGAAGATCAGCCAGCCGTCATAGGCATAGGCGGCGAAGGCGTCGCCGGAGGGCTCGTTGTTGACCTTCTCGTAGATCTTGCGGAAATCGAGCGAGACCTGGCGGATCGGGTTGGAGTCCGGCAGCTGCTTGGCGACGACGACCGGGCCGGTCGGCGCGATGAGCACCGCGTCGGGACGGGCGGCGACGATCTTGAGGATCTGCGCGGTGACGCTGGTATCGGCGCGGGCATAGCGCTCGTTGGTGATGACCTGGATGCCGGCGGCGGGCGCCGTCTTCATCAGCGCGTCATAGACGAGATCGCCCCAGGCGTCGCTGTAGCCGATATAGGCGACCGTCTTGATCCCCGCCTTCTTCATGTTCTCGACATCGGCCGCGACCATCAGCGAGGCGGGCTGCGGCACGGTGATCTCCCACTCGCCGCGCTCGCCCTCGACGAGGATGTTGGCGATGACGATCATCGGCACCTTGGCCTCGTAGGCGATGCCGTAGACGGCGAGGGTCGGCGGCGCGCCGGCGGCGCCGAGGATGATGTCGACCTTGTCCTCCTCGATCAGCTTGTGGGCGGCGCGCGCCGCCGCCGAGGGATCGGAGGCGTCGTCGAGCTGCACCACCTTGACCTTCTGGCCGGCGATCTCGCCGATCGCCGCCACTCCGGCGGCGATGCCCTTGGCGTAGGGCACGCCGATCGACGAGATCGGCCCCGACATGGAGGTGATGACGCCGACGGTGATCTCGGCCCGCGCCGAGGCGGCGATGAGGCCGGCGGCAGCGAATACGAGAGCGACGAGACTGAATTTCCGCATCGAATATTCCCCCTCTATTGCCGATCATTCGACTTGATCCCGGCGGCGTTGTCACGGAAAAGATGATGCCGGCGAGCCCCGTTGATTTATCCGCGGTTGAATATAAGCTCACGCGACAGTTCCGGGACGTCGCCCCGGGCGGCCCCCGGGGCAAGACCAATGACGGTTGAAATCGCGCTTCTCCTGGCGCAGGACGGGGTCGCCAATGGCGCGATCTACGTGCTGGTGGCGCTCGGCATCGTGCTGATCTTCGTGGTGACGCGGGTCATCTTCGTGCCGTTCGGCGACATCGTCGCCTATGCCGCGATGACGCTCGCCGCCATCCAGTCCGGCCAGCGCCCCGGCACGCTCTGGCTGGTCCTGGTGCTCGCCGTGCTGGCGATGCTCTTCGAGACGGTGGCGCTGCTGCGCGGCGGCGCGGTGCATCGCCTGCCGCGTGCGGCCCTGCTCTATCTCGGCCTGCCCGCTGTGCCGGTCGTCGCCGTCTGGCTGCTCGCCGGTCACGGCCTGCCGATGGCGGCCGAGATCGTCCTGACCCTGGCGCTCGTCCTGCCGATCGCGCCGCTGCTCTACCGCGTCGCCTTCCGCCCGATCGCCGATGCGCCGGTGCTCCTCCTGCTGATCGTCGCGGTGGCGCTGCATTTCGCCACCTCCGGCCTGGCGCTGCTGTTCTTCGGCCCTGAGGGCGCCCGCCCGCTGCCGCTGACGCGCGCCCTCTTCGATCTCGGCGGCGTGATCTTTCCCGGCCAGATGGTGGTCATGCTGGCGGGATCGGGGCTGATCAGCCTGCTGCTCTTCCTCTTCTTCGGCTACAGCCTGACCGGCAAGGCGCTGCGCGCGACGGCGGTGAACCGGATCGGGGCGCGGCTGGTCGGCATAAGGCCGGCGACCGCCGGCGCCCTCGCCTTCCTGGTGGCCTCGGCGCTCGCCGGCATCTCCGGCGTGCTGATCGGGCCGGTGACGACGCTCTATTACGATTCCGGCTTCGTCATCGGGCTGAAGGCCTTCGTCGGCGCGATCATCGGCGGTCTCGTCTCCTATCCGCTCGCCGCGCTCGGCGCCCTCTTCGTCGGCCTGCTGGAGAGCTATGCCGCCTTCTGGGACAGCGCGCTCAAGGAGATCGTCGTCTTCTCAACGCTGATTCCCGTCCTGGTCTGGCGCTCGATGGTCTTCGGCCAGGGCAGCGAGGACGAGGAAGAGCAGATGGACTCCTGATGCCGCATCGGCTCTTCCTCATCCTGCCGGTCATCGCAATCCTCGCGGTGCTGCCGCTGCTGCTCGGCGCCTTCGGCATGACCTTGATGAACTACACCGGGATCTATGCGCTGGTCGCGCTCGGCCTCGTCCTCTTGACCGGCGTCGGCGGGCTCACCTCGTTCGGCCAGGCCGCCTTCGTCGGTATCGGCGCCTACGCCACCGCCTGGTACAGCGCGCTTCACGGCGGCTCGCCCTGGCTCGGCCTCGTCCTCGCCTTGCTGCTGACCGGCGGCACGGCGACGATACTCGGCCTGGCGACGCTGCGGCTCGGCGGCCATTTGCTGCCGCTCAGCACCATCGCCTGGGGCATCGCGATCTATTATCTCTTCGGCAATATCGAGATGCTCGGCCTGCATAACGGCATTTCCGGCATCCCGCCGATCGCTCTCGGGCCGCTCTCCTTCAACGGCCCGATCGCCAGCTATTACCTGATCTGGAGCCTGCTCGGCTTCGCCATGCTGTTCTGCGCCAATCTACTCGATTCGCGCGAGGGCAGGGCGGTGCGCAGCCTGCGCGGCGGTGTCGCCCTGGCCGAGAGCCAGGGCATCGACACCTTCCGCGTGCGGCTCGAAATCTTCGTCCTCGCCGCGTTGCTCGCCGGCCTCTCGGGCTGGCTCTACGCCCATGTCCAGCGCTATGTCGGCCCGAGCGCCTTCGACATCCGCCCGAGCATCGAATATCTCTTCATGGCGATGCTGGGCGGCGCCGGCCATGTCGCCGGCGCCGTCGTCGGTGCCGCCGCCGTGATGCTGCTGAAGAACTTCGTGCAGGACGCTCTCCCGCTGCTGACGCGCGACAGCGGTCAGCTCGAGATCGTCGTCTTCGGCTCGCTCTTCATCCTGATGCTGCAGAATGCGCGCTCCGGCATCGTGCCCTTCATCGCGCGGCGTCTGCCGCGGCGTGCCCCGTCGCCGCCCGTCGCCGCCGCGAAACTGGCGCAGCGCCAGCCGCTCGCCGCCGGCGCGCCGCTCCTCACCGTCGCCGGGGTGGTCAAGCGCTTCGGCGGGCTGATCGCCGTCGACGGTGTCGGCTTCGAGCTGCGCGCCGGCGAAATTCTCGGTCTCATCGGTCCCAACGGCGCCGGCAAGAGCACGATGTTCAACCTCATCACCGGGGTGCTGAAGCCCGATGCCGGGCGCATCGTCTTCCGCGGCGAGGACATCGCCGGCATGAAGGCGCAGCGTATCGCCGCACGCGGCGTCGCGCGCACCTTCCAGCATGTCAAGCTGCGCCCCTCGATGACCCTGCTCGAGAACACCATGCTCGGCGCCTATGTGCGGACCCGCGCCGGACTCATCGCCGGCGCGCTGCGCCTCGACCGCGCCGAGGAGCGCTCGGCCCGTGCCGATGCGCTCGACCAGCTGCGCCGCGTCGGTCTTGCCGAACGCGCTCACGAGCTCGCCGGCAATCTGCCGCTCGGCCAGCAGCGCGTGCTCGAGGTCGCGCGGGCGCTCGCCGCCGCGCCACTGCTCATCATTCTCGACGAGCCGGCCGCCGGGCTGCGCCATCTCGAGAAGGCCGCGCTCGCCGATCTCCTGCGCGCGTTGCGGAGCGAGGGGCTGACCATCCTCCTCGTCGAGCACGACATGGATTTCGTCATGGGGCTGGTCGACCGCATCGTTGTCATGGATTTCGGCGCCAAGCTGGCCGAAGGCCTGCCCGACGCGATCCGCGCCGATCCGCGCGTGCAGGAAGCCTATCTCGGCGGCGTCGCATGAGCGTGCTGCTCGAAGCCGCGCAGCTCGACGTCGCCTATGGCAAGGTCGAGGCGGTGCGCGGCGTCTCGCTGACCATGGAGGAAGGGCAGATCGTCGCTGTCATCGGCCCGAACGGCGCCGGCAAGACGACCCTGCTCGGCGCGCTCATGGGGCTGCTGCCGTCGCGTGGCCGCGTCGTCTATGACGGCGTCGACCTCGCCCGTCTCGATGTCGAGCGGCGCGTCGCCCGCGGGCTCTGCCTGGTACCCGAGCGGCGCGAGCTCTTCGGCGAGATGAGCGTCGCCGACAATCTCGTGCTCGGCGCCTACACGCATCGCCGCGATCGCGCCGGAACGAAGCGCGACCTCGACATGGTGTACGAGCGCTTCCCGCCGCTCGCCCAGCGCCGCGCCCAGCTCGCCGGCACGCTGTCGGGCGGCGAGCGGCAGATGCTGGCGCTCGGCCGGGCGCTGATGGCGCGGCCACGCCTGCTCCTGCTCGACGAGCCCAGCCTCGGCCTCGCGCCGCTGATCGTGCGCGAGATCTTCCGCATCCTCGTCGGCTTGCGCGAGCTCGGCGTCTCCATCCTGCTGGTCGAGCAGAATGCCCGCGCCGCCCTGCAGACCGCCGATTACGGCTATGTGCTGGAGACCGGCGAGGTCGTCCTGCACGGGAAGGCCGGCGAGCTGCTGCACGATCCCCGCATCGCCGCCACCTATCTCGGCGGCGGGGTGGTGTAAGCTGGCGGCCATGGCAGCGCAGCGCTCCTCTTACGACAATGTCGCCCTGGCCGTGCCGGTAACCGTGCCCTATGTGCGCTACTCGATCCGCGGCGCGCATTGGTTCTTCGCGCGTGCCCTGGAGGAGACGGCGCGGCGTGCCGGCATCGGCAAGGACCGCATCGACGGGCTCGCGGTCTCGAGCTTCACCCTGGCGCCCGACACTGCGGTCGGGCTGACCCAGCATCTCGGCCTCTCGCCGCGCTGGCTCGATCACATCCCGATGGGCGGGGCGAGCGGGATCGTCGCCCTACGGCGCGCTGCGCGTGCCGTACAGTCCGGCGACGCCGACATCGTCGCCTGCGTCGCCGCCGACACCAACCACCCCGACACGTTCCGCCAGAACACCGCTGCCTTCAGCCAATTCGCGCGCGACGCCGTCTATCCTTATGGCGCCGGCGGGCCGAATGCCAGCTTCGCCATGCTGACCGCCCATTACATGCGCCGCCATGGCGCCCGCGCCGAGGATTTCAGCAAGATTTGCGTCGCCCAGCGCGACAACGCGCTGGCCTTTCCGCATGCGCTCTTCAAGAAAAAGCTGACGCTGGACGACTATCTCGCGTCGCGGCCGATCGCCGACCCGCTGCGGCTTTTCGATTGCGTCATGCCCTGCGCCGGCGCCGAGAGCCTGCTGGTGATGCGGCGGGATATCGCCGCCGATCTCGGCTTGCGCTACGCTGGCCTGGCGGCGACGATCGAGCGGCACAACGCTTTTCCCGCCGATCCGATCCAGATCCGCGGCGGTTGGGCGCGCGATCGCGACGATCTCTATGCCCAGGCGGGCATGGCGCCTGATGACATCGATTTCCTTGAGACCTATGACGACTATCCGGTGATCACGCTGATGCAGATCGAGGAGCTGGGCTTCTGCGGCGAGGGCGAGGGGCGGGCGCCGCCGGCGGCTCGCTCGGGCTGGTCGAGGCGGTCCGCCAGCTCACCGGCACACCGCTCGGCGCTTCGGTGCCGGCGGCGCGGGTCGGGCTGGTCAGCGGCTTCGGCATGATCAACTACGATCGCGGCCTGTGCACCGGCGCGGCGATCCTGACCGCGTCTCCCGCATGAGCGGCGCGCCGATGCGACCCAAGCGCAAGAACCCGATCCTGCGCACCCGCCTGCCGACGGTGCCGCCGGCGTCGCGCAGCCGCATCGCGCTCGGCCTGACCGCCGCCGCCGCGCGCGGCGTCTTCGCGCTGCAGGTCTGCCGGAATTGCGGCGCCGTGCAGTATCCGCCGCGCGAAGCCTGCCATGTCTGCCTCTCCGACCGGCTCGACTGGCGCGCGCAGGATGGCGGCGGCGAGTTGCTGGCGGATACCACCGTCCATCACAGCCAGGAGCTTTATTTCCGTGAGCGCGGCCCGTGGCGGCTCGGCCTCGTCAGGCTCGATTGCGGGCCGAGCGTTGTCGCCCATCTGCATGGCGATTGCGCGGCGGCGCCGGCGCGCGTCCGGGTTTCGAGCGCGCTCGACCGGGCCGGCCAGGCCGTGCTGGTCGCCTTTCCCGAGCAGGAGACTCCGAGCATGACAGACGATCGCCAGCTGCGCGAGATGACCTGCGATCCGCGCTTGCGCAAGATCCTGGTGACCGAGGGCAAGAGCGCGGTCGGCCGCGCGGTGGTCGAGCAGCTCGCCGCCGCCGGCGCCGATCTCATCTGGGTCGGCCAGGCCGAGCCGTGGAAGCAATTCCCCGGCGCCGACATCCTGCGCGCCTTGCCGCAGGTCACGCTGGTGCCGCTCGACGTCACCGATTCTCAATCGGTCAAGGAGCTCGCCGGCGAGATCGGCGGCAAGGTCGACATCGTCGTCAACACCGCCGAGCATCATCGCGCCTTCGGCATCGAGGGGCGCAGCGGCATCGATGTCGCGCGGGCCGAGATGGACGTCAATTATTTCGGCCTGCTGCGTCTTGCCCAGTCCTTCGGCCCGGCCTTGCGCGCGCGTGCCGCCGACGGCAATTCCAACGCGGTCGCCTGGGTCAATCTCCTGTCGATTTTCGCGCTGGCGAATTTTCCGCCGCACGGCACATTCTCCGCCTCCAAGGCGGCGGCCTACTCGCTGGCGCAATGCCTGCGCGCCGAGATGCTGCCGGCCGGCATCCGGGTGATCAATCTCTTCCCCGGCCCGGTCGACGACGAGTGGAACCAGCTCATCCTGCCGCCCAAGCTGGCACCGTCAGCGCTCGCCGCCGCGCTGGTCAAGGCGTTGCGCGAGGGGGTCGAGGACGTCTATCCCGGCGACATCGCCCAGGATTGGCTGGCGCGCTGGCGCGACGATCCGAAAGTGCTCGAGCGCGAGCTGGCGAGCGGGGGCTGAGGAGGTACGATGAGCGCCGATACCCTCGTTCATCTGGTGGCGGCGCTGGCCGCCGGGAAGATCCGTCTCGTCGATCTCACCCAGACGCTGTCGCCCGACTTCCCGCCCATCGTGCTGCCGCCCGAGATGGGGCAGAGCT
>WNFC01009795.1_pt1 | contig 10618 bp, 9 predicted proteins | sample 5400541 | NCBI WGS metagenome assembly WNFC01 (sample SAMN13153342, study PRJNA577476) | soil metagenome | isolation source: 120 cm saprolite under Douglas fir tree site 2 hole 2 replicate 1 | place: USA:California | collected 2015-04-18
CATGCCGCTGACAATTTCTCGAAGCGTCGGCTCGGGCCGCGCCTGTCCCACAGCGTCGCCGCTCGCAAGCGCGGACGTCACGATGGTCACGGCCGTCGCCGTCCACCTGATGAAGTTCAACCTGGATCCGTTCGGCATGGCGGTCCTCCTTGTGGCGTCTCTTTAAATCTCTGATCGGACATTCTCCTCGTGCCGATCAACCAGTCTGATGCTGCTGTCCGCGGGCTTGGCACCCCTACGCATCGACCTCTCCTTGCCTTTCACAGGCACTACGATGGCGCAACGATCGACGACAGGCTACGCGAAGGCGCGCTCGTGGACAAGGCGATGGCTGCGTGCTTGCTGATGCCTGTGGACGCACCAGGGTCTTGGGCGCATTGAAGGAGCGACCCGGTCCGGGATAGAATGACCGGCCCCATGAAGATCGAACGTATTCGGACATATCACCTCCGCGCCGAGCTGACTCCCGCCGAGGCGTTCGCATATTCGCAAGCGCGGGTCGGCTTCCGGACGGCGATGCTGGTCGAGATCGTGGCCGACGACGGCCGCTCGGGCTGGGGCGAGGCCTATGGCCCGCCGGCGCCGAGCAAGACCATCATCGACGAGCTCTACGCGCCGCGGCTGATCGGCCGCGACCCCATGGACACGACCGTCATCTGGGAAGAGCTCTATGCGTCGACGCGTGACTACGGCCGCGGCGGCTTCCCGGTGGCGGCGATCTCCGCCGTGGACATCGCGCTCTGGGATCTCAAGGGGATCGCGCTCGGCCAGCCCGTGGCCAAGCTCCTGGGCGGCGTCTTCCGCTCCCAGCTGACGGCGTACGCGACGGGGCTCTACCGTCACGATGTTGCCGACCATGCCGCCGCGCTCGCCGCCGAAGCGCGCGGCCATGTGACAGACGGCTTCCGCGCGATGAAGCTCAAGGTGGGCTTCGGCGTCGAGGAGGACGCGCGCAATGCACGCGCGGTGCGCGAGGCGATAACTCGCGAGTGCCGCCTGGCCGTGGACGCCAACCACGCCTACGACGCGATGACGGCGATCCGCCTCGGCCGCTTGATCGAGCCCCTCGACATCGCCTGGTTCGAGGAGCCGGTGCCGCCCGAGGATCTTGACGGCTACCTGCAGGTGAAGCGCGCGCTCACGATGCCGATCTCGGGCGGCGAGGCCGAGTACACGCGCTTCGGCTTCCGCGATCTGGTCGCGCGGCGCTGCGTGGACATCCTCCAGCCCGACATCTGCGCCTGCGGCGGATTCACCGAAGCGCTTCGCATCGGGGCGCTTGCCAACACGTGGGGCGTGACGGTCTATCCGCACGTCTGGGGCAGCGCGGTGGGGCTCCACGCGAGCATGCAGTGGGCGGCCTCGCTGCCGCCGAATCCGTTCGCGCTCGTCCCGGGCGAGCTGTGGTTCGAGCTGGACAGGACGGCCAATCCCTTCCGCGAAGGCCTGGCGGCCGAGCCGCTCAAGCGCGCCGGTGCTATCATCGAGGTCCCTCAGCGGCCGGGGCTCGGCCTCGAGGTGGAACGCGCTGTACTCGAGCGCTACGCAGTCACGACAGGAGAGAAGAAGCGATGAGGCTTCAAGACAAGGTGGCGGTGGTCACCGGCGGCGGCGCCGGAATCGGTCGCGGCATCGTGCTGTGCATGGCCAAGGAAGGCGCCGACATCGCGATCCCCGATATCCAGGACGCCAACGCCCAGTCGGTGGTGAAAGAAGTCCTGGCCCTCGGGCGCAAGGCCATCTCGATGCGGTGCGACGTCACGAAGGCCGCTGACGTGAAAGCCGCGTTCGACCGCATCAAGAAAGAGATGGGCAAGATCGACATCCTGGTGAACAACGCCGGCATGGCCTCGGTGCCCGGGATGCCATTCACCAACAATTCGGAAGAAGACTGGGACAAGACCTACGCGGTCAACCTGAAATCGGTCTTCCTCACGTGCAAGGAGATCGCGCCCCACATGATGGAGCGCAAGTCCGGGCGCATCATTAACATCGCCTCGATCGCCGGCCCCCTGGCGGCCCAGACCATGCCGCCCTACTCGGTGGCCAAGGGCGGTGTCATCACCTTCACCCGCGTGCTCGCCAAGGACCTGGCCGCGCACGGGATCACCGTCAACGCCATCTGCCCCGGCGTGCTGTGGACGGCCTTCTGGGAGAACCTGGCTCAGTACATCGCCGACACCAACCCCGCCTTCAAGGGCATGACGGCACGGCAGGTCTTCGACAAGCGCATCAATGACGTCATCCCGCTCAAGCGCGAGCAGACTCCCGAGGACATCGGTTGGGCCGCCACCTTCCTCGCCTCCGAAGAGGCGCGCAACATCACCGGCCAGGCCCTAAACGTCGACGGTGGCTCGGTGATGCACTAGAGGGCCATGTACCCACTCCTTCTCGCGGTGCTTCTGCTCGTGTCTGCGCTGCCCGCATGGGCGCAGAAGTCCATGCCCGCGCCCAAGGAGGCCACTGAGCCCGTGATGAAGCAGCTCGAAGCGTTCCGCCGCGGCGACTTCGACACCGCGTACACGTTCGCCTCCAGCGAGATCAAGGAGCTGTTCGACCGCTCCGCCTTCGAGCAGATGGTCAAGAACGGCTACCCCGAGATCGCCCGCTCGACCTTCGCGAGCGTCGCCGGCTCGACGGTGGCGCCCAACGGCCACGTCTATCTCCAGATCAAGATCCGCGGATCCAACGGCAACAGCATCGAAGCCCTCTACGAGATGGTCCTCGAAAACGGCCAGTGGAAGATCAACGGTGTCAGCGCCAAGCCCGACCCCGGCATGGTGTAGGGGACCCGTCATGGACTTCGACTTCACGCCAGATCAGCAAAAGTTCCGCACCGAGGCTCGCACGTGGCTAGCCGAAAACGTGCCCGCCGATCTGAAGGGCCGCGCCTTCGCCGCCTCGCGCGCCGACCGCCACGAGGTGGATCGCCTCCGCAAATGGCAGCGCACGCTGCACAAGGCGGGCTACGTCGGCCTCGACTGGCCCGCCGAGTACGGCGGCCGCGGCACGTCCATCATGGAGCAGATCATCCTCTACGAAGAGATGTCGCGCGCCGAGGCGCCGCAGCCCGTCAACCGTGGCGGCATCTCGATGCTGGGCCCCACGCTGATGAGCCACGGCACGCAGGCGCAGAAGGCACGCCACCTCGGCAAGATCCTCAACGCCGAGGAGCTATGGTGCCAGGGCTTCTCCGAGCCCAATGCCGGCAGCGACCTGGCCAATCTCCAGACGCGCGCCGTCCTCGAGGGCGACCACTATGTCCTCAACGGCCAGAAGGTCTGGACCAGCATGGCCCACGTCGCCGACTGGGGCTTCTTCCTGGTCCGCACGGATCCCGTCGCCGCCAAGCACAAGGGCATCACCTTCATCCTCGTGGACATGAAGACGCCCGGCATCACCATCCGGCCGCTCCGGCAGATCACGGGCGAGGCCGAGTTCAACGAGGTGTTCCTCGAGAACGTCCGCGTGCCCGCTTCCAACGTGGTCGGCAGAGTCAACGAAGGCTGGGGCGTGGCCATCACGACGCTGGCCCACGAGCGCGACGTGCTGACCATGATCCGCCACATCAGCCTGCGCACCGCGCTGGAGCGGCTGGTCGCGCTGTCGAAGCGGACGATGAAGGGCGGCCAGCCCGCGTCCAAGGACGCCGTGCTGCGCCAGAAGATCGCGAATCTCCAGGTGGCCGAGCGGTGCCTCCAGCTCAACGGCTATCGCAGCCTGACCAAGATCCTCCAGGGCGGGCACCCGGGGCCCGAGGGCTCCACCTCCAAGCTCTTCTGGAGCCAGGTGGACACGGAGCTGGCCGACGTTGCGACGGAGATCATCGGCCCGTACTCGCAGATCAAGGCGCCCAGCGCGCTCGCTCCCGACGACGGCCAGTGGGAGTTCTACGCGCTGCTCGCCCGCGGCAGCGGCATCCGTGCCGGCACCTCGGAGATCCTGCGCAACATCCTGGGCGAGCGCGTCCTCGGCCTGCCGAAGGACTGAGCCTGCATGGCGCTGCGCCAAGTTCCGATCATCGACATCGCGCCGTTCCTCGCGGGCTCGCCCGAGGGCAAGCGTCGCGTGGCGAATGAAGTCGGCAGCGCCTGCGAGGAGATCGGCTTCCTGATCGTCAAGGGCCACGGCGTGCCGCGCGATCTGGTCGAAGAGATGTACGACGTCTCCAAGCGCTTCTTCGCCCTGCCGCTGGACGAGAAGATGCGGGCGCGCGGCGCCGATCGGAGCCGCGGCTACGGCGCAGTCGGCGAAGAAGCGCTCTCGTATGGCCTGGGCCAGGCGGCGCCGGCCGACGTGAAGGAGGGCCTCTACGAGGGCCCGATGGACGTGCCCGACACGGCCTACTTCCGAGGCCCCGAGGGCGCGCCGCACTTCGTGCCCAACGTCTGGCCCGAACGCCCGCCGGAGCTGGAGCGCGCGTGGCGCGCCTACTACCGACGCATGGAGCGCCTCGCCTCCGACATCATGCGCGTCTTTGCCGTGGCGTTGGATCTGCCCGAGGCCTTCTTCGCCGACAAGATCGACAAGCACGCAAGCCGCGTGCGGGCCATCCACTATCCCGACCAGCGCGAGGCGCCGCTGCCGGGCCAGCTCCGCGCCGGCGAGCACACCGACTACGGCACGATGACCATCCTCAAGATCGAGGACGTGCCCGGCGGGCTCCAGGTGCGAACCCGCCAGGGCGAGTGGCTCGACGTCCAGGCCGTGCCCGACACCTTCGTGGTCAATATCGGCGACCTCATGATGCACTGGACCAACGACAGGTGGATCTCGACGCTCCACCGCGTGGTCAACCCGCCGCGGGACAAGACGCTGGGCACCGGCCGCATCTCGCTGGCCTTCTTCCATCAACCCAACTACGACGCGCTGATCGAGTGCCTGCCGAGCTGCAAGAGCCCGGGCAACCCCGCGAAGTACCCGCCCGTCACGTCAGGCGAGCATCGCAACCGCAAATTCGCCGCGACCACCGTCGCCTCCTGAGGAGAGCCCATGACCACGCAGACTGACGAGCTGCTGTACGACGTCAAGGACAAGGTCGCCACGCTGACGCTGAACCGCCCCGACAAGATGAACGCCTTCACGGGGCCCATGATCGACCGCTGGGCCTGGGCGCTCAACGAGTCCCAGCACGACCCCGACGTCAACGTGGTCGTGGTGACGGGCTCGGGCAAGGCCTTCTGCGCCGGCGGCGACGTGGCGCGCATGGCGACGGGCGAGCCCACGGCGCTGGACGGCAAGAACGGGCTCTGGGAAGGCATCCACCGCGTCCCCAAGACGCTGGAGCAGATGGACAAGCCCGTCATCGCCATGGTCAACGGCGTGGCCGTCGGCGCGGGCATGGGCATGTCCGTCATGTGCGACCTGCGCATCGCCGCCGACACCGCGCGTTTCTCGACGGGCTACGTGCGCGTGGGGCTCGTGCCCGGCGACGGCGACACGTATTTCCTGCCGCGCCTGGTCGGCACGGCCAAGGCACTCGAGCTGCTCTGGACCGCCGACTTCATCGAGGCGCCCAAGGCGCTGGAGCTGGGTATCGTCAACCGCGTGGTGCCGGCCGACAAGCTGGCCGAGGAGACCTACGCCCTCGCCCACCAGATTGCCGACGGCCCGCAGATACCTATCAGGATGATCAAGAGGCTCGTCTACCAGTCCATGCGCCTCGACCTGCGCACCCACCTCGACCTCGTCTCCTCCCACATGGGCCTGGTGCGCCAGACCGCCGACCACAAGGAAGGCGTCCAGGCCTTCAAGGACAAGCGCCCTCCGAAGTTCACGGGGAGGTAGCGCCCGGCGGGCTGATCGGAGGGGTCAAGGAGGACGGGATGGTCGCTCGGCCGGGCCATCGGCTCGGAGGGAATGCTGTAGGTGGCGTTACAGGATCCTCTTGGGGGAAGTCGTTTCTAAAGCCAGCCTTGGAGGTCGCCGTGGGCAAGTGCATCCTCAATTTCGATGAAATCGGCATCCTGGTCCAGAAGAGCGATGACCGCCATTCCGACAACGACTGGATGATGGTCGTCTGGACCGTCAACGGGCAGCAGGCCCGCATCGACGAATTCCCTCTTGCGAAGAGCGGCGGCGACTACGTCCTCCATCACGGCGACGTGATTCCGCCGTTCTCGCTCGAGATCGCGTGCAGCGACGCGGACGCCGTCTCGGCGGTTTTCGACATCGTCAATCTGGGCTCCTACGACCGGTCCGATCAGGAGGACGTCGTCACGAAGCAGGCGAACAAGATGGCGGACGTCATCATCGATGCGTACGCCGACATGCTCAAGGGCTACGTCAAGGCGACCGGGCTTGCCGACGCGTCGGACATTTTCAGCGACGGCATCGAATTCTTTCGGCAGGCCATGAAACAGTACATGGAAGCGGTGTTCGGCCATTCGATTCTGCAGCTGTTCGACGACATTCTCAACGCGGTCTCTGATCTCTTCGGACCGCCGCAGTGCAATGGCCAGGTGCTGAGCGACTATGTGCTGTTCACCCCCGGACAGCCGTTTCCGGATTTGACCATCACCAAGACCTATACCTCGCCTGAAAAGCTCGAGGACTGCGGCAATCCCGCGATGACGTCCATCCAGCTGACGATGCAGCGGGTGCTGGACATCCCGATGCAGTTCGCGAACACACCGCCGCCGGCGGTCGATGCGGTTCCGGCGACCGGGCTCTCGTTGCAGGGGTGGGCGGGAACGTGGACGGAAGATGCCATGACGCCGACGCCCAGAATCGTCGTGACGCTGAGCGATGTCCGCCGCCAGCCGATCGATCATTCGCAGGTCGTGGACGTGACGATCCGAGAGGACGTCGATCTCCGCTACGGCGCGCGATTCGCCGCCGCCGCCCCCGGCGTGTCGGCGCAGCTGGCGCACGTCGTGCCGTTCGGCGGCAACGTGTTCAGCTCCATCAGGCCGCTCGTCTCGCATGCGGTTGCGCCCGGAAATCTCAAGGTGGTTCATCTGCCGCGGGTCGGACCGCACGTGGCCGCGCCGGGCGTCGCGCACGCCGACGCGGGACAACCGCCGGTTACCCGGGCTGTCTTCAAGCTCGATTGGACGCGCACCGGCCAGGGAGGCACGCCGGTTCATTTTCGGCCCGTCATAGGGGCGGGCGGGGCGGCGTCGAGCGTGTCGTCCTTTCTTGATGCGGTCGAAGCGATCGAGCTGCGCGATCGCGGCGTCACGCTGTGCCTGTACGAATTCCGCTCCTCGGGCTCAGTGATCGGCCACGGCGTGCGCTACATGCGGGCGGAAGACGTGGCGTATTCGCGCGCGGACGTCATGCTCGTGCGGTGGACGCCGGTGAACTGAACGCGGGAGCTACTCCACGCCGTCAGCAAGAAGTAACGGCGGTGCTTGCCCTCCACGGTAGTTTGGCTTGGCACCGGACGATGAACGTTCCGACACTAGGGTGGAGCGGGTTCACCAAGACCGCCACTCGAGTGAAACTGGGGACGATCTGATTCAGGAGTTCACTTAGACTTCATCGCGGGCGTTGGTGAAGACGGCTCGAGACCATACAGTGACGCCTTTTATCGCGACCCGTCGTTCTTCTGCCAGGCCGAAGTTCGTAGGCTCCGAGACGAGGCGTGAGCCTCCCTACTACCGGTGACGACGCCGCCAGCCCAGTCCGCCAAGCCCGATCAACCCGGCTGCAAGCAACAGGAGTGAGCTCGGCTCGGGGATGCCGAAGACGGCGATGCAGCCGTTCGGGCACAAGGTATTCCCAGCTACGCCGCCGAACGGCACGAAGACTTCACCTGAGACAGGGTCCACGGCGACAGAATGAGCCCCTGGAGAGGTGCGCACATTCTGGAGCCAAGTGCCGGTGGCGGCGTCGATGATGCCCAGGACCGGCCCGCTCGGGTCGAGGCGTGCGGCGACGAAGAATCGGTTGGTGGTGGGATCGAACCAGACCATGTCCTCGCCGCTCACCTGGCTGATGGTCTTGATCGATCCGCTTCCGCTGTTGGCCGTAGGGTCGAGAAGGATCGTCTGGCTGGCCACGCCACAGCCGACCAAGAGCTGGCTGGCCTTTCCCACGGCGAGGCCCGCGGGAGAGCAGGCCGTGATGCCAAACGCGGCCAGGTCGAAGGTCTTCTCGACGGTGCCATCCGCCTTGATGACGGCGACCCCCCCAGGGTTGCACCCGGGGCCCTTACCGGGTCCACCCGTACAGCCGATCTCCGGGATGGAGAGGTAGAACCTCTGGGTGCCCGGGTCCCAAACAGCCTGCTCGATGCCGTTCGTGGCGATCGGGGTGTTATTGGTCCCGTCGAACACGATCTTCTTCGCGATTGTGTTGTTGGTCGTGTTGATAAGGGTGGCGAACGGGGTGTCGGCGGCATTGTTGGCGACGAGGAGGCGCTGACCCGTGGGATCGAACGCCATCTCATCCACGCGCTTGTCGCCGAGGTTGGTCAAGGGCGTGATGGGAAGCGGAATGGGAATGGGATTGGGGGGGGTGCCGGTGGCGATCGGCGTGTTGGGGAGCGCTGCATTGCCATTGTTCAGGTCGAATCCCTTGAGCGTGCTGAAGCCGTCCCCCGCCCACACCTGGTGCTGGCCCGGAAGGTTCACCACCACAACGCCGTCGGGTCCGGAGATATCGTTGACGGCTGGCTGGCCAGACGGTGGCGGCGGCTGAATGCCGACGAAAAGGTTGCCGGTGCCGCCGATCCTGCCGACGAACGTGTTGGTCTTCGCCGAGAAGATGTCTATCGAGGCGTTCGACCGGTCGGCCAGGTAGTCCAGCTGGGTATTTGCATCGAAGAAGCTGATGTCGTAGAGAGTGAACTTCGCCCCGGCGACGTTGTTGTCCGGGCTTGGCGGGACAGGGATGGTCGTGAAGAGGACGTAGGTCGGCCCGGCCAGCGCTGGGCCGGTGCCGAGGATCAGGGCAAGGAAGACCACTGCTGGGAACGCGACCGAGATCTTTTTTCCGTGCATGGACACGCCCTCCTTGTCCTAGTCCTCCGGGCAGAAGCGGCTTTTCAGTAATTCCGTAATTGCTGCATTCGTCGTGCCCCGCTAGAATTTGACGGGATTTCAATTCCTTAGCGGAGTCCCCCAAAGCCGACTCGACACTTCTGCCAAGCAACCCGACAGGCGAACCGCTTTACTGGAGGCAACCGAGACGGCTCTAGCCCACGGGTTGTGTAATCCGCGGTCCGTTAAGAGTCACCGAATTGTTCTGTCGAAGCTCTTTACAGCACATTTCGGAGAAACTCTGCCAAAAAACGTCGATTCCATCCGAATCCTAGGGAGTCCGTCACCTCCGACAATGCTAAGTCCGTGATTCTGCAAATACGGAGTGCGGTATGAGTCTTGCTCTAGTCTTTCCTCAGGAGATTGGCGAGCAATCTCCGTATGAGAAGGAATGCAGCGGTGAGCACTGATACACATATGCCGGTAGAAGGGGGAATAGTATGAAGCCCAAGAGACGAAAGGCGCTGAGCGCTTCCTCCGAGCCACCAATTCGAATGAAGCGACTCACCCTCGACCTTCACGAGTCGCTTCATCGCGCAATCAAAAAGAACGCGGCCGAGGAAGGTGTGACGATGGCCGAAAGGCTCCGTGCCCTCCTGTCGGAAAAGTACGGCTCTTCAAGGGGGCGGCTCTAGCCGCCCACTCTACCCGCCCGAGCCGTCCGATCAGGCATCCGCGACCCCTGATCGATTTCTCTCGTTGCGAGGGCCCGCAACCACTTGCAGGCGAACAAGTCACTGGCGTTCCCGTTCGAGGTTACGCTCTGATTCCCGTAGCCCCTGGGACTCGGGCTACCTGGTCTTCGGTGGCATCCCACACGGGCTGCCACCGATTTCGTGGCGATTGGGAGCGCGCGGAGCAGGGCAGGGCCGGGAGGGCTCCCAAGCGCCACGTCGTCACTTCCCCTTCGGCCCGCGCGAGTCCTCAGTGTCGGGGAGGCACAGCCCTTACTGGATTGTCTGATCCGCCCGCTGCAACAGCGACGGCGGGATCGTGAGTCCGAGCGCCTTGACGGTCTTGAGGTTGATGACCAGCTCGAACTTCGTCGGCTGCTCGATCGGGAGGTCGCCCGGCTTGGCGCCCTTGAGGATCTTGTCCACGTAGGTAACGCTCCGGCGAGTTAGTTCGACAAAATTCGGTCCATACTCCATAAGGACACCGGCTTCCACAAACCCCGTTACTCCCGCCATCGCCGGCAACCTGGTCTTGGCCGTAAGCGCCGCGAGCCGCTATCCTCCAGACGCTATCCACAATCATTTCTTTTTGAGCGCATCGTCTAGCTACGGCGTAGCCACAGGATTCTATGTGACTACTGCGGTGCTTTGTCTATACGATTTTGATCCCCGTGGGAAGATGGCCCGCGCGAGCCAGTGACCTCTGAATCGGACACCCGAAGGTTAGTCGTGTTCGGCATTGGATCAGATACGCAGGCGCGTGATACGCGGGCCAGGTAACTGTAGGTCGCCATATATTCCCGCGGAACCTCCAGCGACCCCCGCTCGGCACGACGAGGGTGGAGAGCGGAGGCGCCATTCCCCTCACGCGAAGGCGAAGGCGCGCCGCGGATTGTCCACCAGCAGGGTCTGGATGGTCTTGTCGTCGGCGCCCTTCGCGCGGAGGCGAGGGATCAC
>WNFC01009796.1_pt1 | contig 10616 bp, 9 predicted proteins | sample 5400541 | NCBI WGS metagenome assembly WNFC01 (sample SAMN13153342, study PRJNA577476) | soil metagenome | isolation source: 120 cm saprolite under Douglas fir tree site 2 hole 2 replicate 1 | place: USA:California | collected 2015-04-18
GCCCGGTGCTGGCCTCGCGCAATTCGGAATCCTTCCGCGGCTGCAACGATCTGCATATCGCGAAGAACGGCGACATCTATTTCACCGACCAGGGACAGACCGGCCTGCACGATCCGACCGGCCGCGTCTACCGGCTCAAGACCGACGGACGGCTCGACTGCCTGATCGATACCGGCGTCAGTCCGAATGGCCTGGTGCTCGATCCCAATGAAGCCGTGCTGTTCGTGGCGATGACGCGCGACAACGCGGTCTGGCGTCTGCCGTTCATGAGAGACGGCAGCGTCTCGAAGGTCGGCCGCTTCTGTTCGATGTTCGGCCCGAGCGGGCCGGACGGCATGACCATGGACAAGGCCGGCCGGCTGTTCGTGGCGCACGCCTCGCTCGGCCATGTCCTGGTGTTCGCGCCCAATGGCGAATTGGTTGCGCGCATCAAGTCCTGCGCGGGGGCAAGCTGCACCAATGTCGCGATCGGCGGCGACAACCGCGATCGGCTTTACATCACGGAGTCCGCAACCGGCACCGTGCTGGTCGCCGATATCAGCTCTCTCGATTCGTCATTGCGAGGAGCGTGAGCGACGAAGCAATCCAGGGCCGAGCGCGGCACTCTGGATTGCTAAGCAATGCTCAGATCGCGCCTTGTTCGACAAACTCCAGGGCCAGACCATGCACGGCTGCCGGCGGAACCAGCAGGACGCCGTCGATGATCCGGAAGTCGACACCGTTGCGCTTCAGCTCCCATTGTGTCGTATCGAGATCGCCCACCCTCAGCCGCGCCGCGCAGAAGCGCGGGACATCGTGCGCGGCCGATCCCGGGAAGCGGCGAGCGGTCTCGCTGCGGTCGAGCACGGTGATGCAGTCCTCCGCCTTACCGACCGTCAGTTGTCCGGGCGCAAGCTCGGCTGCGTGTCCGGTCAGTTGCTCCAGGAAAACGCGATGCTGCGCCGGTTCCGGCGCCGACATCACGACCTCGATCACCCGCAAGGCGCCGTTGGGATGGCGCTGGTATTCGGGCTTCCAGAACAATTCCGGCGCATGATGCTGTTGGCAGCCAAAGAAAGCGAGGCCGGGCATGGCAGGATCGGTGGCGAAGGCGAGCGAAAATGCAACACGAGCCGCTCGTCCGTCCGGGAGCACGGCATCGCGACCGAAATCAAACGGTGCGTAGGCGCCGATTGCATTTGCCGCGAAGCGCGCCGCATCGGCATGGGCATCGGTGGTGTGCAAGGCCAGCATCGACATGCCTTCGGCGGTCGCAAGGAAATTCTGCTGGTGCGCGGCGAAGCTGAATCGGCCCGGCGCGGCGGCTGGGATCGCGGCAGGGTCGGTGACGGCCAATAGCTCCAGGAAGTTATTTTCGAACATGGCCAGGTGGTTGCTGGTGCCGAACGGATGGACACCGGTTGGCGTCAGCGTAAAGCCGAGGGTCCGCAAGCTTCGCTCGGCGCGAGCGAGATCGTGGACGCAAATGACGAGGTGATCGATGAGGCGGCGCATGGGATCTCCGGGGGCGGCAAGCCCGGACCGTAACGCGTACGGCAACCGCGGCGCAAAGCATGGTTTATGACGTTGAGCTGAAGAAAATCTATTGCAAGGCCGCGCCGTATCCGTGACAAGCTGGATGGCGATGACTTACATGCTTCCACCGCTCAATGCGCTGCGCGCGTTCGAAGCCGCGGCGCGGCATCTCAGCTTCAAGCTGGCGGCCCATGAGCTGCATGTGACACCTGCCGCCGTCGGGCAGCAGGTGAAGGCGCTGGAGGCCCGTCTTGGCGTTCCCTTGTTTGAGCGCCTGCACAAACAGCTCATCTTGACGCCGGCCGGCCAGATGTTCCTGCCTGAAATATCCGGCGGCTTTCGCCGCATCGCTGACGCGACCGTGCGATTGAAGCCTGCGGGAAAGGTGCTGCTGCAGTTGGGCCTGCATGCAAGCTTCGACCTGCGGCGGCTGTCGCTCGCGGCGTTCCGCGCCGCGCATGCCGAGATCGGGTTGCGGGTCTTGCAGCCGGCGGGCCTGCACGACCTTATCGAGGGCAAGGTGGATCTGCTGATCGATCGCGGCCTCGGCCATCATCCAGGCTATCGTTGCGACCGCGTGACCGACGGAACTGGACCGGGCGATTGGCTGATCGCGCCAGCCGGGACGGCCGATTGCCCCGAAATATCGAGCTTCCGCGACTGGCTGCTTCGTCGGCCGGCGGACAACGCGCTTGCGATGCATCGCCGTCGCAGGTTGGCAAGTGTCAGCCAAAGTTGATCGGTACACACATCCGATCCGGCTTTACAAATGTCGCAATCTCAATTCGTCATTGCGAGGAGCCTGTCATCGGGCGCGCATTCGCGCGTTGGCTCGCAATGACGGGAATACGAACGTTGGGTGTCATCTTGAAACAGCAAAAATTCGGCCGCAACGGCCCAAACGTGTCCGTGATCGGGCAGGGCACCTGGTACATCGATCGCGGCGATCGCAAAAGCGCGGTCGCGGCGCTGCGCCGTGGCATCGAGCTCGGCATGACCCATGTCGACACAGCAGAGATGTATGGCGACGCCGAGCTCGTGATTGCCGACGCCGTCGCTAGCCACCGCGATGATTTGTTCCTGGTCTCGAAGGTGCTGCCGAGCAATGCCTCGCGGCGCGGCACCATGACCGCCTGCGAGCGCTCGCTGCGGCGCCTGAAGACGGACCGGCTCGATTGCTATCTGCTGCACTGGCGCGGATCGTACCCGCTGTCGGAGACGGTGGGGGCGTTCGACGAACTCATCCGCGCCGGCAAAATCCGGTCCTGGGGCGTCAGCAATTTTGACGCCGACGATCTCGACGAACTGCTCGAGGTGGCCGGTGAGGGCAAGATCGCCTGTAACCAGGTGCTCTATCACCTGCAGGAACGCGCGATCGAGCACGCGGTGATTCCGTGGTGCGAACGGAATGGTGTTGCGGTCGTGGCCTATTCGCCGTTCGGTCACAACGACTTTCCGTCGCCGGGCAGCAAAACCGGCGCAGTGCTGGAAAAAATTGCTCAAGCCCATGGTGCATCCGCGCGCCAGGTCGCGCTCACATTCCTGACGCGCAGCCCGTCCGTGTTTGCGATTCCGAAAGCCTCGGCGGCGGAGCACGCCGCCGACAACGCCGCGGCCGGCAAATTGATTCTCAGCGACGCCGACATCGCCGCGCTCGACAAGGCGTTTCCGTGCGGGCCGAAGCCGCGTAACCTGCCTATGTTGTAGACTTTACAGACGTTTTTGCTGCGCCGCATCGTTGCGGCGTGGCCGGCTGCCGCAGCCCATACGTGCATATCGGCATCCTGTTTTCGGGTGTTGCCGCGCCGATGCAATTATCGTTTTCATGGCGCTTCCTGAGTCGACATCCGCCAGAGTTTTGATCGTGACACCGCCAACCGCTGTGGCCGCGAGGCTTGCCAGCGAGCCATTGTCCTTGCCCGAACGGAAACCATCCGCGCGGCGCGCGCCCGCGCGCACCGACCGGCCGTTCAAAGGTATCGCGTTGATCCTGGCGTCGACGGTGTTCCTCGGCACCTCCGACGTGACCGCGAAATATCTGTCGGCGACATTGCCCTCGATCGAGATCGCGTGGGTCCGCTTCCTGGTGTTCGCCCTGATCATGACACCGGCGATGGTGCCGGGCATGCCGTTATATTCCCTGCGGACGACGCGTCCGGCATTTCAGCTGATGCGCGGCCTCGCGCTGTTGGGCTCGTCGCTTCTCTTCATCTCCGGGCTGCGCTATTTGCCGATCGCGGAAGCCTCCGCCACCGGTTTCGTCGCGCCGCTGTTCGTCACGGCCCTGTCGATCGTCTTCCTCGGCGAGAGCGTCGGTGTCCGACGCTGGCTCGCGACCGCCGCTGGCCTGCTCGGCGTGCTGATCATCCTGAGGCCCGGCACCGGCGCCTTTCATGCCGCGGCGTTTTTCCCGATCGTCTCGGCGCTGTGCTGGGCCGCCACGCTGATCATGACGCGCATGATGAGCGGGCGGGAGCACGCCATCACCACCATGACCTATTCGTCGATCGCCGGATTGTGCGTGCTCTCGGCGCTGGTCCCGTTCACCTGGGTCGCGCCGAGCTGGCACGACATCCTGTTCGGTATCCTGATCGGCGTGACTTCGACGGCCGGACAGTGGATCGTGGTGCTCGCCTTCCGCTATGCGGATGCGTCCGTGCTGGCGCCGTTCTCCTACAGCCAGCTCGTCTGGGTCAGCATTCTCGGCTTCCTGATCTTCGGTGAGGTGCCCGACGTCTGGACCGTGGTCGGCGCGGCCTTCATCGTCGCAAGCGGCCTCTACACCGCGCACCGCGAGCGCGTGCGGCGTTCGCAGCTGCTGCTGGTGGCAGGAGAGAGCTCGCCCAATCCCTGACAAGGAGACTGTGTCGAGCCGGAACGTCGTGGTTTAATAGGCAGGTCGGGCGCTGACCTCCATCTCCGTCGCAACGGGAGGCCTGTCACCGCTCACGGGAGGGATGGGCTATGCGCGCCGCGATTTTCCGGAATGGCGAGATTGTCGTCGACACCATGCCGGAGCCCGTGCCCGGAGCGGGGCAGGTGCTGGTCAGGACGCTCGCCTGCGGCATCTGCGGCTCCGACCTGCACGCGCGCAAGCACGCCCATCGCATGGTCGAGATGGCGAAGTTCTTCCCTGGCCGCAAGCCGATGGACCTGTCGCGCGACGTGGTGTTCGGCCACGAGTTCTGCTGCGAGATCGTCGACTACGGCCCCGCGACGCAGCGCGGGCTGAAACCGGGCAGCCGCGTGTGCTCGCTGCCGGCGCTGTCGACACCGACGGGACCGCAAGGCATCGGCTATTCCAACGACAATATCGGCGGCTATGCCGAACGAATGCTGCTCAGCGAAGCGCTGCTCCTTCCGGTGCCAAACGGGCTGGCGGCGGAACACGCGGCGCTGACGGAGCCGTTGGCGGTCGGCGTCCATGCCGTCGCCAAGGCCAATGTGCGAGGCGACGAGGTGCCGCTGGTGATCGGCTGCGGCCCGGTCGGGCTCGCGGTGATCGCCGCCTTGAAACTCAAGGGTTTGCACCCGATTGTTGCCGCGGATTATTCGCCGGCGCGTCGGTCGTTGGCCGAGAAACTCGGCGCCGACATCGTCGTCGATCCCGCGCTGACGCAGCCCTATGCGAGCTGGGCCGCGCACGCCGCGATGTCGGCGGAAGAACAGGCGGCGCGGTCACCCTGGCAGGCGTTTCGGCCACCGCTGAAACCCGCGCTGATCTTCGAATGCGTCGGCGTTCCCGGTCTGCTGCAACAGGTGTTCGAGGGCGCGCCGCGCGATGGGCGCATCGTCGTGGTCGGGGTCTGCATGGAGACCGACCGCTCCGAGCCGATGCTCGGCATCATGAAGGAACTGAACGTTCAATATGTGCTGGGCTACACGCCCGAGGAATTTGCCTTTTCGCTTCGCCTGATCGCGGAAGGAGAGGTGAATGCGGCGTCGCTGGTGACGGGCCGCGTCGGCCTCGACGGCGTCGCGCGGGCGTTCGACGATCTCGCGAATCCGGAAGCGCACACCAAGATCATCGTCGAGCCATCGCGATAAAAGATACATAGCGATAAAGATAAATGGCGATAAAGATACATGTCACCCAGTGATGCAGCCCGCCCTCCCGTTCTCGCGCATCAGCGCTTTGTTGCGGACAGGGAAGCCTTCGCAGGCCTGAGCCTGCCGCAGCGCTTTCGGCGGATCTACGAAACCAATCTGTGGGGTGCTGTGGCATCAGCGTCCGGTCTGGGTTCCGAGGTCGATGCAACCGCCGCGTTGCGGGCGGAATTGCCGCGGCTGCTTGAGAAACTCGCGGTCACCTCGCTGCTCGATGCGCCCTGCGGCGATGCCGGCTGGATCAGCGCCGCCGATCTGGGCGTGCGGATCATCGGCGTGGATATTGTGCCCGCGCTGATCAAGCGCCTGCAGGCCCGCGTCGCCGCCGGGGAAATCAAGGGTGAGTACCACCTTGCCGATATTGCCCGCGATCCGCTGCAGCGCTGCGACGCCATCCTCTGCCGCGACTGCCTGGTGCATCTGTCGTTTGCGAATATCGAACGCGCAGTTGCTAATTTCAGAGCGTCCGGCGCGACCTGGCTGATCACGACCACCTTTCCGGAGTGGCAGACCAACAGTGATTGCGAGGACGGCGACTGGCGCGCGCTGAACTTCGAGCGCGCACCGTTTGAGTGGGGGCCGCCGGTTGAACTGCTCAACGAGAATTGCCTGGAGGCCGGCGGCGGTTGGCGCGACAAGAGTTTGGGCGTCTGGCGACTCTCGGATATCAGGGCCGAATAGGCGCGGCTTTTCCACGGGGACGATGTGCAACAGTCGTACGTGGTTACCCGTACTTTTGCGGAGCTTCCGCTTTAAGACAGGCTTAAGGGCACATGCATAGCATCCTCGAAAAGCCGGAACAGGGTGCGGATTGTGCAACAACTAGATTCCATTATCGTTGAACTCGAAGACGCCGTCAAAAGCGGCTCGTCGGAAAAGCGCGTCAACACTCTTAGGCAGGTGACAAATCTTTTCCTGCACGAGGGAGAGCGGCTCAGCGAAGACCAGATCAAGGTCTTCGACGATGTGTTGTGTCTGCTCACCGCTCGCGTTGAAAACCAGGCCAAGGCCGAACTCAGCAAACGCCTCGCGCCGCTCGACTATGCTCCGCTCGAAGTCATTGCGCGGCTCGCGAGCGACGACGAAATCGCGGTGGCCGAAAACGTCCTCGCCCGATCCGGCCGGCTGGCCACCAGCACCCTCGTGGATATTGCCACGACCAAGGGGCAGGATCATCTGTTCGCGATATCCGGCCGCGCCGACCTGCCGGAGGTCGTGACCGACGTCATCGTCAATCGTGGCGAACGCCGGGTCATCCGCAAGCTTGCCAACAACAGCACCGCACGGTTTTCGGAAGCCGGCTATGCTGGAATGGTGGAGCATACCGAGGCCGACGACGGACTCATCGAAATTCTCGGACTTCGCATCGATCTTCCCCTCAAATTTCTCCGCGATCTCCTGCTGAAGGCGACCGACGCGGTCCGCGCCCGACTGATGGCGATCGCTCCGCCCGAACTTCAAGAGGAAATAAAGCAGGTTCTCAAGACGATCACGGAAGGTGCGGGCGGAAAACGCTCGCCGGAGCGCGACTTCGCCCGCGCCGAAGAGATCGTGAAGCGTATGAAGGGCCTCAATCAATTGGATGAGGCAGCGATCGTCAGATTTGCCGAAGCCGCACGGTTCGATGAGGTCGTCGTCGCGCTTGCAATTCTGACGAACGTGCCGACGGCAATGGTCGCCAAAGTGATCGAGGGACATCGCGCCGACCTGGTCCTGATTCCCTGCAAGGCGGCAGGATTGAACTGGCCGGCGGTCGGGACGATCCTCACGCACCGGCCCGTCAAACCCCGGATCGACGAGCGCACGCTCAAGATTGCCTTGAGAGATTACGGCAAGCTGTCGGTGGAGACCGCACAGCGCACACTGCGCTTCTGGCAGGTTCACGACAAGCTCGAGAAGTAGTTCGAGCAAACGTCACGCCTAGCGCCTGCACCGCACGTTTCAGCGCAAGCTCGTTGCCGGCCATCGCGACCGTAGCCTTGGCGCCTCACACCGGCAGCGCGATGGAATATTTCACCTGGCTCAATGCAAAACTCGACTCGATCGAGGCGATGCCGTCGAGCCGGGTCAGCTTGTTCTTCAGGAACGCCTCATACGACGACAGATCGGCGGCGACGACGCGCAACAGATAGTCGCGGTTGCCCGTCATCAGATAGCACTCCAGAATTTCGTCCCATTTCGAGATCGCCTTCTCGAAGCGGTTGAGGTCTTCCTCCTTCTGCCGCGCGAGCTTGATCGAAATGAAGACGCTGACATGCAGCCCCAGCGACTTCTGGTCGACGGTCGCGATATAGCGGGTGATGACGCCGCGCTCTTCGAGCAGCTTGACGCGGCGATGGCACGGCGACACCGAGAGCCCGACCTTGTCGGCCAGCTCGGCCATGGTGATGCGGCCGTCGGATTGCAGCAGCGCGAGGATCTTGCGGTCGATGGCGTCGAGGCCGTGCATTGGGATGAACCATCTAGAGGAAGGGATAGATTGATAAAATATACCAATAACGGCAGGTATGCTGCGAAAATTTGAGATTTTCCGCCAACCCGACAGGACTAAGATTCCGCCGTCATCCGCTTGTCCGGGAGCGCTGCCATGGCGACCAACTCCGAACGTCTCGAACTGCTCAACGCGCTCGCCCGCAAGGTGCTGTGGCTGTCGTCCTGGACCATCCACCATGCCAATCACATCCGCCCGAACACCGATGGGTTGAAGGTCGGCGGCCACCAGGCCTCGTCCGCCTCGCTCGCCACCATCATGTCGGCGCTCTATTTCGGCGTGCTGCGCCCGGAGGACCGCGTCGCGGTGAAGCCGCATGCGAGCCCGGTGTTTCATGCCATCCAATATCTGTTCGGGCGCCAGACCCGCGACCGGCTGGAGAATTTCCGCGGCTTCAAGGGCGCGCAGTCCTATCCGTCGCGCACCAAGGACACCGACGACGTCGACTTCTCGACCGGCTCGGTGGGGCTCGGCGTCGCGCAGACGCTGTTCGCCTCGTTGGTGCAGGACTACGTCAAGGCGCATGGCTGGATGAAGGATCGCCGCGAAGGACGGATGATCGCGCTCGTCGGCGATGCCGAGATGGACGAGGGCAACATCTTCGAGGCGCTCCTCGAGGGCTGGAAGCACGGCCTGCGCAACACCTGGTGGGTGGTCGATTACAACCGCCAGAGCCTCGACGCCGTGGTGCGCGAGGGATTGTGGGAGAAATTCGAAACCATGTTCCGCAATTTCGGCTGGGACGTGGTGATCGTGAAATACGGCTCGCTGATGCGCGAAGCCTTCGCCGAACCCGGCGGCGAGGCGCTGAGGCGCTGGATCGACAGCTGTCCGAACCAGATGTATGCCGCGCTGTGCTTCCAGGGCGGCGCCGCCTTCCGCAAGCATTTGCGGGACGACATCGGCGATCAGGGCCCGGTGTCGCAGTTGATCGACCGCCGCAGCGACGACGAATTGCTGGCGCTGATGTCCAATTTGGGCGGACACGACATGGCGAGCATGCTGGAGGCTTTTGAAGCGATCGATCACGATCGCCCGGTCTGCTTCATCGCCTACACCATCAAGGGCGTCGGCCTGCCGTTCCAGGGCCATAAGGATAATCATGCGGGCTTGATGACGGTGGCGCAGATGGAGAAATGGCGGGGCGCGCAGAACATCCGGACCGGGCACGAGTGGGAGAAGTTCGAGGGATTGCCGCAGGACTCCACGACGCTGCAGGCGTTTCTCGACGATGTGCCGTTCAACCGCGGCCAGCGCCGCCTGACCGCGCCCGTCATCGACGTGCCGCCGCAGCTTTCGTTCACTCCGTCGGCGCAGATGTCGACCCAGCAAGGGTTCGGCCTGGTGCTCAATGAACTCGCGCGCGGCAACAGCGAGCTGGCCGCCCGCATCGTCACCGCATCGCCTGACGTCACGGTCTCGACCAATCTCGGCGCCTGGGTCAACCGTCGCGGCCTGTTCGCGCGCGGCGAGAAGGCCGACCTGTTCCGCAGCGAGAAAATTCCGTCCACCTTCAACTGGGATTTCTCGCCGAAGGGCCAGCACATGGAACTCGGCATCGCCGAGATGAACCTGTTCATCCTGCTGTCGGCGCTCGGGCTGTCGCATGCGATCAACGGCGAACGATTGCTGCCGGTCGGGACGCTGTACGATCCATTCATCGAGCGCGGCCTCGATGCGCTGAACTACGCCTGCTACCAGGACGCCCGCTTCATGGTGGCGGCGACGCCGTCGGGCATTACGCTGGCGCCCGAAGGCGGCGCGCATCAGTCGATCGCAACGCCTCTGATCGGCATGGCGCAGGATGGGCTGGCCTCGTTCGAACCGGCGTTCGTCGATGAACTCGCCGTGATCATGGGCTGGGGATTCCGGCACATGCAGCGCGAGGGCGGCGAGGGCGGTTCGGTCTATTTGCGATTGTCGACGCGCACGATCGAGCAGCCGCAGCGGCTGATGGGTCCCGATCTGCAAAAGGATATCGCCGAGGGCGCCTACTGGCTGCGCAAGCCCGGACCCAATGCCGAGGTCGTGGTGGCCTATACCGGCGCGGTCGCGCCGGAAGCGATCGAGGCCACCGGCTTCATCGGCGAAAGCCGCCGCGACGTCGGGCTGCTCGCGATCACCTCGGTCGACCGATTGCATTCGGGGTGGACCGCCGCGCGAACCTTGCGGCGCGACCGCCGCGGCGTGCAGCATTTGAGCCATGTCGAGAAACTGCTGGCGCCATTGCCGCGCGACTGCGGCATCGTCACCGTGATCGACGGCCATCCGGCGGCGCTCGGCTGGCTCGGCAGCGTGCGCGGCCACCGGGTCGAAGCGCTCGGGGTGGAACATTTCGGCCAGACCGGCACGATCGACGATCTCTATCGCCACTACGGCATCGACGCCAACGCCATCATCGATGCCGCCGAAAGCCTCACCGCGGGCGGACCCGTGCTGCATCGCAAAATGGCGGTGTGATCCAAGCCGTAGGCCCCGGATCAGCAGCGCATCGCCGCCGCGC
>WNFC01009797.1_pt1 | contig 10616 bp, 15 predicted proteins | sample 5400541 | NCBI WGS metagenome assembly WNFC01 (sample SAMN13153342, study PRJNA577476) | soil metagenome | isolation source: 120 cm saprolite under Douglas fir tree site 2 hole 2 replicate 1 | place: USA:California | collected 2015-04-18
CCGAAGCGAAAGCACTCATCGCACCGACAAATTCGGAGCCTTCGAAGAAGAGGACGACCCTATCGTGGCAACGGTTCATCAAAGACCACAAGCTGTTGACCCGTTACCACGTCACTAAGCGAGAGCTGCAGATTCTCGAGCATGTCAGCCTGCTCGGAACGGCGCTTTCGGCCAAGGAATTCCTCGCTATCCTGACGCTGATTCGGGATATCCCCGAAAAGAAGTAGCCATGGGCTAAATTCAGTCAAGCGAATCGCGGGGATTAACGACCTGTATGACAAAGGACATGTTCATACATTGACTGTCAGGGCCCGGTGCCTGGCCAGGGTTAAAGCACTACTTTAGAATTTGATTCGTTCTACTTCATCGAGCGAAATCTCATCTTTGGTGCGATCGTAGAGTTTCGTGGTGCGGGGCGACTGGTGCGCGGCGATCTGCTGAGCGTGTTCGAGGGTGCCACCGTTTTGCAAATAAGCGGTAATCCCGGTCGCTCGGAATGTATGGCAGCAGGTGGAGTATGGCAGGGCGGCTCCTTTGGCCCGCCGCTTGATCATGTAGAGCACGTCGCTGCGGATCATCGGATTGCCGGTGAGCTTGTCGCCCTTTTTGAAGCTCCGGAATAACGGCCCCTTCTTGTCGCCGCCAATGCCGGCGGCCGCGATCCAGGCGTCCAGATATTCGTCGAGACTGTGATGACAGGGCACCTCGTGCCGCTTGCCGCCTTTTTCGTGTAGCCTCAGCCACGAGCGCCGGCCTTGCTGAAAATAATCCTCAACCCGGAGCGTGACGACTGCACTAACGCGGGCGAAGGTGTAGCCCATCAACCCGAGCAGGGCGCGGTCCCGAAGACCGATCATTTCGCTGGTATCGATTGAGCTCAACAGTTGGCGCATCTCGTCGCCGGAGAGCACCGGCGTCTTGCCGCGCGTGACCACGTACTTGGGGCCGCGCACGGACCCGGCCGGGGTGGACAAGAGGATGCCTCCGGTTACCAGATAATCGAACAGCTGGCGGATCGCAGCCAGGTGCTGCTTCACGCTCGGCTTAGCAATTTCGGAGCCCAGCTCCTCAATATATGCGGCGATCGCTATCGGCTCGATGTCTTCCAGGCCGAGGTGATGGTCCTCGCACCAGTCGAAGAATCGTTTTACCGCGCGCGCGTACGCCATCCGGGTGTTACGGTTGCGGATGGTCGCGGTAAAGAATTCGATGAAGCGGCGGCCGGCGCGTTCGCCATGCGCTGCGATCGCCGCCGGCAGCATTTCGAGCCCGGCGCGCACGAGCGCGGGCGGCGGTATGATTTGATCGGTTAGAATGATCGGTTGTTGGGCCATCGGACCCTGCCCCTCCACGGCCCCTATTATACGGCATAAAGGGAGTTATGCAGTATAAAGGGGCGGGGGCGAGCGGGGTGCCGCGACCTGTCACATGCGCCATATGTCGCGGCGGATCAAGGACGCACTCAACCGTTTCGGACAACGCTCTCGTGATGAGCAACTAAAACGCTCAATTCGTCGAGCAGCGCCTTAGCCTCTTTCAGGTCGGCAGTGTCGAAGCCCTCGGTGAACCAGTTGTAAATGTCAGCAAGCTTGGCGCGGGCTTCGTCGCGACCGCCCCCCGATGCGAGCAATCGGGCAAGGCCGGTGGTCGCTTGCAGTTCCGTCATTTTGTCGTTGAACTTGCGCGCCATCTCAATCGCGAATCGAAAGCAATTCTCGGCCTCCGCAGCTTTGGAGGCGTCCGACCTAGGATGAGTGCGGGGATCTGGCCGTAAGTAAAGTTAGCCTCCTCCATGAATCGGCAATTGCGGCAAGTAAGAGGGAACGGCACTCTTACAAAAGAGAGATCCAACGGACCTACAACGCGGGCACCGAAAAGCTGAATGCCTCTTGGGTCAGCCAGCTTAGCAGCCTTAGGATTAACCGCAAGCCAGCGTATAAGCTCGGCATGAACATCCTACGGTTGTCCCACCGCACCGCTCGCCAAAGGAACAGGATCCTGCTGACTGTGAGTCGGACCAAAGTACGTAAACGCATCGCTCTGAACATCACGCAGCAGCTGCTTTTCGCAATCAGTTGAAATCGGAAACGGGGGACTTGCGACCTTTTCCATGGGGCTCAGAGTTGTGGCATGCGTATCCTTAACGACCCGTCCTGCTAGGCAGATAGCTAGCACTGCGAGCAAAGCTCTGAGCAGTAATGTCTGAATATTGCTAGTAACCAATACACGCCCCCACTGCCTCGTCATTGCGTTTACCCTAATGTTTGACAGTCCGGCGCTTTGTTCGGGCGGGCTCTTACTTAAGAGGAAGAGGTCAGGAAATCTCACCACCAAGTGTCGCAAACAAACCCCCGCCGATCCGGCGGATCTCGTCCGGCGTTCGAGGTGTCCCATCGCCAGAGCCAGGAAATACGATTGTTATGACGTCCTTATCGATTGCTTCATCGTGAAAGGTCCCCCCTCGGATAACCTCATGTCCAAGACTTCGATGTAAGGCGATTGACCCTTCGCCAAGCTTCTTCGATGGGCCGTGATCCGCAAACACGGCAAATTCAATCTTATCTTTGAAGATCACCGCCGCGATGTCACCCAGTACGATGCCAAATTGCTCAGCAAAAGTGCGAGGCATCACGAAGTACGGGATATTTTCCGAATCTACGGGTTTACCGTCCGGTTGATGGAGACTCGTGTCGGGATCCCCGGTCCGATCTTGCACGGCGAACCTCGACCCATCGCTATCGAGATCGAGCAGGGAATCATAGTAAAGCTGGCCATCGGGTAGTCGAAGGATGGCCTTGCCTCCTTTCGAGAAGTGTCCCTCGACCGGTGCCGCGCTCTGCAAATTCTCCGCTATTGTCCCAAGACGCGTGACAGATGCTGCTGGCGGTTGATAATTCATATGTCTCTCCTATGTCGCAACTAACTAAGACTGGCCAGAAGCGCGCCTGGGGTTGCTTCAGGTGGGCGTACCGACAGCTGGATGCTCGCCGCTTGCGCGTGTGACGATCAGATTGTTCACATCCTCGACTAGCGAGCTTTTGTCGATCCTGACACCCGGACAATCGCGATGGGTGGTTTTAATATCTTCCTTATGGAAGCGCACCGAATGAATATCCAGTCCCATCGTTGCGTGCAGTGTCGCCAGACAGGCGACCAGATTAGCGTGGATCGGATCGATGAACTCATCCTTCATATAATCCCCCAGGGTTTCGACACCCCATGAAAGGGAGTTCCATGAGGGGCTGTGCACTCCGGGCACGGTGAGTGGCGTAAACACCCAGATCCCGTTCTGATCGACGAAACAGTGCGGTCCGGCGCTCCATTTCTGTTGATCTCGATAAAACAATTCCAGGTTGTGGATGTGCTGCTGGGTGAATCCGTTGGGCCGCTGCGCTAGGCTCGGCACACCTGTGTTATGGACAACAACGAACTGCGGCCTCCACGCCGAAAACGTCAGCTGCTTGACATAGTCATCGAACTCGTCTGGCGAGAATCGCCTGCCGACTATACCTTTCCATGCCATAGCATTATCCTCTGGTTGACAATCCCTAATTAACTCCCCGGCTTTTGCCCCTGCTCAAACTCCGTTCCACAGGCTGTCGCGCGCGAAATCACTCGAAGGTTGAGTTGGCACTGACCCAGCCATGGTCCGTACTAGGCGCAGGTTTGCCGTTTGCGTTCTGGCGTCGATGCCGCGACAGCCTGCGCGTAACGCAGCTTCATTCGTGACCGCACCTAAGAGCGCCAGCATCATGGTGCTGGCGCTCTTAATCGATTCTGGTCGCGGTCGTGATGATGCCGCCGCACAAAGCCGGACGAGTAGGGAGTTAACCCTGTTTATCTCATAGGACCGTTGGCGACGATGGCTGCTCTCACTGGTCTGCCTGGCGGAACCAACCGGTGCGACCCGATCGAACAAACGGCACGTTGGACAGTCGACATCTTCCCCGCCCTTCCAGCGGGCACTCCGACCATTGCCGCTCGTACGGTGGCGACAATCTGGTGCGCCGCTTTCCCCGCCGCGAGGTCCGCGAGGATTGCAGCGAAGATCTTACCGGCCATTTCAACAGTCCACGGAGCAAGATGCGCAAGCTGACCAGGCTGCGTTGCTCCGTTGAAAGGGTCGTCGTTAGTAATGCCGTTCGGGAGCGCCTGTACCGCAGCAAGAAAATTCGGCAACGCATTTGATGCGGAGTCGCCGGTCAGATTGGCATAGAGCTGTGCTAGCGTCCCCGAATCTCCCAGTGAGACCATTGCCTGCGCGATCTGGCTCAAACTGTAGCCTTGGCTCATTAGCCAGGAAAGGAAGGCCATGCCAGCCCCGGTGCTGTCGGCGTTTTGATCGGTCGGGTCCATCTGATCAATAAAGTCCGGCATCCCGTCTTGTGCCCACTGGGGCGCGGTGGCGAAGTCAGCCAAAGCGTTGTTACCGACGGCCGCTGCACACCAACGGGATAAGGCCTCTCCCGTACTAACGCCGCATAAATTCCTGCCCATCGAGCATTCGCTGTATTCAGCTTCGAGCAATGCTGACACTCGAGCCGAATTGCCGAACGATGCACATACCTCAATTGCGGCCCCGTTTATAAAATCGCAGGCATTGTGGTCAGCACCGCCGGTCCCATCGGTGTTTCCGCCGAGAGCAAAAACGATCACGCTGACAGGCCCGCCAGTTGTGCCAAAAATCTGGTCATTGTCGGCGACCACGCGATCCGCGTCGTTAATCAGATCCTGTGCATTCGTGAGGCCCGGCTGGCCGAGGGTTGGATCGACGAACACTGTCACTCGCCCGCTACTACTGACGCCCACGAACTGCGCGGTACCGGTGTAAGTGGGCCATTGAGGTGGGACCGGAACGTCCCGGTAAGGCATCGGCGCTCTCTTTCCAATCGAAGTCGCTTGGATTGGGTGACTCATCGGAAAACCTCCCATTTATTCGCAAACACTATGTAAATCAGCATTGAGACAGCTCCGCTGTCTCAGGTTATGCAACAGTTAAGATCTCGTTTACGGACGTAAAGGGAATAGGTGCACCATGCCGTCCGTCCAAAGGCGCATGAGCCGCAACTCTCCCGCTCAAACCTCATTTAGTTGCCCATAAATCAGGCTAATCAATTTTGGAGATCCTGGCGTCGCACATTGGTGGAGAGCAACGCTTGTGCCCTTACAAACAACTGCGTCTCCGCATTCCTCGGCTTCTTGATGCAAAGTAACTGAGGCACTGGGGTGCTAAGTTTGAAAAGGTGCGCATATAACAAATTGCACTGGGATGCTCATATACACCCCCGGGGTGTTCGATGTGTTTACTTGCGGCCGCCGGAATCGGGGAGGGGAAGCGATCCGTGTTAGCCGTTTTGCGAAACCGTCAAGTCAAACGCCAACGGCATCTCGGTAAGGAGGGAATGTTGTCGTCGAACCCCCCCCCGGAGGAAATCGTCAGCATGCCGCCGCAGCGTGAGCGCCCCACGGATCCTTATGCTCTCTGTTGCCGTGCGGGGCTGAAAGAACAATCTCCGTAGCCGCTGGAGCTGCAGAACTCGCAGTGGTTCTCGTCTGCGTTGTGCTCGTGAACTTTGGTTGGGCTGAACGAACACCCCCCATATCCTGAGGACCGCAATACCTGCACTAACTCATGGCTGATGCTACTCCCTTCTGTGCGAACCGCTTCCGGCAGCTGTTACAGTGGCAATTTTCATCCCTTTTGGCGGCGTCGTTATCGCCCCAGCCAGCTTTGTGTGCCATTTTCATCAGGCGCTCTGCCTTCTTGATCGACTCTATACGCGCCTGACCTCTAGCGGCTTGAAGGCTGTCGTCTTTTTTACGACGCCAGATGAAGCGGTACCCCCCTTCGGTGTCACCGTTGTCGTAAACGTAGCGGCACCATTGAAAACAAAGTCGCCAGTCGCCCTCTGGGTCTTCACTTACTTCGTGAATTACGAAAACGCGTGCCATCAAAACCTCTCAGCAGAGACGTATTTTATAAAAATCGAGCCCAGTACGATGTGCTTGTACTCGGTAGCATCCATGTTGCCCGCCGCCACAAAACCAGAGCGCCTGCTCGCCATCGCGCCATTGCTGCCGTTCGATTTGGTTGCGATTCGACCATCTTTCTCCTGCCTAGCGGCGGCGCGCGACGGGGTCGTTGATACGACAATACGTACGTCCCTCTATCGGCACGCCGTCCTTCTCATAATGTCCAGATTTCCACCATTCAGGCCGTTACATGAAGACGACCCACACGATCAGGTCGGACAGTTTTGCCGCTAGGTCGAAATTGTAACGCGCCGTCGTTTCGAAAATTGTTTCGAATGGTGACCCTGTCCAATCAGCACCGGGCATCCATTTAAGCTAGGCGCTTAGATTACGGGCATCGCCGATACGAACGAATAACCCAACCCGACAACCGAGACTGATTAAGTAGTCTGATCTCGTTGCATTGTTTAGTTCGCACCGCTTCTTGCGCGGCTGACTGAAACGTCGGCTTAATCGGCGCCAGCCGGTTGTTTGATAAAGCTCCGACCGCGCCAAGTAAGAGGACGATACCGCCGGCCACCGCGATCTTTTTATTAACGCGGTGATACCAGCGAGCTCCCTGAGCTGCCGGCCGCAACAGCTTTGACGGCCTGAGGTCAAAGTTCCGCAGTTTACGCAATATTCCATTCGGGGACATGTTATCAACCTCCGTCCCGGGCCGACTTCCTCAAACAAGACCTTGCGGTACTTTAGCTTCCACTGGCCGGTCCCTCGCCGAGGTCAAAAGCTAATCAGCGCTAATGCTGATGTATCTGATCTGTGGCAAATGCGGTCGCAATTTGCAAGCACATCGCGGGGAAATGAAAAAAGGCTCCGAGCCAAGGCTGGAGCCTCATGAAAAGCTAATTCTTGTGCCTAATCGGTGGCCTTCGCATTCAGGATGTAATCGCACGCCCTCTGTGCCTGGGCGGCGGCAGGGGCAGAGCTGTATCGGCCATATTTTCTTGCCCTCCTCGCCGAGGCGGACGGAAAAGCGGAGCAGGTCGAAGAGGGGCTTGCCGTGTTGGCTGAGGCGCTGGTCGTGATAGACAAAACCGGGGAGCGTTTCTACGAAGCAGAGCTGTATCGGCGTAAGGGAGAGCTGACGCTCCGGTCCAAGGTCCAACGGATCAAGGCCGAAGTTGAAGCAGAAACCGAAAGATGCTTTGGCAATCCCGCCAGTGTGGCGGACCATGCTGCCAGGCGAGCGAGACCTGTTGGCCAACAAAAGCGGGGCGACCCGGCTCGGCTTCGCGGTGCTTCTCAAGTTCTTCCGGTGCGCGGCGCGCTTTCCGCAGTCGCGCCAGGAAGTACCCTTGAGCGTCGTTGCCTTTCTCGCCAAGCAAGTGCGGGCCGACGACGGTGGGATCACGCGGCTGAGATTCGCCAACGCCACGGGCTTTGAGGATGCGCTCCGGAAACAACCCAACATTTTCGAGAGAAGAGCTGACTATCGATGGCGAGGTGGTTGGCGAAAAAATGCGAGCTCGGCGCTCCAGTTCTGGTTTGACGGAAAATGCCCACATTGCGAGGATCCGCATGGTTAATCCTCATTCCCGGCGAGCTGTCAGAATCCTAATCAAAGGAGGTCTGCTCCTTATGAAGGCTTTCATCGGGGTCTTTGGTGCAGCGATCCTTGCGAGCATCTGCGTCGCAGCATGTATGGGAACGGTTGCCGCGGTGGTGCAAAAAGCACGCAGCATTCCAGGTTCGGGTTCCGCCGCAGAGAGCGCAGCGAAACAGGCCGGTGAGCATGTGGCACATGGTAGTGCGTCGCCGACTCCATTGCCGTCGCCAGCCGCAGGCCAATCACCGGCAGCGGCCGGCTCCCCCGGAACTCCAAGCTACTAAGGATCGGCGATTTGTTTAGAGCGATGACGGGGCCCGCCCTGAATCGAAGAGTCGCTACGCTTATTGCACTTCTTTTAGGCGCGGGCGATGACCGGGAGTGATCGTTAATTGCCGGGTGTTCGCTGAGTGAGTTGGGTGCAAGCGGGCAAGGTGCTGATGCAGCGGCTGTGTGAACAATTCCCGGATGTCTATCGCACCGGAGCGCAACTGCGTACGCTACAGCGACGCGAACAATTAAAGATGTCCGGACGTAGCGTTTGCGCCGGACACGTTTGCAGCACCTCCTCCTGAACGTATTACTTTCGTCCGTTCAAGCAGGTCCGTATGCCTTATCGCCCACGCCTAAGTTCGATCCTCATTCCAAAGTGCAGCTGGTTTTGCGCGCCAGCCGCTCGCAACACAGGCGCGAACGAAAACCGATGGAGTGACAGCGGACCGAGCCGTCCGAGCGCATCGATGTGATCGGCGGTTGCATAACCCCTTGATGGCGTTCGAAACCGTATGCGGGGTGCAATTGCGCGTATTGTGTCATGAGCGAGTCGCGAAGCACCTTGGCCACGATCGAAGCCGCCACGATCGACGCGCTAAGCGCGTCACCATCAACGACCAGCGTCTGCGAAATGCGGCAGCTCGCAATGCGCCGCTTTCCGTCGACCAAGACATCATCGGCGAGGGAAAACCCGGCCGGCAAATCGCCGAAACCTTCAATGTTCATGCGGCTACGATATACCGGCTCTCAGAGGTGGCCGCTTAACTTAAACGACCAGCCATCCTTAAGCCGGTTTTCTGTTCCGCTGCTCCCCGAACCCGAACCTCAGTTTGGATCGTGCTGCGGCGTATCGTTGCGAGAGCGAGCCCGCCGTTTGATGAGGACACCTTTCTTCCAGACAGCGACAATGTTGCGAGTGTCGGTGACATCGCCGGCAGGATTGCCCTCTACAAGGAGCAAGTCAGCACACATGCCGGGCGCGACCCTACCGCGGTCTCGCAACCCGCAGATCCGTGCGGGCACGCTGGTTGTCGCTGCCAGCGCCTCGATAGCGGAGAGCCCGGCGTTCACTAGCAGTTCAAGTTCACGATGCATGCTGGAGCCATACGCGGTGCCCGGATTCGGCGCGTCGGTGCCGGCGGTGAAATGTTCTTCGGCGCCAATGAGGTCACCGCGAAAACAGCGCGTTTGCACCTCGAGGTTATGCGCGCTGCCGAGGCTGAGGGGGCTACCTTCGCGAACAGCGAGCTCCAGCGCCTGGTCGGCAAGCGCACCAGCGGCAGCTAAGTCGCCGGAGAATATGGTGGTGAAGCCTCCCAACACCAACCAATAGACGAGTTGCGCGAGATTGCCGCTCCTCTCGGCCACCATCGCGGCGCGCTCGGTAGCCTCGATTGTTTCAGGGGTACTATACCAGCCTGTGACCCAAAGCATCCGAATGACTGCTTGTCTCAGCTCGAGTTCGCTAAGGTCACGCCCGGTCGATTCCGGCAACTGCTCGAGCAGTGCTAGGCCCTGCTGATAACTCTCTCGCGCTTCCCTAAACGCGTTGCGCGCCTCTGCGGTGTTGCCCGCCCTTGACCATTCGGCGATCGCTGGTTCGGTTTCCCCCGCCGCCGTCCATTGGCGTGCGAGAACTTCGGGACGCGCGTCCTTGAGACTGGGAAATTTTTCAGTGATTTTACTCGCCACCCGCCGATGCAGGTCTTTGCGGCGGCTCTTGAGCAGCGCCTCATAAGCGGCGTCGCGGATCAGCGCGTGCTTGAACAGGTGGCCGAAGCGGCGTGGATCGAGGCGATCACGGCGCTCACGTTCTCTTGCGGCGTCCTGGCCGTGGACGTCGGGCATTGCCCCTGGCGGCGATCGCCTTCTTGCGACTTCTGACCAGATCGCCCTTGCGACCATTTTCTTTGTTGGCGCGCTTTTTGGCCGCGCTGCGCACCCGGCGGCCAAGTCGGCCGAGCGCCACCGCATGTGGATTCTTGTGCGTCCGCTTTTTCTTCATCGATGCGCTCCACCCCGATACCTCCCTAGTCGCACAAGACATAGTGTTGGCTGTTTTCGGCCCTTAACTATTCTAAGCGCTTTACTTTGTTAAATCAAGGGACGGGGACACACTGCTCTGACTTCACATTTCAAGACTGCGGGAATTACTTCTACGTTGAGAAACCCGCTGTGAATGGACGGCCGTTTGCTGAGACAATCTCGTCTTGGTCGATTTCGAAAGCGGCGGCGACTTGAGCCCCCTCCCCTATTCTCACCAGACTGCTCAAGTCTGAAGCAGCGCGACCTTGGACTGTTTGCCGGCCGCACCGGGGCACAGGTAATAGGCGCTAGTCATGAATTGAGACGATCTGCACCAGGGACCGTGCAGGTTCGGAGTCATGCTATAGCGAAGCGGCATCCTTGTGCCGCCAATCGGTTTACCTGATTGGGGGAGTCGCGTACCGTCAGCCGGAAGGAGAACTGTGGCGTGATTTCGTCCTGGCGCATCCGCTCGGCCGCCGCTCTATGCCTTGTCATGCTGGCGATCACCGCCACGGGCGCGGACGCTGCCGAGATCGAAGTGCCGCTGGACCTCGATTACCTACTGCTGGACGCGGTGCTGCAGCAGCAGCTTTACACCGGCCAGAACGGCCGCGCCGAATTCTGGAAGTCGCCAGACAACTGCGGCTACTTCTACGCTCAGAATCCGCGCTTCTCGCGCAACGGCGAGGCGGTCGAACTCACTACCGACAGCCAGCTTAACGCCGCAATCGGCGTA
>WNFC01013182.1_pt1 | contig 10616 bp, 8 predicted proteins | sample 5400541 | NCBI WGS metagenome assembly WNFC01 (sample SAMN13153342, study PRJNA577476) | soil metagenome | isolation source: 120 cm saprolite under Douglas fir tree site 2 hole 2 replicate 1 | place: USA:California | collected 2015-04-18
ACTGTGCATAGGACTCTTCGGGCCGCATCGCGATCGCAGACGATCTCACCGATCCGAAGCGGCAACTGTGGCCGACTCTGGAGAAGGTGGTGCGCCGGGTAGGCCAGCCGGGGCCCTGGGCTGAGGCAAGTGGACGTTTCAGGGAGAATGAAACTTGTAGCGAGGCTGGACCGTATCGGCGAAGAGGTGCCACGATGACGCGACGTTCGATGCTCGTTGGAGCTTTGGGGGTAGCAATGACTCAAGTCGGGAAGTCCCACGCCGAACCGGCGGAACACTTCGAGGTGGAGAAGACGGAAGCGGAGTGGCGCAAGCAACTCTCCTCGTCTCAGTATCACGTCCTCCGGGAGCATGGGACCGAGCGCGCGGGGACCAGTCCCCTCGTCGGCGAGCATCGCAAGGGCGTCTTTAAATGCGCCGGCTGCGGGCTGCCTCTTTTTGCTTCGGACACGAAGTTCGAAAGCGGCACCGGTTGGCCGAGCTTTTTTACCCCGCTCGACGGTGCGGTCGCGACGACGTCCGACCGGACCCTCTTCATGGTCCGCACCGAGGTGCACTGCCGCCGGTGTGGTGGTCACCTGGGACACGTGTTCGACGATGGTCCGCGCCCCACCGGGCTGCGCTACTGCATCAACGGCGTCTCGCTGACCTTTTCTTCGGCGCCGTAGCGGTCGATTACCCAACAGCCCTCGCGGTGGGGAAGGCAACGCGATACCGCCGTGCGAGCTCGACGAGGCAGGCGTGGTGCTCCCCGTCGATCGCGATCCCGTCCCGAGCCTGTCTTTCGGCGCGCTCGGCCTCCGGTTGGCCGGGATACAGGACCGGGCCGGGCGCGCCGGGGATTAGCGGCGCGCCGGTGAGCTGATCCAGGAGCCGCTCGAGCCGGGCCCCAAAGGCGGAGGGCTCACCGATGGCACCGGGGTCGATCGCCATGAAAAATTGTCCGAGGTCGGGGCGCCCCTCCGTCGAGAAGAGGCCGACGATGTCCCGGCCGAACGCGGCACCGCCGAGGATTCCGGTGAAGACCTCGACCAGGAGCGCGAGGCCATACCCCTTGTAACCGCCGGTCTCCTCCGTGCCGCCCAGCGGCTGGAGCGCGCCTCGAAGAGCGACTTCCGGCGTTGTCGCCGCGGAACCGTCGGGGCCGATCGCCCAGCCAGCGGGAAGAACCTCGCCTCGCCTGGCGGCAACTTCGATGCGGCCGCGAGACACCGTCGACGTCGCCATGTCGAGGACGAGAATTCCGTAGCGACCCGCGGGCGCGGCAAGGGCAATCGGGTTGGTTCCGAGCAGGCGAATTCGTGCCCGGGTCGGCGCCACCATCGGAGAGGAATTGGTCAGGCTCAAGCCAATCAATCCCCTTTGCGCCACCCGCATNNNNCATCGCATACCAGCCGGCGATTCCGAAGTGGTTCGCATGGTGCAACACCGAGATCGCCGTCCCCGTTTCTCTGGCGCATTCAATCGCGTCATCGGTCGCTACGCGTCCCGCGTGTTGCCCCCAGCCGTTGTTCGCGTCAAAGCGCGCAAGCGCCGGCTTTCCCGTCTCCTTCTTCGGTCGCGCCGCCGGATCAAGGGCTCCCGACTCGACGAGCTTGAGGTATTGCGGCAGCCGCGCGGTTCCGTGCGAAGCGATCCCGCGCAGGTCGGAGGCGAGGAGAACCTCGGTAACATCGGCAGCAATGTCGTCCGGAGTGCCGACCCGGCGAATCAGCGCATCGGTCCAGTCACGCAGGCCGTCCGCGTCGATGACGAATCCGTGAACCGGGTCGGGGTAGTGGGGCATGGGAGAGTCTAGGCTAATGCCCGCGATGGCCCTTGAGCGCTTGTTCGCGGATCGCGGAAATCGTCGTGATCGGCGTGATGACCTCCTCGGGAAGGCGCAGCTCCAACAGCGCGGGCACGCCCGAACCCATCGCGCGCTCAAAGGCGGGAGCGAACTGCTCCGTGGTCTCGACGATCTCCCCGAACGCGCCGAACGAGCGCGCATAGGCGGCGAAATCCGGGTTGGTCAGCTCCGTGCCGTGCACCCGTCCGGGAAAGCTGCGTTCCTGCCACATGCGGATGGTACCGTAGATGCCGTTGTTCACCAGCACGATGATGATGGGAAGGCGGTGGCGAATCGCCGTCGCAAGCTCCTGTCCGGTCATCAAGAAGTCGCCGTCGCCGACGAAAGTGACGACGGTGCGATCGGGATGCAGCGCCTTCGCCGCGATCGCGGCCGGGAGTCCATAGCCCATCGCCCCGCTGGTCGGGGCGAGCTGGGACTTGAACCCCCGATAGCGGATGAAGCGGTGCACCCAGGCGGAGAAATTGCCGGCGCCATTGGCGAGGATCGCATCGGCCGGCAATCGCTGCCGTAGGTTCGTGAGAATCTCCGCCAGCTGCAGGGAACCCTGGACGTGCACCGGCGCGTTCCATGCGACATAGTCGGCGCGGGCTGCCGCGGTCTCGGTCGACCAGGGCGGCGTCGCTGCGGGGCGCAGCTGAGCGAGGGCGGCGGCGATCTCCGGCATACCCGAATTGATGGGCAGGTCCGCCGCATAGACGCGGCCGAGCTCCTCCGCGCCGGCGTGGACGTGCACCAACGTCTGCCGCGGAACCGGGATGTCGAACAGCGTGTATCCACTGGTCGTCGCCTCGCCCAATCGAGGGCCGATTACCAGCGCGACGTCGGCCTCCTTGATGCGCCGAGCCAATTTTGGATTTATGCCGATGCCGACGTCCCCCGCATATTGCGGATGATCGTTGTCGAACAGGTCCTGGAAGCGGAAGGCGCAGGCGATCGGCAGCCGCCATGCCTCCGCGAACCTTCGCAGGTTGGTGCAGGCGTCGGCGGTCCAGCCGCTGCCGCCGAGGATGGCGATCGGCCGCCGGGCGCCGCCGAGAATCGTCGCCAGCTGCGCCATCTGCTCGGCAGACGGCGATGCTGCCACGCGATGATAGTGGGGAACGCCGGGAGCCTGCGTCTCTTCGGCGAGCATGTCCTCCGGCAGTGCCAGCACCACCGGGCCGGGGCGGCCGGAGGTCGCGGTATGAAAGGCGTGGCTCAAGTACTCCGGGATGCGCTTCGAATCGTCGATCTGCGCCACCCACTTCGCCATCTGGCCGAACATGCGGCGATAGTCGATCTCCTGAAACGCCTCGCGATCCGCAAAGTACCGCTGTATCTGGCCGATGAGGAGAATCAGCGGCGTGGAATCCTGGAATGCGGTGTGGATGCCGATCGACGCGTTGGTCGCGCCCGGTCCCCGGCTGACCAGGGCGATTCCGGGCCGGCCGGTGAGCTTGCCGTAAGCATCGGCCATGTTCGAGGCGCCGCTCTCGTGCCTGCACACGATCAGCTCCACCCGATCCAGCACGTCGTAGAGCGCGTCGATGACGGGTAGGTGGCTCTCCCCGGGCACGCAGAAGACGTGACCGACGCCCTGCCCGAGAAGAGTCTGCACGAGGATCTGAGCGCCGCTCCCGGACAGCTTCGATTGTCTTCCCATCGACAGGTCTCCGGTCACCGATACGCCTTTGCCTGCGCGGCGATCGCAGCGGCGTCGAACCGGTTGATTTCGTCGATCAATTCGTTGGTGACGAGGTCGGTTGCCGGGACCTTTGCGGTGATCACCTTCCATTTGACGAGGAAGTCCTCGTACGCATCGAAATCCTTGACCGAGCTCTCGCCCCAGCGCTTCACCCCGCCCGCCTCGAGCCGCCAGTGCTCGGCGCGGGCAAGCAGCGTTTTGACGTCCTCCCGCAACCCTTGCTCGTCGCTTTTTCCGCTCGGCTTGGTGAAAGGATAGACCTCGTAGAGAATCTTCACCGCTGCCTCCGGATTGGCCATCGCGAAAACGGTGCCCATCGCGTAGCCCTTGCCCAGCGCTACCGCCTGTGCGCGGTCCTTCTTCAGCGTGCTTTCCAAGACGAGGAAGCCATTCGACGGAAAGCGCGCGACCGGGCCGGAGTCGAGCAGGCGCACCGGCACGCCCGCGCTGTCGATCAGAGCGTATTGCGTGTCATAGAGCGAGAGGGCCGTCACCTGCCCGGCGCGCAGCAGCGCCGCGGCTTGCGCGGCCTCGCCCACGACGACGATCTGTACGTCCTTCTCCGGATCCAGGCCGTTCATTGCCAACAACCCGCGAGCGACGGGAACACCGCCCGACGCCATCGAGGCCACCCCGATCTTCTTCCCTTTCAGCTCCTTCATCGAGACGATCGGGCTCTGCTTGGGCACCGCGATGCCATAGATGTTCCCCTGGTACGCGGTGTAGAAGATCTTCGCCTTTACGCCCTGCTGCAGCAGCGGGGGAACCGGCTCTATCGAAGGCAGCGTATAAGGCAGATCGCCGGTGGCGACCAGCTTCGCGCAATCTGTCGACCCCGGCACCGGAACGAGCTGCACCTTGATGCCCGCCGAGGAGTACCAGCCCATCTTGGTCGCGATCGCGAACGGCGCGGCGGCGGAGGTGATGGTCTTGGCGCAGAACCCGAATCGGACCACGGTCTCCGCCGCGCGTGCGACCGGGGTCTGCCACGCCAGCGACCCGACCGAGGCCACCACCATTGCGATCGTCGACTTCCTCATAGGGCACCTTTGATCGAAGCGGCGTTTGCCGCCGCCTTCTGCGAGGGATCCCAGAACAGCACCCGGCGGCGTATGGATACCAGGATCGCGTTGAGCGCAAGGCCCATCACGCCGAGAATAAAGAGAAGCGCGAATTCGCCCGCCACGTCCATGCTGAAGTTCCGGCTCTGGATCAGCATTCCCAGGCCCGCCTCGGCCCCGACGAACTCGCCAACGATCGCGCCCACCAGTGAGAAGACCATCGCCACCTCCAACCCCGCCATGATGAACGGGAGCGCCGACGGCAAGCGCAACATCCTGAAAATCTGCAGCTCGCTGGCGGAAAGGGAGCGCATCAGATCTACCCGGTCCTCGTCGGCCGAGCGAAGCCCGACCACGGTGTTCACCAGCAGGGGAAAGAAAGAGATCAGCGCTGCGCTCACAACCTTGGAGGTGATGCCCAACCCAAACCAGATCACCACCAGCGGCGCGAGAGCCACCTTGGGCACCGACTGAAACATCACGATGAAGGGGTAGAGGTAATACTCGATCGATCGGCTGGCGGCCAGCGCGGTGCCAACCACGAATGCGATCATCGACCCGAGCGCAAAGCCGAGCAGCGTCTCGGCGAGGGTGATCCAGAAGTGCTCGAGGTAGATGCCGCTCACCGTGCCGCGGTAGAGGGCGGCACCGACCTGCGAAGGCGGAGGGAGGATGAACGCCGGAATGCGCAGCAACCTCACCGCGGCTTCCCAGACCGCGAGGGACGCGACCAGCAGCGCGATTCTAAGCGCCGGGTTGCGCGACTCCCTCATGCTTCCATCCCGTTCTTCGCGTTGAAGTGCGAGCGGATCCGCCGGACGATTCCGCCGAACTCGGGCACCGAGATGACATCGAGCGCCCTCGGACGCGGGATGCTGACCGGGATGTGTTCGGTGATCCGGCCCGGCCGGGGGGTCATGATCAGGACCCGATCGGCGAGGAAGACCGCTTCGGCGATCGAGTGAGTAATGAACAAGATCGTCTCGCGCCGCTCGAGCCAGATCCGCTGCAACTCGAGGTTGAGGCTCTCTCGGGTCATCGCGTCGAGTGCACCGAAAGGCTCGTCCATCAAAAGCATCGCCGGGTTGTGGATCAGCCCACGGCTCAGCGCGACGCGCTGCTGCATGCCGCCGGAGAGCTCCCAAGGGTACCGGTGCTCGAAGCCTTGCAGGCCGACCACCGCCAGGAGCTCGAGCGCGCGCGAGCGGTTGCTCTCCCGGCCGAGTTTTTGCACGTCGACAGGAAGCAGCACGTTGTCGAGCACGGTCCGCCAGGGGAAGAGGACCGGCGACTGGAAGACCATGCCGATGTCCCGCCTCGGGCCGGTGATCGAAACGCTGTGCAGCTTGACCTCGCCGCGCGTCGCTGGAACCAAGCCGGCGAGGATCTTCAAGAGAGTGGATTTCCCGCAACCGGACGGCCCAACGATCGCCACGAACTCGCCCTCGGCGACGTTGAACTCGATCTCATCGAGCGCGAGGACAGTCCCGCGCGGAGTTTGATACTCCTTGCGCAGCCCCTTGACCGCGATCACGTCGGCCGAATGCCCCATCGCGCCTCCCCTCGGAAGGTTATCAAGGGTCGCCTCAAGCAGTTAGCGTTACTTTCGAGACGACCAGAGCACCCAGGCGCCAATGAGTACGAAGCTGGCGCCTGCCAGCCGTTTCAACAATGCAGGGGCGACCAGACGAGACACTGTTTCGCCGGCGAGCACGGCAATCGCAGACGTTGAGACCAAGGCGAGAGCCGAGCCGAGAAAGACGGCGACTCGCGACTTGCCCTCGACCGCAAAGCCAAGGTGGCGAGCTGGGTTTGGTCGCCTACTGCGAGACCTACGCCGTTCTCCGCGCGCATCGGGAGTCGACCGGCGTGACGTCGCGCCTGAATCGGGCAAGGGTCGGGCAGGTTGTGGCCCAGGTGTCCTCACCGACCCATGGCGATGCGAATCAAGGGCCGAGCCTTCTGCGCAGTGGAAAACAGTAGCTCGACACTTCGTAAACAAATCAGGATTTCTTAAGCGAGCAGGCTGGCGGCGAAAGACTTGCCTTGACTTCACGCCCTCTCCCGACCTACGAGGTTGGTCGCCAGGGGGGGAAAGCCCGAGGGGGCGATCCAGTCTGCTGGCTCCTTGTTGAATCATTTAACGACACCAATGGAGGTCGTATGAGTAGAGTTCTCACTGGCACAGTAGCCCTTGTTGCGGTTGCTTTGTTGTATCCGGCGACGAGCCGGGCAGGCATGCAACGCACGGCGACGTTAGAGGCGATCAGTTTGGATGCAGAGCAGGTCACGAGCAGCAGCATCAACGGGACCACGACAATCGATTGCAGCTCGATCATGGATTGCCAAGCGATACCGATAGATCCCGCGGAAGGCCTTCACAATCCAGCAATCGTTTTCAACATGCTTGCGGACGACACTGTCCATGTTGAGGCCGGAATCTGGAGTCCCGATCTTGGCTGCCCCGGTGACCCACCCGGTATGGCCATTGGGGATCTCGCCCGACCGGCAGGACTTTCTCGCATTCGAATTGTATTTAATCCCCCTCTGGATGACGGCACTCCGCTCTCGATCGTATGGTTCCTCGCCTCGTCCGATGGAACGTCGTGTCCGATAACCGCGTGCCAGGACTACGCAAGCCTGGGCGATCCGCCACCGGACGTCTGCCCAATCTAGGCTGAACGAAGCAACTTCGAGCTTCCACTGAAGAGCCGCGGCGACGCGGCTCTTCGACTTTCGAGGCCGACCTACTTCGTGGCTGGCCCCTTTTTGAACTCGGCGAGGTCGTGCTCGAGCTGGCCGCGTAAGCCTACCGCGGGGCCCGCTTTTGCCGAAGCCGGCATCATCGCAATCGCCCGCTCCGCCGCTTCGACCGCTTTCGCCGGATTGCCGGATCGAAAGTGCGCCCAGGCGAGGGTATCCAGGTAGAGGGCATTCGGGTTCGGCGACGACTCGACCGCGCGGGAAGCGTATTGCAGCGCCCGCGCCGGATCCCGGAGCTCAGGCACATCGCAGGTCGCCAACCCCCAGGCGTATTCATTGAAATCCTGCGCCGTCGCCTCGGGCCGCTCGGCGTTCTCCTTCAACATCGCCAGCCCCTCCTTCGCCGACGCCACCGCCTCCGACCGCCGCCCAGTCTTGAGAAGAAGAGCAACGCGGCGAAGCAGCATGTAGGTCATGTCGGTACGGTAGCGGACGTTTTTCGGATCCGCGGCGTTCAAGCCCCGCATGAGCCTCAGGGCTACTTCGAAACTGGCGACGGCTCCCTCCGGCTCGCCAAGCGAGGTCTGGGTATTGGCCTTTACCGCGTTCAGCATCGCCAGGCTCCGCTGCACCCCCGCATTGGTGGGGTCGCGCTCGAGAATCGACTTGTATTCCTTTTCCCCGGTTCGAAAACTCTCCTTGGCTTCGTCCAGTTTGCCGCTCAGGCGCAGGGCGTTTCCCAGCAACGTCATGTTGTTCGCCACCGCGATGCGCAGCTTGAGATCGTCCGGACTGCGCTCCAACACGGGCGTCACCAATTCGCCATACCGGCGGCAACTGTCGACGGCCCCCTGGGTGTCACCGGATGGCAAGAGGAAGTTGCACAGCCGGCCGATGGTCTCCGCGAGGTCTCGCTGCAATTCGGCGCGATCGGGGTGAAGCGCGATCAGCGCTTCGGTCATCGCAATCGATTGCCGGCAGTCGGCGATCGCTTCCGCCAGCCTGCCGTCGGTGAACGCGCCGTCCCCCAACTTTCGCAGGCTGTAGGCCAGTCCGCGCCGGAACGAATAGTTGTCCGGTTGCTTCGAGACGAGCGCCTGGCGGATCTGATGAGCCTTTCCGTAGCTTGCCACCGCGCCCTTCACATCTCCCAGGTTCGCGGTGATGCCCCCCTGCACATCGCCCACTCGATCGTACGCTGCCGCAAGTTCTTCTTGAAGGTCGCTGTCCCCTTCTGCTTCGCCCGCCAGCCCATCGAGGTACTCCAGCGCCTTGGAGACGACCAGCCGCCGGGCCGGCGTTGAACCAGGCAAGGTCGCAATCGCATCGTGGAACTCGAAGAGAAACGAGCTCGCCAAGCGACGCACGTCATTGAAGCGCCGCTCCGCCTTGACCCGCTGCGCGTCGGCTTCGCGCCGCTGCCGCTGAGCGATCCGGGCCTGCCAGCCGGTCGCAATCATCCCGCCGATGAGCGACAGCCCAAGCAAGCCAACCGCGACCGCTCCGGCGGTGTGCCGCTTCAGGAATTTGCCCGCGCGGTAGCGGAGGCTGTCCCTCCGCGCCAGAACGGGCAGGCCTTCCAGATATCGCCGCAGATCCTCCGAGAGCTGCTCGGCGGTGCCGTAGCGGCGTTCCGGGTCCTTGCGAAGGGCCTTCAACACAATCGTGTCGAGGTCGCCGGTAAGCTGCCGCCAGTTAATCTGGCCGGCGCCTGCGATCCCCTGTGACAGGGGCTCGGTGCCCACCAGCGAAGCATCTTGGGTTCGCTGGGCGCTGGTGCTGGGTTTGGCCGGTTCTTCTTCGCAGATGATTCGCACCGCTTCATTGTCGGGGCGCTGGGCGACCGCGTAGGGCCGGCGCCCGGTCAAGAGCTCGTAGAGCACGATCCCCAGCGAATAGACGTCGGTGGCGGTGGTGATCCTTTCTCCAAGGACTTGCTCCGGGCTGGCATAGTCCAGGGTGATCAGCTGGAGGCCGGCCCGGGTCTGAGGAATCACCGCGTCCGCTACGAGGAGCTTGGCGACGCCGAAATCGAAAAGATGAGGGACGCCGTCCGCGGATACGAGGATGTTGTTGGGCTTGATGTCCCGGTGGATGATCAAATTCTGATGCGCGAATTGCACTGCGGAGCAGAGGGTCCGAAACAGCTCGACCCTTTTCGCGATCGGCAGCGAGCGTGACGCGCAGTAGCGGTCGATTCGCTCCCCTTCGATGTAGTCCATCACGAGATAGGGCAGCCCTTCCTCGGTGGTCCCTCCGTCGAGCAGGCGAACGATGTTCGGATGCTGCAGGCTGGCGAGAATCTGCCGTTCCTGCCGGAAGCGCTCGATCATCTCGGTGCCGTCGATGCTCGCGCGCGAGATCTTGATCGCCACCCGCTTGCGGTAGGCGTCGTCGGCTCGGAAGGCGAGGTACACCTTGCCCATCCCTCCGCTTCCAATCTCCTCGATCAGCTCGTAGACGCCCAGCCGGCGTCCAATCCATGGCTTCGGGCTTTCAGCCAAGAATCCCTCCTCCGACTTGCTCGCCAACCGTCCGATCCTGCTCGCCGGTCATCCCGATGCTCCCTGTCTTGAAGATGCGCGGCCGTCGCTCCCAGCCCCGAGCAACGGTCGTCTACTGCTCTCGGTTCTATCGGGTCCCCAACGAGTGCGGATTTTGCTCGCAATCGAGCCGGCAGGCAACGGCGGTAAATCGCTTCGCGCGGAAGACTTGTTCCAACGAGCTTGCGATCGGGCCGCGGGCCATCAGAGGCGGACACTTCTCTTGCGGCGCGCGAGTGCTTAGCCATTCGATGAAACCCTGCGAAAGCGAGAACCCATGGAAACGACGCAGCAGATCGAGCTTCGAAAGTTGGCGCAATTGGACGTGGATGCAATCGAGGTCTACGAAGCCGTGATCCGGCGGATCACCGTTCCGCTGTTGCGCGACAAGCTATCGGAGTTCAGAACGGATCACGAACGGCACGTGGTGAACCTGAATGCGGAAATCGTCAAAGCGGGGGGAAAACCCATCGAGGCCAAACCCGACTTGAAAGGCTCGGTGCTCCGGGGCTTCACCGCCGTCACCAGCATGATGGGGGACCACGCCGCATTGCTGGCGATGACTGCGAACGAAGACCTCACCAATCGCGCCTATGAAAAAGCACTCAAGATCGATTGGTCGGCATCTCAGCGAGAGCTGATCCTGCAAAACTACGATGACGAAAAGCGCCACCTGGCGTGGATCAAGATGGCGGCAAAAGAAAAGCCCTGGGAGCACGAAAGCCAGGCCTCGGTCCACTGAACGATTCGGCGTAAAAGCCGCTTCGATCAGA
>WNFC01024436.1_pt1 | contig 10616 bp, 8 predicted proteins | sample 5400541 | NCBI WGS metagenome assembly WNFC01 (sample SAMN13153342, study PRJNA577476) | soil metagenome | isolation source: 120 cm saprolite under Douglas fir tree site 2 hole 2 replicate 1 | place: USA:California | collected 2015-04-18
TTGTCGAAGCGACGCGCACCGTGCGCGCCCGCGCGCCCGAGATTGAGATCGACGGCGAGTTGCAGGCGGACGCGGCGCTGGTGCCGGCGATCGCACAAGCGAAAGCTCCGGGCTCAGGCGTCGGCGGCCGCGCCAACGTACTCATCTTTCCCGATCTGCAATCCGGCAACATCGCTTATAAATTGACGGAGCGGCTGGCCGGCGCGACGGCGATCGGCCCAATCCTGCAGGGCCTTGATCGACCCGCCAACGATCTCTCCCGCGGTTGCAAGGCCGAGGACATTGTCGATGCGATTGCGATCACCGCCGTCCAGGCTCAGGCGCGAAAGGCGATGCGCTGAACAGGCAACGACACCCGGCGTCGCGCATCCAACAGGCGTCAATCTCAACCCAGCGCAGAGGTCACCGCTTGCGACGAGCACTACCATGTATCTTTTCGTTCGCTCTGGTTTTCGTAGCGTCCGCTACCGCTCGCGCGCAGAACTCGACCGCAAAGCCATCGCCGACCCCGAAGCTCGCGCCCAAATCCGAAGAGCAAGAGCCGGTTCGCGTATTTACTGAAGAGGTGCGCTTGCCCGTCGTCGCTCTCGATCAATATGGACACTATGATCCAACCCTGGTAATAGATGACGTGCTCGTGCTTGAGGACGGCGTGGCGCAGCAGATTCGCAGCATTCAACGCTTGCCTGTTAACGTTCTCTTGCTGCTCGATACCGGCAATCAGCTCGGTTTGAAAAATACAAATATTACGAGCGCGGTTGCCCTGCGACTTATTTCCGGCATTCACGAGGGCAATCGGATAGCAGTCATGCAGTTCGCCGAACGGCCGGAGCTTTTGCAGGCTTTTACCACGGACAAGTCGGCGATCACAAAGGTACTCAAAACTAAATTACGTTCAGGCAAGACCAGCCGGCTGTCGGAAGCCATTGCCGCGGCAGCAGATCAGCTCAAAGATACTCCGGCGGGCACACGCCATATTGTCCTGGTCACAGACGGGGTCGAGGGTTCGGGCGGACGATTCAATCTGCCGGGGTCGTTGAAACAATTGAATTCGATTCAAGCCAGCGTACACATCATCAGCTATACAGTGTTGTCGCGAAAACAGATCCAAAAGCTCAACGCCTGGAGAAAGGGCGACGGTATCCAACGAGATGGCAACCCGGGCAGCAATCCGGTCGCTAATGGCGATCCTACTCTCCCGCCAGGAACGACGCGCACTCCCTCGTTCGTACTTGGATCGAAGGGTGCTGATCCGGCGCTGGCAAAACGGCGCAAAGCATACGAGCGCGCGACAGTATTTAGCGAAGCGCAACTCTCAGAGATCGCCGAGGAAAGCGGTGGCCAGATTTGGCTCCCTGAGTCGACCAACGATCTGCTAAGCGAGGCTGAAAGCATCGCCCGCGACATAGGATCGCAGTATGTCGTTACCTATCGTCCAACTCGTTCGCTCGCCGCGGCGAAACCTGGCGAATACAGAAAAGTAGAAGTTGCTTCGCGGCGCGTGGGTTTGTATTTGCGAAGCCGGCGAGGCTACATCGTGCCTAATCCTCAATGATGAACACCCAGAGTCTAAATCGCTTAGGTGGGTTGAGCTTAGAACACACACTATTTTCAATCGTCCTATTGGTTTCTCTTTTATCGGCGGCCAATACGTATGCTCAGGACAGGCCGCAGCTTAAGCCAAAACCTTCGCCGACTCCGAAGGTCGAGCCTAAATCCGAAGATCAAGAGCCCGTGCGAGTTTTCACCGAAGAAGTTCGTCTGCCGGTCTCGGCGATGGATCAGTACGGCCATTACGATCCGACGCTCGAAATCGATGACGTCCTGGTGTTGGAAGACGGCGAGCCGCAAAAAATTCGTAGTGTGCGTCACATCCCGGCGAGTCTCAGCGGGTTGTCGAAAAAAACGAGCACGACGCGAGCCGTCGCTTTGAAGGTAATCTCGCGCCTGCCCGAAGGCGATCGGATCGGCGTGATGCAGTCTTCCAATCAAGCCGAGCTGCTGCAATCGTGGACCGATGACGTGGACGAGGTCACCCGCACGCTGACGTGGAAAATGTTCGCGGGTAAGCGCTCGAGACTATTTGAGACGATGACTAGAGCGGCGCAATTGCTGTCCGATCAGCCCGAAGGCAGTCGTCACGTAATCCTCGTAACCGACGGAGTCGAAACACCCGGCGGCAAAGTTTCACTGGATGACGCGCTGAAACAATTGCTCGGGGTGCGGGCCACCGTGCACGTGATCAGCTATACCGCGTTCGTGCGGCAGAAAACCGATCAGCACAAACCTAAGATCGTAACGAAGGACAATCCCATCGCCGGCGATCCGGTGATTACGAATGATCCCACTTTGCCGCCAGGTGTGAATCGCGGCGGCCCGACCTTTGGCGTCGGCATAACTTTCGATCCGGCGATGCGAAGAGTGCGGAAAGCCTACGAAGCAGAAACCAGGAAAAGCGAGAAGTGGCTGGCGACGCTGGCGGACGAAACCGGAGGCCGGATCTTTCTGCCGAAGTCAACGGATGAAATGATTGATGAAGGCGAAGAAGTCGCGCGCGAGATCGGCGCGGAATATGTCGTTACCTATCGGCCCACCCGTCCACTGGCTGAAGCGAAGCCGGGCGAGTATCGCAAGGTTGAGGTCGCGTCGCGGCGGGTCGGGTTGCACCTGCGCAGCCGTCGCGGTTACATCGTGCCTAATTCTCAATAAAGGTTCAGAGTTCAAGCTTTCGGCTGGCCGCGGCCCAAAGGCTGAACTCTAAACCTCTGCTTAACTCACCGCGGCATTCAACTGAGACTCAATGGTCGCAGCGACCGGTTGCCAATCAGAGTCGTGAGGTTTTCGCATCAGCGAGCGGCGGCGCAGTTCGTCCCAATCTTCCTGCGGGACCCGGTGAAACGCTTCGACGACTTTAGGATCGAATTGCCGCCCGGCCCATTCATCCAGTTCCGACGCCGCGGCTTACGGCCGGCCCTTTCGGTATACGCGGTCGCTGGTGATGGCGTCAAACGCGTCGGCCACGGAAAAGATGCGCGCGCAGATGTCGATGTCTTCGGCTTTCAATCCGAGCGGATAACCCGAGCCGTCCCACTTCTCGTGATGTTGCGCGACAACTTTAGCCGCCCCTTTCAAGAATTCTATGCCGCGCAAAATCTGTTGCCCATGCAGCGGATGCTCGCGCATGCGTACCCATTCTTCGTCGGTTAATTTCGCCGGCTTGCGCAGGATCGCGTCGGGCACGCCAATCTTGCCAATGTCGTGCAACAACGAGCCGAACTCCAGCGCTTTCATGTTAGGTGTGTTCAACCCGTACTCGCGCCCGAGACGCAAACTGAAGGTGACCACGCGCTCAGAGTGACCGTGCGTTTCGGCGTCACGCGTCTCGAGCGCCGCAGTCAGCGCTTGCAAGGTTGTGCGATAAGCCCGCTCGAGCGAATCCAGCGCTTGATCCAATTCTGCGGTACGTTGCTCGACCAGTTCTTCCAGACGAGTTTCATAACGCTTCTTTGCGACGACCAGTTCGTGATATTCAAGCGCGCGCACGACGGCAGCTTCCGCCTGGCGCAGATCGAAGGGCTTCATCAAATAATCAAAGGCCCCCAGCCGCAGCGCATTAATAGCGCTTTCGATCGTCTGCATGCCACTGATCATTACGATCACGGTGTCAGGCGAAACGGTCTTGACGTGCGGAATCATTTCCAGTCCGCTCATTCCGCTCATCGTGATGTCGCTGATCACCAGGTCGAAGACGTGGTTGCGAAGTTGGGCCAGAGCTTCTTCAGCCGACGACGCCTCGGCGCACTCATATGCGCCGCACAAAAGATCGTGGAGCACACCACGTACTTCGATTTCGTCATCGACGATTAGCAGGCGGGGCTTGGCAGGGCTGTCAGTCATGAGTTCGTTGAATTGAATTGTAGCTAAGACAATTTGGGAATCGCGTTTGGGGCAGCACGCAGCTTTGTGCTGAGGGTTCGCGGCCGGCCTTCTGGCCAGCCCGAGGATTGTATAACAGCAGCTCGTTAATGGCAAACGTTCTTTTACCGCACTCTGAGCCCAGATTTTACGGCCTCTCTAGCGTTTGCCAGGGACTGGATACTGGGAAGAAATCGGCGTTCGCCGGTTGACGATTGGAAGGTCTGCCCCTAATATGGCGTGACCAACTTTCCCGATCCATGTCTGCCGGAGTGGCGAAATTGGTATACGCACCAGACTCAAAATCTGGCGAGGTCACACTCATGAGAGTTCGAGTCTCTCCTCCGGCACCAGCTTTTTCTCCGGAAACATTTTGACCGCTTACCTTCGTCGCTGCTATCGTGGGCCTGGTGGCGACGCAAGCAACTGCGCGGGCAACGGAACGTCAGACTCGCGATGTCGATTCGCGATCTCTACCATTGACCCCTCCGCTGAAATGGGCCGGCGGCAAGCGCTGGCTGCTCCCGGATATTCAACCGATCTGGCGCGCAAATCAGAATCGTCGTTACGTTGAGCCGTTCTGCGGCGGTTTGGCCGTTGCGCTTGGATTGCAACCTGAGCGAGCTTTGCTGAATGACATCAATCCGCATCTGATTAATTTCTACCGGCAAGTGAGCCGTGGGCTGTCGCTGGCTATCGATGCTCGCTACAAACGAAAGCTTTTCTACGCGCATCGCGCGCGCTTCAACCAACTGATCAAGAATGGTTCGGCTCGGACGAAGGAAGCGGCGCAGCTGTTTTATTATCTGAACCGCACTTGTTTCAACGGTCTGTGCCGCTTCAATCGCGACGGCCAATTCAACGTGCCGTTCGGCCAATACAAAAAGATTAATTACGCAACTGACTTTCACGTCTACCAGGACTTGTTTCGGCGCTGGAAATTTGCGAACCAGGATCTCGCTCGGCTTTCGATCGAGCCGGACGATTTCATTTATGCCGATCCGCCATACGATGTTGAGTTCACGACCTACAGCGCCGGTGGATTTTCCTGGGAGGATCAAGTGCGGACAGCCGAGTTGCTGGCGAAACATCGCGGACCAGTGCTGCTGTCGAATCAGGCAACGAAGCGCATCGTCGATCTGTACACCAGACTGGGGTTTGATTTGCGGTTCTTCGCGGCGCCGCGACGAATCAGTTGCAACGGCAACCGCGCCGCTGCGCGTGAGGTGCTAGCCAGCCGCAACCTGTAATTAGCCGGACGAAAACTTGAGGGCTGGGTGATCTCAAAACAGATCGCCCAGCCCACTTTGCTGACTTCATTGAAAACGATCGCTACGGAACGTTCACATCTCCGGCCGGACTGCTCGGCGGTGCGTCGGGATCCGCGACCGCCTGGCCTGCGGGAGAAATGCCGTGCGACTTGATTTCATGCTCCAGCGATCCCGGATGTGTAGGCGGCGGTATTTTCCCGGACTTGGCCCTTGAATGGCCGCCGAAAGCAACCGCGACGCCGATAACGATTCCGAGTACCGCAAAAGCCACGGTATACATCATCTGAGATGGCGACTCGGCCATGAACATGTAGGCCGCGACTCCTGCTACGATTCCATCCAACAGCCCGAGCAGCACGGCCAGCGCGCCCGGTGAGCCAAGATCCCCCGTAGACATTACGCTGCGATACCGGCCATAGCCGAAGTAGATATTGAAACCGATTACCAGCCAGATAATCAGCCGGTACCAATTCTCCGCCGGCAGCGAAAACATCAACAGCAGACACGTGAGGATTCCAAGGATCGGAATCAGCGGCACCAGCGGCGCGCGGAATGGACGGTTCGCGTCGGGATTTGTCTTGCGCATGACCAATACGGCGCCGCAGACAATCACGAAGGCGAACAGAGTGCCGATACTCGTCATCTCCGCCAGAATACTCAGCGGAATGAATCCCGCCATTGACGCAACGAAGAGACCCGTCAGGATCGTTGACTTCCAGGGCGTGCGAAACTTCGGATGGATGGCGCCAAAAAAGCTGTTCGGCACCAATCCGTCGCGACCCAGGGCCAGCATCACGCGCGGCTGGCTGAGCATCATTACCAGCAGCACCGACGTAATGCCTGTCATCGCACCGAAAGCTACGAGATACTGCATCCACGTCAAACCGGCTCTACGAAACGCATCAACGACGGGCGCGTCGATATTAATGTCCTTGGAAGGAACCATTCCCGTCAGCACTCCCGCGACCAGGATGTAGAGAATGGTGCAAATGATCAGCGAGGCGATGATGCCGATGGGCACATCTTTCGCGGGTTGGCGTGCTTCTTCCGAGTGAACTGAGACTGAATCAAATCCGATGTAAGCGAAAAAGATGATGGCCGCGCCGGCAAACATGCCCAGAGGTTCACCGCCCTTTGCGGTCTGCCCTAAGATGGTGTGACCGAAAAAGCTGACGCCCGTGTAGCCAAACGGCGCGAACGGATGCCAGTTAGCGGTGTGAATAAAGAAGACGCCGATGCCGATCACCATCAGCACGATGATCAGTTTGACGGCGACCATCAGCGCGTTGAAGGAAGCACTCTCTTTGATACCTTTCACCAGAATCACGGTGAGAATGAAAGTTATCAGCACTGCGGACAGATCGAAATACGATCCAGTGGCGACGAATCCCGTGTGTGGGCACTTCGCTCCGACACTGACACAGTAATTGATCGGGGCTGTCTGGAAGTGGGCAGGCAAATGCGCGGGTATCCACGAAAGGCCCTCGTGAAATATGGGAATGAATTCCTGAAAGTGCGCCGACCAGCCGTGCGCGACCGTTGCCGACCCGACCGCGTATTCGAGGATCAAGTCCCAGCCGATAATCCAGGCGAAGAGTTCACCGAGGGTCGCGTACGCGTAGGTGTAAGCCGAACCCGCGACCGGCACCATCGAAGCAAACTCTGCGTAACAGAGCGCGGCGAACACACAAGCGAGTCCCGCCATCACGAACGAAAGCATCAGCGCGGGGCCGGTGCGATCGTGCGCGGCTACACCCGTCAGGATGAAAATGCCCGTGCCGATGATTGCGCCGACACCGAGGGCCGTCAGTTGTACTGGCCCAAGGATGCGGCGCAGACGATTCTCGCCCTTCATCTCTTCGAGCAAAAGGCTGAGGGGTTTTGTCCTAAACAGTTGACTTGCCATTAGTGACCTCCGCTTCGATCTTAGACAACTATGAACGCGGAACGCTGAATGATGAATAATCTATTCGTCTTGGGCTTCGGCCTCGGAAATCGATCCCTGCTCGGGCATAGGAACTCCAACTTTTCGCCAGATGAAATACACCGGGATTCCTATGGCGACGATCGCGAGCCCAGGCCAGGTCTGCGCCGGTTGATAGACAAACAGGACGATTGTGATCACGGCCGCGCCGACAATGTAGAGCACCGGAATGATCGGATAGCCGAAAGCCTTGTATGGCCGCTCGGCGTCAGGCCGCCTTTGTCTGAGCACGATGATTCCGAGAATCGTAAGAATGTAAAAGATCAGCGCCGCCGAGATCACGTAGGTAAGCAAATCGTTGTAGAGTGATCCGAAGGTTCCGTCCGCGTTAATAGTGCGCGGCAGGACCAGCGCCGCCGCCCAAATTCCCTGCACGATCAATCCCCACGCCGGCACGTGTTTGTGATTCAACTGGCCTGACGATTTGAAAAACAGACCGTCGCGGGCCATCGCGTAATACGCGCGCGCGCCCGCCAGAATTAATCCGTTGTTGCAGCCGAAGGTCGAGATCATGATCGCGACCGCCATGATGGCGGCGCCGCGTCCGGGAAAGATCACGTTCATCGTCGCCGAAGCGACGCGATCAGCCGGCACCGTCTTGATAGCTTCGATTGGCAGGGTCACGAGATAAGCAACGTTCGCGAGCAGATATAACGCGATCACCAGAATGGTGCCAAACGCGAGCGAGAGCGGAATGTTTCGCTTCGGGTTCTTGACTTCACCGGCGGTGAACGTGATGTTGTTCCACGCGTCAGCAGAGAAGAGCGAATTTGTTTGGGCCACGCAAATGCCCACGAACAAGCCAAAAGGAGCGGCCGCCGTCAGACCACGACCCACCTCCTGCAACTTGCCGCTCACGTGCCAGAGATTGCCGAAGTTCAAATGAACCGCGTTCGCATTCCAACCCAGGAACACGCCCAACAGAATTAGCGCGATGAGACTTCCGGTTTTCGTAATCGTGAAAACATTCTGTACCAGCTTGCCCAGTTTCAATCCGCGCGTGTTCATGAAGGTGAGCAGGATAATCATGAGCACGCCGACGAGCTGGGCCGTGGAAAGCGAAATCGCGTAACCAGAGGTGATTCGAATCGGCGCAACGATGTAGTTGTCTATCGAGATTCTTGGCCACAGCACACCCAGGAATTTTGCGAATCCGACCGAGACCGCCGCCACGGTTCCGGTCTGAATAACGAGAAAGAGGGTCCAGCCGTAGAGGAATCCCCACAGCGGCGAGAAAGCCTCGCGCAGATACACATACTGCCCGCCGGCCTTCGGCATCATCGCGGCGAGTTCGCCATACGACAGGGCGGCCATCACGGTGAGCAAACCCGTCACCAGCCAAACGACCAGCAACCAACCCGGGGCGCCGACTTCTCTGGCAATGTCCGCGGAGACAATAAAAATGCCGGACCCGATCATTGAGCCGGCCACAATCATTGTCGAATCAAGCAGACCCAGCCCGCGAATAAACCCGGTGCTTTTGTTTCGAGCGCTAGCGGCTGCTTCGGCCATTCGTTCCTCCAGCAATCGTGCTACGGATTCCGCGATACTGCTTTGCTTGCTCGGGACTGCTTCAGGGAGAGACTTGCGACGCGAGCCGCAATTATTACTGAATTCGCCCGCCCTGTCGAGAGTTTTTCGGCCTGGCAAGCGCGACGCAGTCACTTGTTCTGCCCAGGGAGTGGACTGGCGCGCGCTATCCGGGTCAGGTGGCTGAGGCTAACACAAGTTCTTCTCGTGGACAGCCGCGTGGAGTGATCTCCGCGCGCAGAGTCTAATCCAAGTCAGGATGAAAAGAATCTTTCAATTCACAATCGTCGCCGTTGCCGCGGTCCTGCTGCTGCCCGGCTGTCGCGCCAGAATACAGTCACCGACGGTTGCCGCAACGCCCGCGGCGACACCAGCAGCGAGTGCGTCTCCGACACCGTTGGCCGAAGCGATTCCGCCAAAGGAGCAAGAGCCGGCTCTCTTGCCCGGTCCCAACGCGGTGCCAGGAGACACGCGCATCGTCGTCAACATCCCCGCCTTTCGCCTGGACGTTTTTCACAACGGCACGCTGACCAATTCGTACCGGATCGGCATCGGCTATCCGCAATTTCCACTGCCGACGGGTTTGCGCAAAGCTCAGCTGATTATCTTTAATCCGACCTGGACGCCGCCCGATTCGCCCTGGGTGGACTCAATGAATGTCACGCCCGGCGAAACTATCGGCGCCGGCAGCAAGCTCAATCCGCTCGGTCCGGTCAAGGTTCCCCTCGGTGAGGCAACGCTAATCCACGGCGGCAAGCCGCTCTCAAAGATCGGCACATTCGCCTCGCACGGTTGCGTGGGAATGACTAACGCGGAGGTGAAAGACTTCGCAAAGGTCTTGGTTCAGGCTTCGGACACGGACTTGTCCGCCGAAACCATGTCGGCGTATCTGGATAAGAGACCAGAACCCGAGTCGTAAACCTGAATAAGCTAATTCCCATCGAACTCCGTTATGAAACGATCGTGGTTGAGGACGGCGTGCTGCATATCTATCGCGACGTCTACGGCCAGAACACAAATACCGAGGAAAATCTGCGCGAAGTGTTCAAGGCCAACGGAGTCGACGGGAACCATCTAACGGAAGACGAACGAGCACAGGTGCGGGAAGCGCTGAACGCGATGTCGCCGCGGCCGAAGAAACGATCTGCTCCCAAACCGGTCATCACCTCACCTGCGGATTCCGCGAACGCGATGGCCGCTGCGACTGAGAGAAAAGCCGAGACCGAGCGTCAGAAAAAACTGCGCAGCCAGAAAGAGATTGTGATTGAGAGTGCCGCGCTGAGTGGGAAGGGCTATCCAGCGCCGGTGAATCTGGATGCGGGCACGGGAACAGTTGTCAGTGCTCTGACTTCATCTTCCATTGGCAGGCCCTGACCTGCCATGGACTAATCGATCGACGGTTTCATCTCGCCGACATATTGATCGAGTTTCGCGATGCTGTTCAGCACGACTCTGATCGACGCTTCGGGAAAGCCTGACTCAAGCGTGAAGTTATAGCCGGCGAAAACGTCAAAGGTGTCGTCTGCGCCCCAGTAAAGAAAATTCTTGTCGCTAAAGCGAACCATTTGTCGCATCAGGGCGGCGCTGTTCGCGGCCTTATCGACGTTGACGTACACGCCTTTGTATTTTGGAAAGATCCGAAAGTGAATCGTGTCTTGATCGCCGATCAAAATAACGATTTCAAGACTGTCTGCGTTGGTCAGTCCCGTGCTCATAGTTCCGACGAAGTCGTAAGGTTGTTTGTCGCTTTACCGAAAGGCAATGTTGATTTTGGGACCAACATCATTCAACAGCGCGCGCAACTTTTCTCTGGTCGCGTCGCGCGATGCCGTCTCCTGTGACGTGGGCGCTGTCGTGGCCGTCGATTGCGTTTGATGCGCCGGTTGGGCGACTGCGGCGACGCTGACCGCGAGCAG
>WNFC01009798.1_pt1 | contig 10615 bp, 12 predicted proteins | sample 5400541 | NCBI WGS metagenome assembly WNFC01 (sample SAMN13153342, study PRJNA577476) | soil metagenome | isolation source: 120 cm saprolite under Douglas fir tree site 2 hole 2 replicate 1 | place: USA:California | collected 2015-04-18
TTCTCCGACGTAGTCAACTGGATGGCGGCGTTGGACTTGACCAACGCCTACGCGCCGTGGGTGTCGAGCACCGGTGACTTGAGCGCCAACCTCGAAGTGTTCGACAGCATCACCATGGACATAGCCAAGGATATGGATGCGAATAACCGCAACCAGGTCCATATCCTGAAGAACCCGGTCCAGGTGTTGTTGAATGCGGGTAGCTCGTGGTATTACGGCGACGTCGCCGCGGCCTGGACGATGATCTACGGGGTCAAGGGAAGGACGTTTCTGATGTTCCCCTCGGTTACGCTGAATCCGCCTTGGACCAAGAAATACTTTGTTAGATTTTCGGCGATTGAAGTTCTCGGTGGCGACCGCCAGTCCGTGCAGGGCGGCACCTTCAAGGGCGAGAGCTTTCTGTCCGCGCTATTGCAGTACAACTTTCAGCTTAGGTAGGAGCTTGGTTCGCAATTATGTAGGAAGTGTCTAACCGCAGTAGGGCATTTTATGCCCTACTGCGCGCCTATCTCTCCTGCAGCAAACGGCCGATCCGGCCTCGCGTCCTAGTGCGAGAGACGGAGATTCAAAGGACAGTTTTGAGGCCGAGTTACCTGGGCCACGGCTTGGATACTGCGCCGCAGTGCTAAGCCTCGTCTTCTGAGCGGCGAGAGACCGATAACCCTCGATCAGGGACCCGATGACCACAACGACAGGCGCCGAACCTCGGGGCGTTTCCCAAGTAGCTTGTTTCCCGGGGTGGTGTGGCTACTGAAAAATTCCATCGGAACTAAAATCTGAGCAGCCGCCACCACTGTTATTGACCAGATGTGGTGAATTGCGGCTCGCCGCAATCTGAAGTCGCAAACGGTTGTCGAGGTGGAAGTGGCTTCAATACAAAGATCCGGAGATGACGCAGCCGCGGAGCGCTTCTCCGGCAAAAGGTGAGCGTTCACTGTGGCGAGTCAGGCGGCGAGGCGTTGGTAACGATGGTGCAGCCCGGTCACGGCGGGGAAGGCGACGACTCTGCCAAGATTGCGCGGCTAGACCGGACGGATGACTAGGCAATCTTTTTCGAGTGAGAGATGCGTTCGGGAACGCTGGTAGTAGTCGACGTACGAGGACATTACGCGACGCAAGTGGCACTCGTTGAAGATAACTATGTAGTCGAGACATTCGCGGCGAATCGAACCGATGACCCGCTCGACGTAAGCGTTCTGCCAAGGTGATCGTGGTGCGACCTCTGTGATTAACATTGCGTTAAGGCCGTTGCGGAAGTACGAGCCAGATGAAGCGTCACGATCGCGCAACAAATAGCGCGGTGCAGTGACCATGGGAACGCTTCGGTTACCTGGCGCGAGAGTCACCCTGCGGCAGGATCCCGGGTGATATCGAATCGGATGAGGTGTAAAAGCCAAGACTTAATCTGACAATGATGGTAAGGTCCTCGGGTCCTAAGCAGGAGACGAGGGCGATGAATCAGGAGCAGAAGGTAATCCGGGTAAAGGTGGGAGTACTGGAGCTGGCCAAGCAGCTCGGCAACGTGTCGGCTGCCTGCCGGGTGATGGGCTACAGCCGCGACAGCTTCTACCGCTTCAAGGAACTTTACGACCAGGGCGGTGAGGCGGCGCTGCAGGAGATCTCGCGGCACAAGCCGGTGCTCAGGAATCGGGTGGCGCCGGAAGTCGAGCAGGCGGTAGTGGAAATCGCGATCGGCGAGCCCGCCTGGGGTCAGCTGCGCGTCGCCAACGAGCTGAAGAAGCGTGGGCTGAGTGTGTCGGCGGCCGGGGCGCTGCGTCTGGCAGCGTCACAATCTCGAGACCATGCAGAAGCGGCTCAAAGCATCGGAGGCAAAGAGCGCGCAGGAAGGTTTGGTGCTGAGCGAGAGCCAGCTCAGCGCGCTGGAAAAAGCCAAGGCCGACAAGGAAGCGCATGGCGAGTTCGAGAGCGAATGGCCGGGCTACTGCGGCGCGCAGGATACGTTCTAAGTCGGCACGCTCAAGGGCGTCGGTCGCATCTATCAGCAGACTTTCCTCGATACCTACACGAAACTGGCGTTCGCCAAGCTCTATGACCGCAAGACCCCACTGGTCGCGGCCGATCTACTCAATGACCGGGTGATCCCGTTCTTCGATGAACATCAGATCCCGTTGGGGCGGGTGTTAAGCGACCGCGGCACTGAGTATTGCGGTGCACCCGAGCGCCACGAATACGAGCTGTACCTGGCGGTGGAAAACATCGATCACACCCGCACCAAGGTCAAAAGCCCGCAGACCAACGGCATCGTCGAACGCTTCCACAAGACCGTGCTCAACGAGTTCTACCGGGTGGCGTTCCGCCGTAAGATCTATTCCGGCATCGAACAGTCGCAGACCGACCTCGATGCCTGGCTTAAGGAGTACAACGAGTTACGGCCGCATCAGGGGCGCTGGTGTTATGGCAAGACCCCGCGGCAAACCTTTGTCGATTCGATCTCGCTGGCACGGGAAAAGATACTTTCTCCCGCCGTTGCGGCGGGCGCGGAACTCTGAGTATTACTCAATCGCGATGATCACTATGGCCGCTGCGTATAATCGGACAATCAACTCAAACCGGACACTGCGGACCTTAACCATCGACCGTCAGAGGAAGTCTTAAGTTATACAGATGATGCTCCTGCGATCGTGGGCCAGGATGACCATCACGTAGAGGAGCCGAAACGACGCTGCGACGACCACGAACATATCGATTGCGGCAATTCCCGCGCCCTGATTTCGCAGGAAGCTCCGCCAAGTCGGTGACGGCATCCCACTTCGCCGGACCATGTACTTGGCGACCGTGACCTGGCTAAACTCAATGCCCAGCTTGAGAAGCTCGCCGTGGATTCTCGGCGCACCCCACAGCGGGTTGGCCTTGCTCATCTCACGAATCAGCTTACGCAGCTCACGATTCACCGGCGGCCGACCCGACCGGGAACGCCAACGCCAGAAGAGCCGGAATCCTTGGCGGTGCCACTGGACGATGGTTGCCGGTTTGACCAGCGCGATGCTGTTCAGACGGCGCTGCCACAACCGGTACAGCCAGACCCACAACAGGCGGTCGAACGACCTGAGTCTCGGACGACCGGGCCGCTGCCGACGAAGAACGTTTAGCTGGTGCCGCAGGACGACGACCTCCAGTGCAAGCTCCGTTCGGCTCCTGAACTGGCAGACGAACCAGGAACAGATCGCAGAAATGAGTTCGAACATGCTGGCCACACTATGGCGCCACTTCATAAAACTCTAGCGTTTTCCCAGCGTTGGGAGTTTTTGGTAGGCACAGGCCGTTGTAGTCAATCACAACCCCGGATTATGGGGTTGAACATCCGAGCCAAGTCATCCAGCGACTTGCCAGGAGAAGACGCAAATCGTCTACTGCAAAGATGATGACCGTCGCGGCGACTATGCCAACCGGGAGTTCGACTTTCTCGGCTAATACGTTTCGGCCGCGATTGGCGCTACGACGGCAGCATAGAATCGGCGTCTCGTTCAGTCCTGCGGTCAGCAACAAGGGCCTCAAAGCGCTGTCAGAGGCGAGGTTCGCAGCTGGAACCTTCCGCGACGCAGTGAGCCTTGTGGCGTTCCTCTTTCTCGCCCAACGAGGCAGCCGCCCCCATCTGCATCGGCGCCGTGAGCCATCTTTCGATATACATCAGCACCCACGGGCAGTCCGTATGTCTTTGCACCGCTCGTATCAACAGAGCGTGTTCGATGCTGTCGAAGGAACGCTCGGCACACTACCCACCGCCACCTCGAGGATTACCCCGAGCGGGTGCGGGTTATTCGATCCTCTGGAGAGCCAAGTGCTGGAGGTCTTGGGCTGGAGTCGTCCGCGCGGCGAGTTAGATGTGCTGGTGGTGTTGCCCGACGGCAGTCGCTCATGGATGCCGGCATCATGGACTGATCTCAGAACACCTTCTCCGAGAGCACCTTCCGCCGCCCGACGCTGTGGCCGCTCAAGAGGCTCGTCTAGCCTCTCTCGGCCAGTTGCCCCGCACCCCTGCGATTGTTGACACTCTTCTGCGGCGGCGCGAAGCCTCGGACAGCGAGACCGCAATCTCGTGGGAGGAATGGAAGGGTGAAGCAGCTGAGCCTTCTCGATCCGCCGCGGCTCAGCGCGGATCTAATCTCTGTTACGTTCGGAAACAGACGTTTCACCCGTTACACATGGTGAACCAGCCGAAAGCTTCGGGATTCTTGCAGGTCCCGGTTTCGACCAAACACTGACGCTATTATGCAAATTCAGGCCACTCTTGGCAATGGTGCAATGCTACAACTTCCCGGAGGACCCAGGGAACATCCGATCGCAGTGGCGGCCTTTCTTCCTTTTCGGACATACCGTCGCCTTCGATTTCGCTAAAGAGATTTATCGCAGCATTGACATCCTGGTCACAGCGGTGTCCCCGCGGGCATATCAGTTCGAGCGTTCCGCCTCCTTGCGCTCGTTCACCGCACGAGTGGCAGGTAACCGTGCTCCATGAGGTTCTGGCATAAGCGAGGCGAGTGCCGTGTTTGGAGGCCGCTTCGATAAGGTAACGTCGCAGCTCGGCAACAGCAGCCCACTGGTGATAGCGACGGCCATACTTAAGCGCGGGGTTGGCGTCTTCGCTTTTTTCGATCATCCTCTTGATCGAAAGCTGGCCTTCGATCGCGATCGTTCCATAACGCCTCGAAAGAAATGTAGCCAGGTTCCGGTACAACCACTGGCGACGACCGACCAGGCGATCCTGCAGCGCGGCTCTTCTAGCGCGCCAGCGATCGTTCTCCGCGAGCCATGAACGGAGCAGGACCTGCGCTTCTCGCGCGATCCCAGCCGTTTCGAGGCTGTGAAGCAACCGCACCAATCCCCCTTGGCGCATCTTGACAAGCTGCGAGGCCGGCACCCTTGCATCCTCGGGAAGGACTGGCGGCAGCTTGAAGGTTAAGCAGCGTTTCACGTTTTCCAACATGCCTGCCGTAATCCGGTCCATTCCTGAGATGTCCCGCCAGTCCGAGGCAAGACCGTGACGGCGCGTCTGCGAGTTCGGGGCGCAGAGCGGCAGCCGCATCTCGGCAACGTTTCCGTCGCTGTCATAGAGCATTCCGATGCGGATGTAATCGCCCATGGCTCGCCAACCCAGGTCCAGCCCGCAGGCCGGTAGCGTTGGGCGAGCAGGTGGCGAGCTCGCGCTCTCAAGGGTGATTGCAATCGCCCACTGCCAGCTTTTGACCGGGTGCAATTCACCCAGCCAAGTAACCCCTTTCACGATGCCTTGTGACGGAAACGCTCGATGTAGAACGGTGACAAACTCGATTTTTGCCTGCTTGGAAAGCCCGAAAAAACCCTTCGTCAGACGGGCGTTGGTATGGTTCCGGGATTTCCCTTGGTAGGCCCACTGCGGAACTGGTTCAAGCCCGAACCGCCAGGCGCGACGTCCGACACGCGTGAACAGTGCTTCTGGAGAAACTCCGCCATTTTTGAATCGGTGGGGAATCGCGACGCGGTCCAAGCGGTGCTGAAACTTCGGCCAACCCCGTTTATTCTTAGCGGCCTGCTGGCAGCATGTGACGAAGCGGTCGAACACCGCATCCCGCGCTTCCCAGTTAAGGCCCCACTCCTCTTTCAACTCCTTGCGCCACCGTTTGCAGTCAGCGTTGCCCCCGGTGAGCAGGTTCCAGAACTGAGTGCGTATTGTCTCAGCATCTTGTGGCAGCGTCTCAGAGTTAAAGGCTACATCCTCACGCAGGGCGACGAGCCGGTTCCAAAACCGCTGCATGTTCAGTGCAGTTCTCCAAAGTTCTGGGGTGATCTCGCCGCACGGATCCGCCCAAAAGCGGTAGACAAGCCATCTGGCCCCGATCTTGTTGCGCCTCATCTGAGCCTACTCTCCGCCAGCTACGTCGAATAACATCATCAGCTATTACACTGCCCAAGCTGCAGAGGGAAAGAGTTATTACCGAAAGTTGAGGATCGGGTGCGGGAATGAAAAGGGCGGCGTAGCTGTTCCGCGTTCTTCGCAAGGCTCATGAGGAAAGCTGGCGACTTCGCGTGTCAGCCTCAGCCTTTCCGTGACGATGTATGACGGAGTGACGAAATACACCGTCCCCAATCCGATCAACCGGTATACCCTTGGCAGCGACGACGACTTCACGAAAAACGCGGACGGATCGTTCACAATGTATGCGCACTCGCCGAAGCACCGCTAGCGGAAAATCGCGAGCCCGCCCGAGAGGTGGCATTTGATTAAGTTCCCGGCCTGTTGAACGTTTCGCTCGCACATCACACATGCGTCCATAGTGGTTCTCCTTTTTCCGCCCGCCCGCCGATGGCCAGGGCGTGCTCCTTTTCGTTCACCCCGCGCCATTTTTGAGGCGCAACCTGTATCTCGATAGAGGCTCGTAATGAGCATCCTTCCCGCCGGCCTCTCACCGAAGCTAGAGGCCGGCGGAAAGATGCTTGGGTGAGGGGTTGGCGGGCCTATGAATCTGTGACGCGAAGGCGCCCGCTATGCGGGCCGCCTGACAGGGTCTTCTTCCTGGCCAAGGCCCGCGCAAGACGACGAGCCTCAATAGTCCGTGGAGGTCGGTCGTCTGTAACTTCACGCTGGCATGATGTGACAGCAAGTCAGCATTGACGGCGTCTGCTCCGGCGGGCTTTTCGATCGGATCCAGTTCCTGGATCCATCTGATCATTTTGCACGTCGATAGGCGGCACGTGAGCAAAAAAGGCTCGTAATCTGGACCGGCCCGTCGTTAGCGCCGGTGATTCGATGGGTATTGGGTGCGTCGAGTCCGAGGAGGTTTGATCGTCGTTCCGAAATCAACACGGCCACCTCGATGCAACACGGGGCGCTCTTCGCGACTCCGAGGAGCAAAGCCGCATAGAGGGAGTCGAGCCGTTCGGCTTCGATGCGCCGAAGCTCGTCGGCCGATTGCACCGGTAGAGTTCGAACGTATATGAGAATCGCCTTCGAGACCGCCTGTTGAGAAACACCATATCGAGCTGCGATCTGCGCTTCCAAGTAGCCCTGTCGACGCAAATCGATCCAAGCGTTATGCCGACTGCGGCTAGCGATCTCGCCGAGGATCTTGCGTTTTAAAAGAGCCCCCTACATCCGATGTCCACGTTTTAAATTTTGATACAACCAATTATGGTACAACTCATCGCCTAGCAGGGTCTTGATAAACCCATGAATTTCGCTTCGTAGTAATTCGTCTGGGTGAGTAATCCAGGTGGTGGAGGAGGAAGTGGCGTATGCGCGGTGAGGAGCGGCGGCAGCGGGCGATGTTGGCGGTGTTCGATGCTGAGCAACGGGTGCCCTTGGAGCATCCGCTCATACGCATCAAGCAACTGGCCGATGCGGCGCTGAAGGAGCTTTTCGCCGCTGTTCGATGAGATGTACAGCGCGGTAGGACGGCCCTCGATTCCGCCTGAGCGGCTGCTGAAAGCCTCGCTGTTGATGGCGCTGTACACGGTGCGTAGCGAGCGGCTGTTTTGTGAGCAGCTTGACTACAACTTTTTGTTCCGCTGGTTTCTGATCTGGAGGTGGACGAGGCGGGTTTCGACCACTCGACCTTCTCGCGCAACCGCGCGCGGCTGTTGGAGCACGCGGTCGCCAGTGAGTTCTTCCGCGCCGTGGTCGCGCAAGCGCGCACCCGCCAACTGCTCTCCGACGAGCACTTCACGCTGGACGGGACGCTGGTCGAGGCGTGGGCTTCGCTCAAGAGCTTCAAGCGCAAGGACGTGAGAGCGAGTGACCCACCGGACGATCCGGGCAATCCGACGGTGAACTTCCACGGGCAGCGGCGCAGCAACCTGACCGATCAGTCGACTACCGATCCCCAGGCGCGGCTGGCCAAGAAGGGCGCGGGCAAGGAGGCCAAGCTGTGTTACTCGGCCCATGCGCTGATGGAGAATCGCAACACCATCCTGGTCGATTTTCAGGTCGAACCGGCCGATGGCTATGCCGAGCGGCGCGCCGCGATCGCGATGGTCGATGAGCGCTTGGCCGGCCGCCGTCGCATCATGTTGGGCGGCGACAAGGGCTACGACACCCGCGACTTCGCCGAAGCCTGCCGTACGCTTACGGTCATTCCGCACGTGGCCCGCAACCTGGCGCGCGCAGGTGGCTCGGCGCTGGACGCTCGCACCGTGCGCCATCCGGGCTACGAAATCAGTCAGTGGATTCGCAAGCGCGTCGAAGAGGCCTTCGGCTGGATGAAGACCATCGGGCGCGCGGGCTATGCGCAAGCTGCAGCGCTGCTCGATCCCGTGCTAGCCGGTCATGCGGCCGGCCGCTGGGATCCGCGGATCGCTTTGTGGATGTGAATCGTTTTCGCAAGCGCCCGTGGCGCGCACGCGCCAGAAACCGCACCGCGCCGCCAGTTCTGTTGGAATGAACGCCACCTTTCGTTCTTTATTCGCAGCGCGCAGGCGGCCAAATCACCGTGCCCAATTTTGTGCCCTGTGTGCCCGATTTTGTGCCCCAACCGGAGATCGGTCCTTAGTACTCGATAACTACCGATCGCACCTCATCCAAGCGCAGCTAGCCCTTCTGCCGCAGGCGTTTCGTTGCCTTTGAGCGCTACGGAAGGATCTCTACCGATACCGGCTTTTTGGTCGGCTCACACAAATGGCATTCAGGAGGTCGCGCGTTCGATCCGCGTCAGCTCCACCAATAAAATCAAGCACGTTTTGGGTTTCGGACAGCATCGGACAACGCGATTGTCCGAAAAGTTGTCCGAATTGTCAAGGGCCGGGTCCTTTCTGCCTCGTGAACAATTTCGAGACCCGACCTCTTCGTTCTTTGTCGACAGGCTGATGAAGGCTGCCCGCGGCAGCGGTCAGGCAGTCGGTGCCAGGTAATGGCAGACGCCACGCTGGACCTGCGCTGTCGAATTGTGCAGACGGGTCTAGGTTTATCGGAAAGCGATGCTCATTCGTCTAAAGCGGAAGCAGCCATGGAGGATCGTGGCGACAGCAAGGAATTTTCCCCGGTCCGAACGAACTTACAACGTTGCTTGGTCGCCCTATGGAGTACCGCACCCGATCAAAGGCTAACGCGGCCGAGATCAGGGCTGGTTGCGTCAGTTCAGACTGGCGTAGTCTTCCCGTCTAGAGAACTCCTGCTGCAAGAAATTAAGAGTTCCGGTGTCGCGGCGCTGCCTTACTCTGGACCGGGGGATATATTGTGGGCTCTCGCGCCTATCAAACATGCCGTAGTCGCGTACAACACGCACAACACGATGCCGGATGGTGCGAACGTCGTTAAAGAAAGGCGGCTCAAATCGCTCAGCGGAGCGCCGATCACGCCACGACGCTAACAGCGCCAGTTTTCCTTCGTTGTAGATGCTGGCGAAGGCATCGTAATCGGTCAGATCACCATGATCGCAGTCGAGTAACCGGCGATCCGATAGTGTCGCGGCTGTCACCGGTCCTGCCTCGCTCGATGTGGCTTGCACCTCCGTGAGCGTCACGAACTTCGCTGCTCCGATTTCTGTCTCGTCCAGACGCTGCTCCACAATCGGTGTGCCACGCGGCGGTGCCGTATCCGACACTACCTCGCCCACGCGCAAATGGTAGTCTTGAAATACCTCGTCGCGGCCGCGCTGCTGAGTCTCGTGGTGCTTTGCAACTGTCCGCCATCTCACAACGGACTTCTCATCTCGCCAGGTAGAATGCGACAAAATCCATCCAGGACGGCGAGTACTCTCGAAGCGTTCATTGTCGATAAACCCGTCCACCTGCTCCAGGATCGGCTTCAAGCCCTTTGCGAGATCGAGATAAAGTTCGATTTTCTCCTTCTCCGGGCGAACTTCGAAAATCACTGAGAACATCTGTGGCGCCTCCCATTGCCAACATTCACGTCGTGAGAAGGACGACGCTCTTCGGCTATCCTTCTATCGAAGGACAGAACGATGCACGTGACCCGCGAAGTTTCGTTCGAAGCCAGAAACAACATCGGACCGATGGCCTGACACCCGGTTGTGCGTGAGCATCAACGCCGTGTTGATATTGGTGCCGATCTTGAAAATCACCGTGATGCTGAGCTGGCCATTACCTGTCGACTGGCTGCTGATGTAGTCCATGTTCTCGACGCCGTTGATGGCTTGCTCGAGCGGCGTCGCGACGGTGCGCGCGACGACTTCGGCCAAAGCGCCTGGGTAGTAGGCCGTGATCTGTACGGTTGGTGGGACGATGTTCGGATACTGGGCTACCGGCAGGAATGCTGCCGCGGCAAGTCCGAACACCATAATGAAGATACTGACGACCGCGGCGAATCGCGGGTGGTCAATGAAAAAATGCGAGAGTTTCATGATCCAACTGAGCCCCGCTTCGGATTGGGCGTGAGTTCGATCGGTTCAGCGTGCGGTGATACCGCAGCGCCGGTCCGAGCTGTCGGGACGCCGCGGACGATTACACGGTCGGACGTGGTTAGGCCGGAGCGAATGACCCGGAGGCCGTCGCGCAGGTCGCCGATTTGGACCAGCTTCGGAGTGACCACGTTGTTTGACGCGACGGTCAGAACGATGTGGTCCGACTGATCCGGCAGTACGGAGGCGTCCGGCACGAGCAGGGTAAGCGCCGGCGGAGCGACTTCCACGCGGACGCGGGCGAACCCGCCAGGCGTCAGGAGGCC
>WNFC01009804.1_pt1 | contig 10613 bp, 6 predicted proteins | sample 5400541 | NCBI WGS metagenome assembly WNFC01 (sample SAMN13153342, study PRJNA577476) | soil metagenome | isolation source: 120 cm saprolite under Douglas fir tree site 2 hole 2 replicate 1 | place: USA:California | collected 2015-04-18
TGAACTTGCATAGGTATGCCCCGTACTTATTACAGGCAATGCCCCGGTGGTATTAGTTGCACGCATTTCGCGACGACTTACAAACGAACTACTATTACCCGACGTTCCAGAACCCGACGTATAGTTATTGCCCAAGGCATAGGCCTCCCGATTGTGGCTGTTAGCCAGGGATGAATAATAGCTAATTATACCATACTCTTGTCGTTTCTTATAGGGGCTGTTTCGGGCGGCCTAGTGAGCCTCGTCTCGCGTGAGCTTGTTCGCCGGTGTTCGTCGTGGTGAATAAAAGTCCGCTAGTTTTGCTGTCAGCTTGAGGAATGAGCAATGGTTTTCGATACGTCTTCTAAGTTGGACTTTGCTCACTGTTTCTCTTCTACCACACTAACTACTTCCTCTATGACTACCTTCTCTGCCAATAGTGGGGATGGAGGAAGAATTAATTCCAATCCTTTTTCCTCACCTAACTGAGCTAACTGAAGAAGGTTTGGTAAGAGCGCTTTTGCAAAAATAGCTTTAGTTTCCGCGTCGGCATTGGGATATAAAACATCTACCATTCTGGTGGTTTTTTCAAGCGCAAATTCTAAACGATTTTTCTCCAGATTCAGACGCTTCTCTAGTACTTCTAAACGTTCTTTCTCTACTTTTTGTTCCTTTTGTTTTATATCCAGCTTTAGTTTTTCACGATTAAAAGGTGCTTGTGTGATAGTTTCAAATATTATCTTGAAAGCTTCGGCAATCTCTTTGATACCTAAATCTAACTTGAACTTAATTGGTGAGTTTTGAGTCATTTCGCTGATGATTAAATTAGCCTCTTCGCTAAAACGAGGATTGTGTGTCTCCGTGTATTCGATGAGGTCTGCGAGACGACCCTGCTGGATAAGCCAGGATTTAGTATAAAGTTCTGTGAGAGCAGACATTATAGTGCTCATGTCTTGGGTGGTTAAGGGTTCTTTCGTTATACGTAGGTGAATAGTTGATGGACTATCCTGCTCTGTGCTTGATGTTTTTCTGTCACCAGAAATGCCCAGTTCATCTAAACTCTTCACTCCCAAACTATCTAACTGATCTTCACTTAAAGAGGTGTCTATAAGTGTAGCTTTGTTTAGGTTAGTCCCAGAGAAGACAGCCTTATCAAAATTGACCCCAAACAGTATGGCTTCACTTAAATTGGTGTTGGTCAGGTTAGTTTGACTTAAGTCAGCCTGACTCAAGTAAGCTGAGTTAAGGCTAGCTCCACTTAGATCTGCTCCGCTTAAGTTCGTTTTGATTAGATAAGCTTGATACAAACTAGCCTCGCTGAGGTTAGCTCTGCTAAGATTAGCTCCGGCTAGAAAGGCCGATATAAAGTTAGATTTACTCAAATTTGCTTCGCTAAAATCAGCATCATTTAACATAGCTTCCTGTAAACTTGCACGGAGTAGGTTAGCTTTATTTAAGTTGGTCTTAGTTAGTGTGGCACCAAGAAGTTTAGCTTCGATTAGCTTAGCTCCTACTAATTGGGCTTCACTCAAATTAGCTCTCAGTATTTTGGCGTAGTCTAGTTGAGCTTCACTTAGATCAGCACTGACCATATTAGCTTGAGACAGGTTAGCTCCAGTTAGATTAGCCTGAGTTAGATTAGCCCGAGTTAGGTTTGCTCCTGCGAGTGAGGTTCTTGTGAGATTAATATTAGACAAATCAATCCCTATCAAATTTCTACCATCTAAGTTTAGCTTCTCACTACTGCCAGCTATATTAAGAAGTTTCTCTACATCGCTTCTGGTTAAAGGCTCTTCTGTTAGATTTAATTCTTTAGTAGATGTACCCATTTTCAGTTTCCTCTCTGGAATAGCAAGTGCGATGATATATCCTATATATTATGAATTAATTTGACGTATTTGTCAATAGCAATTTGAGAGTATTAAACTATTGCAGATTATAAAACTGTGATAGCAAGCTACACGGGTACAATCACACTAAACGGTGGTCGAGGGTGAAAAATCATAAAAATCACGCTCAGTTTACCAGGCCTTCACCACTTAATGTGGCTATACCAGAGGTACATATATTGGGCAATTATGCGAAGCTAACGGGTTGTTGGCGTTTTGATGAGTATTCATGGGGTACAACAGAGTACAACTAGTCAGAAGGCGGCGCCCATTTCTTGTTGTGGGTTTATTATTGGGGAGAACAGCGGAATGGGCAATGTTATTCTGCACGGTGAATACAAGCTCAACAAAAATTTGGTGAGATGGTTATTTTCTTATGAGTACTTTACGGACGATTCGGGGTGATATCCTATTCCCAACGCTTTCCTATGCCTCTCCATTCATGGGCAAAGGAATTTCTGTTCTCTTCATAGCTCTCAATGGCGTCATACATAATTTTTTGAATATACTCCCAACTCCATAGCACTTGCCTTCCAGGCATAAAAGGCAGGAAGAGTAAGTCAAAATCTCCAATTATACTATCAAATGCTTCGCTACACTTCTGGCATTCAAAAGGTGGCAAGCCCTGGTCCATTGCTTTCTCAGAAATCCGCCTTGCTTCCATTTGCATCTGTGCAAGGAGGCTTTGCAACTCATGCTTCCCCAATTTGCCACTTCTATATTCATTCAGAAGCCTTGCTACTTGTCGGACCATTGTCTCTACTTCAGGGAGCACTTTTTCAACATGCCGCGTCCAAGCATCCTTCTTCACCGCGAGATTTGACCATATAGCCCGAGTTTGTTCATAATCTTTGCGCCAGTCAATTTGGATGTCTCCTAACCATTCATCCCCATAGGTGCTTGGCATTAAGGACTGAGGGAGATCTAAATTTGACCGCACCCAACATGTGCGGCAAATCCAATTATAGGTAGGCACATCCTCTGTATCTACGTAGACATACAAGAATACTCCATCAGCCTCCTTTTCCCCAAAGCGTTCTTCGGCTTGAGCAGAGCGATAGAAGGTGCTGATGCGCAAATCCCAGGTTGCTTTCTTAATCACTTCCCTCAAAATGGGCTTCGAGTAGTGAGGATCGGTCAGAATGTGTGCTTTATACTGCTTGATGAAGCCATTGCTGATATCCTCTTCCTCCGAAGGAAGTTTTGTATAACGAGGAGTTTCATATATTTTGAGGATGAGTTCGAGTGGTACACTTGCAAGAGCACCACACCTTCTACACGCTCCATCTCTGTAAGGGCTTCCATCTTTAGGGCAAACCTTCTGATAAGCGATAAACAGGCGTGCAATATCAACAGCGTCAACAATCATATAATCTGCGTTCATGTTTCTCACAGTAACAAACAAATCCTGTTTAGCACTATCATGAATGTCTCCAACCGCCAGCAACACTATAAGGCCAATTTCGGGGATTTGTTGAAGACGAAGCATTTGATGTGCTACTTTTTTTGAGGTCACTTTGGGATACGACTTGCCCTTGTTCACAAAGGCTGCTAGACAAGGCTGGCCTGAATGTAAGTACGTAACGTTCGTAGTTAAAATATCCGCAACTTCTGTACTGGTATGCGGCGTATTCGTAGGATCAGGAAAGATTTCTCGTAAGAGGGGTTCTATCTCAGTCTTTTCATCTAACTGCCGGATTCCAGCAAGGATATCCTGGGTGATGGCATGTCTGGGTATACGCCCAGCAACAGTAAACTCTTCTAAATCTTCAAGCCGAATAGGAATCAACTTTTCTTGCTCCATATACATCGTTTCCTTGATGAGGCTAATGGTCACCTTCGTCTTGAAGTGCTTGGAGCTCAAGTGGCGTCGGCTTCTCTACTTGTGACCCATGACGGACAAAGATATCGCCTTGCTCAACTCGCTTCTTTTCGCCAACTGACCTTGCGACCGTATAAGGCAGTTTCTGTGGGTCTCGTATTACTTCCAGCATGCCGACTGATCCGCTTCTGTGGTCTACGGGATTGTATTGTACGTCCACGCATGGGGTTGTATACATTGCCAATATCTGCTCAATGCGGTTTTGCGTTATTGCCTGGTCGGATGCACCATAGTAAGTACGTGACCGATCATCAAAACCAATAATCATCCATCGGCGTCCGCTTGCCTTTGTGTTAGCGAGGCTCAGCACATCCTTGATGAATTCTGCTTTCTGATCTGCGGTGTCAAGATGTAACTCACGCTTAAAATCAACACTTGTCGTTTCCCATTCAGCAACAAGATCATCAATGAGCCGAGACATCAACGTGAAGCCCTGCTTGATCTCCCAAACCAGGCCACGATAGGTTGCTGCTAGCCGCATCCCTCCGATGAAAAATAAACCGTTCACAAATCCCCATTGCTCAAGGTCGTTTGCTACAGACTCTAAGAGTAGGGGATCAGCAGACCAACCTAACTCCGCAGTCAGAGTATTCTCAGCAATTCCCTCAACCCATGCGTGATCCTCCTCACGATGAGGACTTAAACGATTGACGACTTGGAGCAGTTGCTCATGCTCCTGTTCGAGCTTTTCCTGGCAAATGTTCCACCATAAGGGCATCATGTCTGTTGCCAGCGTTCTCCCATACTTCGTCACTTTCCAACGAGAGTCCTGTTCAACAAGACCCAAGCCCTGAAGGCTAGTCAGCGCATCCACTATTCCTTTTTGGAACGTTGATCCGTCATACTCTTCCTGGCTGGTTGGTTTTTCCTCAAGCAAAAATCGAGAAAGCTGCCATTGGTCAACGCCAATGCTTCGTACTGTTGAGTCCAAACGGCTTAGTTCGATGAGTTTTTCCAGGACAAAGTCACACCAATCAATAAAATCCATCTCACCCTCCTTCGCTGTTCATCTTGCAGCTTTCCCTTCTCACGTCATCTGATCCTTGTACCTTATTCTAATCAGCTACAAAATACAAGAGGTTTAGAACAAAAGGGCTATATACACTTCGTACAAGGTTTGTTGGTCGACGTCAAGCTAGCTTTGTTCTTCCAGCCGTTTCCGCAGATACTTCTCAGCCTCTTGCGGAGTCATAATCTGCCCTTTAATGACTCCTGATAGTCGTATGGTTTGTGTCTGCTCTATAAGTGATACTGGCTCTTCAGACGGCCATGGAGTCCCTGGTGGGGGAGCCAGAATCCTCCTTTCGATAACAAACGGCTCTTTGAGCTTTTCTTTGTCAAAGTCTCTATCTCTTGTAACAAAAATATCATCAAGCTCACTCCAAGTGCTAAAGGCATTGAGGCTTAAAGCATCGCACTTAGCATTATTCCACTCTCTATGAACACGCCGTTGTTTCTTGCTCGCAGCCTGATACGCTTCTGTTAGATTGAGAAACCCGTGAATAACTATCGGCTCAACATTCTTTCGACGGCAGTAGTCATCATACGAAAAGTCGATTTTTGGAAAGAGGAGATCATGAATCTTTCGCATGATTAACAAATCTAAAGAGAAATCGAAAGTCATGAGAGGTGGATTATAGCTTCTTATTCTTGCTGGTCGGAGTTCTATACCTTCCAATCCAATACTAGTCATCTTCTTTTCCCACTCAGCCTCATCAATCACAGTTGGATATGGGTCGTCAGGACTCGGTTTAGGATTCTCTAGACGACTTGGGGATGAAATACATAGTCTTATCTTGCCGTGTTTATACCACTCTCGTATTTGTCGGAGAGCAGGTGAGTACTCGCGCTCTTCTTCGAGACCTATGATGCAGTTCCAATCGAGGCAGACATTTATCATCAATAACTCCAAACTGTTTGATATATATTTATCTGACGTACTCTTCATAACAAGATTGTTCATCTCATTTTCAGATAAGCTTATCCCACTCTGTCAAGTTAGGAAATGCCCTCAGTGGTTGTATAAAGGTACCATAAGATATCGAGGCGCGAAGAGCAATTCGCTAACTTTGCTGTTAGTAGAGTGCTTGGGGTATACCGGTATTTGGGTAAGAGGCGAGTTTTCAACCTCTTAATTAACTAGCAGAGATTGAGGATGCAATACGATGATAGATGAGCTAAAATGAGGAATGTCAATTCGTTGGAGAACAGAGAGGCACGCTATGAGTCAGCAGAGACCGAATGCACGTCGTACATCGAAACGTCCGACTATTGCGAGGGACGAACAGAAGCAGGTGAGCGGGCAAAGTGAGCCATCGTCACTGCCATCAATACGTCCCTCAAACGATGACCGTGCTGCATGGCTTGCCTACTGGCAAGAACAGAACCAGCCCTGGCGTACTGAGCCAGAGATTAGTCCAGAGCGTCGTGCGGAGCTTGAAAAGCGTCGTGCGCTCGTTCCTGACATTGAAAAGGGCATCTACCCTTTCAAAGGGATGAAGCTCGATCGTGCTGATGTAGAATGGCTGCTGGCAACGCACGAGGGTGGACCTGTCAACTGGAGCAATGAGAAGGAAAGGGAACGTGAAGGGCTGGACGTGCGCGGTGCCGATATACAACAAGCTGATCTGCGTCGGCTTCCGCTCACGCGACTACGTGGTGGGCTAACGTTCGATGAGGGGCGGAAGGCAACTGAAGAGCAACGCAACTCAGCGGTCGTCCTCATGAGAGGAGCCGACCTCAGAGAAGCACAGCTAGAGGGTGCCAGCCTCAACGAGGCACAGCTAAAGGGTGCCGACCTCAGAGAAGCACAGCTAGAGGGTGCCAACCTCAGCGAGGCACAGCTAGAGAGTGCCAACCTCTTCAGGGCACAGCTAGAGGGTGCCAACCTCAGTTGGGCACAGCTAGAAGGAGCCGACCTCTTCAGGGCACAGCTAGAGGGTGCCGACCTCAGAGAGGCACAGCTAGAGGGTGCCAACCTCAGCGGTGCCAACCTCAACGGTGCCAACCTCAGAAACGCCTTGCTCAGCGGAGCCGACCTCAGCGGGGCACAGCTAAGGGGAGCCAACCTCAGAGGAGCACAGCTAGAGGGAGCTGACCTCTTCAGGGCACAACTAGAGGGAGCTGACCTCTTCAGGGCACAACTAGAGGGAGCCAACCTCAGCGAGGCACAGCTAAAGGGAGCCAATCTCAGAAAGGTCATTCTAGGTGATAAGCAGCGTATTGGCCCTCGACTCGCTGATGTACAATGGGGAGATACCAACCTCGCTGTGGTCGATTGGTCGCAAGTGGCTGTGCTTGGCGATGAGCGTGAGGCACGGCAGAAGAAGATACCTGGTGGGGGAAAGAAAGAGAAAGTAGCGCGTCTGTCTGATTACCAGGCAGCCGTCCGAGCGAACCGTCAATTGGCTGTTGCCTTGCAATCGCAGGGACTCAGTGAGGAGGCGGCACGTTTCGCCTACCGCGCCCAGCACCTTCAGCGCATTGTGCTCCGCCGACAACGGAGGGTTGGTTCCTATCTCTTCTCAGGGTTCCTTGATCTCATCGCAGGCTATGGATACCGTCCAGGACGTACTGTCCTCTGGTACCTCTTTGTAATAGTTGGTTTTGCCGCAGCTTACTTTGCTTTTGGGCATCTTCCCCCATTTCCAGATGCCTTGGTTTTTAGCCTCATGTCGTTTCACGGGCGTGGATTCTTTCCAAGCCTGAGTAGTGAGACATCACTCCACAATCAGGTAGTGGAAATCGCTGCCATTGAAGCTGTCGTGGGCCTGTTGATCGAAATCAGCTTCATCGCCACCTTCACACAACGTTACTTTGGTAAGTGAGTGCCTCTGTACTCGTTCCTCTCATGTAGGCATGTAGTCAGGGTTTCACTCCAGTAAGCAACGTGCGCATTTACAAGTAGATAGTCAGGATTTCACGGTGCTTACCCAATGATGCACCAGAAATGCAACATACGTTTTATGCTTGCAAACCTACTAATTGATGTTTAGACTAAATTTTTACGATGTAAGGCGAAAGAGCATGAGAGCTGAGCTCACTGAAACAGAGCAAAATCTTATCACTGAATTATTAGCATGTTGGGACAGCAAACAAAGCATATCCAACATGCTAATAATTCCTACATTCAGCATATCTCGGCCTATTTCAGGCTCGAAAAACTACCGAAGTGACGCACTTTCATGCCATATTAGTCTAAGTACCTATATCTATCAAGGTTTTTTCTATAAGTGCCTTCTATTGAGATCTGGGGTGGTATCAAACCTAGTGAAGTATTCTAGCAGTAGCGGGTGAATGAAAATGTACCCGCCGCCCACCTTGCGGAGGAGGATACGCTCCGCAGCATAGTCCAGAAAACGGGGATAGTCCCGAGGTATAAACCCAGTTCGCCATAAAAGTAAGCGTAGAACAGTATGCTCGACATAGGCAAGTCCGCCATACAATAATCCACCGATAAACCCACTAATGAGCCAGAAAAAAGGCCAGAAGAAGAGCCAGGCAGGTATACTACTAACTAGTACACCAATCAGTCCCCCCACCAGCCCAATGATTAATCCGCCTAGCCAGATATACACAGCATTTCGTGCGGAACGCCTTATCCCCTGATTCGGCTTTTCGATGTTGTGCTTATCCAACATATTCCCTGAAAGTCCATAGAGTAGCCCAATAATCGATCCGATGCCTAGTCCAATGACCAACCCGCCGACCAGCCCGCCGACCAGCCCGCCTCCCCCGATAGCCGATCCGATACCTGTGCCTGCACCTAAACCGATGGCCAGTCCAAAGCCTAATATATAGATCAACCCTCGTTGGAATTTCTTCCATGACCAGATAATAATCTCAGCAGGTTTTATCTCAGTAAACAGGCTGCCTACCAGGGCACCGATCAACCCACCAACCAGAGCGCCAATCAAAGAGGTAACCAACCCAAAGACAAATCCAAGAAATGCCATCAAAAACAACCCTAGTAACACATTAAGTACGCTGGAGAGCAGTCCGAGGGCCAATCCAGTAGCTATCCCAATACCAAGTCCAGTAACTAACCCAATAAATAATCCAGTAATACTTCGATAGACCCGGCCTGCCCAATTGTCTGGTAACCAATCCGGTTGCATCCGCTCAATGTAGAACTCTGTCTGATTATGTCGCGTCATTTGCTTCGCCAGCCAGGACAACCAGAGTACAGTTTGCTCTTGTGTGTAGCGCTTTTGGATTTGCCGACGTCCGAGCATGGTCTTAACGTAGTCGCTGAACAGTTGCTGCCGACGAGTCTCAATAGAACTTGATCCCTTAAGGCTTTCAACTGGTTTTCTGTAATAGGTCAGTGCAAGCACATAGAGCATCAGAGGTGTTTTAGCCAGTTCTCGCAGTGCTGGATCTTCAAGAAGTGCAATATGCACAGCTTCTAGACTATCCGATCCGCTCGACAGGTACGAATCGATCTGCTCTTGAGTAAGTGGCTGCACTGTAACCGCACGATGCAGCTGCAACCGGATGGGTGAAGCCGAATAAACAGTACTGCGGCAACAGACCACCACAGGAACCATACCGTGATCTTGTAGATACTGGTTAATAGCGTATATGCACGCTACGCGATGTTCTGGATTCACCTCGTCTAGTCCATCGAGAAGTGGAAGTATTTGGTCATTCTCCACCCATGATCGACCAAGCCGATCCGGCACTTGGTACTTGCTGTTCAGTTCATCAATGAGCCAATCAGCGATGGATCGTCCTTTCGCCGCCCATGAGGACAGATTGAAATACACTGGTATCGGTTGGTTATCATCATGCTCGGCGCGGCCTAGGAGCTCACGGGTCAGTTCGAGTAGCAGTATCGTTTTGCCAGAACCAGGTTCTCCAAGAATGAGTAGCCCCCCACCTGCTTCATCGTAGACCTGATCGATAGGAGTACCAGGCGAGAGTAGATATGCGGGTTGATCCGATTCCTGGAAAGTTTGTTTCCAGGGATTCTCTACGAATTCTGACTGCTCACGTAGTCTCAGCTTTATAGGAGCTACGTCCTGGAAAATATGATCTAGGACTCCAGCAATCCACCTAGCATACACTTTGGCTAGCATCCGATGACGATTTTGTCTGTCCAGTGGTGGAGGCTCGTCAGTAGCCTTCTGAAGAATATACAGCCATACGGTAAGAAACGCCACAATCACTGCGATGATGATAAGGAGAGGTAAAGCGAAAGGTCGGAATGATGGACCAACTAAATTCGACATATAGCTTGCTAGGATGCCGATCCACGCAGTGAATAGCACTATCAGAATCGTGACGACGATGATCAGGTACTTTCGCTTCATGATACTTGCTCTACGAAATCTACTTTATCTTAACATTATCTTATATTGGTGTTTATACTACTATTACCCATTTTCAGGAATGGAAAGAAGCGTGAGTTGCGCTTGTAAGACAAATGAGCATATTGGAAACACTTTTCTTGTTGCCTCAAGAGATTCACAATTTACCGGATGTTCTCAATGTTGCCCAACGACCAATCTACTTCTTTCCAAAGAAAGTATATCATTTTGGTATCACGATACCGTCACAGGGCGAGTATGAATGATCAGAAGGAGATCAAAAAACAAGACTTGGGTGTCAAATTAGTCTAAACACCAATACTAAGGCATAAATGAAAAAGACATTCTGCACAGAATCCATTGCACCACCGACCCTGAAGTCGTGTAATTAGGAAACATGCGATGAAAGTTTCGCTGCTGTTGCTGATTTTGGGGATTCCGCGAGAACGTCTGCGACCTGCTGCCTGGTTGATTTCGGTAGAGTTTCGGATCCCCACTTGGCAACATTTCGTGGCACGGTATCTGTGAAACGCACAAGAAACAGGCCAACAA
>WNFC01009805.1_pt1 | contig 10613 bp, 11 predicted proteins | sample 5400541 | NCBI WGS metagenome assembly WNFC01 (sample SAMN13153342, study PRJNA577476) | soil metagenome | isolation source: 120 cm saprolite under Douglas fir tree site 2 hole 2 replicate 1 | place: USA:California | collected 2015-04-18
AGGAGGAAGCCCGTCAGCCCTGACGTCCTCTCCGTGATCGCGCGGAGCGCGTCCTGGTAGAGGGCCTCGAATGGAATCGCCCAGGCCGCGATCTTCGCGGCGTGGATCAGTCCCGGCGAGTTGAGGACGTGGCCGATGTTGCCGAGCAGTCCGGCGACGAGGCCTGCGCCGAAGAGCATGAAGACTGCGATCCCGTTCGCGATCGAGCTCAGAAACACCGAACCGAGAAGCGACAACCCGGCGACGATGAGGACACCGCCGGCGAGCTCTAGTCCGGGCATCACGATCCGGTCGGGCCACCAGGAGCCCTCGAGCCCCGTGAGCACCATCGCCGCGAAGTAGAGGATCAGGACGTACGGCGCGCACACGGCCGCGGCCCCGAGGAAGCGCGCGACGAGCAACGCCGAGCGGCCGATCGGGCGGACGACGAGCGGCTGGAGCAAGGCGCGCTCCGCATCGCCCCGGACGGTCCCGAGCGTCAGAAAGACCGCAAGCACGACACCCAGAAAGAGCGTCCCGAACATCGCCATCCCGAAGAGGAACGCGCCCGCGAACGTCCGCGCGTCGACGCCCTCGGGCGGCTGCACTCCCTGGATGTGGTGGAACGCGTAGCGCGCCCCGAGCCAGTAGAGAGCAAGAAATGCCAGCGTGAGGAAGCAGACGACGACGAACACCTTGCGGCGGAGCGCTTCGCGCAGTCCGTAGCCGGCAATCGTCCAGATCGCGGTCACGATGTCTCACCTCCTACAGCCTCGACGTACACGTCTTCCAGCGTGGAGCTGAGGAGTCGCGCGCCGTAGACGTTCTGTCCGTCGCGCACGAGCTCGCTGATCAGGCGAGGGATGTCGTCGCGCCCGGCCTCCGGACACGTGCGCTTACCCGTGTCCGTCTCGATCTCGACGCCGCGCGGCCTCGCCAGCTCGGCGGGCGTGCCCGCCGTCACGACACGTCCGTCGAGGAGGATGACGACGCGGTCGCAGACGAGCTCGATCTCGCTGAGCAGGTGCGAGTTGAGCAACACGGACACGCCCCGCCGCTTCAGCTCTTCGAGCAGCGTGCGCACTGTCCGCCTGCCGACGGGATCGAGCGCACTCGTCGGCTCGTCGAGTACGAGCAACCGCGGGGAGCCGACGAGTGCCTGCGCGATCCCGAGGCGCTGCTGCATTCCCTTGGACATCGCTTCGACTGGTCGCCGCCGCGCCTCCTGCAAGCCGACGAGGTCGAGCAGCTCGACGCGCTCGCGCTCGCCGCCGTGCGAGGAGGCCAGACGCTGGTGCAGCTCGAGCAGCTCGTCCGCAGTCATCCAGCCGGGAAAACGAAAGAGCTCCGCGAGGTACCCGAGCGCGGCCCGGGCCTCTCGCGAACCGGCACGAGCGCCGCACACTTCCGCGCTCCCGGTCGTCGGCCGGACCAGTCCGCACGCGATCTTGACGAGCGTGGACTTCCCGGCGCCGTTCGGCCCGAGCAGACCGACGAGCTCACTGTCGCGGACCTCGAGATCCACGCCGCCGAGTGCCTCGACGGCGCCGTAGCGCTTCACCAGACCGCTGACGGCGAGCGCTGCGGACACGACGCCGAGCGTACACTCACCGTTGTGCCGCGCGGTTACGAAGAGGGGCCCGTCGCTGAAGAAGCAGAGGCGCGGCGAGACGCACTCGAACGCGGCGAGCCGATCGAGCCGCTACCCCACGCCCCGACCCGGCGCGCGGTCTACGGCTCGACCGACGAAGAGCCGGAAAAGCACTTCCTCGGCTGGGCGGACGAGGTCGATCCGGACGAGCTCTTCGACTCCGGGCGCGCCTGGGGCATCACCGTGCTCCGAGGGCGCACGGACTGAGGCGCTAGCCGAGCGCAGTCAGGAACTCGTCGATCGTCAGCGCGGTGAGCGTGCGGATCTTCGTGCTGCCGCGGGCGCCGAGCGAGACTGAGACGCGGGCGATCGTCGCCGCGTCCGGTGCCTCGACGATGTTCACGAAGTCGTAGTCGCCGAGCGTTGCCCACTGGTGAAGAACTTTGGCGCCGAGCTCCTCGACGTCCTTGTTGACCTCGCGGAGACGGTCAGGGTTCGACTTCAGCGTCTGAACGCCCTGCGCCGTCAGACTCGAAAGCAGAATGTACGTCGGCATCGCGCTTCCTCCTCGGTCGGGTGCTCGACTCTACTCGCGCTTCCTGGTCGACGTACAGGATCGCGGCGCCGAGCATGAAGATGGGCGTCAGGATCAGCAGCGCCAGGAGCGCCGCAATACGCAGCGCCTGATCGCTCAGCGCGCGTAACGAGAAGAACAGCACGAGGCCCGTCAGGAAGATGGTGATGAGGAGCGTCGCGAGCGAGCCGAGCGCGTGGACGTAGTCTGCGCGGGCCAGCTGCATTCCCCGACGCATCGCGCCGACGAAACCGCGGCGTTCGACGAGCGCTGCCGGCACGGCGAGGCAGAAGAACGCGAGCCAGGCGACCGCCATGAGGTTGATGCCCGGAAAGTCGCGGAAGAGCCTCGCGAGGCAGATCGGCAGGAAAGCCACGGACCCGGCGGCCAGTGCAACGAGCACGTAACGACCGCGGCCGATCGGCTTGACCAGCGCAACCGCGGCGGCGTACGACGCGGCAAAGACGAGCGGTCCGAGGAGAACGTCGAACAGCGCCCGCACCAGGCCGTGCAGTTCGCTGTCCGCAACGCCGAACAGCGCCGGCCCGATGCCGAGAGCCAACGACGGCCAGAAGCGTGCGCCGTAGAGCTTCACCGCCTCCGCGACGAGCTGGCCGACGGTGCGGGTCTCGGGTGGCAGCGGCGACGGCAGCGGCGGCGGGGGCACGCGTTCGAATCTAGCGACGACCTGGGAACACTGCCTTGCCGCCGACCCAGTCGACCTCCAATTGTGTCCGCGAGTTATGGAGTGCCTCCAGATTGGCCACGATCTGGCGCGTGCGCGTGTCGATGACGTCTCCCGCATCGCCGACGTAGACGAAGCGACCGTCCGCGCTGTGCAGGAGCGAGCCGATGCGGCCGCACGCACGCTGGCAGGGGCTCTCGTCGCCGGAGATCGGCCTCGACAAGCGGATGTCTACGAGTGGCTGCGGCGACCGGCCTGGGAGCGCGCTCACGTCGAAGACGTGCACGACGCTGTTCGGCGCGTCGAGCACCCAGAGCTCGGGGCGGTCAGGAGCGAGCGAGAGCCCATGGCTCGGCGGGTCGGGCCCGAAGCGAGGGTTCCAGCTGAACCCTTTGAAGTGCGTGACGTAGAGCGTGCGGTTCGTCTTCGGATCGAGAACGCGAAACCCGAGCAGTTCACGCTGGGCCACGAAAGCGACTCCATGCTGCGCGTCCGCGACACGGATGGTGTCGGACGAGGTGGGCACCTTGCGGCTGAGCCACTTCGCCTGCGAGAGACTCAACGCCCCGACCAGGCGCTGGCGCTGATCCATGTCGAAGAAGCACGCCGAGCGATCGAGGATCACGATTTCGTAGCGGTGCGTCCCACCTCCTGCTGGCGGTCGCCAGGTCTTCACCCCTGACGCGAGGCAGCGTGGAACCTTCTCGGTGCTGAAGTACACCGTCAGGCCGGCGACGGAACCGACGACGACCACCGCCAGGGCGGCCGCTCGCAACCAGATCTTCGTCATCCGTCGAGCGCTGAGAGCAGCTTCGGCAGCGCAGCGTCGAGCGCGGCCAGCGCTTCGTCGAAGCGCCAGCGTCCTCGATCCGGCTCGTCGATCTCATTGGAGACGGCGCGCACCTCGACCGCCGGGACTCCGGCAAGCTTCGCCGCGCGCAAGACCGCGAACCCTTCCATCGCCTCCACCTCGCAGTCGCTGGTCCCACCCACCCGCGCGCTCGTTCCGATCGGCAGGACGCGGGCGTCGGGCAGCGCTCTTCGTGCGGCATCCACGAGGCGTGGATCCGGGTGCACGCGCGCCGGCACAAGCCCAGCTGCCAGTGCGTCTTCGTAGACCGCCTCCGAGCCGATCACGAGCTGAGTCGGGGGAATGCCCCGCGCACCCGCGATGCCGACGTGCAGCAGCGCGAGGGGCAGCCGTTCGGCGAGCGCACGTGCCGTCGCTGAGGCCGCCTCGACGGGGCCGATCCCACAGGCGAGCGTCGCCGCTCCCACAGCGCCCGCGAGCTCGCGTTCAGTTGCGGCAACGACCAGGATCATGCGGGCAACCGTAGCCGTGTCACCCCAAAGGGTGAACCGTTGCAAGGTTCGTCCCGCAACGGCATCTCAGTCAGTAGCCGCAACTCTCGCCGCCGCAGGCCGCAAAGGGCAGCGATGACAATCAGAGAGCCGCCCACCGCAGGGGCGGCTCTTGCCTTTCACAGCCGAGTCACCCTGAAGGGGGGTTTCTCGGTACCGGGGCAAGATCCGGCGACTTCGAGCGTCTATGAGTGAAAGCACACAGTTCCACCGCCCCTGAGGCCCGCCGCAGGCCGAAGGGGCAAACCATTCCCACAAAGGGCCGCGGCAGCGGCCCTTTTCGTATTTCTGGAGGTATGAGATGTACGCGACGCAGATCCAAACGGGGGAGCTGCGGGAGACCGATCTACCGAACGGTTACGGCGAGTGGAGCGATTACGCCAGGTTCGCCGTGACGTTTGCACCACGGGACCGAGACCTGTGCACCGAAGCCGCGAGCGACGCGTTCGCACGCTGGCGACGGACCGGTGACGTCCCGCGAACGCTGGAGGAGCTCCGTGCTTGCCTCTGGTACGAGCAGCGCCGCTGGCGTTTCCTCGGCCGCGAGCCGGACACCGAAGGCATGCGCTACGCGGGTGCGCTCGTCCGCGCCATGCGCTCGAATCTGGGCTAGAGCCCCGCTGCGATCACCGCCTGGGTCACCGTGTCGTCCATTGACGACACCGGTGGCTCGTGCCCCGAGCCTGCTGCCATCGCCTCAGCCGCGCGGGATGACTTCGCGCGAGGGATCGTTGGCCGGGTCGTTCTCCGGGAGTACGTCGTGGGCCCAATCGCTCTGCTTCCACTGCGGCACCGGCGTCTCGCACTCGGCCTTGGGCACGAAGCGCGATCGCTTGACCAGCTTGTACTCGTGGATGTAGCGCGGGCAGTTGGGAAAGACTTCGGTGTCGCTGACGCGAACGACGAGTTGCGCTTCGGGATATTCGGGAAGCAGCGGATCGGCGTCGTCGACGGAGGCGACGCCGTTCAAGCGCATCCGCTTTCGTCCCTCGAAGTCGATGAACAGCAGGCCGACTTTCTTGGTGGCGACGAGATTTCCGGCCGTCAGGTACATCCCGTTGCCGTCGTAGATCGGGAAGGCGATCGTCGTGTCGTCGAGCACGCGGACGAACCCCGGCTCCCCACCCTTGTACGAGCATTGCGGCTGTCCGTCCTCGTCCGTCGTCGCGATGAAGAACATGTCGCGCGCCTCGATGAAGGCACGGTCGCCGTCGTCGATCCGGTCGTGAACGATCCGCTCCTCGATGCGATCGGCCAGGCGCCTCGTGTCGAAGCGGTCCTGAAGCTTGCGACTGGCTGCGCTGTAGAGACCCATGTCCCGATTTTCTCAGGGAAACCTCACGATCACCAAACAATCCACGTTCAGGATGGGTTCAGCCGTAAGACGAAGGGCCGCTGTGGGGAGCGGCCCTTTCTCTATGGTCTCACTGTGGGCTATCGCGTCGCCGATGTGTCGCAGCTGGAATGGGAAGAGCGGCCGCCCGCAGTCGAGGGCATGGCGCCGCGGCAGGCCGCCGATGTGACCACCGCGGCAGGGCTGAAGCACTCGCGCGGGCGAATCTGGCGGTATCCGGCGGGCACACGCGGGCGGCGCCACGCCGACAAAGCACAGGAAGAGGTGTTCGTCGTCATCTCGGGGACGCTGACGATGCTGCTCGGCGATCCGCCGGAACGAATCGATGTCGGCCCGCAGAGCGTCGTCGCCGTCGAGCCCGGCACGCCGCTGCAGGCGCGCAACGAGGGCGACGAGGAGCTCGTCCTCTACATCTACGGCGCTCCGCCCGAGCAGGGCGGCGCCGACTTCTTCGACGACGTCGAGCTCTAGCCAGAACGACCCTGCGTCTTCGGGCGGGCGCGATCCAAGAACGTGATGAAGACGGGCGCACGGGCAGAGCCCGTATGCCCTCTATGCGGCGGCGCCGAGTCGCCGCCTAGGCCACGACCGGCTCGCGTGCGGGGGCGCGCTCGAAGACCAGCTGACCGTCCTTGGCATCGACACGAACGACGTCACCTTCGCCGACGTCGCCTTCGAGCAACCGGAGCGCCAGCGGGTTCTCCACCATTCGCTGGATCGCGCGCTTGAGGGGCCTCGCGCCGTAGGTCGGATCCCACCCGGCTTCGGCAAGAACGTGCTTGGCCTCGTCGGTGAGCTCTAGCTCGATGCCGCGCTCGCCCAGCCGCACGCGGAGACGTTCCAGCTGCAGCTCGACGATATCGGCGAGCTGATCCTTCGTCAGCGGCTCGAACTCGACGATCTCGTCGATCCTGTTCAGGAACTCCGGCCGGAAGACCTCGCGCATCTGTTCCTGCGAGCGGAGGTTCGAGGTCATGATCAGCACGGTGTTGCGAAAGTCGACCGTGCGGCCCTGGCCGTCGGTGAGGCGGCCGTCGTCGAGGATCTGCAGCAGCACGTCGAAGACCTCGTTGTTCGCCTTCTCGATCTCGTCGAGGAGGATCACCGAGTACGGGCGCCGGCGAACGGCTTCCGTCAGCTGACCGCCTTCCTCGTAGCCGACGTAGCCGGGCGGGGCACCGATCAGCCGTGCGACGGTGTGCCTCTCCTGGTACTCCGACATGTCGAGCCGCACCATCGCGCGCTCGTCGTCGAACATGAACTCGGCGAGGGCGCGCGCCAGCTCGGTCTTGCCGACGCCGGTCGGGCCGAGGAAGACGAAGGAGCCGATCGGGCGATGGGGATCCTGCAGGCCGGTGCGTGCACGCCTGAGTGCATTGGCCACGGCCTCGACGGCTTCGTCCTGGCCGACGACGCGCTGGTGGAGGCGGCCCTCCATGTGGATCAGCTTCTCCGTCTCGCCCTCGAGGAGCCGCTCGACCGGGATGCCGGTCCAGCGCGCGACGACGGCGGCGACGTCGTCCTCGTCGACCTCTTCCTTCACCATGGGCGGAGCCTGTGGCTCCACTCGAGCTGAGAGCTCCCGTTCGAGCTCGGGAAGTTCACCGTGGCGGATCTCGGCCGCTCGGTTGAAGTCGCCCACTCGTTCCGCGCGGTCGTATTCCATGCGGAGCTCGTCGATCTTCTGGGTGATCTCCTTCACGCGGTCGAGAGCTTCCTTCTCCTTCGCCCAACGCGCGGCAAGACCGTCTCGCTCCTCCTTGGCACCGGCAAGCTCGGCAGCTAGAGGATCGCGCAGAGCGCGATCCTCATTCTGCATCGCGGCGAGCTCGATCTCGAGCTGGCGCACCCGGCGATCGGCTTCGTCCAGCTCGAGCGGGCTGGAGTCGATCTCCATGCGGAGGCGCGACGCCGCCTCGTCGACCAGGTCGATCGCCTTGTCGGGGAGGAAGCGGTCGGTGATGTAGCGGTCGGAGAGCACCGCGGCGGCAACGAGTGCCGCATCACGGATGCGAACGCCGTGGTGCGCTTCGTAACGCTCCTTCAGTCCGCGGAGGATCGCGATCGTGTCCGCGACCGATGGCTCGCCGACGAAGATCGGCTGGAAGCGCCGCTCGAGGGCAGCATCCTTCTCGATGTGCTTGCGGTATTCGTCGAGCGTGGTCGCGCCGACCGCTCGGAGCTCGCCGCGCGCGAGCATGGGCTTGAGCAGGTTGCCCGCGCTGACGGCGCCTTCGGCGGCGCCCGCGCCGACGATCGTGTGCAGCTCGTCGATGAAGAGAATGATCCGGCCCTCGGCCAACTGGATCTCGTTGAGCACGGCCTTGAGGCGCTCCTCGAACTCGCCGCGGTACTTGGAGCCTGCGAGCAGCGCACCGATGTCGAGTGCCCAGACGCGCTTGCCCTTCAGCCCTTCCGGGACATCGCCCGCGACGATGCGCTGCGCGAGGCCTTCGACAATCGCGGTCTTGCCGACGCCGGGGTCGCCGATGAGAACGGGATTGTTCTTCGTGCGGCGCGACAGGACCTGGATCACGCGCCGGACTTCTTCGTCGCGGCCGATCACCGGGTCGAGCTTGCCCTCCTCCGCCGCGGCGGTGAGGTCGCGGCCGAACTTCTCGAGCGCCTGGTAGGTCTCTTCGGGATCTTGACTCGTCACCCGTTGGCCGCCGCGGACCGCCTTGATCTTGGCCTCGAGCTGGTCGCGCGGAACGACGTCGAGCGCCAGCAGGAGATGTTCGGTGGAGACGTAGTCGTCCTCCATCCGCTTCGCCTCGTCCGCGGCCTTGTCGAGCACGCGCGAGAAGGCCGCGGACACGTTCGGCTGTTGCTGCATCCCCTGGACGGAAGGCTTCGCCCGCAGCGCAGCCTCGGCCTGCGCGCGCAGCTCGGCGGCGTCCGGCACGAGTTGCTGCGGCAGCTCCTGGTCGAGGAGCGCGAGCAGCAGGTGCTCGGGATAGAGCTCGGGGTTCCCCATCCGGCGCGCAAGCTCCTGCGCAGCCGCCACGGCCTCCTGGCTCTTGAGTGTCAGGTTGTTGAAGTCCATTACTCGTGCGCCTCTCGTTTCAGTTTCGTACCCGTGCCTGGCACCGGTACGTTCCGCGACGGATGCAGGCGAATCGTGGATGTCGTCGCGATCGCGTCACTGTTTCTTCGCCGTGCCTGGCACCGGTACGTTCCATTAGCGACGCGTCCGGTACGTTCCATTAGCGACGCGTCGGGATCAGGTCGAGGGGCGGCTTCCACGGGACCAGGTCTCGGCGGTACTGGCGATGGACCTGATTGACCGCTTCGCGCATCTCGCGCTCCATCCGGTTCAGCGTCCGCCGCATGCGCTGCACCTCGTCCTGGAGCTGCATCACCTGCTCGACGCCGGCCAGGTTGAGGCCGAGGTCGTTCGTCAACTGCTGGATCAGGCGGAGCCGCTCGATGTCGGCCTCGGAGTACAACCGCGTGTTCCCGGCAGTGCGCTTCGGGCGGATGAGCCCTTTGCTCTCGTAGATCCGGAGCGTCTGCGGATGCATGCCGACGAGTTCGGCGGCGACCGAGATCATGTAGCGCGGACTGTCGTCCATCATTCCCCGTCCTTCAGCCGCCGCAGCGCTTCGAGCTTGCGCCGCATGATCACGAACGTCACGAGGACTCCGACGGTGCCGACGCTGACGAGGATGATCGCCGCTGCCTTCACGAGAACAGCGCCTCTCGCGGATCGTCGTGCGACAGCTTCTGCAACTCCTCGAGCGCCTCGCGCTCTTTCTTCGACAGCTTCTTCGGCACGCTCACGCGCAGCCGCGCGATCAGGTCGCCCTTGCCGCTGCCGTCGAGCTTCGGAGCGCCGTGGCCGCGGATGCGCAACTGGCGGCCGTCCTGAGTCCCCGCCGGAACCTTCAGCGACACGCGCTCACCGTACGGCGTCGGCACCTCGACCGTCGCGCCGAGCGCGGCCTCCGTATAGGTGACCGGAACCTCGATGACGAGATCCGCCCCGCGCCGCTCGAACTTCTTCGACGGCTCGACGCGCGTCACCACGTAGAGGTCGCCCGCCGGCCCACCGCCTTCGCCGATCTCACCCTTCCCCTTCAAGCGGATCCGCGTGCCGTCCTTGACGCCCGCCGGAATCTTGACCGTGTAGCGCCTCGTGCGCCGTTCACGACCGGAGCCCTTGCACTTCTTGCAGGGCTTCTCGATGACCGTGCCGTTTCCGCGACAGCGGGGGCACGGCTGCGACAGCGCGAACAGCCCCTGACTCTCCGAGACGACGCCGCGGCCGTTGCACTCCGGACAGATGACGGGGGACGTGCCCGGCTCGGCGCCGGTGCCGCCGCACTCGCGGCAGGCCGTGGTCACCTCGACCGGGATCTTCGTCTCGAGCCCGCGGAGCGAATCCTCGAACGACAGGCTGATCGGAATCTCGATGTCGGCGCCCCGCTCGGGCTGAGGCCGTCGCGCACGCCCGGCTTGCCCGCGGTTGAAGATTCCACCGAACAGGTCACCGAGATCGCCCAGGTCGTTGATCGTGAAGTTGCCGCCGCCGAAATCGCGCGGATCGAACCCCGTCGTCCTTCGACCATTCGCCGTGCCGAACGCGTCGTACTGTTTGCGCTTCTCCGCATCGGAGAGCGTGTCGTATGGGTTCTGCACCTCCTTGAACTTCTCTTCCGCGGCTTCGTCACCCGGATTCTTGTCGGGGTGGTACTTGGCGGCGAGCTTGCGGTACGCCTTCTTGATCTCGTCCGCCGAAGCGCCCTTCTTCACTCCGAGCGTGTCGTACAAGGTCGCCACTTAGCCCTCCGGGCCTGCCGCGATGACGACACGAGCGGGGCGAAGGACCTTGTCGCCGAGCCGGTAGCCCTTCTGGACGACCTCGATCACGGAGCCTTCCTCGGCGTCGGACGGCTGCGAGAGCAGCGCCTCGTGCACGTGAGGATCGAACTTGGCGTCGGTCTCGATCTCGGTCAGACCCTGCTTCTGCAAAAGATCGGCAAGCGAGCGATGAACGAGCCGAACGCCGTCAACGACGTCGTCGGCCGTCGGGGGAACCTCCCGGTTCCCCCGAACCCCCTCCACT